>Ga0208125_100112_pt1 | contig 79368 bp, 80 predicted proteins | sample LakWasM128_HOW14_2_FD_183938 | JGI IMG/M metagenome (GOLD analysis project Ga0208125, IMG submission 183938) | Freshwater sediment methanotrophic microbial communities from Lake Washington under simulated oxygen tension - Sediment Metagenome... | ecosystem: Environmental > Aquatic > Freshwater >...
TATATTTAGAGGCTGGACTTCCATATTGGGTCGCGACCTGCCCGTAACTCCTTATTTTAGCTTGCCACAAAGCTGCCGTTCGTAACATATGTATAGATTCTAATTAACAGTTAGTTGATATGCAGACTTATGAGAGTAACTCCTCTGTAAAAGATGAAGCTAGTAAATTAGGCACTTCTAGCTCGATCGCAGTTTATGGGGGTATGCACCCCCAATTTTTTCTGAGGAAAGTAGGTACCAACCATATTATCGAAAAGTAGGTGGCATGCGGTATATCAAATTTTCCTGTTCTTGGTGGTACATGTTTAGGTGCTCGCGGCACAAAGGGTCGAAGCTGGCAGTACATGACCATGTAAGGCTTAATTATTACTTGATTGTCTTCATTGATGCCAATTTCCCCCTCATTTCTGCTGCCTCTTCGCTAGCTTTTTTGGCTTCTGCGCGCGCATTTTTAGCATCATCATTTGCTGCGGCAATTTCTCGAACGCTAGCATCGATTCTCAGCTGAAATGCTTGAACTGTTACTCGTTCTTTATTCATAATCTCACTAACAGCAAACGCACGCTTTTCAGCATCTTCGCGTTGGCGGACAGCTTCAACTAATTGTGCCTCACTGTTTTTGCGTTGAGTGACCTCTGCCTCCAACTTAGCAGATGCAACTGCAGCAGACTCGTGAAGTTTTGCCGCATGTGTGCGATTTTCAAATAACTCAGATCTGGAATTTTCAAGCTGCGCTTTTATACCAGGCAAACTTTCCAATAGTTGTTCAGACTTGGCTATCGTAATATGCAACAATTGCATCGCATTACGTTCCGCAATCAGTTCGGTTTTGATTCTTGCAGCTTCTTCGTCTAATTGCCCAACCCGTCCTTTCAGTATCAAATTTTTCTCAATCAGTTCCGTATTCTCGATTTTTTGAGATTCTAAATCAGCCTCATAGGCTATATGTTCAACAACTAAACTATTTAGCTCTTCCTCCAAATTAGCTATTTGCATCGCCATCACCGAAGAAGTTTCTCTAACTCTTTGAGCAATAGTATCGCTGATGGCATGTGCTATAGTAGGAGATAATAAGACATCGATAGACTGAATTCGACCTTCTTTCTGATCTTCCCATTTATCAAAAAAATCAGATATTGTATTCATACTGCCGACATTCAAGATGTCACGCACTTTACGCTTAGTTGGTATCAAGTTTTCGGATACCATCTTTTCAGCAGCAGTTGCTACTTGTTCGTAAGTTACTTTTAATGGTCTTCCCATATGTAAATCCTTTCTTCTGTTATGTTACGAAATTGTTGTTACGTTATTAAATTCAATACGTACTATTCTTTTACTGACTCTATTAGTGACTTGTGCTGACTAATATAGTCACCGCTTTGGCGAATCAGCTAAATAATTATTAATGGCACTCTATTATTTTGTATTAGTTTTCAAGATTAGTAACTGGAGATGTGGTTTCATATTTGATGTCCGCTACCGTTGATCAAAGTCAGCATGTAACTTTCGTAACGTTCAAAACTGTCATCTTGTTTTAAGTGTGCATAGTTATTTATAACCGTCTCTAACTTGTCGTTAAGTAGGCAAGCCACAGTGATGTAGTCATTTGAGTACTTGCGCAACCAATCCGTTGCTACCAAATGTCTGATTGCGTGTGGGCCAAACCCTAGAGTTTCCGGGATTAATCTTTTAGTTAGTTTTGCTACATGGCTATTCATTCCTCCCCATATTTTTTTCTCAGCCTTTTTCGTAAAAGAAATAAATAAATAATCACTGCTGGCTCCTTCGAGTAAGACATCTCTGTAGTCTTCTAAATATTCCTGTATTCGACCGACAAGCCACTGAGCGACTTTTACGTCATAAGGTTTTTTAGTCTTCATTTCACTCCCGCTGAAACGTATTCGGAGTTTGTTATCAGCAGTTTTGTATAAGTGCTTTGAGCCGTCCTCCGACCATTTCATAATTTGTAGATTGAGCATTCGCAGAGGATTTGAAATCAAAAATGCGAGCAATAGGGCGTCTCTCTTAAGCCTGGCTTGTGCAATCCCCCCTTGTGGTTGTGCAGCAGCCTCGCAATCGAGTTGTTTTACGGCCCGTAATAGTGGTTCTAGGGGGTATTCAAGCGCTAGCAGAGGAGCAATAGGCTCCTCAGGCCTTCTACTTTTCTCTACAGATGAGGTTTTCCATTTTCTTGCAACCTCGTTTGCTTTTGCGCACATTGCAACCCAATCACTATTGATTTTAGGTCGCAAGTGTTCTGGAATTTTTTCTAAGAATTCCGCTTGTTGCCATAGGTATCCAGTGACAGGTGCCGTCAAAGAAATGACTCCTACAGCAATGCGTTTATGAGTACCATGCCTTAATCCAGCTGAACGATTTTTAATAAACTCTAAGTAAGCCTGAACTGCATGGGCATTCGCATACCATGCTAAAGTCTGGACTTCTGAAACTTGAAGTCCAAAACCCCCATTTATTTTAGGAAGTCTCAAGAACCCTAGAAAGCCAACTAGCTGATCCCAAACCATATTGGCTGTCACTGATCCCTCACTCCCTTTGCATGCATGAGGGGAAAGTTTAGCTTGATTATCAATTGGTCTTAGCCTCCAAACTCCTCGTTTCGTCCGCGCTAAATCAATACATTCAGACGTTTTGTAAGCAAAGTATTCCAACCATTCTTCAACCAATTGGTTAGTGATTTCTTCATCTTTCAGTCCGTATGGCTGTTTGGCTAGCTCAGCAAGTCTCTGACGAAACTCTATATTTCTCGGTTTGTTCGTGGTATCGGCTTGTTTGTCTTCAAGCAAAAGGTTTGTAAGAGCATCACGTTTAAGATTAAGTACCGCTTCCGCTCGATGGATGCTAGCCTTTGTGCGACTGTTAGGTTTTGCACCTCTTATCCACTGACTAAGTACAGACTTAGGGATTTTTGCTTGTCTTACCAAGTCGGCTTGGGTAATATTGGCGTCAATTAACGATTGCTTGAGTACTAGGTTAAAATTACCAAGTAGAGGTTTGAAAGAGTTTTGGGCTATACCCGTGAGAAGTTCAAAAATACTCAGCCACTTTTTGAGATGGGTGCGTCTATCCGATTTGGTCCCCTCAGTAACACTTAAGTTTCTAAGATAGTTATTCATCGAATCCAGAAATCCAGATTTAAATTCGAAGCCTATTCGGTCAACTTCGGCTTTGCCAACCGAGGTCATGAAACCATGAAGGGTTGATAAGTGATTTCTGTATTGTTGCAGATTGGTAAAGTCATCGGTTACACACAAAGTTTTGTGCAATTCATCAATGAGTTGTTGGTAAGTAATGTACAAGTCAAGCTCCCACAGGGCGCTCGTTCCAGATTCATTTAATTTATAATTATTTCCGTTAACCGAAACAGTCATCGAATAACGTAGGTTATTTAAGTTGTTGAATATATTATAATTTATTGTCATATGTAGACCCTCTCCTTACAAATCAGAGGCTCTGCAGTACGTTATGGTGAATCTTATCACGGCTAGTTAATTAATCCTTTTTTAGAGGGCTAATACGTATAGGTAACTAGCTGGTGGATTTTTGGCTAAAATGATATTTATTTATGCGGGTTAGTTGAGTTTTGTGTGTTTAAAGTTTGAATAGGATTTCAGCTGAATTTCAAATATATAGATTAGCTGTCTTTTGAGCTGCATTCTACAGCGTGCTTGGGTGATTTGAGCTTTAAATAGACCTAGCTTGGGCTATTGATTTCGCCCGTTTGAACTTGAGTGGAGTCAACGTGAGGGGAGGGTGCTTGCTAGATTTATTTGAATCATCGCTTTAAGGAAGTGAGCCTAAATATAGAATCCAGAATACTGTGATAATATTTATTTATGACTAAATCTGAACTTATCACAATCATAGCCAACCGGTTTCCCCATCTAACTCATACGGATGCTGTATTGTCGATACAGAATATACTGGATAACATGTCTAACGCGCTGGTAAATAATGATCGAATTGAGATACGGGGCTTTGGTAGCTTTACCGTGAGTGTCAGACCACCAAGAACTGGACGGAATCCAAAAACAGGCGAACAAGTTCAAGTGCAAGCTAAGCATGTCCCACATTTTAAGCCTGGTTTGGAATTAAAGAGTCGAGTATTTTAGTTGCAAATACTTACGTATTTAATCAATATCTTTTTTTAGATAATTTGGTCAGTGCTCGCAGAGTTGAAACTATTTAATAACGTACATATTGATTATTAGAACCGTTCCGTCGACTTGCAACCTTAACGTCATTTCAAAAGAGCCCATCAATAGTGTAGCGACTTTTATCTACGGTCCAGAAAAAGCTCACTTTGCGATGAACTCATCACGTTAGCATCCGAAATATCTAAAATTCAGGATTTAACCCATATTACGCGACCATGTTTAACAAAAAAGTGAGCACGACAATTTTCACGTAACCAAATTGATGGTGATAAGGTAGGTAAATTATTTTTCTCAATATTCAGAGACCATCGAGGCTTTGCTTCATGAATTAATGGCAGTTCGATGGGTTGTCGACATCCACAGGGACATCTCATGCTAATACTCCAGTTTTCCCCTCCATCACGGAGAAGAACCAAATTCCGCCATGGCAACTTTGATGGGAGGTCGTCGTAGCATACGACGCGTCGTGCAGGCAAAATATCTTCCAAAATATTTAATATCCATATTGGCCATTTCATTTGTTATCATCCTCGTGGGAAAGTGAAGGAAACCCCAGCAACGGTTCATCATCTCCCAAGGCTAAAAGTGGGGATGGGCGTTTCGAGAATTCAGACTCGCTTGTAAACTCTTCAATAGCTTCGGCCAGCATAAATCGAGTTCTAGCGTACTGATCATTTGACTCTTGTCGAAACGGGTATGCGCGAGCAATAAATTCCATTACACATGCACTTGCAGCTCGCATGTTTAAAGTAATAACTGCTGGGGCTTGCTCGGGTAGCCCTTTGATATACCCATGATGCACTTGCTCAGCGTGCGCTTGAGGGTCGGACTCAAGCAGTGCCTCAGCTTGTAAGGTTGCCGAGGTATAGACTTTACGATCAAATAAACTGCTGCCCTCTGGATGGACATAGTCGATTCTGCCTGCCACCTCATCTATAGCAAGTTTCCCGTTTTCATGACTACGAGTGGATATTCCTACTCCTACGTCCAATAGTGGGAGTAAAAATGATTGTGATAAACGGTCGGCTACACTACGAGGCCGCAGCTTATCGACACAGGAGAAAAGTACGTCCGATTCTGCCAAAGCTATAACTGCTTTGCGAGATAACACGTTTGCGTCAACCGGAATGACATATGGCTCATCTCTGTACTGATTGGCGCGATCAGAAAATACGCTAACCTTAGCAAGACTTTTATCCGCATCTGCTTTAATGGTATTTAAAATGCGGTTCAGGTTCTTGTGTTCAACCGTATCAAATTCAATAAGAATGACTCGGCCAAACCCGAGCCTGCAGAGCTGTTCAGCTACAATCGATCCCGTGCCTGATACACCAATTACTCCAGCAGTAAGTCTAGACAGATCAGATGTCATTTCGCTGGTAAACGCCATTGGCCTTTTAACGCTACGTGTTTTGTCATCTCCCCAGTAAAATTTCAAATCGTTACCAATAATACTCACTAGATCAATTTCTGATACATACATTTCAGACGTATATATACGTCCGAAAATAAAGCCATTAGGCAGCATTACCGCTGTTCCATGGACGTCGCCACAGGCAGCAAATAAACAAGGTATGATTTCTTGGTCACTACGGTTGTCAACATCCGAAAAATCAGGAGTTCCTCCAGGGTGAGAATGAATCAGAACAAGGGCTAGGCCTTTTTGCAATGCAAAGTCTATAGCTTGTTCAATAAATTCAGATGGCCAAGTAATAGAATTTTCATCCCTTCTACTGCATGCCATGTAGGGTACTGGAATCACGTTCTTTACGAGGAGGCGTTGGCGATTTCCAGGAACTCGAGTACAAACCATAACTGCAGCAGCTTCCTTTCCGTCACCGGGAAAAAGATGCTGCTTCAGCACTTCATGAACTCTTTGTGTCATAGATAAGGTTGCGGTCAGAATCATTCGCCAAACTCCTTAAGCAGCGAAGATTCAACCAAAGCTAGGTGAGTTGCAACATTGTCAGTCAGTGGATCCCAGGGCTGAGAAGCATTGCGATGACGCGACCACCCTTGGAACTGAACACCTTCAATGATCGCCCTAATCTGAGTGCTGGGAATATCTCTTCCGTCACTGCGGGTTACAAAAGGATCGAAATAGAACATATCAATCTGGGCTTGCGGGTAATCTTTCGAAATAAGCAGCGCAAGTTTGACAGTAGCAGGCTGATAACCATGCAACATTGAATAGTTGTGAATAATCAACCAACGATTCTCCTCAGATTTGATGGTTTCCCATTTCCAGCCAGTTGCATCAAGATGTGTTACATCAGCTGCAAGAAGGCTGAATTCATGACGCAACGTGAGAGCCGATGCCTCACCGTTATCGACATTACGCTGCATTAGGCGGATACGCTCGATACCAGGCGTAGCTAGATCAATCACGTAGTCAATATCTACTTGTTGCTTAGGTTGCCCAGCAATGAGTAAGTAGATATCCCATGCTTTAGTTGGGTCGAAACCTGCACGCTTCATAGCATCCCCAACCTTAACATGTTGAATTTCATATTCCAAAGTTATTGCCTGAATCCTCAACTTCCAGATTTTTTGACGGGTGATGAATTTCTCAACTCCAGGATGATTTAGGTCAATAACTGTGTCAGGTCGAATTAGGTGTGGCTCACCATCATTACGAACCTGGAAGACATCAAAATTTTCAGTTGTCTTGGAAAGCTTACGTAGAGTTTCGCCAGAAACGTGACGAGCTCCCCAAGCTAGCTGAGCATCGTTGATGTAAAAATTGTAAGTACGATCCCCAAAGCTAAGTATAAATTCAAAACTTGTGCGCAGGTCAGGAGTTTCATCTGGTCGAATGCTCTCTAAAGCACCAGATGGCAAGCACTGTAGTAATAAAGCATCATCTTTTAACGCGTTCACTGCCTCAAGAATCTGTGCACCATTTGGGTTTACAAACGGAATCTCAAAGTCCTGGAATGTTAAAGTTTCATCACTAGCAATTCGCACAGTAGATTTATGAGTAGATTTCATTTACATATCCTTTATATGTTTATAGGAGGGAAAATCCCACCTTCACATATCAATGCTCTGTTTTGATCATGCCTTGCCATGACAAAATGATTTAAACTAACTTATTTAAAATAATGGCAAGCCTATGCGATCACGGAGCATAGAAGGGAGAGCATGCAATGCAGGTCGAAGATGATGAATTGCCTGATGATGAAATTAACACCCAAGCAGGGGACATCTTGGCGAGTCCAGAAGAGATTAAGGCTGCAATCGAAGGTTTGTATAGTGATGCATCTGCTTTAAAGCGTATGGTTGCGATAGCTTCCCTGTTGCTTGAACGTAAGGCACATCTCAAGCGTCAGTATCAGCCTGAAGACCTTCTTCAAGAGGCGCTGGAGCGCATTGCTATGGGCGTTCGGAAATGGCCAAAAAATCGGCTGGACTTTTTTGGGCTTGTTATTGGAGTGATGAGAAGTTGGTCATCAAGTCTCGAAAAGACAAAATCAAGAGAAGAAGACCATGTTGTAATGGAGCACGAGTTTATTGTTACAGATGGAGATGACGAGGTACTGAACTTAGAAAAAGTGGCAACCGATAGGTCTACTCCATTAGAACAGTTAGAAACTCTTGAGTTAGATACCGAAGAGCAAAGTTATTTGGTAATTCTTAAAGCCGAGTATAGGGAAGATGAGTTACCAGCGAAAATTCTCAATGCACTATTCAAAGAGGCTTTTGATAGCCACGAAGAAGTGATTAGAGTACTTAGAGTTAAAGAGTCCGACTATCGGAACGCTTGGAAAAGATTGATTCGAGCAGCCGAAAAGCTTAAGGAGATAAGGTAATGGACCCAAAAAAAGCATTAGAACAAAGATTCATGGAAGCAAAAATTGCTCTTATCATGAATACCCCTGATGATGAACTAGACGAGGTTCTTGAAGCAGCAGGTTTTGAGCCAAATGACTTGGAGCAGCGTGGGAAAAAAGCTGTCAATCGAGTTTTAGCATCACTTCAGGAAGACGCTGATTTCATTACCTCCCTACCCATCTCCAAGAGAAAAGAGATCGTTAAACAACTAGGCATCCGCCATGCTGTCTTGGTAGCGATTGCAGAAAGACGAGCAACTTTTGAATCGATACCAAAGACATTCATTCGGAAGCTTGCTGAAGCAATAAAGATTTCACCAGAGATCATGATGCAATCACTTAGTGGACCTGTTCGATTAGTTTCCGCTCTACATAAATCCGATGAAGCTCCTACTCTGCCGTCTCAGGTTTCCTTCAAAAAGTTACTTGAGGATGCAGCTATGTCCGAAGATGAAATTCGTAATGTATTGCGCGAGGAATCTTAATTGGATGTCATTGAGCTCGCTCGTCAACGCGCCGCGGAATTACATTATGCTGTAGTTCATCGTGGGCATGACCCGTGGCGGGCATACGAGTTCGTTGTAGCTGAGGCTGAGGAGCGTGGTTATATTGTTGAGGGAGTTGTTAAAGGAGCAGAAATCCTTGACGGAGGTAGAGCAAAGCTTTTAAAAGACTTAATCCTTCATGAGTTGAATGGTACATTATTCGAACAAGCGCTTTTAGTTGCTCATGAATTGGGACATGCTTTGTTAGGCGATGCAGAGGAGGCTACTCCAGCAAAAGAAATAGATTTTTCTCGTAGTGCAGAGGCGTCACCAGTAGGTGAACATAGAGTCGTCGACTACAGTCGAAAGCAACGACGAGAAATACAGATGGACCTTTTTGCTAGGGAATTTCTTCTTCCTCGTCCGTATTTGCGCGACCTTCATCTTAAAGAAGGTATGACTGCTATAGCTATTTCGAAAAAACTTGATGCCCCTTATCCCGTAGTCGCACAACAATTGTTAGACGCATTGCTCTTGCCAGCCGTGATTATAGAAGATGCTGAGCACAAGGAGCGTCCTCTCAATAAGCAACAAGAGATTGCAGCTAATCATCGCGGAGTTCCATATCTGCTGGAAGCAGGTCCAGGTACTGGGAAAACTCAGACACTTGTGGCACGTGTTGAGGGATTGCTTAATGAAGGCGTTGATCCACGTCGAATTCTGCTACTGACCTTCTCTAATAAAGCTGCTGGGGAAATGGCCGAGCGAATTTCTAGAAAGCGGCCAGAAGTAGCGGCAGCTCTATGGGTTGGTACGTTTCACGCATATGGACTGGACATAGTACGCAGGTTTCACAAAGAATTTGGCATGCCCAAAGAGCCTCGGATGCTTGACCGCGTCGAGGCCGTTGAACTTATTGAACATGAATTTCCTAAACTACCTTTAAAACACTATCGCGACTTATACGATCCAACTCAGAATATCAATGAGTCCCTAATGGCAATTTCAAGAGCCAAGGATGAAGTAGTTGAGCCAAAAAGCTATTCCTGTCTAGCTAACAAAATGTTAAATGCAGCTGTAAGTGACGATGAAAGATTGGCGGCGGAGAAAGCAGTTGAGGTTGCTCAAGTTTATGAAGTTTATGAGCAACTGAAACAGAAACATAATTGCATTGACTTCGGCGATTTGGTGTATTTGCCTGTACAACTTCTGGAAAGCAATAAGGAGGTACGTGAGTACCTAGCTGCATCTTATGATCATATATTGGTTGATGAGTACCAAGATGTAAACCGAAGTAGCGTCCGATTTCTACAGGCGATAAGTCCACAAGGAAATAATCTTTGGGTTGTTGGTGACGCCAAGCAATCCATATATCGATTCCGCGGAGCTTCTTCATTCAATGTTTCTCGATTTGGTAACGAAGATTTTCCTGGAGCGCAAAGAGGACAGTTAGAGCTGAACTATCGCTCTCTTACCCCAATAGTTCAAGCGTTCTCAAGCTTTTCTATGAACATGCAGTCAGGTGGTGACGACAGTGCTTTGATGCCCAATCGAAAGGATGTTGGTACTCCTCCTGAACTTAGAATTACAACAAAAGCTGATGAGCAGGCTGTTGCAATTGCAGACTGCATCGAAGAGCTTAAAAAACTTGGCATTAGTTATCAAGATCAGGCGATACTATGTACTGGAAACGATAAGCTTGCAGAGCTTGCTTCTTACTTAGAAGCGATAAATATCCCCGTACTTTTTCTGGGTAGCCTCTTTGAGAGGCCTGAGATTAAAAATTTACTTTCGTTTTTATCTCTGATGCTCGATGATCGTGCAATGGGGCTTGTTAAGATTGCTTGCTTACCTACCTTTCAAATGGAAATTCAAGACGTTGCCTCTGTGCTCGGACACATGAGACTTAACAAGGCGCCAGCATTAAGCTTCTTAGAAAATAAGGAAGCAATAATAGGTCTCAGCCGGTCAGGTCTTGAAGCTTTGGTTAAGCTGGAAACTCTGTTCTCAGGGTTAAATGCTACTGATTCTCCATGGAATGTACTAGCGACAATCATGCTTGACAAGACTTGTCTGGCTTCTGATATCGCAAAATCGAATTCCATTGCATCAAGATCTGAAGGAGTTGCAATCTGGCAATTTATGAACTTCGCTAAGTCTCAGCCTATTGGAAACGGTGTACCTATTTTCCGCTTACTTGAGCGAATCCGAAGACTGATACGACTGGGTGAAGACAAAGACCTTCGGCATCTTCCAGCTGCTGCATCGAGCATTGACGCAGTGCGCTTAATGACAATTCACGGTGCTAAAGGACTAGAATTTCAAGCTGTTCATATTCCTGGTCTAAACGAAGACACAATTCCAGGCCGTCGCCGTCGTGCTCCTGCGTGCCCTCCACCAGACGGTATGATTCAAGGTGCTGAGGGTGCGGTAGCAGATTTTCTTGACCTGAGTCGAGCAGAAGAGCAAGAGTGCTTATTCTATGTGGCGCTCTCTAGAGCGCGAGATAAATTAGTACTGTACGCATGTACGAAGGACCGGGCAGACCGGAACCGCCAGTTATCAGAAAACTTTATTTCGCGTCTTGGGCCAGCTTTGGTTAAACTCAATTTAACTTCTACGCGAACTTTACCCTCTACGTTTGGTAACACGCCAATTGCAATTGACTTAACTGGACCACTGCAACTCGCAGAACATCAGATTGAATTATTCGAACGGTGCCCCCGACGTTTTTTGTATACGTATATCTTGCAGACAGGTGGCCGGAGAACAGCTACTCCATTTCTCCTAATGCATGATGGTGTGCGAAGTTTATTGAAACGAGTGATTACCGAGGAAATATCCTCTAGCGAAGACGAACTATTAACAGAGGTAGATCTAACGTTACGAGCACAAGGTTTGGGAGAACATGGCTACTTTGAGAATTATCGGGAATTCGCAACAGCAATGATTCAATACTTTTCAGCCTCTCGTAGTGGTTTCACACCCCAGAAACCAATTGCGCTTAGAGTGACATTTGGAGCAGAGGAACTAATTGTAACTCCTGATGATGTTCTTTTGGCTGCTGATGGCCACGTGAGGGTGCGTAGAATTATGACAGGGCATAGCCGCTCTGGCGGTACTGATACTGTAGGTGCTGCGGTCTTTTTAACAGCGGCCTCTCAGGCATTTCCAAACGCTACAGCAGAACTGGTATATCTAGCTGATCAACAGTCTGAGATAATTACTTTTTCTGCAAAGAAAATGGGGAATAGACATGCAACTATAAACGAGCATCTTCAAGCAATTCGAAGTGGTTTTTTTCCAGCAGAGCGTTCTACATTCTCCTGCCCACAATGCCCAGCGTTATTTGTTTGTGGTCCAGTTCCTTCAGGTCGTCTACAGCCACAGATAGATTCCAATCACGAGCCTAAAACGTGATTTTAAAGATACGGGGCTGGCAAAAGCTAGCTCTTTAATTAAACTTTAGGAATTAAGGAGCTGTATGCCACTACCACCCGAGTTCGTCGAGTTCTACAAAAGTTGGACTGAAAAGGCTGATGGATATACGGGCCAAACCGCTCGTACCTTCTTCGATCGCTTCTTAACGCAGTACGTTCTTTATAATCGCCTTTATTGCGAGGCAACTCTCCGGCTAAGCAGAATGCCTGATAGCGGGATTCAAATTGAAGGCAGAGCAAATTTCCCTGATGCTGCAGCGGCGAAAGACTACGTTGCACAGTTTCTAGGGGCAAGGCATCTCATTGCAGCCTTAGAGGGTGCCCCAGAATGCGTCGCAGCCATAGCGGAAGCAAAAAGAATACTTGAAGAGCATCAATTCTTTATAAAGCTTCATCCAGTTACGGGCGAAAGACAGGCGGGGGAAGACGAACAACTACTTGATAGACTAAACGCGGCTGGTCAAGGTGAGAGGATCGCCGCTATTCTGGAGTTTATATACTGCGTACGTTGCAACATGATGCATGGGCAGAAAGACTTCACAGATATCCAAATAGTTCTGCTTCAACCAACGACCAAATTACTCCAAAAGGTCTGCGAGTTGCTCTATCGTAAACTGCTTGAACATGATAACTAACCATCCGGAACATTAAAACCCCTTTCGACTGCTCCTAGAAACCAACCATTAATTTAACTCTGGATGCAGATATCCTTGTGACAATACAAGTTGCAAAGGCTGTGGCCTTGACGATAGTCTCCTAATTCTACTCAAGACTAACTCATACTCGAGTTTATTTGTTATCAGGAAATTAAGCCCCCGAAGCGACCCTTTACTTCAAACCATTATGCAATTTTTAATCATTTCTTTTTCACCCCCTTAAAATCAACTATTGATATTTAGGTTGCAACCCTCTTAAGTAAGTTCACTTTCAACGTTATAGTTGTGAACCTAGCGGTTCCCCCTTTCAGGGCCCCCCTCCCTTTAGCGCTAACCCGACCTGTATCAATCTCGAGAAGAGCTAGCGCATAATTCCCCCTACCCACAAGCAGGTTGTGGTTCGGTTGGAACGCGCAGCTCATCACAATAGTTTTCGATCTTTCAAACCGTCGTGTCACCAGCGATCACGGTGTGTGGCAACACCCGCAATTGATCAGACTTAAGCTGCTAAGCCAGCAACTCTACCGCCCCCTCTGACCGCGCACTAAAGTGCCCAATTCCCCAGGGTGGTCGCTGTGCGGTATCCGTAGTAGCGACCATGTAAAAACTTATCTGCTACCGTAAGGAATCCGTCCAGATAAGTAAATTGAAGTAAAATTTCCTGTTAAATGCTTCTTTCTGCGACAGAATAAATAGGAAAATCATCAATGATAAAAAGTATAGGTACTAGTTAGGCGAGAAAGAAAATATTTATATATATTTAAACTTACTCATAACTTATCTTAAAGTTGAAACATTAAAGCCGCAGTAAATAAACTTGTAAGATTCTGTTTGTAAATATTTTTATAAACATCTTCTTTGTTGACTAACCGCCTAACGACCGTAACTTTTTAGATAACGTTGATAATTAAACTATATACATTCAATATAATTTATAATAATATATAATTTATCATAATATATAACTATTCATAAGGTAGTGTGCGATGGCAAAAAAACTAGATCCACAGCGATTGCACTTGATGGAACTGCTACTTCGATGGGAAGGTCAGATAGGTAATGCACGCTTACGGCAGATGCTTGGACTTAGCTCGATAAGAGCAAGTCAGTGGCTTAGGGAGTTTAGGGAATCTCAGCCCAACTGGACACAGTGGAACAGTATCACTCGTAGCTTTAATGCAACCTCAGAGTTTTATCGCGACAAGCATGAAGATGACTCCGTATCTCTTGCTAAATATTTATCTCTAGTTGGGTTGCCAGCAACTACTGACTCAGAAAGCCAGCATGTTGTTGCTGCCTTTCCTGACATAACCACACCTAGTCCATATGTTTTTGCAATTCTTTCAAGTGCCTCTCGAATGGGACGAGCAGTAGAGGTCACTTATCGCTCTATGCGAGACCCTGCGCCTCACAAGCGTATTATTTCGCCACATAGCATCATTCGCGCAGGTCGGCGCTGGCACGTCAGAGCTTACTGTGAACTTAATAAGCAGTTTCGCGATTACACGTTAGGCCGCATCTCACATGCGGTATTGCTTGATCGGCCCGCAGGTTCTTTAATTGGAGATGATAAGGACTGGGCAACCGAAGTTCCTGTGAGATTAATTGCACATCCAGGTCTTAGTCAAGAGCAGCAAGCAGTGATTTGTTTTGAGTATTTCAAAGACACGTCTTCACGCACAACTGCATGCCGAGTGCCTCTTGTGAATTATTACATACAGGATGTGCGCGCTGCTGTTGATATTGAAACGCAACGCCCACCGGAATATCAGTTAGCCATTGGCAATGTTAAGGAGATTAAGAAATGGCTATTCTAGAAATGGATGCGCCATCTTTTGAAGGCTCCTTATTGTTCAAGCGGCTACCAGATCGCATCTTCTCACCATTAGCATCAATCAACAGACATAAGCCATTTTTGCATGAATCTAACTGATTACATGCTTCTCGGCAGGTGAGCTCAACGGTAAAGTAGGGTGCTGGAGTCCAGCACCCTACTAAATCGTATTAGGTGAGAGCTATAATCCTTCTATGAAAGGATTATAGCTGACAAGCCCGCGCCGAGTGCCATATAATCCTACCTTTGTAGGATTAATCATGAAAAAAGTAGTTGAAACTAAATTCCCAAACGAACCCATCTTGCGTACACCTGCTCAACTGGGTGAGGCAGTTCGTGCGGCGCGAACTAAAACCAAAATGACCCTAGTAGAGGCGGCTATGACTCTGGGCATAGCAAAACAAACGTTATCCGATCTAGAGCGAGGGAAGCCAACTGTTGGTCTAGGCATTGCATTAACTGTTGCCGCTGAGCTAGGTGTAACCCTTTTTATGGTTCCAAGTGAGCTCAAAAATCAGACTCACTTTATACTAACTGAAGCTGGACTAATCCGAAACCAGACGAAATAAATTGCTAAGAGGGTGCTGAACTTCAGCACCCTTATTTTTTCAAGGTTCTGGTGAAGCCAGCTACGCCTTCGGAAGTAGGCGGCAGACTGTACGTTACGCTTGAGTCTTTGGGATACATGAATAGGTACTCGTGCCAGCAGGCGCGGCAAAGAGGATCGAAGGTGGCAGTCAGACCCGCGTAAGGCTTCTTTTCAGTAAAAGGTTCAAGGCAACCTGCACATATTGTAAGCTCGGACTCATTTATATCTGTTGCCATAGGCCTCACCTGGATGCAATCTTAGTCTCTAAGTTAAGAGTGATATGCGGTTGTTTAAGTCGAAGTTTCATTTCTTTACTATACCTCCCCGATTTGATGCAAAAGATAAAGCTGGATTGAATTCAGATTTTGAGGCCCATAGCAGTCAGGACTGATAGTAAGTTGCGAATATAACATCCTTCTGTCATGACCGAAGGAGTCTTATATCGTTAAGAACTATTTAATCTATTACAATGCCCTTTGGATCAATGATTCCAGGAGCATTTTCTTGGCAGTAAAATCTTCTTCAGGTTGTAAGCGGCCCTTAAATATATTATGGAATCTTGCGCTTAAGGTTGTTTGATGCAGTTTCATCTACATGCCGAAATGCTGATGATTGGACTTCCCAGAATAGATCAATCTTAATCAACAGGATTTCAGAGAGGCTTGACCTATCTTGCTTTTGTGGCTTGAGTGTTCAGAGTGTACCTCTGAGTTTCGCCATTATATATCTGAAGCACAATTAATTTAGATAGACACTAGTCGACTAGACCGAAAGACCATCTTAAGGTATTCGGCTGGGGGGCAGGGTTGATTAGGAACATTAAGCGGAGCCACCCTCAAAGCATCGGCAGTAGAATATGGATTAAGCTAGCCTACTTGACGGCAGCCGCTAATAACTGGCAAGTGCAACTCTAATCGCTAGACCTTACAAATCCCATTAATGAATTGAAGTCTCCCGCATCTGCTTCACGTAATGCAGTCAAATAACTTTGCCTAATCTGACTATCAACTACCAAATTTGATTTTCCCCAAGCAAATGGTTCAAGACCATTTTGCATGAGTAAGGCGTCTGTTATTAACCTTGCATGTCGACCATTACCATTTGGGAACGCATGAATCCATACAATATCGTGATGAAATCGCACTGCAATTTCATCTACGCCAAATACCTTGTTATCAAGCTGATATTGCACATTACCTAATAATTGATTTAGTCTTACTGAAACTTGCATCCAGTCCACACCAATATTTTTATCGGTATTTCTAAAGGTACCTGCCCAGCGCCATGTTTTTCCGAACATTTGCTTATGCAGCTCGCGCACAAAATCCTCAGTTAATAAAGTCTTACGACTAATAACTCTCATTAACCACTGAGTCGCTTCAAGGATATTTTGCTGTTCCCACTCATTTAAAGCACTTTGCGTGTTGATGTGCTTGGGAATCAAGCCCGCAACTTCATCTGGATCTAGTGGCGTCGCTCCCTCAGCGTGTGCGCCCTCTAATCCCATAGCTTTGACCATTTACCTTCCAACAGTTTTTGTTTGATGATATTGATTTGTTGCTCCGAAAAATCTTGACCAACCGACTGATCTTCAAGTCGCATTGTGTGTTGCACCATACTCACCTGGCTTTGGGCGATAGCTTCTGCACGTTCATTGACCATCGCTTCTAATGAACTTTCAGGAATGAGAGAATAAACAACTTTACAGCCTAAAGCATCGGCCAGCTTATCTAACTGCGCCAGTGTGATAGTATGCGCCCGCTCATTCCTTTCAGCAGACGTGACTACTGACTGAGAAGCGTTTAATCTCTTTGCAAGTTGGCGAGTTGACATTCCCAGTGCCTCACGAACAGTTTTAATCCAACCGTCATATTGAGGCACATTAAAGAATAACGCTTTCGCTTGAGCTAAGTTACGGTCTACTTGATTCAATCTTAACTTTTGATAATTCATGACCACTCCTTCATAAGTGAACCATTATAATATATCAAATAACAATTTATTGATATATTATAATGGTTCAAATATGTATTTATTGAGTTATTATAATAGCTCAATAAATACTTATTTGTTATTTTCCAAGATTAGGAGCTGTATCCACCTGATACCATATATCTGCTCATCGTTTATCCCGCTAGGAATCCAAGCAACATTCACTTATTTTAGTAGCTAATATCAGCTGCTAGGATGCTTTTTGATATTAATTGTGCATCAGAGACATAATAGCGCTGAGTCTGATGCCATATTTTCTAATCAACACGATATCAGCCCCACCCCCCTCGTGTTATGACTTCAAATGTTTTATGTGCCATCTGGATCACTATTATCATCTCTGATGATCATTTTCGATTAAACCATCATAACTCTATGCTCGCTATTGCTTGTCTCCAACCATCAGTTTAGTGATGTCGATTGGCAGCTTAATTTGATTCACACAAGCTACTAAGGGTTCTATACCGTGAACTTTTGGGTAGTAATCAGCGCCAACATCCGTATCCGTATGCCCCGTGAGAGCAAAACGGACAGCCTTGCCTGGATCGGGTTTTATATCCAGTGCAGCTTCTACCAAGTTGTAACGAAAAGAGTGAAAGCTAGTGTCCGGGTCCGTAACACCCTTTTCGTCGCTAAATCTAGCCCACCATTTTGATGCTTTTTCAGCTGGGTTGTTGTACTTGTTGTTAGGTTCTAATTCGGGAAATAGCATGGCATCTGGTTTGGGGTTACGAAGCCGTTCAGCTTCCACATAAACCAGAAGTCCCATTTCAATTAAATCAGGATGAATTGGTACTCTTCGAATTGAACTTTCGTTTTTTACACTGGAGTTTTCGCCTTCTGCATTAATGTCTATGATGTGGTGACCAGCTTCTACTTGAAAGTCCGAAAGTCGAAGCTGACATATCTCACGAAGTCGAGCACCAGTTGTCAGTCCAATAGCTGGAATCCAATGCCGGTAGGTTTCATTAGTCTGAGGTTTTGTTTTTATTGACCACGGGCGCTCGAAAAGAAGTTTCAGCTCAGGTGTGGTGTAGGCCCGTTTATCTTTTTTTGGCGTCCCACGTCCTTTGGTTTTGATTCTGGAGGCTGGGCTGGATAAAATTAGACAATTATCGACAGCCACAACAAACATCGCATTGATTGTCTTTATTTTGTTTGCAATGGTTTTGTTTGCATAGCCATCAGTAGCCAGTTGAATTGCCCAGTTGTTGATGTCTTCACGAGTAATCTCTTTGGCAGGTTTGTCTTCGGCAAATGTAATGAATTGTTTGAGAGTGGCCAGAAAGCTGTCAGATGTCTTTGGATTGCGTACCGCATCTTTAGCCCAAAGTTCGTGAAGTCTTAAAAGGGTGAGGGTAGGTTCTGGTTTTTGCAGCGCTACAAATGGTGCTACAGTGTTTGTATGGTTGCCATCACCTTCATCACGGGCAATTAATTCACGGGTCCCATCCCGTATTGCCAAAAGGATTTCTAATTTTAAGTTAAAAAGGTCAGCATCATTAGCAAGCAGGCGTTCAAGGCTGGCGCTAAATGGCCGCAGTAAATTATTGAGTAGTAAAGGGGTTATTGAGCTGACATCACGTCGAACGCAGGCTGCTTTCAATGTAGCTAAGTCCAGACCATGTCTAATTGAAGCGGTTCGCCTGTTGAAGTCTGGCAGCCTAAAGCCAGTCACCAAGTCGCGAAATGAGTCATCTGATTTAAGTAGACTGCGTTTGGCATGGCTAACTACAGCTGCGCTCAGTTCTGGGGTAAGTAAAACTTGGCCTTTGGCTATTGGAACTATGGGATCTCTTCCAATAAAGTCAGTTATTGCGGAAAACTCTTTGTTGAATTTGGCCACCATTTCAATGCAGCGCTTTTCAGCAATTTTTAAATCAGTCGTTTGGAGTGATTTTCGTATTCGATAGGCATTAAAATGTGGCACTAAGGGGACAGGGATGGTCCGAGTAAATTCGTATATACCGTTAGATCTTTTGGATAGATATTTGATGGTAGCACCCCTTGAATTAAAAGGTACCTTATCATTAAACTACCACATTACCTACCACAATTTTTGGATTTAAAGCTCTGTGATGTCCGTTGAGACTGAAACTTGAGTATTCGCGGGGGTTGTGCGGTAGGTGGCGGAGAGCTAGGGATTCGAACCCTAGATACAGGGTTAAGCCCGTATGCTTCCTTAGCAGGGAAGTGCCTTCGACCACTCGGCCAGCTCTCCGTTTTCTTACGCTGTTCAATTAAAGTTTCTTAATTGAGGCGCGATAATACTTGATTCACATCTAAAAATCAATCATAAAACCGCGACTTAATTTACTATTTTTCTAAGCCGCTTCTAATTCAAAAGCTTTGTGTAGTACGCGCACAGCTAGCTCTAGGTATTTTTCATCAACAACGACTGCAATTTTAATTTCAGAGGTCGAAATCATTTGAATGTTGATGCCTTCTTCTGCCAATGTGCGGAACATTTGGCTGGCGATACCTACATGTGAACGCATGCCAACGCCAACGACTGATACTTTAGCAATTTTGTCATCACCGCTGATTTCACGTGCACCGATGTGACCTTGCACTTTGTCACGTAAAATATTGAGCGCTTTGTTCATCTCATTTTTATGAACAGTGAACGTGAAGTCGGTTGTGCCATCAGCGCCTGTATTTTGAATAATCATATCAACATCGATATTCGCATCAGCGATTGGGCCTAAAATTTGGTACGCGATGCCTGGTTTATCCGGCACGCCTAGCACTGTGATTTTGGCTTCGTCACGATTAAACGCAATGCCTGAAATGATGGGTTGTTCCATGTTATCTTCTTCCTCAAATGTAATCAGTGTGCCGTCGCCTTCTTCTTCAAAGCTTGAAAGCACACGTAGCTTAACTTTGTATTTTCCTGCGAATTCAACAGAGCGAATTTGCAGCACTTTTGAACCTTGGCTTGCTAATTCAAGCATCTCTTCAAAAGTGATTGATTTTAAACGACGCGCTTCAGGCACTACACGCGGGTCAGTGGTGTAAACACCATCAACATCGGTGTAGATTTGGCATTCATCAGCACCTAATGCCGCCGCCAAAGCTACGCCTGTGGTGTCAGAACCGCCACGGCCTAGCGTGGTGATATTGCCATCCTCATCTTCGCCTTGAAAGCCTGCTACAACGCATACATAGCCGGCGTCTAAGTCAGCTTTCAGATTTTCTTTGTCGATATTAAGAATGCGTGCTTTAGTGAAAGCATCATCCGTTAGAATTTTGACTTGTGCGCCTGTATAGCTTTTCGCTTTAATGCCTAGCTCGATTAACGCCAATGCGGTTAAGCCAATTGTGACTTGCTCGCCTGTGGATATAATCATGTCCAATTCGCGTGGATCTGGCTCTGCCATGAGTTCTTTAGCTAAGCCAATGAGTTTGTTGGTTTCGCCAGACATGGCTGAAACCACCACTACAACTTGATGCCCCATTGCTTTATAACGCGCTACGCGTCGGGCAACATTGCGTATCCTCTCGGGGTTCGCTACAGATGTGCCACCATATTTTTGTACAATTAATGCCATTTTTAGCTCTATAAGTTAATTAATCAAAGGCTACTTGATTAAAGTTTAGTTAATATAAATTAGTTGAATTATAGTTTACTGCTTACCCAGTCATTCACGCCAGCAAGCGCTTTGGGTAATTGGCTAGCATCAGTGCCGCCTGCCATTGCCATATCTGGCTTACCGCCGCCTTTGCCACCTACTTGTTGCGCTACAAAATTGACTAGTTCACCTGCTTTGATTTTAGCAATTAAGTCAGGGGTAACGCCTGCTGCTAAGCTGACTTTGCCATCGTTAACGCTAGCTAAGACTATAGCAGCTGATTTTAGTTTATCTTTTAGCTTATCCATTGTTTCGCGCAAGGTATTTGCATCAGCACCTTCCAGCGTCACGGCTAAGACTTTTACGCCTGCAATGTCAGTAGCTTGAGTGGCTAAATCATCACCTTGAGATGACGCTAGTTTAGATTTTAATCGCGCTAGTTCTTTTTCTAACGATTTTGCATGGTCGCTTAATTGCGCAACTTTGGTAGCAAGTTCGCTAGTCGGTGCTTTCAAGTCAGCTGAAAGTTGAGAAATTAGTGCTTGTTGAGCATTAATTAACTTCAGCGCGCCATTACCTGTAGCAGCTTCTATACGGCGAACGCCAGCAGCTACGCCACTTTCGGCATAAACTTTGAATAGCCCAATATCGCCAGTGCGGTTCACATGCGTACCACCACATAACTCTGTGGTGCTGCCAATATCTAATACGCGCACAATATCGCCGTATTTTTCGCCAAACAGCATCATTGCACCAGTTTTTTGTGCAGATTCAATATCCATTTCACGGGCTTGTGTTGGCGCGTTAGCAAGAATCTCGGCATTGACAATCGCTTCAACTTTGGCAATTTCTTCATCTGTCATTGGTGCATTATGCAAAAAGTCAAAGCGCGTTTTGTCTGCATCAACTAGCGAACCTTTTTGTTGTACATGCGTACCTAATACTTGGCGAAGTGCTTTGTGCATCAAGTGTGTTGCTGAGTGATTGCGCATGATATTGGCACGGGCGGCTAAGTCTACACTCGCTTTTAGACTTTCACCCACACTGATTTTGCCAGTTTTTAAAATACCGTGATGACCAAAAACAGCCGCTTGGATTTTTTGCGTATCTTCTACAGCAAAAATACCATTTTCGGCTTTAAGCACACCGTTATCACCTACTTGACCACCAGACTCAGCATAGAATGGCGTGTTATCTAATACCACAACACCTTGGTCGCCTTCTGAAAGTTGGGTCACAGAAGCGCCATCTTTGTATAAGGCCAAAATCTTTGCGGTAGCTTCTAAAGTTTCATAGCCTTTAAAGTCTGTATTCGCACCATTGTATTCAAGATTGGTTGCCATTTTGAACTTACCAGCGGCGCGCGCCTGTTCCTTTTGGCGAGTCATAGCGGCATCAAATGCTGCGCTGTCTACATTTACCTCACGTTCACGGCAGATGTCTGCCGTTAAATCAAGCGGAAAGCCGAAAGTATCATGCAGTTTAAAAGCAAGGTCACCATTGAAAAGCGTGTTATTTGCTTTAGACATAGCTGCAAGTTCAGCTTCTAAAATCTCCATACCGTTTTCTATGGTTTCAAAGAAGCGGTCTTCTTCTAACTTCAACATATCCATGATGCGTGATTGATTCGCGACAAGTTCAGGATAGGCTTCGCCCATTTGTTTAACCAAATCTGGTACAAGTTTGTAAAAGAATGCTGCGCGAGCACCCAATTTATAACCATGACGGATTGCGCGACGAATAATGCGGCGTAGCACATAGCCGCGACCTTCATTGCCTGGAATCACGCCGTCTGCGATTAAGAAGCTACAGGCGCGGATATGGTCGGCTAGTACTTTAAGAGACGGAATGCTTAAGTCTGTTGTGTTAGTTTCACGCGCTGCGGCGGCGATTAACCCTTGGAAAATATCAATTTCGTAGTTGGCATGCACGTGCTGTAACACTGCAGAAATACGCTCCAAGCCCATGCCTGTATCAACAGATGGTTTTGGTAGTGGATGCATCACGCCCGCTTCATCGCGGTTGAATTGCATGAATACGTTATTCCAGATCTCGATGAAGCGGTCGCCGTCTTCATTTGGGCTACCTGGAGGGCCGCCAAAGTGGTGGTCGCCGTGGTCGTAGAAAATTTCGGTACAAGGTCCGCAAGGACCCGTGTCACCCATCATCCAGAAGTTGTCTGAGGCGTAACGTGCGCCTTTGTTGTCGCCAATTCGGATAATACGCTCGGCTGGCACGCCAATTTTGTCATGCCAAATATTGTAGGCTTCATCATCGTCTGCATAGACGGTGACGGTGAGTTTGTCTTTTGGTAGCTTGAAAACTTCTGTGAGTAGTTCCCAAGCGTAAGCAATCGCATCATCTTTAAAGTAATCGCCGAAACTAAAGTTGCCTAACATTTCAAAAAATGTGTGGTGGCGTGCTGTGTAACCTACGTTTTCAAGGTCATTGTGTTTGCCGCCAGCGCGTACACATTTTTGGCTGCTAGTCGCGCGAGTGTATGCGCGTTTGTCAAAACCTAAAAAAACGTCTTTGAATTGGTTCATCCCAGCATTGGTGAATAGCAGAGTAGGGTCGCCATGAGGAACTAGCGAGCTAGATGCAACGATTTGATGACCCTTAGAGGCGAAAAAATCGAGGAATGCCTTGCGGATTTCGTTACTGCTTGGATTGTTGCTTAGTTTAATTGTCATTATTTGTTTATCGTTGATTTTAATTACTATTGTATTTAATCATGCATTTAATCGTTAGCTGACTCATTGATATTTTTTTCATTGAGTACTTTTTTAATTACATCAAAACCAAAGCCACGACTTTGTAAAAATCTGGCTTGTTTTGCCCAGTCTTCCCGACTACTAGGGCTGGCTTTAAACTTTTTGCGACAAACTTCTCGTGCAAAATCTAGCTCATTTACTTTAACTTCTTCAACGGCGTCAGCGATTAAATCATCAGCTACGCCTTTTTCTCGCAATTCATTGGCGACGCGTGCGCTGCCAAATTTACTTTGTCTTGCATGTACTAGCTGCTCTGTGAACCTTGCATCTGAAAGCCAGCCGCGTTTTTTAAAATCATCCAGAATGGCCGAAATGTCGTCGGACTCTTCTGCAAACGGTTTTAATTTCTGGGTGAGCTCAAAGTATGAATACTCGCGCTTACCCAGATAATCAAGTGCCCGTTGCCGCAAGCTTTTTGGTTTAAATTCGATTGCGCAACCTCGTTACAGATTCAATGAACGTTTAATCTTCTTCAGAGCGTACCGCAGGCATTGCTTCGCTTAATGACTTCATATTGGCGCGGATTTTTGCGTCGATTTCATTAGCGATGGCTGGGTTCGATCTTAAGAACTCACGAGCATTGTCTTTACCTTGGCCAATTTTTTCACCGTTATAGCTATACCAAGAACCTGCTTTTTCAACCAATTTCAAGTTTGCGCCAAGTTCAATAATTTCACCTTCGCGTGAGATACCTTCGCCATACAGAATGTCAAATTCCGCTTGTTTGAATGGTGGTGCGACTTTGTTTTTAATCACTTTAACGCGTGTTTCTGAACCAATGACTTCGTCACCTTTTTTAATCGCACCAGTGCGGCGGATGTCTAAGCGAACAGACGCGTAGAATTTAAGGGCATTACCACCAGTAGTCGTTTCTGGGTTACCAAACATTACGCCGATTTTCATACGGATTTGGTTAATGAAAATCACCATAGTGTTCGTACGTTTGATGTTGCCAGTAAGCTTACGCAAAGCTTGGCTCATCAAACGTGCTTGCAAGCCCATGTGTGAATCGCCCATTTCGCCTTCAATTTCGGCACGTGGTGTAAGCGCTGCAACAGAGTCGACTACAACGATGTCAACTGAGCCTGAGCGCACTAACATATCCACGATTTCTAATGCTTGCTCACCAGTGTCTGGTTGAGAGATTAATAAATCTGGCACGTTAACGCCTAGTTTTGCAGCATATTGTGGGTCAAGTGCATGCTCAGCATCGATAAATGCTGCTACACCACCAGATTTTTGCATTTGCGCAATCACAGAAAGCGTTAATGTAGTTTTACCTGACGATTCTGGGCCGTAAATTTCAATCACACGACCGCGCGGTAAACCGCCGATGCCTAAAGCAATATCAAGACCTAATGAACCCGTTGAAACCGCCTGAATATCTTCACCAATATTGCCGTCGCCCATGCGCATAATTGAGCCTTTACCAAATTGTTTTTCAATTTGTGCAAGTGCCGCGCTCAGTGCTTTGCTTTTATTATCGTCCATGTATCGCCTTTGAATTTTGTTGCTAAGTTAATCGCATGATTATTCCATAAATTTGCCCCTAAAGTAAGGCTCTAGTGGCTTTAGATTGCGATTAAATGTGAATTAAGTATTTGTAAATTATTGTTTTACTGACAAATGCGCATGCATTTAGTTTTCGCATACGCTAAAAACTCTGCACCATAGCTGAATTGTGCTTTGTCCTCTAGGCGGTGGCATAATGCCTCCTACGAATAATAAAAATCTAAATGAATAAGGAAATTACTTTGCCTTCGATATACGATTTAAAACCACGATTTCAAGCCTTGTTAAGACCTATCGTCAATGCTCTTGCGCGTGCGGGGGTTACAGCTAATCAAGTGACTATCACTGCAGTGATTTTATCTTTTATTGGCGGGGCATTAATTGCTTGGCAGCCTGATGCTACTTGGCCTTTGTTAGCTCTACCTTTGGTGCTGTTTTTGCGTATGGGTTTGAATGCGATAGATGGCATGTTAGCTCGTGAGCATGCCCAACAATCTAAATTGGGCGCAATATTGAATGAGCTTGGCGATGTGGTTGCAGACGCTGCGCTATATTTGCCTTTAGCTTTGCTGCCTCGCGTCTGTGCAAGCTTGATTGTGTTGCTAGTACTACTGGCAACTGTCAGCGAAATGGTGGGCGTGGTTGCCGTGCAGATAGGCGCAACACGCCAGTACCAAGGGCCTATGGGTAAAAGTGACCGTGCATTCTGGTTAGGCACAGTCGCGCTGGCGCTTGGCATAGGCATGCCGTTTGGCGGTTGGGTGAACTGGTTGTTAGTCGTAATGCTGTTGCTATTGGTAATAACGATTTTCAATCGTGCTAAAGGTGCGTTAAAAGAAACAGCAAAGGCTCTGCATGCCGATTAATTTGCAGATTGCTTTGTGGGGAGTCGTCGTTGTACTTGTCGCAGGCACGTTGATTATTTGGTCTAAACGCGTTTTTCGCCCAAGTGACTCTGACCCTGAGCTTGGTTTGCGTATGCGTTCTTGGTGGGTGATGGCAGGTTTATTTATTTTAGCCATTGCCGTGAACCGTGCATTAGGCGTGTTATTTTTCGGGCTAGTGAGCTTTTTAGCGCTAAAAGAATATCTCAGTATTATTCCCACTAGAACTGCCGATAAGCGAATGTTGTTATGGGCATACCTCGCTATTCCACTTCAGTATTTATGGGTTTGGCTGGGGTGGTATGGCATGTTTATCATTTTCATTCCAGTCTATATGTTTTTGTTGATGCCGCTTCGCATGCTGATAGGCGGCGAAACACAAGGTTTTTTGAAAGCCGTAGGCACTTTGCACTGGGGTCTGATGACAACGGTATTTTCACTCTCTCATGCGGCGTATTTACTTGCATTGCCTAATCAGGTTAATCCAGCGGCAGGTAGCGCGGGCATATTCTTGTTTTTGGTGTTTCTTACACAGTTCAACGACATCATGCAGTATGTATGGGGTAAGTTGCTGGGTAGCATCAAGGTGATTCCAAAGGTTAGCCCCAATAAAACCTTAGGTGGTTTGCTCGGTGGAATCGCAACGACTACTTTATTATCATGGTTGCTAGCGCCATATTTAACGCCACTTGTCGGTTGGGAGCCTCTTGCAGCAGGTGTGCTGATTGGATTAGCTGGTTTTGTGGGTGATGTGAGTATTTCAGCGGTCAAGCGTGACTTGGGCATCAAAGACACAGGTAATCTGATTCCAGGTCACGGTGGTATTCTTGACCGTGTTGACAGCCTGACCTATACCGCGCCATTGTTTTTCCATTTTGTGTATTATCTGCACTATTGATACGGCGAATTTTGTTAGATGGCAAACTTTAAAAATTGCATCATGTAAAAGGAGATTGATCGTATGTTGAAAAGATTATTAGTAATCGTTTGCTTGTTAATGAGTAGCACGAGCTTTGCTGCCACTGAGGAACCTAGCCATGCGATACATGAAGAGCTGCGTGGTTTATTGCAAGGCATAGAAACTGCGATTAATACTGAAAAATATGGCGATTTAAAACAGTATTTTGATGACAAGCTAAAAATAACCACCATCAACCAAAATGTGATTTCTACACCAGATGGCATAGATACTTACTTTAAAGACTGGTTTGGCAAAGGTGGCTATTTGAAAAAGTTAGACATTAAGTTAACGCCTGATGCTTTAACAAATTTATATGGAGACCCTGCAAACCCAAGTTGGGGCTTGGTTTATGGTAGTGGCACGGAAAACTATCAGTTAGTGGATGGTCGCAATTTAGCCATGAAAACGCGTTGGACAGCCACGGTAGTTAAAGAGGCTGATGGTAAATGGCGTATTTTAGCCTTACATATAGGCACCAATTTTTATGACAATCCTATTTTTGCGGCAGTTAAAGATTCGACTAAATATTATGCTGTAGGCGGTTTAGTGCTTGGCTTGCTACTGGGCGTGCTGGGCATAGTGTTTTTACGTCGAAAAAAATCTTAATTTAATTTGAATGACCATTATCAATGGTGTGTTATTGAGAATTAACTCACCATTTATTGATGTTAGCTGTTAGCAAATCTCCGCCTATCAGCAGTGGCGTTCGGCATGCCTATCAACTCATTTTGACCACTTGATTTCACAAAGCGCTTGACACATAAAACTAAATAACTAATTATATAGTTATGTTGCTAAATGATTTTAGTTTAAAACTTAATAAATGGAATTTTTCATGATTAGAGTAGCAGAAGAGCATACCTTTACCGCGATAGATGGTGCTGAGATTTTTTATCGCCATTGGCCAAGTCAGCAGCAGGGTAATAACAAACGAGCAATCATTTTATTCCATCGTGGGCATGAGCATTCTGGCCGTCAGCAAGATGTGGTAGATGGCTTAAATATGCCAGAGTACGATTGTTTCGCTTGGGACGCTCGTGGCTTAGGTAAGTCTCCAGGCGTACGTGGATATGCAGAAAATTTTGGCGTACTGGTCAAAGATGCAGATGTGTTTGCGAGGCATATTTGCAGCAAACATGGTTTTGAGATGGAAGATATTTCTGTGATTGCACAAAGCGTCGGTGGGGTGATTGCCGCAGCTTGGGTACATGATTACGCGCCGAATATTCGCAGTTTAGTATTGGCTTCGCCTGCACTTAAGGTGAAATTGTATGTGCCATTTGCAAGAGCTTCTTTAGCCCTAATACAAGCTTTGGGTCTTACAAAATTAGTACCTGCATTGGCCTTTGTTAACTCTTATGTAAAAGCCAAATGGTTAACCCATGATGAAGTGCGTATTGCATCATACGACAGTGACCCATTAATTACCCGCCCAATTGCTGTGAATATATTGCTGGAGTTATACAGCACGGCTGAACGTTTGGTAAAAGATGCGACGGCCATTACCGCACCAACGCAGTTTTTAGTGTCAGGTAGCGATTGGGTGGTGCATCAACAGCCAGTAAAAGACTTGTATGAAAAGTTAGGTGCTAGCACTAAGGAGTATCATGAATTTGAAGGTTTTTTTCACGATACGCTGGGTGAAAAAGATCGCCATTTGCCACTAACAAAGGCACGCGAATTTATAGAAAAACAGTTTTCAACAACATTTACTGAATCTAACTTAATCAAAGCAGACCTTTCAGGCTATACCTTTGATGAAGCCGAACAACTTAAAAAGCCATTACCTACTTTTAACCTGAAAAATCTATATTTTGCAGCTACCCGAGCTAACATTCGATTTGGCAGCAATATGTCCCATGGCTTGAAACTGGGCGTGGATACTGGATTTGATTCAGGCAGCACGCTAGATTATGTGTACGAAAACAAAGCCCGAAGTAGAACATTTGTTGGCGGTGCTTTGGGTGAAATTATCGACCGTACTTACCTAAATGCCATAGGCTGGCGCGGGATTCGTGTGCGTAAAATTCATAATGAAGCGATGCTGGCAAAAGCCGCAGCATTATTGCGAGCAGCTCAGAAGCCAGTGCGTATGATGGATATTGCAGCTGGGCTTGGTCGTTATGTTTTAGATGCAGCGCTTGCAGTAAAAGCTGACCACGTATTAATGCGTGATTATAGTGAGCTGAATGTGACGGCTGGGCGTGAAATGATTAAGCAGCATGGTTTAGAGAATACAGCTCAATTTGAATTAGCCGATGCGTTTGATGCGAATTCTATCGCATCAGTTACACCTAAACCAACATTGGCGATTGTGTCTGGCTTATACGAACTATTCCCTGAGAATTCCTTAATACAAACTTCACTACAAGGTGTTCATGCAGCTTTAGAAGCCGATGGATACTTGGTGTATACCAATCAGCCATGGCATCCTCAATTGGAGTTGATTGCGCGATCACTCACCAGCCATCGCCAAAATAAAGCGTGGGTAATGCGTAGACGCACACAGCATGAAATGGATCAATTAGTTGCAGCAGCAGGGTTTGAGAAAATTGACCAATTGACCGATACTTGGGGCATATTTAGTGTATCTCTAGCAAAACGTCGCTAAAGTCTATGCAAATCAATCAATCACCTATCTTATGGAAGCGCGGCGCCATTTGGCTAGCGCTTCTCGGGCCATTTTTCTTTCTAAGCTATGGCTGGGTGAATTACTACACTAGCGGGCGTAGTGATGTTGGCGTGATGGTTGAAGCTTGGGAGCATCAATTACCATTTGTGCCATGGCTGATGTTGCCTTATATGTCGATTGATGCATTTTACGCAGCGTCGCTATTTTTGTTTCGTAAGCGTAGTGCACTGGATAGGCATGCGCTCAGGCTCTTGCTGACAACAGTAGTTTCGCTTATCGGCTTTTTGCTTTATCCGCTGCAATTCTCTTTTGAAGTACCTAAAGCAGACGGTTTTAATGGTGTATTGCAGGCGATTTTGCTAGGGTTTGATAAGCCCTATAACCAAGCCCCATCTTTACATATTAGCCTGCTGATAGTCTTGTGGGAGTTGTACGCTAAGCGTCTGCAAGGCTTAGCGCGTATGGCTTTGCACGTTTGGTTTTTTGCCATTGCAGCTTCTGTATTGTTGGTTTATCAGCATCATTTTATTGATGTTTGGACAGGTGCTTTTGTGGGCGCTGCTTGCTTGTATTTAATTCCAGATCAGCCATTCTCATGGCGTTGGCAGAAACCAACTACACGAATGAGGCAGCTAGCATTGCGTTATGGTCTATTAGCACTATGTGGGGCGGTCGCATCAATACTTGTTTATCCGATTTCGGTTTTACTTGCGGCTATTTTTATGTGGACGACCATCGCATTAACACTCATAGGTTTTGCATATTTGGGATTTGAGCAACAGGTATTTCAGCGGGATAGCTTGTCCGTCAGGCGTGGCAATATGCGTTGGCCAGCCAAGTTTTTATTAGCGCCATATTTATTTTTAAGTTGGTGTAGTTATCGCATGTATACCAAACGTCGATTTTTACCCAATAAAATTCATAGCAATGTTTGGCTTGGCGCCTTCCCACGCGCCGCTGTGACTAATCTTGGCGTAAATTGGCATGGCGTCATGGATTTAACCAATGAGTTTCCAGCCTCTATGCTTAAAGCACCAATTCAAAAATATCTGCCAGTGTTAGATTTAACGCCACCTAAGCCTAAAACACTAGTCCGCGCCGTGCGCTGGTTAGAGCGTACGCAACAGCAAGGCAACGTGTTAGTACACTGTGCTTTGGGATTGTCGCGAAGTAGCAGTGTGGTGGCTTGCTGGCTAGTTTGGCGCGGGCATGCTGATAATATTCAACATGCCATTGCCATGATAGATGCTAAGAGAGCGGGCATCGTTTTAAGCAAAGAGCATGAGGCTAATATTAAACAAGCGTTAAAAGAGTTGGATTGAGATGAATGATTCCGAGTTAAGTCACACTAAGCCTAAAGTACACGCAAAATTAAGCGTGGTGCTGTCGCTGCTCAAAGCTTTTAAATTAGCCGAGCTGCTTGCTTTGGCGAATAATCTGCTCGCGATCGTTGCTGTAATATATTCAACTGAGTTGCCACTCAAAGCGATAGCGTCGTTAGTATTAGTAGTGGGTTTGGGAGTTTTTTACTTTGCGTTACGTATACGCATAGATATTACTTTGTTTGAACGGTGGGATAGCTTTGATATTAACGCGTTAGATGATGCGCTTAGCAACATTAACCCAAAGCATAAAACAGGTAGAACGTTAGAAGAGCGATTACAAGGTAGTTATAAGCTGTTTAACCGTGGATTGCTATTGGTATTTGTGCAGTTTTGCTTGCTGATGACTGCGGTTTGGTTGGTTTAATTTAAGTAATTGTCCATAGTCATTTAGTCATCAGGTCAACCATATGTAAGTTCGTACGTTTTTTAATCTCACAATAACTACTTTGTGATTGGAGATAAAAATGAAATTATTACGTTCTGCTGTTATTGCTTTAGCCATTGGTGTGGCTTCTATATCTACTGCATCTGCGCGAGATTCTTTTAGCTTGGGTGTTAACATCGGCGGCTATGGATATGCGCCACCAGTTGCTTATTATCCTGCACCGCCTGTGGTGTATTACAGTCAGCCTGTTTACTACCGTGCTCCACAGCCTGTGTATTATCAGCCTGCTGTTTCATACCAGTACTACAATGTTGGATACCGCAATTATGATAGAGGCTGGCGTCACGAAGGCCGTGATCATCATGGTTGGGGTCGCGGTGACGATTGGAATCATAACCGAGGTCACGACGAAGGCCGTCATGGCGGTCATCGCTAGATTAAATACTCTAATTGTTACCGTTTAACCTGTCGATAAGCCCCGTCATCAACTCGATGGCGGCTTGTTGACGGATTTCCTGACGATTACCTTTAAAGTATTTTGTTGTCGTTGATGTTGGTTTGTGAACTTCGGACCAAGCAAAACAAACGGTGCCGACTGGTTTCTCAGCCGTACCACCATCAGGGCCAGCAATGCCCGTGATGCTACCCGTCATTTGAGCATGACTGTTTTTTAATGCTCCGACTGCCATTTCAGTGGCGATTTGTTCGCTTACTGCGCCAAATTTTTCTAACGTTAGGCTAGATACTCCCAGCATCTCAACTTTTGCTTCGTTACTGTAAGTCACAAAACCACGGTCAAACCACACTGAACTTCCAGCTATGCCAGTGACTGCTTGCGCCACCATGCCGCCTGTGCAAGACTCAGCTAAAGCTAAAGTATAGCCTCGGGCTTTAAGTGCGTCGCCTAGTTCGGCAGCTAAGTTTGATAAAGCAACATCATCCATGTGTAACTGCCCACAGCAAACCCTGCAAGCCAATAATGGCGTAGATGGCAGCGAGTAAATCATCAAACATTACACCAAAACCATTTTTGAGTTTGGCATCAAATTGCCTGATTGGGAATGGTTTCCATATATCGAATAATCTAAATAGTAAAAATGCCACAAGCCACCACTGCCATTGGTTAGGCGTGAAAGCGAGTACTAACATCATGGCGACAATCTCGTCCCAAACAATACCGCCGTGGTCTGACACGCCCAATGCTTTGCCTGTTACACCGCAGAAATAAATACCAATCAAAAATAAAGCAGAGATGATGATAAGTTGCGTTGATAAAGCATAGACCGAAATTAGCCAAAATAGTGGATAACCTACTAGTGTGCCAAACGTACCTGGCGCTTTTGGCGCGAGGCCGCTACCAAAGCCTAGCCCAAAGAAATGAGCAGGGTGCTGTAACAGAAATTGAACATTTGGCGATTTAACTAAAGTGGTCAAAACCAGTTTCCTTCATGTTTAAAATTTCGTTATCTAAACCGTACAGCGTTAAGCCAGTATTGTTTGTAACGTGACCTATGCAACTTAGCTGAAGTTTAGTCATTTCACTTATTTTTACGATTTCTGCATGCTTTTCTTTAGGTGCCGTAAAGCATAGTTCATAGTCGTCGCCACCTGCTAATACCATTTTTCTTAAATGTTCATCATTCAGGTCTATTGGAAAGCCTGCAAATGTAGAGTGAGGAATGCTGGATAGCTCTAGCGTTGCGCCAACAGTGGACTGTTCTAGTATATGCCCCAAATCTGCAAGTAAGCCATCTGAAATATCAATTGCGCTATTAGCAATATCTCGCAATGCTAAACCTAGTACTACACGTGGTTGAGGTGTGTGTAACGCTTTTGCGCAGGTGAGCGAAGCTTCTTCTGGCAACACCAGTTTGCCTTGAATATGCGCTAAGGCCAAGGCGGCATCGCCTAGCTTGCCAGATACCCAAATCTCATCACCCACTTTAGCGCTACTGCGTCTGATGGCTTTACCAATCGGTACTTCGCCCATGATTTGCACGCTGATTGTGAGTGGCCCACGCGTCGTGTCGCCACCAATTAGATCGACGTTGAAACTATTAGCACATGCAAAGAATCCGCGTGAAAATTCGGCTAGCCATGACTCTTTAATTTCAGGTAAGGCAATAGCCAATGTCGCCCATTTTGGATTAGCTCCCATGGCGGCCATATCTGAAATATTCACTGCGAGTGATTTCCAGCCTAGCTGATAGGCGTCGCAATCAGCAAAAAAGTGAGTGCCCTCTACCAGCATATCTGCTGAAATGGTAAGCTCCATGCCTGCTGACAGGCTAATCAATGCGGCATCATCACCCACACCTAGCTTGGTATCGCGCGTAGGTCGGGTGAAGTATTGTTTAATTAAATTAAATTCAGGCGTCATTAAATTTAGATTCTACGGGCACTATTTAGCATTGCCTGAAGGCGCATTAAAGAAAGGAATTGGCGCGCTTGCGTAAACTGCTGAAGGTAATTGTCCGTCCCATTTTGCAGCTTTGGTTTGCTCTACCTCAATACGACGTAATTCGAGGACTTCTTTATTTTGTGCTAAAGCGGCATTTTGCACTTTTAGCGCATCAGCCTGCGCGGTGGCTAATTTCAAAATCTGATAGGCTTCACCATCCGCTTGTGCTTTTAGCGCGCTAGCTTCAGCCTCTGCAATAGCGACTTTTTGCTTTTGCTCGGACTCAACCGTTTTAAGTTTATTCTCTGCGCCAAGGCGTAATTGCTCTTGCGTTACTTTGGCGCTAATGGCCGCCATATAGTCTTGGGAGAATGAGAAGTTGCGCATATCCACATTAATCACTTGCGCGCCATATACTTCTAACTTCTTGCGTAGCGCATCTAAAATGTCGCTGGAAACTAAAGAGCGTTTGCCAATTAAATCTGGTGCGGTATATCTAGCCGTTACTGCTTTAAACACTTCTTGTGTTGCAGTTTGTACGTAAGATTGTAAATTACCATCGTGGCTATATTTCTCAAAGACTTCCGCGACTTTATCTGGTTTGATGCTATATCGCACGGTGAGGCTCACGCGCACTGGTTGAGTATCGCTAGTGCTGCCGTCAGCATTTTCTACAGCAGCTTCTTCAGCACGTATATTGAAAATGCTTAAAGTTTGCCAAGGCGCAACCAGCATGAATCCTTCGCTTTCAATGCCTTTAATCGCGCCACCGACAGTGACAACCCCGCGGCTACCTGTAGGCACGCTGCGCAAAGGCCATAGCCAAGTGAGCAAAACCACCACGATTACACCTATGACTATATATTTAATCGATGACTGTATTGAAGGACTATTTTCCATGTTATTCCCTTTTATTTTTTGTAAAAAGTTGTTGATAGGTATTTTAGGATTCATGATTTATTAATAATATTAACGCGGCTATTTAATTGCTGATTTTGGCCGAAATGCTTTAACTAAAGGCTCGTTAGTTTCAATATATGGCGCGCCAATCAGGTCTAAGCAGTAAGGCACAGCGGCAAATATACCATGCACTTTGGTATTGCCAGCTTCATCCTTTAAACCCTCTAGGGTCTGTGCAATGGCTTTGGGCTGACCAGGTAAATTGATGATTAAACATTGCTTACGAATTACTGCAACTTGGCGTGACAGTATCGCGGTAGGCACAAAATTTAAGCTGATTTGACGCATCTGCTCGCCAAATCCTGGCATTTCTTTATCGGCGACAGCGAGTGTCGCTTCAGGTGTCACGTCGCGCAAGGCTGGTCCTGTGCCGCCTGTGGTTAAAATCAGACTGCACTCTTCACTATCCACCAAGTCAATGAGGGTGGATTCAATTTCATCTTGCTCATCGGCAATCAATCGTGCAATCATTTGATAAGGCGTAGCAAGTGCGCTATCAAGCCAGTTTTTGAGTGTAGGTAGACCTAAATCTTCATACACGCCGCTGCTTGCACGGTCACTAATTGAAACTAAACCAATTTTAATGAATTCTTTTGTCATTCGCTTGTCTGTAGTTAGGTAGTTAAAAAAAGCTAATCATAACATTATCAAGGTAAAGGACATTTTATGCAGCCAAATATCCAGCAATTCAATCAGAAAAGACAAGCGCGAATCCAAGTGCTGCAAAAACGAATGACTGGCAGCTTGATATTGCTGAGTTTTCTGGGTTTAGGCGCTGTTTTATTAGCACCCAAAGCACATGCTTATGAGGTGGTTAAGGCAAATTCAAATTTGTTTGAAGAAAAATACGTCGAGCAAAATGATCATCAACTTAAATCACTCAATGCTTCACCTGATACCACTTTAGAAATAGGTGAAAATCAAGAAGCCGATACTACCCGTATGCTAGAAAACGGTTATGACATGATGGGAACTTCTGAATTTGTTTCTACAAAAATACCAGCAGAGCTAGCTAGAGTTTATGGAAAGAAAATTAAAGCTGACACTGTTTTAGTTTTTGATAAACCTACCTCGCTAACCACCAATATGGTAAATATGGATGGCACGGAAACTGGCGATAAAATGATTAAAGAGGTTAATGAAGAGAATGCTAAAAATGAGAAAACTATTCATTACGCTAGTTATTGGGCAAAGTTGCCTATGCCTTTACTTGGCGTGCATGTCATTAAATTGGTGAAAGCTTCGCCTAACCCAAGTGAAGAGGGTGTGGTGCAACCTGGTCTAAAGATTATAGCTGTGATTAAAGACTCACCAGCTGCTAAAGCTAAGATCGCCACCGGTGACACTTTACTCAAAATAGGTGATGTTGCGCTTGAGAAGGCCGATGACTTATTTGGAGCGGTGAAACGCTATCAAGGTCAAACCGTAGATGTTGTATTTCATCATGGTGATGAGGATGTTAAAACTACAGTTGCTTTGAATTCACGCAAATAATATCCAGCGCTTAATTTAAAAGCTAGATTTATTCTTCTAATAGATCTAGCTTAGCTGCAAGCCATTTAGTCGTCGTGGCTTGCAGTAAAATGGTTAATAAAATTGCCATAAAAGTCACTGAGGCAATCACATCACTATATTGCACTTTCATTCCTACCAATATGCCCGCCAACGCGCCGGGTATCACTCCAGTTTCACGCGTCCAGCACATAAATAGCAACTCTTGTATCGTCCATTTGGCGCGTCTATCTGGTAAAGCGCAAGTAAACACAGTGAGTGGTCGAGCAATTAACATAAATACAATAACTACCGCTAATGCAGGCCAGAAGTATTGCTGAAGTAGCGCAAAGTTAACTTGTGAGCCTAGCAATACGAAAATGAAAATTCGCATAATCAGCGATGTGGTAAGTATGAAATCCTCAAGTTTGCTTTCTTCATTTTCTTCCATTTTAAAGCCGAGCAAATCTTTATTACCTAATACCATGCCAAATACAAACACAGCCATAAAGCCGCTGGCGTGCAGGTTATCCACGCTTAAATAAGCGGCTGCGACGGACATGATGGTCACAATCGGGGCATACTCCGCTAGAAAGCTATATTTTTCATGGGCAATAAACATTGCGGCTAAATAACCCAAAATGGCGCCGCCAACTATACCTAGTAAAGACTGCTGCAATAACGACAGTATATTCTGGCTAATTGAAAAGCTGCCGCCAGACAGCGCAACGCCTAAAACGGCAAAGGTGAGTATCGCGCCCATGGCATCGTTAAAAGCCGATTCGCTCATTACAGTTTGTGCAACTTTCGCACGAATTTTTACTTGGCGAAATACTGGTACTAACGTCGCTGGATCAGTAGAGGCAATAACAGCGCCGAGTAGCATGGCAAATATAAACGGTAAGTGCAGAAAATACTGTGCGGCAACTGCTGTGACCACTGCGCTGATAAGTACGCCGAATGTGGCGAGAGAGACTAACGTTGGCCATACGCCTTTTAGTACATTCAATCGTACGCTTGCGCCGCCATCGAACAATATGTAGCAGGAACCGAAGATGAGTAGCAACTGGTTAAGTGTCGAATCTACTTTAACATCAATAACACCAAGGCCAGCACCACCTAATGCCATCCCTGCTAATAAAAACATGACAACATCTGGCACCTTTAACAAGCGCGCGATAAAGCCAGTCAGCATGCCAACACCCAATATCATGCCGAGTAAAAACAGCAACTCTTTGGCATGCAGAATAGCGGGCGATTGTTCCATTGTGTTTAGCTAAGTTTTTTGTTAATGGCTTGGCAAGTGGTGACGATTTAATTGTCAGGATCTAATTCATCTGTAGGCGTATAGCCAGCCTCAGCATCGCTATTATCTTGAGATTCTTGCGTGATTTCACGTAGCAACTTAAAAATCTCACGACTGCTCTTAGGCGGTTTGTTAGCTTCTAGTTCTTTTTGTGCGTTGCGAATCAAGGTACGCAATTGCTGACTATCTGTTTTTGGGTGTAGCGCCATAAACTCAGAAAGCACATTGCTGTCAGCAATCATGCGATCACGCCACCGCTCTAAACCATGAAAATAAGCATTTTCGGCAGTATGTTTACCATCCCAGCGCGCTAACTGTTCAAGAATTGGTGCATTATCTAGCTCTCGCATCAATCTACCTAAATATTGGCGATGGCGTCTAATCGCGCCATTCGCGGTAATTTTTTTAGTATCGAGCACGGCTGTTGTTACAGCATCAGGTAAGTCTAACTTAAGCAGCTTATCTTTTGGTAGCTCAGATAACCTAACGCCAAGCGCTTGCTGCGCGTCAGCTTCAGCTTTAAGTTTGGTTTTGCTAATTGGCTCGTCAACGTCTGATTCAACTTGCTTGTTGAATTCATTGTCTAATTCGCGGTCTTTAGCGGTCTTTTTAGGTTTTGCTGATATTTGAGGTTTCATAGTGCGGTATTATAACAGCCTAGATGTTGATAGACATTCCTTTAGTATTTTTGCGTATTTTTATAGTAGAAGAGTTATGGCAGATTCTGGATTTAGTTATTCTTTAGATGAAATTAAGCAAATGTCGAGAGACGTGCTTAAAGTTGCAAAAGATTTAGGTGCAAGCTCGGCGGAGGCTGAGTTGAGTTTGAGCATAGGTCAAAACGTTTCCGTGCGTTTGAACGAGGTTGAAAACATTGAATACAACCGCGATAAAGGCATGTCCGTTACGGTGTATTTTGGTCAGCAAAAAGGCCATGCCAGCACTTCAGACTTAAGCCCATTAGCGATTAAAGATACGGTAGCTGCGGCCTGCAATATCGCTAAATACACTGCAAAAGACGAGTTTTGTGGTTTAGCTGATGCGAGTCTAATGGCGAAAGAGGTTCTTGATTTAGATTTGCATCATCCGTGGAATATATCGGTAGATGAGGCTATCGTCATTGCAAAAGAATGTGAAGCTGCTGCGCTTGGTGTAGATGCGCGCATTACCAATTCAGAAGGCGCTAGTGTTTCTACAAGTACAGGTTACTTTGCCTATAGCAATAGTCATGGCTTTACCGGCGGCTATCCAAGTTCGCGTCACGGCTTGAGTTGCTCAGTCATAGCAGAATCTGACGATAATATGCAGCGTGATTACTGGTATAGCACAGCTCGCGCAGCCGCGGATTTAGAATCAGCTGCTGCTATTGGCAAAAAAGCTGGCGAGAGAACAGTTAGACGCTTGAATTCCAAAAAAATTAAAACTTGCCAAGTGCCTGTGATGTTTGAAGCGCCATTAGCGAGTGGTTTAATCTCTAGTTTAATTAATGCAATTTCAGGTGGCAATTTATACCGTAAGTCTTCATTTTTATTGGATAGCTTAGGCAAGCAGGTTGCTTCGCCATTACTTAATATCTATGAAGAGCCACATCTTAAAAAAGGTTTGGCAAGCAGCCCATTTGATAGCGAAGGCGTAGCGACACACTCGCGGCAGTTAGTACAAGATGGCGTATTACAAGGCTATGTGATGGGCAGTTATTCCGCGCGTAAGTTGGGCATGCAAACGACAGGTAATGCAGGTGGAAACCATAATCTAATCGTGCAATCTGGTGCGCAAGACTTCGCGGGTTTACTAAAGCAAATGGGAACAGGCTTATTGGTCACGGAGCTACTGGGTAGCGGCATGAATATGGTTACTGGCGACTATTCACGTGGCGCTGCTGGTTTTTGGGTGGAGAATGGTGTGATTGTGCATGCCGTAGAGGAAATTACCATTGCCAGCAATATGGCAGAAATGCTTAAAACGATAGTTGCGATAGGTAATGATGTTTGCATACAGGGTTCAAAACAAGTGGGTTCTATTTTAATAGAGCGTATGACAGTGGCCAGCGAGTAAGAAATTAGTTCTGCAAATAAAAAAGCCCCATCACTGGGGCTTTTTTATTACATTTTTTACAGCTTATTGAGCTGGAGTATCTGCTTTTACAGGGTCTACAGCTGTTTCAGCATCCACATCTTCAAAATCATCTTTAATTGATTTATCTGATGCCAAGCCATCTTGAACTAAACTTGCACGTTTTTGCAAATAAGCGTCACGTGTAAATGCGTATGGATCTAATGATGCATCATCCACTAAATCTGATGCAGTTAATAATTCAGTGCGTTTGTCTAAGAATTGCGCAGCACGTAGTTGATTGCTCAACCTGATTTGACCAATGTTGCGAGGGTAAGTGATTGGGTCAGTAGTAATTGTGTCGAATACTAAGCCAGTTGTATCACGCAAGCTTGATGGACCTAACAGTGGTAAAACCAAGTAAGCGCCGTTGCCTACACCCCAGTAACCTAGTGTTTGACCAAAATCCTCTTTGTGATTTTTGATTTTATCCATGCCTGCAACATCAATAAATCCAGCAATACCAAATGTGCTATTGATAACAAATCTACCCGCATCAGTGAATGCGCTAGCAAACTTAAACTGTAATAGATCGTTAAAAACAGTAGTGATTGAGCCTAAGTTGCTAAAAAAGTTGTTAAACCCTGTACGAATCGGAGAAGGTGTGATGGCTTTGTAAGCTGTAGCTACAGGTTTAATGATTGCCTTGTCAGCCACATCGTTAAATTTGTATACACCACGGTTCAGACCCTCTAGTGGATCTTTATTGCTCTGTGTGGCGCAGCCAGACAGCGTTGCAAGTGTAAGTACACAAGCAGCAAGGATAGTATTTTTATAATTTTTTATTGATTTAGTACGCATGCAAGACCCCAATTTATGGTTTTTCTCTGGATTGATCATAAAGCGATGTTTAACATACTTTTAAGCCATTAAGTCAACGGTTATGAGCAACTATGGAAAAACGTAACATAACTTTAACTTAGCGGATGGTCATTGTCCAGCATTTGCTTTATTCGAGCTTTAATTATAAGAGCCTACAGGCATATTTGAATCGGAGATATGATTGGCTTTTATGCAGGCTTTTCATGATTTACTCGCGATATATTCGTTTAAGTGGCACAATTATCAATATAGATTTAAATTAGTAAAATTCACTAGACACACATCATGTGACGTCTAAATTTAGGAAACCGTGTGACTAAACATATCAAGATATCAGAATTCTTAAAGCAGCATTTGCAAGGCGAGCATAGCGTTGCGCTAAATGCGATATTAAGCGATGTGGTTGTCGCATGTAAAAAAATTGCTGTTGCCATTGATAAAGGCGCTGTTGCTGGCAATATGGGCAGTCTGGGTTCTGAGAATGTGCAGGGCGAAGTGCAAAAAGCATTGGATGTGATTACTAATGACATCTTTGTTGAAGCTTGTCAGCGGAGTGGCTATGTTGCAGGAATGGTTTCTGAAGAGTTGGTCGATGTGATTGACGTTGCGGATGAGCACAAAAAAAATGGAAATTACTTATTGATGTTTGATCCGCTGGATGGCTCGTCAAACGTTAATGTGAATATTTCGGTTGGCACTATTTTCTCTATTTTGAAAAGCGCAAGTAATAAGCCAGATTTAACTGATTATTTGCAGTCAGGAACCGCTCAAATCTGTGCTGGCTATGCTTCGTATGGCACATCTACTATGTTGGTGTTTACTACGGGTAATGGCGTAAATGGATTTACGCTAGATGCGGATTCCAATGAGTTCTTGCTAACGCATCCTAATATGCAGATTGCTAAAGAAACGCAAGAGTTTGCTATCAATATGTCGAACTATCGTTTTTGGCGTGAGCCTGTGCAACGCTATATTGATGAGTGTTTACAAGGCGAAGAGGGCGATCGTAAAAAAGACTTCAACATGCGCTGGGTGGCTTCAATGGTGGCAGAAGTGCACCGCATCTTGGTGCGTGGCGGCGTGTTTATGTACCCAACTGACACTAAATCACGGTCTGGGAAGCTGCGTTTAATGTATGAGGCTAATCCTATGAGTTTTATCGTTGAGCAAGCTGGTGGTGCTTCAACGACTGGCTCACAGCGTATTTTAGAAGTGCAGCCTAGTGGCATACATCAGCGCGTACCAGTGATGATGGGCTGTAAAAGCGAAATAGATAGAATTGCTGCTTATCATCAAGTTACTTCTAAGCGGAAATAATTTTCTTTAGCTACTTTAGTGCTGCAAAGTGGCTAGTTAGCTGCTTTGCAAATGGCGATAAATTCTTCTGCATTTAATGATGCACCACCAACTAAGCCGCCATCAACATCTGGCATGCTGAATAATTTAGCTGCATTTTGTGCTTTCACACTGCCGCCGTAAATAATCCGGACTTTTGAAGCTGCTTCGGCATTCCGTCTAGCGATGCGTTGCCGTATAAATTGATGTACTTCTTGCGCTTGCTCTGGCGTTGCAGTTTTGCCTGTACCAACAGCCCACACTGGCTCATAAGCAAATACCATGTTTAGTTCCATCGCCTTGGCAAAATTTTCATCGTTAAGGGTTGCCATTACAGCATCCATTTGGCTTGCGACGATCACTTCTGTCAGCCCTGCATCATGTTCAGCAAGGGTTTCACCTACACATAAAATCGGCGTTAGATTGGCCTTAATAGATGCATCAAATCTAGCGGCGGCAGATAGATTGGTTTCATGAAACAACACGCGCCTTTCCGAGTGTCCAAGCAGCACATAGGTGCAGCCAAGGTCTGTGAGCATGTGCGGAGAGACGGCGCCAGTGAATGCACCTTCTTCGAACTGGTTAACGTTTTGTCCGCCCCAAGCAATACCAGTGTTTTCTAGTAATGACCTTGTTTGGTGTAAGTATGGATTTGGCACGCAGACGACATAATCTGCATTTTTGTAATTACTTAATCCAGTAATCAGTGAGTTGAGTAGGATTTCATTGCTATGGATATCGCCATGCATCTTCCAATTGCCGACTACTAGGTTACGCCGCATTTCTTTATTCCTTATTTCTACTCGCTAGACTTTTGATCAGCGATATTTTTGACTTATAAGTCGAGTTACTTTGATTTAACAATCGCATCTAATTCACCTGCTTTATAACGTACAGCCATTTGATCACATGAGATAGGTTTAATGAGAGCAGCTTGCCCAGCAGAGCCAAAAGCCTCATAGCGTTCTTTGCAAATGGCGCGCATAGCGACAGTAGACGCACTGAGGAACTTTCTTGGGTCGAATTCTTTTCTTTTTTCAGTGAAAAATTTGCGAATTGAACCCGTGTAAGCCATGCGTAAGTCTGTATCAATATTAATTTTGCGTACACCGTGTTTGATACCTTCGACAATTTCTTCTACGGGTACACCATAAGTTTCGCCCATATCACCGCCAAACTCATTGATGATTTGTAGCCATTCTTGAGGAACTGAAGATGAGCCGTGCATGACTAAATGCGTATTTGGGATGCGTGCGTGAATTTCCTTGATGCGGCTAATCGCAAGGGTTTTACCTGTAGGCGGTTTGCTAAACTTATAAGCGCCGTGCGAAGTGCCAATGGCGATGGCTAATGCATCTACACCTGTTCTGCGTACAAAGTCAGCGGCTTCTTCTGGGTCAGTGAGCATTTGGTCGTGGTTTAATACGCCAACTGCGCCAGAGCCATCTTCTTCGCCTGCAAGACCAGTTTCTAAGGAGCCTAAAACGCCAAGTTCACCTTCTACGGAGACACCAATCGCATGTGCGATTTCTACGATTTTTCTAGTTACATCAACGTTATATTGGTAAGTGGAAGGCGTTTTTGCATCTTCCATCAACGAGCCATCCATCATTACGCTTGAAAAGCCAGAGCGTATCGCTTGAATGCACACTGCGGGTGATTGGCCGTGGTCTTGATGCATGACGACTGGAATGTGAGGATAGGTTTCTATGGCAGCTAGAACTAAATGTCTTAAAAAAGCTTCACCGGCATATTTACGTGCGCCAGCAGAGCCTTGCAGAATCACTGGACTATTCACTTCATCTGCAGCCTGCATAATAGCGTGAACTTGCTCCATATTATTAACATTAAAAGCTGCCAGGCCGTAATCGTGTTCAGCAGCGTGATCTAGCAATTGACGTAATGAAACGAGTGCCATAGTGATCTTTCAAATAATTAAAACATGTGTATGAGTATACTTAAGTTCTGTATTTCTGCGTGCTTCGTTATTGCGCGTAAATTATATAACACTTATGTCTTATATAAAACATATTATATGTTTTTGTAGAGGGCTAGTGCTTGCAACCTTTGGGTGGCATGGTCAACTACGGGTGTCGGGTAGCCTTTGCCAATGTGAATGTTGAGCTCTTGTAGGCGTAATGGCGGAATCAGCCAAGGGGCATGAATTTCTTTATCGTTACATTTTGCCAATTCTGGCACGTATTTACGAATGAATTTTCCTTGTGCATCAAAACGTTCACTTTGAGTGATTGGATTAAAGATACGAAACCAAGGTTGTGCATCACATCCTGTGCTAGCGGCCCATTGCCAGCCACCATTATTGGCACTTAGGTCAAAATCGATTAATTTCTCAGCAAAGTAACGCTCGCCCCAACGCCAATCTATCAATAAATCTTTCACCAAGAAGCTCGCAGCCACCATACGCAAACGGTTATGCATAAACCCTGTGGTGTTAAGTTGTCGCATAGCGGCATCTACAAGTGGGTACCCTGTTTTGCCATCACACCAAGCTTGAAAAAGTGCGGTGTCATTTGGAAATTTTAAAGATTCGAACTCTGCTTTATAAGCTTTACCTGCGGCAACGCTAGGATTGTGATGCAATATTTGCACATAAAAATCACGCCAGATAAGTTCGCTTAGCCAAGTCTGTGCGCCAGTATTGGCAGCTTGCATAGCTTCGCGCGCTAGATGGCGTATGGATATAGTGCCAAAACGTAAGTGTACGGATAAATAAGAAACACCTTTAATTGCAGGAAAGTCCCGCGCATCTTTGTAACGACTCATACGTTCTTTAAAGTCATTAAAGAGTGTTAGGCCGCCTTGCATTCCCGTAGGTAATCTCATGCTTGCCAAGTTTGTGCGTTTAAACCCTAAGTCCTCTAAACTTATTAACGGGCTGACATTGGTTTTAGCCAAATTGTTTAAATAGGCATCGACTGGGTAAGCTTTGAAAAAGAAATCATTAACTGTTTTAAGCCACATGTTTTTATAGGGGGTAAATACACCATAAGGCTTACCAGAGAGATTTAACACTTCATCTTTTTCAAAAATCACATAATCTTTGTAATGATGAAATGCAATATTGCTTATATTGAGTTGCTTCTCGACAAGTGCATCGCGAGTAATGGCACTAGGCTCGTAATCATGATTGGTAAATACAGCATTCACTAAAAGTGAGTTGGCTAATTTTGGAATTTCATCGCCAGCGTTGCCATGCAATACGATTAAATCGCTACCGTATTTTTGTAGCGATGCTTTTAATTCGCGCACGCTTTCCCAAATAAACTCTACTCGGCGGTCGGCTTTATCATTCAACTGATCAAGAATGGCAGTATCGAATACAAATACACAATACACATTTTTTGAGGATGTTAACGCGTGGTATAGCGCTGCATGGTCGTAATCTCGTAAGTCACGTCTAAACCAAACTAAAGATTTTTCATAGGTTGATTTTTGCTGTGCTTGTGACATATTTACTCGCGATGGTAGGGGTGATTAGTAATGACTGAGTGTGCGCGATAAAGTTGCTCAACCAGCATTACGCGCACCATGGCATGCGGCAATGTGAGCTTAGAAAGCCCCCATAGCCAATCGGCTTTTTGTTTGACCGAAGTATGCAATCCGTCAGCCCCACCAATGATGAGTGCTACGTCACGGCTTGAAGCTTGCCAATCTTTGAATTTATCAGCAAGTTGTAGTGTGGTGACTTCTTGCCCGCGTTCATCTAGGGCAATGCAGAAGTCTTTACCGACAGCTTCTAAAATACGCTTCGCTTCAATGAGTTGAATGTTCTCAGTGCTGTTACCTGCGGCACGCTTCTCAGGCTTGATGTCAATGATTTCAACAGTGGCTTCGCGCGGCATGCGCTTGGTGTATTCTATGCAAGCGGCTTCAACCCAGCTTGGCATTTTGTGGCCGACAGAGATAATACGCAGCTTCATGTACTAGCCCTGCTGGCGAGAGAGTTAGTTACTCAGCTTTGATATGGCCACGGCGGCTTTCAGCCTCGCCCCATAATTGTTCTAGGTTGTAGTAAGCACGCGTCGTTGGCACCATGATGTGAACAACGATGTCGTCTAAATCGACTAATACCCATTCACCTTCTTTTTCGCCTTCTGTACCGCGAATGTGATAGCCTTTTTCTTTCAGTTTTTCACGTACGTTATCGGCAATGGCTTTGGCTTGGCGGCTTGATGTGGCAGAAGCAACAATCATGTAGCTGGTCATGCTCGTAAGCTTGCGGACATCCATAGGCGTAATGTCGAAGCCTTTAATATCCTCGATGGCGTCAATCACCGCTTGTTTCATTGTTTCTAAATAGTTTACTGCGTTTACATCAATTGTCATTTAAGCGGCCTGTGCTGGTATTGCATTGCGTTGAGATTGTATGCGGTTGTGATTGTCCACATACACAAGTTGGGGAGAGAACTTTTGTAGTTCTATTTCATTATAATTCGCGTAGCTGGCAATAATCATAATATCGCCAGGCGCCGCTTTATGTGCGGCTGCACCATTTACCGAGATAATGCCTGAGCCACGCTCAGCTAAAATAGCGTACGTGCTAAAGCGCTCGCCATTGGTCACGTTGTATAAATGAATTTGCTCGTATTCGCTAATGTTAGCGGCTTCTAGCAAGTTTTCATCAATGGCACAACTGCCTTCGTAGTGAAGTTCGCTGTGTGTTACATGTACGCGGTGTAATTTAGATTTAAGCATTGTTCTTTGCATAATGCAGAAAACTCTTAGATAGAAAAAACAGTATTATAGTGTATTCAACGGTTTATAGTAACTTAACATCTATTTACTAAGTAATAAAAGGCCATGCGGCTCAGGCTAATATAATCAAAAGATGTCTGGGAACAGGTGTTAAATATTGAAAGTTAGATTGTCGATGAGACGGGTATTGCCTAGTTTAGCTGCGCCTAAAACAACTAAATCAGTATCTGTGCTACTTGCAGGCTGTAGCGTTAGGCTAGAACGTATGGAAATATAATCAGCTAGCCAGCCTTGGCTATTGAGTATGGATTTAGCATTTTGCTCTAGTTGATAATAATCTTTATTGCCACTCTTTACCAATTGAACAATACCCTTTAATGCACTATTTAACTGGCTTGCAGCTGCACGTTGCTCATTGGATAAGTAGCCATTTCGCGAACTCATTGCTAATCCGCTAGGCTCACGTACTGTGTCCACGCCAATAATGTTAATTGGCAAGTTAAACTGTTTCACCATTTGTTTGATGATGAATAATTGCTGAAAATCCTTTTGACCAAACACAGCAATCTTTGGCTGTACCATATTAAAAAGCTTCATTACTACGGTGGCAACACCAGCAAAGTGACCTGGTCGCGTTGCACCACATAGCTCATTGGCAATTGGTGGCGGCGTAATTGTCATGGTTTGATTGAGGTTATTGCCGTCAAAATCAGCATACATTTCTTCAACGCTAGGCGTGAACACAATACTTGCGCCAGCGGCTTTTAATTTCTCACAATCGGCTTCCAAAGTGCGAGGGTAGCTCGCTAAATCTTCAGTTGGCCCGAATTGTAGTGGGTTTACAAAGATACTGACCACTACACATCCTGCGTGTTGCTTTGCTACCTCAACTAATTGAATGTGACCCGCATGCAAATTGCCCATCGTTGGCACAAAGGCGATATTTGACTGGTTTTTTAAAGCGCTTCTTAACTCGTCTATGGTTTTAATAACTTGCATGGAATGAGTCACTTAATAGCTATGTTCAAGCGCAGGGAAGCTTTTATCTTTAACCGCTTTGACGTAAGCGGCAACCGCAGCCTGTATGCTGTTGGTGTCTTTTAAGAAGTTTCTTACAAAACGTGGTGATTTGAATTCGCTAGATTTTTTATGAGCAGGACCGGTGTATATGCCAAGTAAGTCTTGAAGGACTAATACCTGCCCACTGCAATCAACTCCAGCGCCTATGCCTATAGTTGGCGTTTTAATGGCTTCGGTAATTTTCTTGGCTAGCGCTGCTGGCACCATTTCCAATAAAATAAAACCGACTCCAGCTTCACTCATGGCGATAGCATCTTGCATGATTTGCGCGGCGCTTTCATCAGTTTTACCTTGAATTTTGTAGCCACCAAGCTGATTGACTGATTGCGGCGTAAAGCCCAAGTGTGCGCAAACTGGAATACCTCGCTCCACCAAGTAACGAGCAGTTTTCACTTTGCTGCCACCACCTTCAAATTTAACCATGTGCGCGCCGGATCTAATCAGCCATTCAGCATTTTTATAGGCAGCTTCGTTATCGTGTTCATAGCTGCCCAGTGACATATCCGCCATGATAAAGGTATTTAAAGCACCTGCAGAGACGCTTTTGGTGTGATAAGTCATGTGATGCATGCTGACATTAAGCGTATTTTCTGCGCCTTGCAACACCATGCCCAGTGAGTCGCCTACAAGTAGGATATCTACGCCAGCTTCTTCAGAAAGTTTGGCAAATGTAGAGTCGTAGCTGGTTAGCATGACGAGTTTCTCGCCAGCTGCAGCCTTTTCATGTAATTGGGTTAAATTCATTTGGAAAGCTAATCAAAGTTCGGATTAAAGAATTCGCGCTGACCTTTAATTTGCATAATACGGTTAAGTAGCAAATCCAACGCATCTTCATTTTTTAGCACATTGAGTTTTTCATTATTCACAATCAGTACAGGCGATGCATTGTAATTGTGAAAAAACTCGCTATACGCGTTTGCTAAACGCTCTATATATTCACGTGGAATGTCTTGTTCGTAAGTGACGCTACGCTCTTCAATACGCTCCATTAGCGCGTCAAGAGGTGTTTGTAGATAAATCACCAAGTCTGGTTTGGGTGCTTTTAATTGCAAGTGCTGATAAATTTGATGATATAGCGCGTACTCTTCATCATCCAAATTCAGCCGTGCAAATATCGGGTCTTTTTCTAAGAAAAAGTCAGCAATAATGGGTTTGGCAAACATGTCTCGTTGGCTTAAATCTTTCATCTGATTTGCACGTTGAAACAAAAAGAACAGCTGTGTAGGTAAGGAATAACGCTGCGCATCTTGATAAAAACGTGGCAAAAATGGATTCGCTTCGGCTTTTTCTGATAAATAATCTACAGGAAACCTATCAGCTAACATTTTGGCTAGCGTAGTTTTGCCGCAACCAATAGGGCCTTCAACAACGATATAAGGGTATTTATTAAAAATGCTCATGCGATTAGTGTGCTGCCTATAGTTTTGTGATGCCAGTAAATTGCTGTTCGTGAATCAATGTTGCTATTTTGCCATGATTCGGGATGGATAATTGCGCTGCGATTTCAAATAGTGGTAATAAAACGAAACCGCGTTGATGCATTCTTGGATGTGGCAGTATGAGCTTTGTAGACTCCATGCTTACATTTTCATAAAGCAATAAATCGCAATCTAACACTCTTGGAGCGTTGAGGTAAGGGCGCACACGCCCAGCCTGATTTTCAATTTCCAATAGCGCGTCGAGCAATTCTAGCGGAGCCAAATCTGTTTCAAGCTCTGCTACAGCATTAATGAAGTCAGGAATCTGGTTTAGTTGCTCAGCTTCGTAGCCTATCGGCGCCGTTTTATATAAAGATGATTTCTTTACTACACGTGTGTTTGGTAGGTTTTCAAGTGCAGCAAATGCAGATTCTACTTGTGAAATTGGGTCTGCTAAATTACTCCCTAGCGCAACAAAAGCTTGTTTCATAAATACGGAAGTTTATTCAGTCGTGCTAGTCACGGCAGAGCTTGCACCAGCAGGTTTCTTGCGGCTTCTTTTCTTACGTTTTTTAGGCGCGGTATCTGCTTGCAACATGGCAGCACGGCTTTCACCATCGGCGTTGGCGAACGCAGTCCACCATTCGCCTAGCTCCATTGGTAACTCACCAGATTCGCAGCGTAATAGTAAAAAGTCATAGCCAGCGCGGTATCGTGGATGTGTAAGCAAGCCAAAAGGTCGTTTGCCAGCGCGTTGTTCAAAACGTGGCTGCATGCCCCAAATTTCTTTCATGGTGGCTGTATAGCGGTTATGAATTGCCATTTTCTCAGCTTGCGTAGCAATGACTTCACTCATCGCCATGTGCAACGCTGGAATTGCGTGCTGACCTTCTGCTTTGTAGCTTTCCCAAGCCGCTAACATTTCATGCCAAAGTAGGGTAGCGAATAAAAAGCTTGGGTTAGCTGATTTGCCAGAAAGGATGCGGTCATCGGTATTTTTAAGTGCCAACATGACAAAACGCTCGCCCATAGGCTGTTCAAGCACTACGTCTAACATCGGCAGTAATCCATGGTGCAGGTGTTGTTCGCGTAAAGCATTGACGCTTTCCATGGCATGACCAGACAAAAACAACTTGAGCATTTCATCAAACAAGCGGCTAGGAGGCACGTCTTGCAGTAAATCTGCCATTTTGGCGATGGGTGCTTGCGTGGCTTGATCGATCTTTAAACCTAATTTGGCAGACAAACGTACTGCACGCAACATGCGCACAGGGTCTTCGGCATAGCGAGTTTCTGGCTTGCCTATCATGCGCAGAACGCCTGCTTTTATATCGGTATAGCCGTGGTGAAAGTCCAATACCTCTTGGCTGGCTGGGTTGTAATAAAGCGCATTAGCTGTAAAGTCACGGCGGACAGCGTCATCTACTATTGAGCCAAATACGTTATCGCGAATAATGCGACCTGAGTCCGTGGTTTTAGAGTCACCTTTTGGATTACCTTCAGTTTCTAGGTGGCTGCCGCGAAAGGTTGAAACTTCTATGGTTTCATCCCCAAATAGTACGTGTACTAATCTGAATCTTTTACCGATAATGCGCGAGCGTCTAAATATGCGATTCACTTCTTCTGGCGTGGCGTCAGTCGCAACATCAAAGTCTTTTGGTGTGCGGTTTAGCAGTAAGTCGCGTACAGCGCCACCGACAATATAAGCCTCGAAACCTGCTTTATGTAAGCCTTCAGTGGTTTTTAGCGCAGCGTTGCTTAATAAATCACGGTCAATTTTATGTGTTTTATGCGCAATGACCGTTGCGCCATGGTTAACGCTGTCGACATTTTTATGTGCTGTTTTTTTAGTTCTAAGTGTTGGGCGATGCGTAGGCGCTTGCTGCGTTTTAGCCGCAGCGACTTTAGCGTGCTCAGGTTTAGCGCTATTGGGCTTAAAAATTCTATCAAGCAGTTTTTTAATCATGGTCGAATTATAACTTACGAAGAGAACTTCTAAAAATTAAGCGTGCTCGTTTTTCCAAAGAACATCACTCACGCCGGCTTCTTTGTTAATGACCCGGCACATTACAAACAACAAATCAGACAAACGGTTTAAATACTGCAGGGAAATATCGGTAACTTTTTCATTGCGATGAAGCTCAACCAACTTGCGCTCGGCGCGTCTACACACAGTGCGAGCAAGGTGGCAGTAAGCCGCGGCTTTGGTACCACCCGGTAAGATAAACTCTTTAAGTGGCGACAATTGACTATTAAGTTCATCAATCACACTCTCTAAATCATTGATGCGAGATTGCTGCAATATGACATAACCTGGAATGCAAATCTCACCACCCACATTGAATAAATCATGCTGAATCTGTGTAAGAGGCTCAACTAGCGTGTTGGGCAATGTCTCAGTCATCATCACCCCAATGACTGAGTTTAATTCATCAACATCGCCCATGGCTTCAACACGCAAGCTATCTTTGTTGATGCGGCTGCCATCACCCAAGCCAGTTGTGCCGCTATCACCTGTACGGGTATAAATTTTACTGAGTCTGTTTCCCATAATATTTCCTCTATAATACGTGCATTGTAACTGATGACGACCTTGTAATGAGCGCTCAAACCATTAAGTCTAACGAAACACCTGTTGATAAGCCCGTTGAAAAACCTATTGCCGTATTCGATTCTGGCGTCGGCGGAATTTCCGTTTTAAAACATATACAAGCGCTGTTGCCGAATGAGCAATTGCTGTATGTGGCTGATAGCAAATATGCCCCATATGGCAACAAAACAGCAGCAGAAATTCAAGCGCGCTGCTTTGAGATTGCCGAATTTTTAATCGCTAAAGATGCCAAAGCGCTTGTAGTAGCTTGTAATACAGCGACTGCCGCAGCCATTGATTCGTTACGTGAAAAATATAGTTTACCAATTATAGGCATGGAGCCTGCAGTTAAACCTGCTGCCGAAGCTTCCAGAAATGGCATTATTGGCGTGTTGGCAACCACAGGTACGCTTAAAAGTGCTCAGTTCGCGGGCTTGCTAGAAAGTTATGGTCGCAATGTCAAAGTGGTGACGCAAGCCTGTGTCGGCTTGGTCGAGTGTATCGAGCGTGGAGAGTTGGATGCTGACAATACCAAGCTACTCATTCAGCAATATTGTGCGCCGTTACTAGCTGAAGGTGCTGATACGATTGTGCTAGGTTGTACACATTACCCATTTGTGCGGCACGTGATTGAGCAAGTGGTTGGTTCTAATGTTGCCTTGATTGATACTGGTGCGGCGGTCGCAAAGCAGTTGAAACGTCAGTTAGAAGAAAAAGGATTGTTATCAAACCGCTCTCAAGTGGTGGAAGCGCATATTTCAATGAATAACGTGCAGTTTTGGACCAATAGTGAAAATCCAAATGCTAAAGTAGTGATTGAACAGTTGTGGGGCGGTGACGCAGAAGTATTAATGTTGTAGCTCTTGCATAATTCAAAGCTGTAAGCTGCTAATGGTGCGCTACTACTTCACCCGCTTTAAGTTTATATTTTGTGCCACAGTAAGGGCATGCAACGTGGCCGGTTTTAGCTACATCTAAAAATACACGTGGATGAGATGACCAAAGCGCCACTTCAGCAGTTGGGCAATGCAAAGGTAGGTCTTTTGCAGAGACTTCAATTTCGTTAATGTTGGACATACTGATTTGCTCCCAATTCGTTATTCCCGCCAAGGCGAGAATAACGACCAAAAATTCTAATGGTTTGAATAGTTAAACTTGTACAAAGTTTAACTATATAAATTTAAACCAGTGTTAACCAATCAGCATGTTTAGCTGATTTTCCAGTCACTACATCAAAATACATTTTTTGTAATTGTTTAGTGATCGGGCCAGCTGTGCCAGCACCGATTGCGCGGCGATCCAATTCACGAATCGGCGTTACTTCTGCTGCGGTACCCGTAAAGAACGCTTCATCTGCGCCATACACTTCATCGCGGGTGATGCGTTTTTCAATCACAGTTAAGCCAATTTCAGCAGCAAGCTGAACAATCGTATCGCGTGTAATGCCTTCTAGCGCGCTAGTCAGGTCAGGTGTGTAAAGTTTGCCGTTACGCACAATAAATATGTTCTCGCCAGAGCCTTCAGCAACAAAACCATCTACATCAAGCAACAAAGCTTCTTCGTAGCCATCTTGTGCAGCTTCCTGATGCGCTAAGATTGAGTTCATGTAGTTGCCATTAGCTTTGGCTTTACACATCGTGATGTTCACATGGTGACGTGAAAATGAAGATGTTTTTACGCGAATGCCGTTATCTAGGGCTTCTTGACCCATGTATGCGCCCCATTTCCAGGCGGCAACAATCACGTGCGTTGACAGTGTTTTAGCAGAAATGCCCATCGCTTCAGCGCCATAAAATGCCATTGGACGCATATAGGCTGATTCTAGGTTATTTTCGCGTACAGCTGCTTTTTGCGCTTCCATTAACACTTCTTTTGTAAATGGCATTTTCATTTGCAAAATGTGCGCGCTACGAAACAATCTGTCTGTATGTTCTTGCAAACGGAAAATGGCAGTGCCTTTATCAGTTTTGTAAGCACGTACACCTTCAAACACGCCCATGCCATAGTGCAAAGTGTGTGTTAAAACGTGGGTTGTAGCGTCACGCCAGTTAACCATTTTACCGTCATACCAAATTACGCCATCACGGTCTGCCATTGAGGTTGGAATTGCCATTATTGCTGCCTTATTAACGAATTTTGTAAAAGCATTATTGTAAACTAAAGCGCGGAATTCTTAGCGCATGTTAAAATCAAAAGCGTATAAATTTAAAACTTATTTGGAGTTTTTTGTGCAACATTTACTAAAAGCAATATGTCTTGTTGTTTTCTTAAGTTTTTTATCGGCCTGTAAGCCTACGGGCGAAGCGAGTAACTTAGTCGCAACCGATATTACAGGTGCAGATTTTGGCCAATCATTCAGTTTGACTGATCACACAGGTAAAACTCGTACGCTGGCTGATTTTAAGGGTAAAGCGGTGGCATTATTTTTTGGATATACACATTGCCCAGATGTTTGCCCCACCACGATGCTGGATTTAAAACAAACCATGAAGCTGCTTGGGCCGCGCGCTGATGAAGTACAAGTGTTGTTTGTCACGCTAGACCCAGCAAGAGATTCGCAAGAAGTGTTAGCGCAGTTTGTACCATCATTTGATAAACGATTTATTGGTCTTAGAGGTGATGAGCCAACTATCGCTGCTACAGCAGCCACTTTCAAAATATACGCAAAGAAGGTAGAAGCACAAGGTAAAGGTGGCTATACCCTAGACCATAGTGCTGGAATGTATATATTTGATAAATTAGGAAAAATAAGGCTGTATGTCGATTACGGAGAAAAGCCTGCCGATATTGCCAATGATATTAAGCAGATACTCTGATACGAAAATATGAAGTTTAAAAAGGGGTGATAAGCCCCTTTTTTTATAATTGAATAAGCTAATCGGGTTTAATTGCTTGGTGCTGAGCCATATTGATTATCTGCTGGGTCGCTCGGTTGAACCAACAAGTAAATCATCGCAATCCAACCTAAAATTGGAATAATCCAGATCAGTTGAAACCAGCCGCTTTTGTTTGTATCGTGCAAACGACGCGCACCTACTGCCAATGAAGGTAAGAATGTTGCAAGTGAAAAAGCCCATGAAACATAACTGCCTACAAACTCTAACACCACCGCGACTGCGAAACAGAATAGAAAGAACCACCAAAATTCCGGTAGTTTTGCGCGGCCACTAAAATCTACATATTTTTGAAAGCATGTTTTTACTGCATCTTGAAAGTTCATTTTGCCCCTCCAGTTATTTTAGTAAGTTGTTGTAGCGCTTAAAATATTAGCATGTTAGCCATGTAAATAATATTAAATATGGTTAAGTTTAAAACCTGTGTAGTTGGGGTGATATGGCTTTTAATTCTTTTTCAGCGGCTTTGTAATCTGGAAAAATGCTAGCGACTGTTGCCCAAAACTTGGCTGAATGATTCATTTCTTTGATGTGCGCAAGCTCGTGGCAAACCACGTAGTTGATGATATGTGGCGGAGCTTGCAGTAAGCGCCAATTCAACCGAATCTCTTTTTTTGAGTTGCAGCTTCCCCAGCGTGAGGCAGCGTTGGATAAAGTGAGCGATGTGAATTTAACGCCAAGTTTGCTTGAGAAAATCTCTAAACGCCTTGTAAAATCAGTGATTGCCTGCTTTTTGTACCATTGAACCACTTTACGTGCGATTAAGATTTCATCTTGATTGGGCATCGCCAATTGCAAAACACCTGGCTCATACTCCACCGCTTTTGAACGGGCATTGTGCTCAATTGTTAGCGTAATCGCGTTACCCAAAAATAGTAATTGTTCGCCATGTTGCCACTGTATTTCTGGAATTCTATTAGCGGTGAGGGAAGCGAGTTTTCTAAGTACCCAGTCAGCCTTTTGCACAATGATGTCTTCAAGCTGCGACTGTGAAATGCGTTTAGGGGCATGTATGACCAAGCCCGTTTGGGTAATTTTTAATCCGACGGTGCGGCGTTGGCGGCGTTCTAACTGGTAATGTAATTGGTCGCCAGAGGGTAATGTGAGGGAATGGCTCATTAATTTAATGTGAGCATCTCAGCTTCAATCCAGCTTTCTACTTGGTGATTTAATGCGTCGGCTTTCAAGCCAGCAGTCTGAATCGGCTTTCCGATATGCATTTTAATCACGCCAGGTTTTTTGATGAATGTGTTTTTAGCCCAATACTCACCTGCATTGTGCGCAACTGGTAGCACTTGAGTTTTTGTATGCGTTGCCAACCATGCCCCTCCAATGTGATATTTACTGCGTTCACCTGGAGTAATACGTGTGCCTTCTGGAAATATGACTACCCAAAATCCACGGCTCAATCTAGCCTGACCGTTTGCCACTAATTTTTTAAGCGCTTCACGACCAGCGCTGCGGTCAATGGCGATAGGCGATGACATTGCTAGGCCCCAGCCAAAAATTGGAATCCATAATAATTCACGTTTTAGCACGTAAACTTGGGTTGGGAAAATGGCTTGAAAAGCCAATGTTTCCCAAGCGGACTGATGTTTAGACAACACGATGGTTGGTGAGTCTGTGATGTTTTCTAAGCCCGTAATTTCATGACGAATGTTACAAGTGACTTTTAGCCACCACAACATGCTGCGTGCCCAGCCTGAGATTAAATCGTTACGCAATATCGGGTTAAGCGGCATGGCAAGCAGGGCAATTAGCGTGAAGATTGGCGCGGTAATGACTTGGCCGATAAAAAACAACAAAGAACGCAAAAATAGCATACTGACTTTCGAGAGTGTTTAGCCGTGTGTTTAGGTTTAGTCTAGGTCGGTGACAATGCGCTGCACAGCTTCTGCTAAATCTGCGCAAATCCAAGTGTTTGGTGGTAAGGCTTTTTCAGGGTTTTGTTTGGATGCCGCTAAAGTGGCTTCACCCTTACCTGTAAGCACTAAAATAGGCTGGCAACCAGCACTGGCGAAGGCTTGTAAATCACGTAGCGCATCGCCAACAGCAGGCACACCATCCAATTCCATTGAAAAGCGTAAGCCAATTTCTTCTATCATGCCCGTATCAGGCTTGCGGCAATGGCAATGCTCATCCGCGGCATGAGGACAGTAAAATATAGCATCAATTCGCCCACCTACAACGGCTAGCTCTCTATGCATTTTGTCATGAATGCTATTGAGCGTAGTCATATCAAACAAACCACGACTAATGCCAGATTGATTAGTTGCCACCGCCACTCTAAAACCAGATTGATTCAGCAAGGCAATCGCCTCTAGGCTGCCCGCAATTGAAATCCACTCATTTGGACTTTTGATGAAATTGGCAGAATCTTGATTGATAACGCCGTCACGATCTAGGATGACAAGTTTCATGATAATTTATCCAGTTTATTGTATGTTGCTACCCAAGGTCTGTTGAAATAACCTTGCTTAATCCATAGATTGAACTTGTCATTTATATTAGATTTAAAATAAACACTCGTAGTCACTCTAAAGCGGTACTTTATTTCTTTATCATTTACCTCAACAACATCAAGGTATTCTGAAGAACCACCTTTTCCAGCAAGCGAAAACTTTCCGATAACATTAACTTGAATTCTTTTGGGAATACTCGAGTCAGCCTTTACGTTTAGCAGGTTAAAACCAACCCAGATTACAAAAGCAAAGAGAAAACATCCCCAAAATGCAAGCCCATACTGCAGTCCTTTGAGCTTGTCACTTTCTGACAGGCACTTTACTCCCAACCCTAATAAGACAATTAAACAAATGAAGAAATATGCAGCAGAAAAAGGACTTGCTGTAATTGGTAATGTCATTAAAGAAGGAAACCCTTCTACGTACTTAGCCAAAATAAGCGTTACTAAAAATAACATTCCTAAAATTGCAATACCAGTATGTTTGTAGCGGGTTATTGAATCATTTTCAGGCCAAAGTTCCATGATTAATTTGGTTCACAAAACAATCAATTTGCTAACTTAGATAAATCTGCAACACGGTTCATGGTTTGGTGCAAAGTTGCCAATAGACCTAGTCTATTTGCTTTAAGTACAGGATCGTCAGCATTCACCATGACGTTATCAAAGAAAGCATCTACAGGTGCTTTTAAAGCTGCGAGTGATTTAAGTGAAGCAGTGTAATCACCACTTTCAAATAGCTTATCGGCTGCAGGCTTGACTTTGCTAAGTGCATCGTTAAGTGCGATTTCAGCTGGTTCTTGCAGTAAGTTAGCGTTAACTTCAGCTTTTACTTCGCCTTCAACTTTTTTCAGAATGTTACCAACGCGTTTGTTGGCGGCGGCTAGGGCAGGGGCTTCATCTAGTGAAGAGAATGCACGAACAGCAGTGAGTCGTTGCGGAATTTCACTCAATAACTGAGGGTTGAGTGCTAGCACAGCATCTACTTCTTGCGGGCTGGCGCCTTGCTCTTTTAAGTTAACTGCCAATCTGTCTAAACTGAACTCTTGAACAGATTGAGCAGCATTGCTGTCACCATTAAATTGAGATAACACCATTTGAATGAGCGAGTTAAACTGTATTGGCAGCTCGCCATCTATTAGCATTCGAATGACGCCAAGTGCTTGGCGACGTAAACCAAATGGATCTTTGTCGCCTGTTGGTTTTTCGCCAATACTAAATAAGCCAACTAAAGTTTCTAATTTATCAGCTAATGCGACGCAAACACCAACTTGGTTGCGCGGCAATGCATCGCCAGCGAAGCGAGGCTTGTAATGGTCTTCAATCGCAAAAGCCACATCGTCATCTAAGCCTTCATACTGCGCATAGTAGCGTCCCATAATGCCCTGTAATTCTGGGAACTCACCAACCATATCCGTCACTAAATCCGTTTTAGATAAGCGAGCAGCTTTTTCAACTTTAGAGACAAAGTTGCTATCACCTAACTGTTTTGCGATTTCAGCAGCAATTTTAACTACTCTAATATTGCGCTCACCTTGAGAACCAAGCTTATTGTGGTAAACCACTTTATTTAAATCTTCTAAGCGGCTTTCCAAAGTTTTCTTACGGTCTTGGTCGAAAAAGAATTTAGCATCGGCTAGGCGTGGACGAACGACACGCTCATTACCACCGATCACAGCACTAGCATCATCTGGGCTGATATTAGAGACAATCAAAAACTTATTAGTTAGTTTGTCATTGGCATCCAGTAGCGGGAAGTATTTTTGATTCGCCTTCATGGTCAAAATCAAACACTCTTGCGGTACTTCTAGGTAAATTTCTTCAAACTGACCGAGTAGTACATTCGGACGTTCAACCAGCGCAGTAACTTCATCTAAAAGCGCATCATCTTCAATTGGTTTTAGGTTTTGTTTTGCTGCGGCAGCATTGAGTTGACGTACGATTTCTGCGCGGCGTTCAGCAAAGCTTGCAATCACTGCGCCTTCAGTTTTTAATTGCTCTGCATAACTATCGGCATTTTTTAACACAACTGGGGAAACTGCAGCTTCAAATCTGTGACCTTGGGTAGCATTACCAGCAGTTAAACCAAGGGCTGTAACTGCAATCACTTCATTGCCATGAAGTGCCACTAAGCTATGCGCAGGGCGCACAAAGTTCACGCTCGTCCAGCCATCGGCTAATTGGTAAGTCATCACTTTTGGAATTGGCAATTTTGAGATTGCTTCATTCAAAGCGCTTTGCAAGCCATCTCTAAGCGAAACGCCTTTTTGCAAAACATCTAAAAACAAAGCTTCATTTTTGCCATCGGCTTGCTTGGTTAAATTTGCGACAGCGCTTTCATCCAAGCCCATACCGTTTAGACGCTTGATTAAGGCTGGCGTTGGGTTGCCATTAGCATCTAAACCCACACTTACAGGCATGAGTTTCTGTGCGATTTGTTTATCATCGGCTTTGCTACGGACATTTTTTATCCAAACTGCTAACCTTCTTGGGCTGGCGTAACTAATTAAGTTGCCATCAATTACTCTTTCAGTTTTTCCATCAAGTCCAATTTTACCTTCTACTAAACCAAGACTGTTTAGATAATCAAAAACTGAATTGCTTAAACTTGAACCCAGAAGCTTAAGGGCTTTCGGCGGTAGTTCTTCTACAAATAATTCTACTAATAAATTTTGCGTACTCATGCTGCGGCTTTCTTAGCTAATTCTGTTAATACTTCATCTGCCCAATCTTTTGGTGCCATAGGAAAGCCAAGTCTGGCGCGGCTTTCTAAGTAGCCTGCGGCGACTGAACGTGCAAGGTTGCGAATTCGACCAATATAGCCTGCGCGCTCTGTCACGGAAATCGCACCACGTGCATCTAGCAAGTTGAAAGTATGTGCAGCTTTTAGCACCTGCTCGTAAGCAGGTAGTGAGAGTTTTTCTTCAATGAGATGCAAAGCTTGTTTTTCATGTGCCGTGAATGCGGTAAACAAGAAATCTGCATCTGAATGTTCAAAGTTGTAGGTTGATTGCTCTTTTTCATTCTGCAGGTAGACGTCGCCGTAGCTCAAACCATCTGTCCAAGTTAAGTCGTAAACGTTGTCTACGCCTTGTAGATACATTGCCAAACGCTCTAATCCATAGGTGATTTCACCTGTAATTGGTTTGCAGTTAATGCCACCAACCTGTTGGAAATATGTGAATTGTGTGACTTCCATACCGTTTAGCCAAACTTCCCAACCCAAGCCCCATGCGCCTAGCGTTGGGTTTTCCCAGTCATCTTCAACAAAGCGAATGTCGTTCTTTTTTAAATCAAAACCAAGAGCTTCAAGTGAGCCTAAATACAACTCTAAAATATCTGCTGGCGCTGGCTTTAACACTACTTGAAACTGGTAGTAATGTTGCAAGCGGTTTGGGTTTTCACCATAACGGCCATCTTTTGGGCGGCGGCTTGGTTGTACGTAAGCCGCTTTCCATGGCTCTGGGCCTAATGAACGTAAGAAGGTCGCCGTGTGCGAAGTTCCCGCGCCAACTTCCATGTCGTAAGATTGCAGTAATGCACAACCTTTATCGCTCCAGTAGTTTTGCAGGGTGAGAATGATTTGTTGAAAAGTGAGTGCCATGGTTTGATTCTAAGGTTCGATTCTAAATGGTTCTAGTCTAATAGATTTAAGTCGTACAGCTTTAAATCGTAGTATTTAAGAAAGTAGTGATTTTACTTTGTTTTACGCTTACTTGCCAAAAAATTGGGCAAACAGATAGCGTTGAGGCCAATCAAACAAATAATCAGAAACAGCCAGTTGCCCCAACGTACATAAGGCGTACTGCCACTGTAACCTTGCGCCATGCCATTCAACGTAGTTTCAGTAAAATGTGGTGCATGAGCCAATACATTGCCATGCGGATCGATGATGGCGGTAGCGCCAGTATTGGTGGCACGTAAAACGGTGCGACCAGTTTCTAAAGCGCGAGCTTGTGAGAATTGCATGTGTTGAAATGCCGCGTTGGATTGTCCATACCAAGCATCATTACTAGCGTTCACTAGGAGCGTGGCGGCAGGTAGTTGGCGGATGATTTCTTCACCAAATACGTCTTCATAACAAATGTTGATGGCAACTTTTTCACCCGCGATATTCATCGGTTGTTGGTGAATACTACCTCTCGTTAAATCACTGAGTGGCATATTGAGTAAATCTCGATAAATCCAACCGAAAGCTACTTTTAGTGGAATGAACTCGCCAAAAGGTACCAGGTGCGACTTGCGATAAACCTCAGATTTGCCGCCATCAATACTTAATACACTATTGAAATACTCATCGTTTTCGTGCTCAACCGCGCCGACTAGAATAGCACCTTGATTTTTAACTGCATGGGTTTGCAAACGCACGATCAGCTCTTGCGGAATTTGGCTGGAAAGCACGGGCATGGCTGTTTCCGGCATGATGATGAGTTTTGCTGCACTCGCCTCTGCCATGCGAAGGTATAGACTTAAAGTCTGCTCAGCTACTTCTGGCGACCATTTAATATCTTGCGCGATATTGCCTTGTAGTAACGCCACTGAGATTGGTTTGGATGTTGGCGTGGTCCATTCAATCAGTTTTAATGCGCTGCCAGTCACTAAAATGAGCACTAATAATGCAATAGAGTTACGCTTCCAAATCACTGATGCAGGTTTTTTAGCAAGCCAATAGCCAATCAAACTCGCAATAAACACCGTTATCATCGATACGCCATACACGCCGATAATCGGCAAGTAGCCTGCCAGTGGGCTATGTGGCACTTGGCTGTAACCCATGGTGAGCCACGGAAAGCCAGTGAAAATCCAGCTACGTGTCCAATCAGCCAATCCCCAAAATATAGGAATGCTGATGAGCAATTGTGAGGATTGAGGCTTTGAGATTTTTACACTTAATGCACCGACCAGAGCCGTGAATAAGGCCATAAATGCACATAACAAAAATGTGGCTAAACCAGCTGCTACACTTGGCATCTTGCCAAAGTCGTGCAGGCTGATATAAATCCAATAAATACCTGTGCTAAATAATCCTAGACCGTAGATAAAGCCTGATATGGCTGCTTGCTTCGGTGTGTAATCCTGATGCCAAAAATAAAATAAACCTATGAGCGATAAAACGCTGGCGGGATAAAAATAGAATGGCGCAAAACCAAGCACGCACAAGGCGCCGAGTAGAAAAACTGTGAGTGACCTGAGGTATCTATTTTTTGTGATTATTTGCATGGGCTGAATTGTAGCTTGATAGCGCCAGATAACAAAAATTTACAATGTAAATGCTATGAATATATTGTGTTGATTGACATGAAATACATTTAGAACCTATATTACGGGCTGCTACAACAGTTATTCAATTGATTACCTTTAATGTTATGGGAGAAACGTATGAGCATGGCATCTGAGTTTAAAGAATTTGCCTTAAAAGGCAATGTAATGGATTTAGCTGTCGGTGTGATTATCGGCGGTGCTTTTGGTAAGATTATTGATTCAATGGTGGGCGATATTATTATGCCTATTATCGGAAAAATCATTGGTAATGTAGATTTTTCAAATATGTACGTCGCGCTTAGCGGTCAGGCTGTTGGTTTGTCATTAGCTGATGCTAAAAAAGCCGGTTCAGTACTCGCTTATGGTAACTTTTTGACCATTTCTATTAACTTCCTGATTTTAGCTTTTGTGATTTTTCAAATGGTTAAAATGATGAACAGATTGAAAAAAGCAGAGCCACCAGCACCGCCAGCGCCTACACCAGACGATATTCTGTTGTTACGTGAAATTCGTGATGCTTTGAAAAAATAATCATTTGCATCAGCTATTAAATAAAAAAGGGCTTTTAAAGCCCTTTTTTTACAACTTAATTTTGAGGTTAGTCTTCACTATTAGTATCTACTAACAACTCCACCATCAATGTGTGTAAACGACGGCTATCTGCACGAAGTACTCTAAAACGTAAGCCGCCCAGCATGATTTCGTCATCACGCTTTGGTAAGCGACCGAATTGATGCACCACTAAACCGCCAATGGTTGAAAACTCTTCATCACTTAAATCTGTGCCGATGACTTCGTTAAAATCTGCAATTTCTGTCAGTGCTTTGACGCGATATTGTCCGTCTGCATTTTGAATGATGTTGTCTTCATCTTCGTCATAGTCGTATTCATCTTCAATATCGCCGACGATTTGCTCAAGTACATCTTCAATAGTTACCATACCCGCTACGCCACCGTACTCATCGACAACAATGGCAATATGGTTACGGTTGCTGCGAAACTCTTTAAGCAAAATATTTAAGCGTTTAGATTCAGGGATGAATACAGCAGGGCGAAGCATATCGCGTACTTCAAAGTCTTCACCTGCGTAATAGCGTAATAAATCCTTGGCTAGTAATATGCCGATAACATCATTTTTGTCATCTTCAATGACAGGAAAGCGTGAGTGAGCAGTTTCAATGACGTGAGGGATGAATGTTTCAGGAGGATCTGTGATGTCGATGACATCCATTTGGGAGCGCGGAATCATAATGTCGCGCACTTGCATTTCACTGACTTGCAGTACGCCTTCTATCATTGCGAGTGAGTCTGCATCCATCAAGCTGTTTTCGTAAGCGCCGTGCAGTAGCGTTACAAGTTGTTCGCGGTCTTCAGGTTCACGTAATAAAAAGTGACTGAGGCGTTCCAACAAGCTTGGCTTGTTATTTAACTTATGGTTAGTTGGTTTGTTGCTAGGTTTTTCCGACTCGGCAGCCATTAGTGGCGTCCTATGTAATGAGATAGGGATTAGCATACCCTAATTTTGTGATAATTGCAGTCTCTAAACCTTCCATGAGCTCTGCTTGCGCTTCAGTTTCATGGTCATAGCCATGCAAATGTAAAATGCCATGCACTGTTAAATGTGCGTAATGAGCTTCAAGTGGCTTGTTTTGCGCGAGCGCTTCTGCGGCAACTACTGGTGCGCAAATGATAATGTCCCCCATCAAATGCGGCTCTTCAGTGAGCGGAAACGTCAGCACATTTGTCGCATAATCTTTGCCACGGTAAGCTTTGTTCAGCTCACGGCCTTCGTCTTCATCGACGATTCTTATTGTTGCTTCTGTATCAACCCGAATAGCGGCTTTAGCCCATTTGCGAAAATGTGTTCTGCTGGGCAAATCATTTAAGGTTGATGCGTATTGAACTGCCAAATTAAGGTTGGGCATATTGTTTAAGTTGGCAGTAAGTTATTAGGTGATTAATTGTTATTGGATTGCTGCGTCGGGCAATCTACATACGGATAGCGCACATGTCCGAAGCGGATGATGAGAATGGCAATCGCAATCAAGAAAATTGAGCCTGATAGCGCAAACATGCGCCAAGCATCAATCTCTGCGACTTCCAATACCAAAAATCGCGCCAAAGCAATAATGCCAATATATAGCGGATAACGCACTGGCAAGCTACCAGAGCCAAGGTAGTGGTTGAGCATAGACATGACTTCTAGGTATAAAAATAGCAATAGCAAATCGCCCACTGTAATCGCACCAGCCAGCCAGATATGCGTAATTGCCTGAAATACCGCAAAAATAGTGGCAAATGCAATGGTAATTAACACGGTTTGTTCAACATAACCAAGTCCGCGCTGCATCAATTTACTAAATTTATTGGGCGTCATTTTTAAACCTAAATGTTCAAATAGAAAATCAATTATACCTTACTAGCGATAAGGTTTTATTTCTCGTTATTTTTCTCATACTCTTCATACGCATTTACGATCTTTTGTACTAGAGGATGGCGAACCACGTCGGCAGATAAAAAGTGCGTCATGGCGATGCCTTTGATGTCTTTTAACACTTTTTGTGCTTCGACCAAGCCGCTTTTTTGATGGCGTTGTAAGTCAATTTGCGTCACGTCGCCAGTAATCACAGCTTTGGTGCCAAAGCCAATACGCGTTAAAAACATTTTCATCTGTTCAGGCGTGGTGTTTTGCGCTTCATCTAAAATGATAAAGCTTTGGTTGAGTGTACGCCCGCGCATGTAGGCTAAAGGCGCGACTTCAATTGCACCACGTTCAAACATTTTATTCACGGTGTCGTAGCCCGCTAAATCATATAGCGCGTCATATAAAGGGCGCAAATAAGGATCGACTTTTTGGTTTAAGTCGCCAGGTAAAAAGCCTAGTTTTTCGCCAGCTTCTACCGCAGGACGCACTAAAACAATGCGCTTTACTCGGTCTCGACTCATCGCATCTACTGCGCTGGCAACCGCTAAATAGGTTTTACCTGTACCTGCAGGGCCTATGCCAAAAGTAATGTCATGGTCTTGAATCTGCTGCAAATAGGCGATTTGTCTAGGTGTGCGACCATGTAACTCTGTGCGACGTGTCATTAAAACTGGAGCATTTGAGGTAGCTACATCTTCAGGCTGTAGTTTATTGATTTCTACTAAGCCCAGTTGAATCTCATCAAGACCAATTGGATTCTTAGCGCGAATATAAAAACTCTCAATCAACTGCACAGCCAATCGCATATTGTGAACGTCGCCCGTGAAGCGCATGTGCGCACCACGCCTTGCAATTTGCACCTCTAGCGCATCTTCAATTTGCTTGATATTTTCATCAAGCACGCCGCATAGATTGGCTAAACGTGTGTTGTCTTCTGGGGTTAGGTTGATTTCCATTACGACTCTAATTTCAATAATTAAACAATTTCGCCGCGTAAGCGTTTCGGGTTGCTCACATCGGTAATGCGTACGTTCACAAATGTGTGTATCAGGCTCTCATCTCCAACAATGTCGACAATACGATTGTTGTCGGTTTTGCCTGCCAGTTCATTGGCGTTTTTCCATGAAGCGCTTTCAATCAGTACGCGCTGAATGGTGCCCAACATTTGCGTGCTGATGTTTTTACCTAACTCTTCGTTAATCGCTTGCAGCTTGGTTAAACGCGCTAATTTAACTTCTTGCGAAGTTTCATCTGCGAGGTAAGAGGCTGGTGTGCCTGGGCGAGGGCTGTATAAAAAGCTAAAGCTATAATCAAAGCCTACGTCTTGCATGAGCTTTGCCGTGGCTTCAAATTCAGCTTCGGATTCGCCGGGAAACCCTACGATAAAGTCTGAAGTGAATGTAAGGTTAGGGTTTGCAACGCGTAGCTTGCGTATAGTGGATTTGAATTGCAGCGCGGTGTAGTTGCGCTTCATAGCCATCAACACGCGGTCACTGCCAGCTTGTACAGGTAAATGTAATTGCACGGCTAGTTTTGGAATGTTTGCGAAACAATCAATCAATCGCTGATTCATTTCATTTGGGTGGCTGGTGGTAAAGCGTATGCGTTCAACTTGCGGAATCGCGGCGATATATTCAATCAACATCGCCAAATCAGCTTCTAAGTCCTTATATTGGGCGCGGTAGGCATTCACGTTTTGTCCGAGTAGGGTGATTTCTTTCACGCCTTGTTCAGCCAGTTGTGCTGCCTCAGTCAAAATGGCTTCAAACGGACGCGAGACTTCTTCGCCGCGCGTGTAAGGTACTACGCAGAAGCTGCAATACTTACTGCAACCTTCCATAATGCTGAGAAAAGCACTGGCGCCTTCTATCCGAGGTGGCGGCAAATGGTCAAACTTTTCAATTTCAGGGAAGCTAATATCTACCTGAGAAACACCGCTAGATTGGCTGTTTTTAATCATATCAGGCAGGCGATGCAAAGTTTGCGGGCCGAAAACTACGTCTACATACGGCGCACGTTTAATGATGTTGTCGCCTTCTTGGCTTGCCACACAGCCGCCCACGCCAATCACCAGATTTGGATTGGCTTTTTTAAGTGGGATGAATCGTCCAAGATGACTAAATACTTTATCTTCAGCTTTTTCACGCACGGAGCAAGTGTTGAGCAGTATTACATCTGCATCTTCAGGCGTGAGTGTTTCCACCATGCCGTCAGCCGCATTGAGCATATCTGCCATGCGCGATGAGTCGTACTCGTTCATTTGGCAGCCAAAAGTTTTAATGAACACTTTTTTGGGTGAATTGCCGATTGGCGTGAGCGAATCTAATTTATTTTCAGTGGTTTTCAAGGCTGTTTTTTCAAGGCTGTTTTTCAACTGCCGCGTACGTTTGTAAAGCATAATTTTAACGCATTTTGCTACACCTAGTACTAATTACCTTGGTCTTCTAAAAAGCCTAATCAATGTGCTGTTGACGATTTAAGTATGCGCTAACTTCTTAATCCATTAAAATTACGTTTTGGTTAACTTTTCAAGGTCAACTATGCACGCAGTGCTTCGTAGCAATCTATTTTTTGTTAAAGAACAAGTGGGTATGTTTAAAGCCTCTAACAATTACGACATTTATGACCCTAGCACTAATCAGAAAATCATAGAATGCCGCGAGCCTAATCTCGGCATTTTTACTAAGATTTTTCGCTTTACCGATTACAAACGCATGACACCTTTTGATGTAGAAGTGCGTACGCCAGAAGGTCAAAATATTCTGAGCGTGAAGCGGGGGTTTTCTATATTCGAATCAAGAGTAGAAGTCTTTGATGAGTTAGGTAAATTAGCCGGTACATTCAGCCGCAAGTTCTTTTCGATTGGCGGCAAGTTTGACGTGCTTGATGCGCAAGGCACGGTAATTTGCACATTACAGGGTAAGTGGACCAGCTGGGACTTCAGGTTTATGAAGGGCGAAAAAGAGCTCGCTAACGTTTCAAAAAAATGGGCTGGTTTGAGTAAAGAGCTGTTTACCAGCGCAGACAATTATATGTTGACCATTGATAACAGCGTTGCTGCTAATGATGCGGCGCGTGTGCTGATTATGGCTGCAGTGTTATGTATCGATATGGTGTTAAAAGAGTAGGCGACTCATCGTCACTCATTAATTCGTAATGTATTAAGTAGCGTATTCAGTTAATCAAGGCATTAAAGGCTAGGCATGCAAGCACTTCCAATTTTTATTAATATTACTAACCGTCGCTGTGTTGTTATTGGCGGTGGCGATGTGGCTGCGCGTAAAGTCACAATGCTGCTGAAAGCGAACGCGGCTGTGGTGTTATATTCGCCTGAACTATGCCATGAGTTAAGTGACTTGGTGAGTGCAGAAAAAATCACTCACATTAATGCAAATTTTGAGTTAACCCAGCTTGAAGGCGCATGCTTGGTGATTGCTGCTACGGATGATGAGGCTGTAAATACGGCTGTTTCAGTTGCCGCCAAGGCGCTTAATATTCCAGTGAATGTTGTTGACTCACCGGCTTTATGCACCTTCACGATGGCATCCATCGTTGAGAGGTCGCCCATCGTGATTGCTATTTCAAGTGAAGGTAATGCTCCAGTATTGGCGCGCTATATTCGGACTAAAATTGAAACCATGTTGCCTGCAAGTTATGGTCGTATTGCTGAAATTGCTGGTGAATTTCGCGATAAAGTCAAAGCAAAGTTTACGACTACGCAGCAACGACGTATCTTTTGGGAAGGTGTGCTGCAAGGGCCGATTGTCGAACGTATTTTGTCTGGGCAAGATGAGGCGGCAAGAAGGGCGCTAGATGATGTGTTGTCTGATAAAACTGACCCTAAGCATCATGGTGAGGTCTATTTAGTGGGTGGGGGTCCTGGCGACCCAGATCTACTTACATTCAGAGCTTTAAGGCTTATGCAACAATGTGATGTTTGTGTATATGATAAGTTAGTCAGCCCAGAGGTGATGGAGTTGGTACGTCGTGATGCGGAACTGATTTATGTAGGTAAATCGCGCGACCAACATACACTTCCACAAGAAGAGATTAACGAATTATTGGCAAGGTTAGCTCTAGAAGGTAAACGCGTGTTGCGCTTAAAAGGCGGCGACCCATTCATCTTTGGGCGCGGTGGCGAAGAAATTGAAACCTTGATGCAACGCGGCGTGCCATTTCAAGTGGTGCCTGGCATTACGGCAGCCAATGGTGTTTCTAGCTATGCTGGTATTCCGCTTACCCATCGAGATTATGCGCAAGCCTGCCTATTCATCACAGGACATTTAAAAGAAGGTACTGTAGACCTTGATTGGGTGGCAATGTCTCGCCCACGCCAAACCGTTGTGATTTATATGGGCTTGGTTGGAATGGAAAAGATTTGCGAGCAGCTCATTGCCCACGGTGTGTCACCAGATATGCCTGCTGCAGTGGTTCAGCAAGGCACAACGCAAAAGCAACGCGTAGTTGTGGCAACGCTGAAAGATTTAGCTGTGAAAGTCAAAGAGGCGCAAATCAAAGCACCTTGTTTGACGATTATAGGTGAAGTCGTTCAATTGCGTGAGCGTTTGAATTGGTTTGAACCGGGCGCTAATTAATTAGGCACCAACTCAATTATAAATCGAAAGTTTGAGGGGTTTATTCCCCTTAGCTGGTAATTTGCACCACCTATATTTACTGATAGTATTCACGTCTTAATATTCGGTCGGCATGACAATAATGTTACTTCGTAATAGGTATATTCTGCTCGTTACAATTAGCTACTTTGTGCTGGCGTTGCTATGGATATTTTTGTCGGATCAGTTGCTATCAATCTTTACCGACATTAATTCTATTGTCTGGCTGTCAACAGCAAAAGGCGTCTTCTTTGTATTTGCTTCTGCTTTAGGTTTCTTTTTCGCACTGCGTGCGATGCCTGCATTAAATCACGTTGGAAATGAGCGCCTGCAGGACTTTGTGTTTTCTGGCGCTTTTCTTGAGCGCAGATCAGCTTGGCTTACATACACATTTGCTATTGTCATCACTTTGCTGATGGTATTTGTACGTTTGAATATGGGGTTGAATGCTGACCATAGGCCGCTCATGATTTTGTTCATGCTGCCAATTCTATTAAGTGCATTACTTGGTGGTCTAGGGCCAGGTCTTTTTTCCACTGTCGTAGCTGCATTTTGTACGAATTATTTTCTGCTCCAGCCTTTAAGTACTCTTAAAATATCTGATAAATATGACTTAATTCAATGGAGTACACTTATTTTTAGTGGACTCATTGTCAGCATTTTTAGCGAAATGTTAATGCGCATGCATGCCAGAGCGGAAAGAAATCTTAAGTTGTTGAATGTCGCGGTATCTGGAACTAGAGATGCCGTTTACGTAAAAGATAAGAAGGGTCGCTATCTAATTGTGAATCAGGCTGCGGCTGATTTCGTTGGCATACCAATGGCCGAAATATTAGGAAAAGACGACCATTTCCTTTTTTCACAGAATTCAGCTGAAGCCTTGATTGTACGAGATCAACAGGTTATGGCGGGGCGGCGAACTCAAAATTACGAGGAAAGTTTAGTCTCACTAGACGGTAAGTCCATCATTTTTGATGTGACCAAAGGTCCAATGTTTGATGCTGCAGGAAATGTCATTGGCGTGTTTGGCATTTCACGTGATATTACCGAGCGCAAGCAGGCTGAAATTAATTTGCAAATTGCGGCGGTAGCATTTGAATCTCAGAACTCTGTGATGATTACTGATGCTTCACTCAATATACTCCGAGTGAATAAAGCCTTTACCGATATTTTTGGATACACCGCCGAAGAGGCTGTGGGTAGAACGGCTAAGTTACTTAGGTCAGATTCACAAAATGCAGCTTTTTATGATGAGATTTGGCGTCAGATAGGTATCACGGGTTCATGGCAAGGTGAAATTGTAAATCGCCATAAAAATGGCCAATTAATCTCTAACTTGCTCTCTATTTCTACAGTTAAAAGCAAAGATGGCATCATTACCCACTATGTCGGCTCTCATGTTGATATTACAGCGCGGAAAGCGGATGCCGATAAGATTCTTCATATTGCTTTTCATGATTTACTCACGCAGTTGCCTAATCGCCAACTTTTTAATGATAGGCTTAAACAAGCCATCGCTTCTAGTGCGCGTACCTCACAAGTTGGCGCATTGCTACTGATAGATTTAGATAACTTCAAGACGCTAAATGACACGCTAGGGCATGATATAGGTGATTTGCTGCTTCAGCAGGTGGCAGCGCGGCTTAATTTAAATGTTCGTGAAGGTGATACGGTCGCACGCCTAGGTGGCGATGAGTTTGTCGTTTTGCTAGAAGACCTCAGTGATAATGTATTGGATGCAGCGGCAGCAGCGGAGGTGTTGGGCGAGAGTATTTTAGCTGCACTTAATCAGCCATACCTACTTAGTACGCATCATTATCACAATACCTCTAGTATTGGTGTGACGATGTTTGAAGGCAATCAACTGATGATAGCTGACCTTTTAAAACAGGCAGACATCTCTATGTATCAGGCTAAGAAAGCTGGGCGGAATACGCTATGCTTCTTTGATCCAAAGATGCAAGAAGCCTTTAATGTTCGAGTTGCCTTAGAAATAGAGCTTCGTAAGGCCATTGAAAATAAGCAGTTTCAATTGTATTACCAAGTTCAGGTTGATCAATTAGCCCATCCATTTGGGGCTGAAGTTTTAATTCGCTGGATACACCCAGAACGCGGCATGATTTCTCCTTTAGATTTTATCCCACTTGCCGAAGAGACAGGCTTGATATTACCTATTGGACAATGGGTTCTCGATACGGCTTGCGCTCAATTGGAAGTTTGGCAAAAGGATAAATCGACAAAAAACCTGACTTTATCCGTGAATGTTAGCGCTAAGCAATTTAGCCATGCTGATTTTGTACGGCAAGTTCAAGCTACATTGAGTCGTTATAACGTGAAGCCGAAACGCCTTAAATTAGAACTGACGGAAAGTATTTTGCTTGAGAATGTCGATAACATCGTTATCTCTATGATTGCATTAGAAGCTATTGGAGTGCAGTTCTCTCTAGATGATTTTGGTACAGGCTATTCATCTTTACAGTATTTAAAAATGCTGCCATTGAATCAACTTAAAATCGACCAATCATTTGTCCGCGATATTGTTGAAGATAGTAATGATAGATCTATCGTACGCACTATTATTGCCATGGCGAAAAGTTTAGGTTTTGAGGTGATTGCAGAAGGTGTTGAAACTGAAGCACAAAAAGAGCTATTGATAAGCAAAGGCTGTAGCCATTTTCAAGGATACTTATTTGGTAAGCCTATGCCTATTGAGCAGTTTGATAGTTTACTGAAATTAAAGAAGCCTAGATTAATTTTACAGAGAGATTAATTTTTAATTGGAATACTCAATCTTGCTTCTAAACCACCTTCTGGTCGGTTAATTAACTCTAATTTTCCATGGTGTAATTTAGCAATCCGGTCAGCAATCGCTAAGCCTAAGCCGCTACCCCCCGCATTGCTGCGTGCGGTATCTAGTCTTTCAAATGGGCGTAACAGCTTTTGTAAGTGGCTTTCAGGAATACCAGGGCCATTATCAAACACACTGATCACAATATGTTCAGCCGTGACTTTGCCCGCTATGCGTGCCTGCCCCTTGCCATAGGCATAGGCATTTCCCACTAAATTATCTAGCAAGCGTTGCATAGCCAAAGGTTTGATGGGGATGAAGTAAGTGGGCGCTAACTGCACTACCAAGTCACGCCCTGCGCGGAGTTGCCTATCATGCACTGCTTGCAATAAGGTGTTGATGTCTATCATTTGAGTGGGTTCGCCTTCGACACCTTTCACAAAATCTAAAAACTGATGAATGATGTTATCCATGTCGGCAATGTCTTGAATCATGCCATTTTTTAGGCTGCCACAACCTTCATCGGGTAACATTTCTACGGATAAGCGCAATCTGGCTAGTGGTGTACGAATGTCATGCGAAACGCCTGCAAGAATTAAGGTTCTTTCTGCATCAAGCTCAGCTAAAGAATCTGCCATTTTATTAAAAGTTTCATTCACCTCACGCAGTTCAGCAAAGCTACCTTCAGGCAGTTTTTCAGGCTGTTCACCCTTACGCAGCCTATTCGCAGCATTCATTAACAAGTGCATAGGTCGATTAATGCGCAAGGCAATAAAGTAACCACCTGCTAGTGAGAGTAACAATATCAATGCTCCCCAACCTAACCACTGCCACGGAAAGCGACGTTCAACATGCAGTTTCGGAATCACCACCCAAAAATCATCTTGCCCGATATTAAAGCTCACCCAAAGTCCCTGAACGCCATAGTGATTGACGGTAATAATCGTTTCTACGCCTAGTCGCTCCCTAATCTTTTCAGCCACCATGTTAATAAACGGGTCAGGGGGCAGGGGCTCAATATCCTCCATAAAGTCAGCATAATAAACACGCACACCTTCTTTACCTGTGAGTTCAGAAAGCAGGGCTAGGCGGAGGTTGTCTTGCGATGCGATAAGCGACGCACGGGTGTAATTCACTACAGTAACCGCTTGCAGCGCAGTGGCTTCTGCACGGGGTTCACGTTCAAAGTACTCAAAGATTTGCAATGAAGCAATTTGCCCAATAGCCAATAAAAAGGCAATAAGCAACATGCCTCTTGCTAGCAATGTTCTAGGTAGAAAAGTGAATTTCAAACTGAGTGTTCTATATATTGATTAGTAATGGTTCGAATAGACAAAGGCGCTGGCGAATAATTCATGTAAGATTAATCGTTTCACTATTTAATCAACCTTTGTTAATCAACGCTTGGTCTTAATCCACTTCACCATCAGGAATAAACACGTAACCGAACCCCCACATGGTTTGTAGATAACGTGGATGTGCGGCATCAGGTTCAATAAGTTTGCGTAAACGTGATACTTGCACATCAATGCTACGGTCAAATACATCTAGCTCACGTCCGCGTGCCAGCTGCATCAATCTATCGCGAGATAACGGTTGACGGGGATGATCCACAAATACTTTCAGCAAGGCAAATTCGCCGCTGGTAATGGTGACAGAAGCACCGTCTTTACTCAGTGAGCGTGTAGACGCATTAAATACAAACTCACCAATGGACACACTATCGGTATTCGCAGCAGGCGCACTTGGTTGCAAGCGCTCATGTCTGCGCATCACTGCATTAATTCTAGCGAGTAGTTCACGTGGATTAAATGGTTTTGGTAAGTAATCATCTGCGCCCATTTCTAAGCCGATAATTCTATCGACTTCATCACCGCGCGCTGTCAGCATCACAATCGGCAACAAGGTACCAGAGCCACGTATTCTTCGGCAAATAGATAAACCGTCTTCGCCAGGCAACATTAGATCTAGCACTAATAAGTCAATAGGTTCTGCAGCTAAAACTACATCCATCTCTTTAGCATCTGAAGCCACTTTCACTGTAAAGCCTTGCTCAGTCAGGTAGCGCTGCAATAACTCACGTAAGCGCACATCATCATCAACTACTAATATTTTTTTATTTTGATCAACCATAGTTATTTAGTCCGCGTCTTGTTATTCAGTTAATTGAAATTGACTTTTAGTGCAAATATGATGAAACTAAGTTTAATATTGCTTTGTCAAAATGAGCAGAATACTAAACCATTACAAAGTGTAAGCTATATTGAGTCAATTTAAAACAAGCCTTAATTAAATCAGGCAAACTCAGCTTAGTTTTAGGGGTAATTAATGAGCGTTTTTAACCGTTACAATTATTTACAATTTCAATGTGCAGTGAAACAATCAGTTAACAATCGTACTTCATTATGATGCGATTAAGCTAGGCTGGTTTGTTTTTCAACTTATTTATTTTAAAGTTAAAGCATTGATTAATCTCACTTCAAAACGCATTTTAACAGTTAAGTACACATGCATCGCTATGTGCGTGAGCTTTGGAATGTCGTTTAATGTGGATGCTGCTGGCAAAACCAACTTCATTGCAGCAGGTAGTGTTGATAGACCAGTAGCTGGTGAAGAAGCCGCAGGCGATGGCATGCGACAAACGCTCAATCTTAATTTTAGCCCAGAGAATCGCGAAAAGATTCGTAAGGCATTAGATGATTATGCCAAATCGGTCGACCAGGATCATGACCGAATCGAAGAGCGTCGTCGGGCCATGCAAGAGAGCTTGAAAGAGCGCTTTCTAGATGCCGATAATGATAATGACGGCACCATTGATAGGCAAGAAGCTACAGAAAAGCTGCCGCAAATCGCAAGGCTTTTTAGTCAAGTGGATACGAATCAAGACGGTGTTATTTCATTAGAAGAACTTCAAGATGCGCAATCTAGGGCAGCTGAACGCAGAAGTGCTGCAGAAGCTGCGATAGAAGCGCAAAAGTTACAGGCAACAGATGCCTCAGCAGCAACAAAATCTAAAAGCAAGCAAGCTTCTAATAACTCCAAAAAGCGCACTTATTAGCTATCAAGCTAACATTACGTTGTATTCAACGTTACTTCCCCAAGTCAGTCTGACCATTTTCTTTGCAGCTTAATATAAGCGATTAATGAGCTTGATTCTAGAAATCACCGATAGCATCCAGCAAGTTGATGTGCAAAGCTGGGATGCCTTAGTAGGCGATATACCACTACTTAGCCATGCGTTTTTAAGTGCGCTAGAAAGCTCAGGCTCAGTTGGCAAAGACACAGGCTGGCAACCTTATCCAATGCTGGTGCATGATGATGGTAAATTAGTGGGTGCAATGCTGCTATATATTAAAAGCCACTCTTATGGCGAATACGTGTTTGATTGGGCTTGGGCAGAGGCTTACCAGCGCAATGGCTTAAATTATTATCCTAAATTAGTTTCAGCGATTCCGTTTACGCCCATTACTAGCCAGAGGTTGATTGCAAATAACCCACAAACACAAGCGTTGATGGTTGAAGCGTTTACTGAAATTATGCACAAACATCAGTTATCGTCTGCACATGTGCTTTTCCCTGATGACGCTTCTGCAGCAGCGCTTGAGCAAGCTGGTTGGCTGCAGCGCAGCGGTGTGCAGTTTAGATGGCAAAACGACAGTTTTACGGATTTTGAAGATTTCTTACGTACGCTCAGTCATGATAAACGTAAAAAAATTCACCAAGAGCGTAAAAAAGTAACTGCTTCTGGTGTTGTTTGTAAGCGCATCAAAGGTGCCGACATTACACCTGAGCAATGGCAGTTCTTCTACGAATGCTATGAAAACACTTACCTTGAGCATCACTCAATGCCTTATTTAACTCCTGAATTTTTTCAACAAATTGGCTGTAGTATGCCGCAGAATATTTTGCTGGTATTGGCCTATTTTGAGGGTGAGCCAATAGCCGCTGCGCTGAATATTTATCATCAAACTACCTTGTACGGTCGCTACTGGGGCGGGCTGAGATATGTGCCTAATTTGCATTTTGAGCTTTGTTATTACCAAGCTCAAGAGTTTTGCATAACAGAAAATATTCAGTATTTTGAAGGCGGGGCGCAAGGCGAACACAAGTTAGCTCGTGGTTTTAAGCCACGCCCAACTTGTTCGTTTCACAAAATCGCGCATCCTGATTTTGCACATGCCATTCAGGCGTTTGTCACACAAGAATCGCAAGGTATTGCTGCTTATACAAACGAGCTAGAAGAGCGTGCGCCGTTTAAAGCGCAGTAGGCTCATTCAAATCGTTCTTTACTATGTTTAAGTGATAGCACTATGCTTTACCATGCAATCTCTTTACCATCATAAGCAATAAATTTTCCAGTATTACTCAAGTTCAAATTCTCAATCACCTTACGTAAACCTGCCACGCTAGTTTTGGTATCTATCAATGCATTGCTGCCGCCCATATCGGTTAACACCCAACCTGGGTGCAAAGTTACTACCGCAATGCCTGCGGGTTGTACGTCTATTGAAAGGCTTTTCATCACCATATTCACAGCCGTTTTTGTACTACGATAAATGTAACTGCCGCCACTAGTGTTGTCGCTCATGCTGCCCATTTTGCTAGAAAGGGTCGCTATCTTTTTAAGTTCACTATTGGCAATATGCGTAGTAAAAGCCGTGGCCATTTTTAATGGTGCAATGCTGTTGATTTTAAATGCGTCCAGCCAATCGTTTGTATCCGCATCGCCCAAACTACTTTCAGGGTAAACACCTGCATTGTTGATTAATACATCAATCTTTTCATTTTTTAGTTGTAAAGCCAGCGCATCAATTTGTGCAAAATCTGCTACATCTAAATGCAATACGCGAATGTTTGCATACGCTTTTGCCAAAGCCCCCAAGGCACTAGCGTGTTCAGGGTCGCGACAGCAAGCAAATACATTCCAGCCATCTTGCGCATATTGTTGAGTTAATTCTAAGCCAATGCCACGATTGGCGCCCGTAATTAACACTTGGTAAGTCATAGCTAAATCCTCTAATAAATAATTGATAAATTATCCGCCTAAAAATACAAAAGCCACAATCTAAGTTGTGGCTTTGTACAGGCTGAATGAATTAGGCTATTTAGCCATATCCTCCATTTTGTGGTCTTTCATTTTGGAGTGCATGCCCATTTTGTCTTTCATTGCATCACGCTCAGCTTGGTCGATTTTCCCATCTTTATTGGTATCCATTTTAGCAAACATCTCATCTGCCATTTTTTGATGTGCCGCGGTAAACTCATCGTGGCTTATTACACCGTCTTTGTTGGTGTCAGCATCTTGCATGGCGTGCTGACGGTCGCAATGCATGCCATCTTTACCGTCATGGTTAGCATATGCCAGTTGCGTTAAGCCCAATGCCAAAGCCGCTACTGCTAAAATTTGTAAAATTTTCATACAATATCCTTTATAAAAAAGTGTTGTATTACACCTAACATAGACTAGTACTTTGTGTTGACGTTCATTTTTGAAGTGACTGACTGTATTACAACCCGCAAATGGCTAAATTTAACACCTGTGGGAACATTTCAATCTCATTAGCATCCTATGTGTTCAATTCATTCGATATTTAAATTATGTATAAATTAAGCGTCAATTTAATCGCTATCATGTTATTTACAATAAGCAGCATTGCTAGCGCACAAACTTTTTTTGATGAGTCATTTACTGGTAAGCATGTAGAGAAGTTTGCAGACGGCAAACCAAAGTACGAAGTAAACATTAAAAAAGGTAAAAAAGAAGGTTTGGAGATTTTTTATTACCCAAATGGCAGTAAACAGATTCAAACTAGCTATGTTGACGATAAAGAAGATGGTGTTTGGAACCAATGGTACGAAAATGGTCAGCTCAAACTAGAGGCGCATTACCAAGCAGGGCAAGAGCATGGAATGTTTACGCAGTGGTACGACAACGGACAAAAAAGGCTGGAGGCGAATTTTATACACGGTAAAAAAGATGGTGTTGAATACGCTTGGGCGAAAGATGGCAGCGTTAAGTCCACAACCACTTACAAAGATGGTCAAGTGCTTGCTGAGTAAATCAGCAATTATCAGTTGAAAATTAAAAACACATTTAAAGGCAATAAAAGTAATTTGCCCAGCAAAATTTGCGCACAATGCGGCTTGAGCATGACGTGGCGAAAATCTTGGGCCAAAAACTGGGATGAGGTCAAATATTGTTCTGACAAGTGCCGCAAAGCTGCCAAATAATTCTAATCAATACTCAACCCAACGAATCCATGACACGACACCTTATTTTAATCTTGGGCGACCAATTAAATCTTGATAATCCAGCATTAGAGAATTTTGATCCTACACAAGATGCCATTTTCATGGCGGAGGTGAGCCATGAAGCAACTCAGGTTTGGAGCCACAAAGCACGAATTGTCTTATTTTTATCTGCTATGCGTCATTTCTATGAAGAGCTCGTTCGTCAATATTCAAGTGGCTTACAAAGCAGCTATTTAAAGTTAGGTGAACACAACTTTGCAACACTTAAAACCGCATGGGCACAGCAAATCAGCGTATTAAAACCAAAAAAAGTGATTGTTTGTGAGCCTGGTGAGTATCGAATAGAGCAAGATTTAATTGCGCTATGTGAAGAAATGAACACTGAGTTAGTAGTGCGTGATGACACACATTTTATGTGTTCCAAAGCAGACTTCATACACTGGGCAAAGGCCAATAAGCAATTACGCATGGAGTTTTTTTACCGCCAGATGCGGCAAAAATATGATGTGCTAATGCAAGGTAATGAGCCGGTAGGTGGTGCGTGGAATTATGATGCTGAAAATCGCAAAACCTTTGGTAAATCTGGGCCGCAAAATGTGCCTGTAGCGCCACAGTTGTGTGTTGATGGCATTACTCAGGCGGTTATTGATATTGTAGAAAAGCACTTTCCAAATCATCCAGGAGCATTAAAAAACTTTATTTGGCCAGTCACCCGCGCGGCTGCGCTTCTGTTTTTAGATGATTTTATCAAAAACAAGCTGGCAGGGTTTGGCGACCATCAAGATGCGATGTGGCAGTCAGCCAACAGTAGCCAAAGCCCATATTTATGGCACTCTCTGCTTTCTACTTCGCTTAATTTAAAACTGCTTAATCCGCGAGAGGTCATTGCCGTCGCGGTGACAGCTTATCATCAACAACAATTACCTTTAGCCAGTGTAGAAGGATTTATTCGGCAAATTTTAGGATGGCGCGAATTTATACGCGGCGTTTATTGGCTAGATATGCCAAAAATGGGCGAGACTAATCATTACAAGCATACACGTGCACTACCAAGCTGGTATTGGACTGGCGATACGCACATGAATTGCATGAAGCAAACTATAAATGACACCATGCAGAACGGCTATGCGCATCATATTCAAAGATTAATGGTGACGGGTATGTTTGGAATTTTAGCCGAACTAAATCCACGTGAGGTTGAAGCTTTGGACTTCACCCGCTTTAGTAGACGTTTATTGACTTCCACTTTGTAACTTTTCAAACGCCATCGGACTCAGTTGATCAAGATGACTGTGCCGACGTTTCCTATTGTAAAACACTTCGATGTATTCAA
>Ga0208125_100113_pt1 | contig 78839 bp, 70 predicted proteins | sample LakWasM128_HOW14_2_FD_183938 | JGI IMG/M metagenome (GOLD analysis project Ga0208125, IMG submission 183938) | Freshwater sediment methanotrophic microbial communities from Lake Washington under simulated oxygen tension - Sediment Metagenome... | ecosystem: Environmental > Aquatic > Freshwater >...
TACTGGAGTAACAAATGGCACAAACAACCGTAGAACAATTTGCTGGCGAATTAAAGCTGCCTACAGCATTGTTATTAGAGCAGCTCAAGAGTGCTGGAGTGCATAAATCAAGTGCAGAGGATCAACTGAGCGAAGCGGATAAATCCGCGTTGCTGGATCATCTGCGCAAAGAGCATGGCACGCTGGCACCAAAAAGCAAAATCACGCTGACTCGTAAATCCAGTACGGAAATCAAGAAAACTGACAATACGGGCAAGGCACGTACTATTCAGGTGGAAGTGCGTAAAAAACGCATTATTGAACAGCGTGAAGACGAGGTTGAATCAGCTGCGCAGGAAGAGATTGTGCCGACAGTTGAAGTGCCTGAGGCGCCGGTTGTTGAAGTCGAGCCAGTTGTTGAAGTGCCAGAGCCGGAAGTGCCTGTTGAGCCAGAACCAGTGCCAGAACCGGTAGTTGCTGAGCCAGTGGTTGAAGCAGTTGTAGAACCAGTCGTTGTTGCTGAGCCAGTTCCTGAGCCAGCAGTTGTCAGATCACAAACGATCAGTCGTAAAGACTTGCTCGGTGCTGACGAAATTGCATTGCGCGAGAGAGAGGCAAAGCGTCATGCAACCTTGCTTGCATTGCAGGCAGAAGACAAACGCAAAAAAGAAGAATTAGTACAGCGCCGCCTGGATGAAGAAGCGAAAAGAGTAGCCGAAGCTGAAGCCGCTAAAGTTAAGGCAGCTAAGCTTTCTGAAGGTACCCTGCATAAACCTGTGGCAAAAGAGGGTGCAGAAAAACCAGCGGTAAAAGAAGCCAAAAAAGGCAAAGGTAACAATAAAGAGTGGACTGATGCCGAGAACAAAAAACGTGGATTGAAAACACGCGGTGACGTTACGTCCGGTAAACCAGGCTGGCGTGCGCCTAAAGGCAAAAGTCATAAACATCACTCTGATGAAGATCAGCAACATGCATTCTCAGCACCAACCGAGCCTATCATTCATGAGGTGATGGTGCCTGAAACCATTACCGTGGCAGATCTCGCGCACAAAATGTCTGTTAAGTCAGGCGAAGTGATCAAGGCGCTGATGGGCATGGGCATGATGGTAACGATTAACCAGGTACTTGATCAGGAAACAGCCATTATTGTGGTTGAAGAAATGGGTCACAAAGCTAAAGCAGCGGCACCAAATGATCCTGATGCGTTCCTCGAAGAAGCAGATCATGCTGAAGCAATATTGGAAACACGTCCGCCGGTTGTTACCGTGATGGGTCACGTTGACCATGGTAAAACCTCATTGCTGGATTATATTCGTCGTAGCCGTGTAGCGACTGGTGAGGCTGGCGGAATCACGCAGCACATTGGCGCATACCATGTGGAAACACCGCGCGGCATGGTCACTTTCCTGGATACCCCAGGCCATGAAGCGTTTACTGCAATGCGCGCCCGCGGTGCGAAAGCTACGGATATTGTGATTCTGGTGGTTTCTGCAGACGACGGTGTGATGCCGCAAACCATTGAAGCTATTCACCATGCGAAAGCTGCCGGTGTGCCTTTAGTTGTTGCTATCAACAAGGTTGATAAGCCAGATGCGCAGCCGGAACGTGTGAAAATGGAACTGGTGGCTCAGGAAGTAGTACCGGAAGATTTTGGCGGCGATACCATGTTCCGCGAAGTGTCTGCTAAAACCGGTCAAGGTATTGATGAGTTGCTCGAAGCAGTACTGTTACAGGCTGAAGTTTTAGAATTGCAAGCGCCAAAAAATACACCTGCCAAAGGTTTGGTGATTGAAGGCCGTCTGGATAAAGGCCGCGGTTCTGTGGCAACGATTCTGGTGCAGTCAGGCACATTAAAACGTGGCGACATGATTTTAGCCGGCACTACTTTTGGTAAAGTGCGTGCGATGCTGGATGAGTCTGGTAAAGAGATTCAAGAGGCAGGCCCTTCTATTCCCGTTGAAATTCTGGGTCTGTCTGACGTGCCAAGCGCAGGTGAAGAAGTCATTGTATTGAACGATGAACGTAAGGCACGTGAAATCGCATTGTACCGTCAAGGTAAATACCGCGATGTTAAACTGGCTAAACAGCAAGCAGCCAAGCTGGAAAACATGTTCGAACAAATGGAGTCCGGTGAAGTACAAACACTGAACCTGATTATTAAATCTGATGTACAGGGTTCTTACGAAGCACTGGCAACAAGCTTGCAGAAGCTTTCAACCAGCGAAGTTAAAGTGCATATTATTCACACCGGCGTTGGTGCTATCAGTGAATCTGACGTGAATCTGGCGGCAGCTTCCAAAGCGGTATTGATCGGCTTCAATGTACGTGCCGATTCAGGAGCACGTAAACTGGTGGATACATTAGGTGTTGATGTACGCTACTACAATATTATTTACGAAGCGGTAGATGAGATTAAAGCAGCGTTAGGTGGCATGCTGGCCCCAGAGCAGAAAGAACAGATGATCGGTACTGTGGAAATTCGTGAAGTATTCCGTATTTCTAAAGTTGGCGCGATTGCCGGTTGTTACGTACAGGATGGTATGATCAAACGTAACTCTAAAGTACGCATCTTGCGAAACAACGTGATTGTGCATACCGGTGAGCTGGATTCATTGAAACGCTTTAAAGACGACGTTAAAGAAGTTAAAAATAACTTTGAGTGCGGTTTGTCTATCAAGAACTACAATGACATCGAAGTGGGCGATATCCTGGAAGTATACGAAATGGTTGAAGTGGCGCGTACTTTATAATGGCTAAAGACTTTTCACGTAGCCATCGAGTGGCCGAGCAGATGCAGCGAGAACTCGCTGATCTGCTCATGTTCGAAGTAAAAGATCCGCGTGTGAGCATGGTTACGATCACTGCCGTGGAAGTAACTGGCGATATGGCACATGCCAAGATTTTTTATGCGGCAGCCAAAGCCAGCGACAGCCTGCAGCAAGGTCTGGAAAAGTCAGCCGGATTCTTGCGCACGCAGCTTGGCAGGCGCATGCTGTTGCGCACTGTGCCGCAATTGCATTTTGTCTATGACGCCTCTATTGATAATGGCATGAAGATGTCTAAATTGATTGATGAAGCCTTGGCTTCCAAACCTGAAAAATCCTGATTTCTTCCAGTATTAAATTAAGCCTTTGCAATTTAAAAGACAAAAGAAAAATATCAACGGTATTCTGTTACTGGATAAGCCAATCGGCTTTTCTTCTAATCAAGCCCTGCAAAAAATAAAATGGCTGCTTAAAGCTGCCAAGGCCGGTCATACCGGCACGCTGGATCCGCTTGCTACAGGCTTGCTGCCACTTTGCTTCGGTGAAGCGACTAAATTCGCACACTTTCTTACCGATGCCGATAAAACTTACATTGCAACCATTAAGCTGGGCGCTACCACAACAACGGGTGATGCCGAGGGCGAGGTGCTTACTACCAGCCCGGTGAATGTTAGTCGAAGCGATTTTGAGCAGGCCTGTCAGCAATTTACGGGCGAAATCAGCCAGACACCGCCGATGTATTCCGCACTTAAGTTCGAGGGTAAAGCGCTGTATGAGTACGCTCGTGCCGGTGTAGAAATTGAACGCAAGGCGCGACGCGTAACAATCCAGAATATTGAAGTGAATTCATTCGCAGGCGATGTGGCAGTGATTAGTGTGACATGCAGTAAAGGCACCTATATCCGCACATTGGCTGAAGATATAGGCAAGCAGTTAGGCTGCGGCGCACATTTGATCGGGCTGCGCCGGACAGCTACTGCAGACTATCAGATCGCGCAGGCAGTTACGCTGGAGCAATTTGAGGCGATGAGCGAGGAAGAGCGTCTGGCAGTGCTAGCTCCACCGGATAGTGCCGTGCATTATTTACCGGCAATTACCCTGGATGACGATGCTGCTTTTTACTTGCTGCAAGGTCAGGCAGTGTGGCGCAGCGGCGCGATTCCAACGGGTTTGCTCAGGCTGTATAACGAACAGCAGGTGTTTTTAGGTTTGGGTGAATTGCAGGATGATGGAAAAATTGCACCCAAGCGCTTGATGCAGCAAGTAAATAATTGATCTATATTGAAAATATCTCTTGTTAAGTGAGCCGCAAGTCACTATAATGCGCGGTTCATGTAAATGATTGTTCAGGCGGTTTTTATTGCTGCCTTTACATTGACGCAAAACCTCTAAATCTAGGATTAAGTTATGGCAACTACAGCACAAGAAAACGCGAAAATCATCGCAGAATATCAACGTTCAGCTAACGATACAGCGAGCCCAGAAGTACAAGTAGCACTTTTGACTAACCGTATCACTTATTTGACAGAACATTTCAAATCTAACAAAAAAGACAACCACTCACGTCGTGGTTTGCTGGCTCTGGTTAGCCAACGTCGTAGCCTGTTAGACTATTTAAAACGTAAAGATGCAAGCCGTTATCAAACATTGATTCAACGCTTGAGTCTGCGTAAATAACTTTTATAAAAGTGTCCCAAGTTTGCAAAGCCTAGAGTTCGCAAAGTATTGCCTGTTAATTTTGGGCGCACTTTTATAATTGCTGTAAAAAGCCGATTGCATATAAATGCGTCGGCTTTTTTTATTGTTAGGCTGTTATTGGGTAGTGAATAGCAGCCTGTAAAAGAAAAGGAAAATAAATGTTTAATAAAATTACTAAAAGTATTCAGTATGGTGCGCATACGCTCACCCTTGAAACAGGTGAAATCTCACGTCAGGCAGATGCTGCCGTATTGGTAAGCTATGGCGACACAGTAGTGTTGGTAGCAGTTACCAGCAAGCGTGAAGTAAAAGCTGGTCAGGACTTTTTCCCGCTGACAGTAGATTACATGGAAAAAACCTACGCAGCAGGCAAGATCCCAGGTGGTTTCTTCAAACGTGAAGGTCGTCCTTCAGAAAAAGAAACATTGACTAGCCGTTTGATCGACCGTCCATTGCGCCCTCTGTTCCCGGAAGCGTTTTACAATGAAGTGCAAGTAGTGGCGACTGTGTTGTCATCAGATCCTGAAATTGATGCAGATATCCCTGCCATCATTGGTGCATCAGCAGCCATGGCAATTTCCGGCATTCCGTTCTTCGGCCCATTAGGTGCGGCACGTGTTGGTTACATCAATGAAGAATATGTATTGAACCCAACTAAAGCACAACTGGAAGAAACTGAATTAGACCTTGTTGTTGCAGCAACTGAAACCGCTGTAATGATGGTTGAATCAGAAGCGAAAGAACTTTCAGAAGAAATCATGCTGGGTGCTGTAGTTTACGGTCACGAGCAAATGCAAGCCGTAATCAAAATGATTAACGAACTGACTGCCGAAGCTGGTAAAGATGCATGGGACTGGGTTGCTCCAGAGCCAGATACTGCATTGATTGAAAAAGTAGCTGCTTTGGCTGCTGCTGATATCAACGCTGCGTTTCAAATCAAGGCAAAAGGTGCACGTTCAGCCAAGCTGGAAGAAATTACAAACCGCGTATTGGCTGAGCTGATCACTGAAGAAACATCTACGACTGAAGCTAACAAAATCAAGAATGAAATCTTTAATCTGGAAGCTAAAACAGTGCGTAGCCAGATTTTGAATGGCGAGCCACGTATTGATGGCCGTGATACACGTACCGTGCGTCCTATCAGCATCCGTACTGGTGTACTGCCACGTACCCATGGTTCAGCATTGTTTACACGCGGTGAAACGCAGGCGTTGGTTATTGCAACATTGGGCACAGGCCGCGATGAGCAAACAATCGATGCATTGCAAGGTGAGTACAATGACCGCTTCATGCTGCATTACAACATGCCTCCGTACGCAACCGGTGAAACTGGCCGCGTAGGTACGCCAAAACGTCGTGAAATCGGCCATGGTCGTTTGGCTAAACGTGCTTTGATCGCGGCATTACCAGCGAAAGAGGATTTTGATTACACGATGCGCGTAGTTTCTGAAATTACAGAATCTAACGGTTCAAGCTCTATGGCCTCAGTATGTGGCGGCTGTTTAGCATTGATGGACGCAGGTGTGCCGATGAAAAACCACGTTGCAGGTATCGCAATGGGCTTGATCAAAGAAGGTAACCGCGTAGCAGTGCTGACAGACATTCTGGGTGATGAAGATCACCTGGGTGATATGGACTTTAAAGTAGCCGGTACAGAAGATGGTATCACCGCACTGCAAATGGACATTAAAATCACCGGCATTACTGCACAGATCATGCAAGTGGCTTTAGCGCAGGCTAAAGAAGGCCGTGCGCACATTCTTGGCATAATGAAGCAAGCGGTAAGCGGCGCAAATACAGAAATGTCACAATTTGCACCACGCATCATCACCATGAAGATCAATCCTGAAAAAATCCGTGATGTGATCGGTAAAGGCGGCGCGGTGATTCGTGCGCTGACTGAAGAAACAGGCACTACAATTGATATCGAAGATGACGGTACTGTGAAAATTGCATGTACCAGCTCTGAGCAAGGTGCTGAAGCGCAACGTCGTATTGCAGAAATCACTGCTGAAGTTGAAGTGGGTCAAACTTATGAAGGCACTGTAATCAAGCTGCTGGATTTTGGTGCGATTGTTACTTTGCTGCCAGGTAAAGATGGTTTGCTGCACATTTCACAAATCGCACATCAGCGCGTAAACGCGGTGGGTGATTTCCTGAAAGAAGGCGATGTAGTGAAGGTTAAAGTAGTTGAGGCTGACGAAAAAGGTCGCGTACGTTTAAGTATGAAGGCATTGATCGATCCGCCTGCACAAGAAGCTAAAGCAGAAACAGAAGCTGACGAGTAATATTAAAGTTAGCTGCATAAAAAAGCCCGCGCAAGCGGGCTTTTTGTTTTACTAACAGCAAGTATTGAGTTTGCTGTCAGCAATGAAATTTATTACTTGGCTACTTGGCGCTCTCTAAGTTCATCCAGCGTTTTGCAGTCAATGCATAATGTTGCGGTAGGGCGTGCCTCAAGGCGTTTTAAACCAATTTCCACACCGCAGCCTTCGCAATAACCATACTCTTCGTGTTCGATGTTGCGCAAGGTTTCGTCGATTTTCTTGATTAGCTTGCGTTCGCGGTCGCGGTTGCGCAATTCTAATGTCATGTCAGATTCCTGACTGGCTCTATCATTAGGGTCAGCAAACATCGTGACTTCATCCTGCATCGTATGTACGGTGCGATCAATCTCTTCACTTAGTTCCGCTTTCCAATTATTTAGAATCGTACGGAAATGATCGAGCTGTTCTTTGCTCATGTAGTCTTCATCAGGTTTCGGCTGATAAGGCGTGAAGTGCTTAGAAATAACATCTGCCATAATTTGGACCCAAATACTAAAAAAATAAAGCTGTTTAAAATGAAGCTACTAGAAGTAGCAGTTATAAAATTAGCGCATGAGTGTACACTGAATACAGCTTTGATGCAAAATCATGGCTGATATCACACAAAACGATTCAATCGTTGCAGTCAATTACACTTTCTCACTTAATTCCAATGACAGCAAGGTATTTTCCATCAAGGTGGCGACTGTCATCGGACCAACGCCGCCAGGTACCGGGGTAATCCAGCCGGCACGCTCTTTAGCAGTGGCAAAATCAACGTCACCAGAGATCGTGCCGTCTGGCAGGCGGTTAATGCCAATATCAATCACAATGGCGCCGGGTTTGATCCATTCACCTTTAATCAGTCCGGGTTTGCCAGCTGCAGCAATCACCAGATCTGCCCGGGCAACAATCTCCCCTAAATTCTTAGTGTGGCGATGGCAACTGGTGACGGTGCAGCCAGCCAGCAACAATTCAAGACCCATCGGGCGGCCTACATGGTTAGATACGCCAACAACAACCGCATCCATACCCATCAAATCAATATTAGTGGCCTGAAGCATCTTAATGACGCCAAAAGGTGTACAAGAGCGTAGTGTAGGCTGACGTACTGCCAGCCTGCCGATATTGTAAGGGTGGAAGCCGTCTACATCTTTATTAGGGCTGATGGCTTCAATGACGTGCTCATCTTTTATGTGTGGCGGTAATGGGGCTTGCACTAAAATACCATCGATAGATTCATCATTATTTAGCTGTTGAATTAATGCGAGTAATTCTGCTTCTGTCGTCGTGGCAGGTAAGTCGTAAGCGACGGAGCGAATCCCGACTTTTTCACATGCAAGGCGTTTATTGCGCACGTAAATTGAAGAAGCAGGGTCGCCGCCAATAAGTATTACAGCTAGCCCAGGTGCGCGCTTGCTTGCTTGCAGGCGAACATCAATGCGATCTTTGATAGAATTTAATAAATTTTCGGCAATAGCTTTGCCACTGATGATTTGAGCGGTCATTTGATGTGTTAAGTCTAGAAATTCTAGTAATTTGCAAAATAAAATGAGATTTTAACATATAGCAATTGACCTAGAGCTTAGTTTTGGTTATATTACTGCCTCTTCGGCGTGTAGCGTAGCCTGGTAGCGCGCCTGCTTTGGGAGCAGGATGTCGGGAGTTCGAATCTCTCCACGCCGACCAAATAAATTAGGCCGTTGATATCAAATATCAACGGCCTAATAAATAAAAGTCAGCCCGAAGCGCTTTATATTGCAAAGTATAAAGTCTTGTAACCAAAATCTGCCCGTAGCTCAACCGGATAGAGCACCAGCCTTCTAAGCTGGGGGTTACAGGTTCGATTCCTGTCGGGCAGGCCAGTCAGTTTTAAAGTCTCTATGGTGGCTGTAGCTCAGCTGGTAGAGCCCTGGATTGTGATTCCAGTTGTCGTGGGTTCGAGCCCCATCAGCCACCCCAATTCCTTCTTTATTGTATTTATAGCCAGTACTTGCCGTCATACCGTAGCTGGCCCTGCCTTGTAAATATGTATTAAATTTCCAATAGTTTTATTTCTGCAATATTCTGAACTTCCCTTGTCGCAATATCTCTGATATGTTGTACATCCTCATATTGAATCAAAAAATTAAATGTATAAATCCTTGTTTGTTTTTGCTTTAATTTCCTTGATATTATCGCCTGCTGCAAAATCTGCTGAACCAAATATGCGGCCCGGATTATGGGAAGTCACTACTTCATCAGATCTGCTGTGGTTTGTTCCACAAATTCCGTCAGACCAGATGCAAGGTTTAAAGGATTTGGCGAAAGAATACGGGGTTGAGATGCCACAAATTGAAAATGGCTCAGCAATATCAAATACCTGCATTACGCCTGAGATGGCAAACCAGAAAAATCCGCCTGGTCTATATCAAAATCAGACGGGATGTGTGGCTAAGAATGTTAGCCGTGCAGGCAATAAATATCGATTAGATTTTGATTGCAGCAATGAACAGTTAAAAGGCAGTGGCTCAGCAGAAGGCACTTTTGATAGCACTGAGAAATTTACCGGGAGGACCACTTTTAATGGTTTTGTTCAAGGCAATCCGGTGAATGAAAAAGCAGATGTCAGTGGTAGATGGTTAAACGCAAGCTGTGGAAACGTACCGTCGCTACAACAATAAAATATTGGAAAATCAATAGCCAGCATTAGATGTATGCATAGATACATCTAATGCTGAGCTATGGCCGCAATCATTGCTAAAGCGATGCGCTAGTAGTGCGCGCTCTGTTAAATGGATGCTTTTATCAGCGTAATCGCAGCATTTTTAGCGCGTCTGGCAGCCCCGGAATCTGGGCTGAGCCTTTCTATCATTGCGCCGCCTTCAAAAATAATGGTTAATTGCTGTCCCAGGGTTTGTGCATCTTTAATGCCGGCAATTGCCGCTAGCTCTGATAAGTAGTGCTGCAATTCGTTCGATAACTCTACAGAGTAATGATGTACCGGGTGTGCAGGGTCTGGAAACTCAACAGAGCCTATATGAAATGGCAGGCCATTGAATTCAGGCGTGGTAATCCACTGTTCATATAGGTTGCATAGTTCAAACAAGACTTCTTGTGAGTCACCTTTCTTATCCGCAAGCTTTTCATTGATCCACGCATAAAAGCGGTTGGATTTCTCTCTCAGGTATTCAATAATTAATTGATTTTTACTCGGAAAGTATTTGTACAGTGTTGCCTTAGCCACTCCTGATTCTGCAATAATGGTGTCAACGCCGGAGGCATGAATGCCGCGAGATTCGAAGAGTTGTGTGGCTACGGTCAGTATTTTTTCGCGCATATTTTTCATATATATTCCTTAGCTATTGATGCCGCCATTTTGCAATGGCTTATCCATGAGCTTTTGTGGATATAGGCAGTTTACATATTTCAATGCGTTGTTTAGATTAGCCGCGGTTCCAATTTCAACTTTGCCTGCATTGATGAAGGCAATAAACGCTTCTCGGTCCTGAGGCTGAAGCATTGCAGCTTGTGGAAGCTGGCAATTCCCTTCTTTCATTTTGTTATACATGCTTACCAGATTGTTTACAGTGGCGTTACCTGATTGATTTATAGAAGAGCCGCTTTCCGGGTTAAAAATATCCGGAGACTGAACATTTTTGTGTAAAAACTTATTGCTCGTTACTGCGCCAAACACAATGATCATGGTTATAAAACATAAGGCAATTAAAGGCCGACTTCTTGATTTTTCCGGTTTTGTGAAACTGCTGATAGATTGATTCACCAGCACCCAAGGCTTAGCGGACTTGTTCTGGATTTGAAGTTTTATTGCGCCGATCAGCATGAACAAGATTTGATCAGAAACGATTTCGGCATTTTTCAGTTTAAGTCTGCGCGTTTCTGTGTGAATAATGTCTTTCAATATATTGATGTCAGTGATTGAAAGGTCATTCTCTATAGTGTTCAGTCTAAAGATGCGATCTTGATTCCATTTGCTTAAAATGTCAGACAAAGCTTTTAAGCGCGCAACAGGTGATCGGCCCATTGTTAGCAACTGTGACCTGAATTCATTCGAACTGAAAAAACTATTTTCCATCAGCTTTAATTTCTCTTTATCAAATCCTGCAGATATCTATTTACAAACCAAAAGATAACAAATAAAAAAGCGAACAGGTCTGTCTGAATGTTAGCGGATTGCCAGCTTATTATCAACATTAAGCATCAGAAATGTGCAGACTAAATTCTGCAATAGGTAAATTTATTGATGGAGCAAGCTATTCGGGCTATAGTTCCATTGAACGCAGTGATTATCGATATTTATAATAAGGTTTTCTAATGGCAACACTACGTCCGGTATTGATGATTGTTGACGATGACCCGTTAATCACAGATACCCTCCATTTTGTACTAAGCAAGCATTTTGAAGTTTGTGTGGCAGAGTCGCATGCACAGGTCAGGAGTCTACTGCAGCAGTTGGATGCTCCGCCGGCGCTAGCTCTGGTTGATCTCGGCTTGCCGCCTAATCCTCACGTGCCTGACGAGGGTTTTAAAGTCATCAGTGCGCTAATTGCGCACTCACCGGCTATTAAAATCCATGTATTGTCCGGTCAGAGTGAAGACAGCAATGTGAAGCGCGCACTTTCTTTGGGCGCGGCTGATTTTATTGCCAAGCCCTGTGATGTTGAAAAACTGAAAGATATGCTTTTGAATGCGCTTAAGGTGCAGGATGCAGAGCGTAATGAAGTCAAAACAGTGCAGGAGTTCGGTGGTTTACTGGGAAACAGTCTGCCGATCCAGGCCTTGCATTTGCAGATTAAACAGTTTGCTGATTCGCCATTCTCTGTGCTGATTGAAGGAGAATCCGGCAGTGGTAAAGAGCTGGTGGCAGGCAGTTTTCATTATCAAAGTGAGCGCTCGCTTCAGCCGTATTTATCCATTAATTGCGCAGCCGTTTCACCGCTGCTCGCCGAGTCAATTTTATTCGGGCATGCCAAAGGTGCGTTTACGGGCGCTGTTGCAGCGCACGCGGGTTATTTTGAAGACGCGGGTGAAGGCACTTTGTTTCTGGATGAAATCGGTGAGTTGCCTCTGGAGCTGCAGGCCAAGTTGCTACGGGTTCTGGAAAATGGCGAGTATCAGCGTATCGGCGAGACGCAAACACGCAAAAGTCGCGCACGTGTAGTGGCAGCTACCAACCGTGATTTGCGTGCAGAAGTGCGTGCGGGCAAATTCAGGTCTGATCTTTATCACCGGCTCAGTGTCTTTACGGTAAAAGTGCCGCCACTGCGCGAGCTTGCTGAGGACAAACATCTGTTACGTGAACATTTCACCGCATTTTACGCTAAGCAGATTGGTAAAGCGCTGTTTGAGCTCGATGCAAAAGCGCAGAGCTGCTGGCTGGGCTATGCTTTTCCTGGCAATGTGCGGGAATTAAGAAATATAGTCATTCGATTAATTGCAAAATATGCCGGTAAAATCGTTAAAGAAAATGAGTTGATTGCCGAGTTTGATTTAACGGAGCCTGAAATCTCAGGTAATGAATTCAGTTTTAACAATGAAACGAGTATGACAGCGCAAGCGCAGCGTCATTTGCAGCGTCAGGCCAATGTGAGTCTGGATGCGGTTCTCAAAACCTGGGAGCGTGCCTATATTGAAGCCGCAATGAAAATGACACATGGTAATTTGAGTCAGGCCGCCAAGTTGCTCAATGTGAATCGCACAACGCTGTATAGCCGTATGAATACACAAGATGATAGTTAGTAGACATGGTTGATAAATGCGAGTCTTTTATCAGCGTGTGTAAACTATATGGGAATTTCACTTAATCTCAAGTATCAAGCACTAAACAATTTTGTTTTATCGTAAAATTCCCGTACATAATTTTGCGCATATTGATCAAACACTTGGACTGGCAGGAATAATTTGTATTATCCCCACTTTGGTTTAAAAGAACCGCCATTCAAAATTACGCCGAATACGGATTTTTTCTTTTCCGGGGGTAATCGCGGCGCCATACTTGATGCGCTGGTGTATGCGATCACCAACGGTGAAGGCATCATTAAGGTGGTGGGCGAGGTAGGTAGCGGCAAAACCATGCTCTGCCGCATGCTGCAAACGATACTGCCGGAAAAAATCGAGAGCATCTACCTTGCTAACCCGAGTGTTGCACCTGAAGATGTGCTGCATGCGATTGCTTTTGAGTTGCAGCTTAAATTGCCTAAAAATGCTGACCGTTTAAAAGTCATGCAGGAGTTGCAGGCCTATTTGCTGGCACGTTATGCAGAGGGGCGCCAGGTAGTGATATTTGTAGAGGAGGCGCAAGGCATGCCTCTCGCAACGCTTGAAGAAATCCGGTTGTTATCAAATCTGGAAACAAAGCAGGATAAATTGCTGCAGATTGTATTATTCGGCCAGCCTGAGTTGGATGACAACTTGAATCAGGAACATATTCGGCAATTGCGTGAGCGCATCACGCATCGCTTTAATCTAGGGCCGCTGCAAACCAAAGATGTGGGTGACTACCTGATTTTCAGGCTGCGTGCAGCTGGCTATCACGGGCCACACCTGTTTACAGAGTCGGCGATAAAAAAACTTTCAAGAGCATCAGAAGGCTTGGTGCGCCGGGTAAATATTCTGGCGGATAAAGCCTTATTGTCAGCGTTTGCTGATAATGTCTACCAAGTGACACCTAAGCATGTAGATGCGGCAGTCAATGATAGCGAATTCGGGTTTAAGCCCAAATGGTATCAATTCGACTTGTCTAAAACAGGCTCTAAATACACATGGCGCGCTATATTATTGCTGGCCATAGCAGGTTTAGGGATGTTGGCAGCAGTTCTGGTATATACGCAGCCGAAGCCAGTCGCCAGCGCACAAAGCAAGCCAGCTAAAAAAAGCACAGCATTGGCAGCCGCAACGCCATCGGCAGATGATGCAGCACCCACTGCCATAGATGTGCAGCAATGGTTGGTGAATCAGCGTTTGCAGGCTACTGACAATTTATTATTAAGCACTAGTTCTGAGACCATATCGTTGCAGATCCAATCGGTGCCTACCGTTTTAACCGCAGGTGAGCAGTCACAAGATGCTTTGTTAAAAACGGCATTAGAAAAACTTCGCCGGCAGCTGGAGATGGATAATATTTATTTATACCGTATGCAGCAGAATAATAGTGTTTATACCGTGATTTTATATGGCGTATTTACTCAGCGAACAGATGCGTTAAACGCACTTAACAGCTTGCCTGAAGAAATTAAAACGAATCAGCCATATTTGCGTACCTTGGCAGGTGTGAAAAAAGATATTGAACTGTCGCAAAAAAGTAAATCGGCCTCCTGAGAAAATACCAATTAAATCGTCATTGCGTGCGAAGCGCGCCAATCCAGAATATTGTTTTAGAACAAAGCACAAGTTTGCGGCTAAAGGCTAAACTGCTCGTAATGACGGCGTTATAAATAAATCAGCGTTTCCCTAACAGTTGCAGGTCTTTCTTTCGGTTGCTGCATATCAAATACAGCTATTTTTTCAGATACTTAGCAGCAGATTGTAACTAATTGTTGCGATTTGTTATACCCTGCTATTTTTTGCGGTATTATTGACGCGATATAAATAGAAAAGTAGCCTGTAAGGCTGCTATCGGGAGTGTTAATCTATGGCAATCAATAAAGCAATATTGATGCTGTCAATGTTTATGGTTTTAGGTGTGTCGGCTTGTACGCACAAATCCAGCGTGCAGCCATCCAAAGGCCATATAGATGATCAAAATGCGTCAGCAGCTATAGAACCTGCAAAATCCACAGCTAAGGTTGCAGGTAATATACCCAAGCCGGTCACTGATAGCGCTTATTTACCACCACCCAAACCCAAAGCAAAAGAGCCAATCTATAGCATTGTCGTATATGACACTCCGGTGAAGGAGGTTCTATTCGCGATTGCGCGAGATAGTAAACTTAATATCGATATTCACCCCTCAATTCAAGGGCGTGTAACGCTTAATGCCGTTGATCAAACATTGCCGGCAATTCTGGAGCGCATTTCTAAGCAGGTGGATTTAACCTATAAGGTGCAGGGCAATGTGCTGACAATTGCGCCTGATCAGCCAGCATTACGTACTTACAAGATTGATTATGTAAACATGACGCGTGACACTACCGGATTTATCGGCGCTGCCGCCGAAATATCCAGTACCGGGCAAAGTGCTACTACCGGTGCAGGCGGAACTTCCAGTACGACCAGCACTAGTGGAAATGGTGCCAATAACAGTTCGCGTACAGCAGTAAACAGCGAGTCAAAAAATCGTTTTTGGGAGACGTTGGAAAGAAACATCAAGGATATTCTTACCGAGACTGATAAAGAAATAGTGATTACTCGTCTCGGCAATCCGCAGGATGCTAATAACAAATCAGATAAAAATGCCGCCGAGTCCGCAACCCAGCAGGATAAGACGCAAAATTTACAGCAGGAATATACTGAATTTAAAACGCTTTATGCAGCTACGGTGATTGTTAACCGTGAAGCCGGGATCATTAACGTCAGAGCGACCAGCAAGCAGCATGAGCGCGTGCAGGAGTTCCTGGATAAGGTGATGACCAGCGTAAAACGCCAGGTATTAATTGAGGCAACTATTGTTGAAGTCAGGTTAAGCGACAGTTTTCAGGCAGGTATAGACTGGAGCCGCCTGAATAACGGGCCTAATAATAGTGGATTTCAGTTCAGGCAGCAGTTAGGTGCGCAAACCAGCAGCATTAATGGTACTGGCAATAATTTTTCAACTTCAGCCAATGCCTTCGGTGTGGTGCCTGACGCAGGTTTCGTTGCCGGATATCTTAATCCGATCAGTCGCATCGGCAATATTGCAGCGTCTATTAATTTACTTGAGCAATTCGGCACGACCAAAGTGCTATCGAGCCCTAAATTGATGGTGCTTAATAATCAGACAGCTGTGCTTAAAGTTGTAGATAATATTGTGTATTTTACCGTGCAGTCACAACAATCTCAGGGTTCAGTAGGTGGTGGTATTTTGTCTACGGTGACCACAACGGCAAATACAGTTCCGGTTGGTGTGGTAATGACAGTTACACCGCAGATTAATGATGGCGGTAATGTGAATATCAATGTGCGGCCGACGGTTTCGCGTGTGCTCGGCTATAAATCTGATCCTAATCCTAACTTGAAAATAGAGAGTCTGGTTCCTGAAATTCAGGTGCGTGAGATGGAATCAATGCTGCAGATTCTGAGTGGTAATACGGCAGTACTTGGCGGCCTGATGCAAGACGATATTTTGACCAATAATGATAGAGTTCCGGGGCTGTCAAAAATCCCGGGTCTGGGGAAAATCTTTACCGGAAAAAATGATGCAAATCGTAAAACTGAATTGGTGATTTTTCTGCGACCTACGGTGATTGCAAATGCAAGCCTGGAAAGTGATGAGCTGGCAAATTATAAACAGTACTTACCATCACCACAGCTGCAGAAAACATTTGACGAGAGTGGTGAGAGGTAATCGGTAGATGAGTTTACTGATTAAGGCGCTTGAATCTGCAGAAAAAGGTAAGCAGGCTGAGCTCAAAAGGGGCGTGGCTGAAGCTGCTTCACCTCTTGGCTTGGGGTTGGAGCCTTTATCTCCTGTAGAGAAACCTGCTCCAGCAGAGAAACAATCATTAAATTTTGCAGCTGAAGAGCCATCTAATAAGGCGGATTCCTTTAATGTCACTGCGGTAGCAAGCGCAGCAAAAGTAAAGCAGCAATCTGAAATCAAGAAAGACAGTAAGCAGCAAGTAGCAGCCAATGTATTTGTTGCCAATCAGGCGGTAAAAAATTCAACTTCTGCATCTGCTTTGCTAATGTTGGGTGCTGCAGGCGCTTTGCTCATTTGGCTTGGCTTGCAAGGGTATCAGTACCTAACCAAGGTTAATCCGCCTGAGGCGGTAGTTATCAAGACTGACACACAAGTTGCTAGGACTGCTGAAGTCGCCAGCGTTACTGAGTCAGCCACGCAAACAATTGAACCAGCTGCAGGCTCTACTCAGGTTACGGTGACGGAAGTCGCGGGAACGTCCGCAAATGCTGTTGTGCAAGCTCCCAAACCTGCCGTGAATAAATATGCCGATATTTCCACGGAGACGGCACTTATTCCTGAAAATAACGCTGCTATTAGCCGTTCAGTAGTCGACAATGCAGCAGCCGCTAACAAGATGGCGCGCAGTCGAGTGGCTGAATCAGGCAATACAGCCAATCAGAATCCAAACGAATTAAACATCAGTGAATTAAATGCCAGTGAGCTTAATAAACGCGCACCGCTCAAGCTGGTGAGCAGAACGCCAGCAGCAGGCGTTGACCCGACATTGCTCGCAGCTTATGAGGCTTATAGCCGCGGCGATAATGCGACCGCACAAGCACAATATCGACAAGTACTGCAGGGCGATACAAGAAATGTGGATGCTTTGTTGGGCATGGCGGCAATAGCGCTTAAGCAGTCTCGTTATGCAGATGCCAATGGCTGGTACCAGAAGGTGCTGGAAATCGAACCCAGAAACAGTACTGCATTATCAGCTGTTGCTAATTCACAAATAAGCAGTGAGCCTGCTGGTTCAGCTGTAGCAGATCAAGCCGGCACAGAAAGCCGCATTAAAAACATGCTGGCTCAGCAGCCGGAGGCGGCAAATTTACATGCGGCATTAGGTAATCTGTATGCAGCGCAGAATCAATGGTCATTAGCGCAGCCGGCCTATTTTAATGCTAGCCGTTACGCACCTAATAGCGCGGATTATGCGTTTAATCTCGCAGTCAGTCTGGATCAGCTAGGTAAGCCCAGCCTTGCATTGGCGCAGTACCAGCGTGCTTTGAGCTTGTTAAATAACTCTGGTGCCAGCAATCTGGATAAGCTACAGCTGGAAGCTAGAATACAGGCGCTACAACAGTAGAGCAGCATAAGCGTAGACCTGATAAAAAGATAACAATACTAAATTATGACAATGACCAATATCACAAAACAGGCTGAATGCAATGGCTGAGCAGCGTCGTAAACTTCGCATAGGCGAACTCATGGTGCAGCAGGGGCTGATCAGTGACGATCAGCTGCGGATTGCGCTCATTGAGCAGGAGCATAATGACTTGCCTCTCGGTCGCCAGCTGGTGCGGCTGGGCTTTGTTACCGAGGCAATGGTTCGCGATACACTGGCAAGTACTATTGGCACAGAAAGTATTGATTTGTCGACTGTGGTTGCAGATATAGAGGCATTGCAAATGGTGCCGCAAGACTTTTCACGCCGCTACCATCTGCTACCAGTTGCTTTTGAAGAAGCTAGCAGAATCATGGTTGTGGCAATGGCGGACCTGTTCAACGTGGTGGCCTTGGATCAGCTGCGAGCTATGCTCGGAGGGCAAATCCAGATCAAGCCGGTGCTGGCGGCAGAGGCGCAGCTTGAAGAATTCATTGATCAGTTTTATGGTTACGAGTTATCTGTTGATGGTATTCTGCGCGAGATTGAAACTGGTGAAATTGATTACCAGAGTTTAAGTGCAGCAGGCAATGAGTATACGCAGCCGGTGGTGCGTCTGGTTGGATCACTGCTGATGGATGCAGTGAAGCGCGGCGCTTCGGATATTCACTTTGAGCCGGAACATGCCTTTTTACGCATACGTTATAGAATTGACGGTGTATTGCAGCAGATTCGCAGCTTGCACAAAAGTTACTGGGGTGGCGTAGCTGTCAGACTTAAAGTGGTGAGCGGGCTTGATATTGCAGAAACGCGCGCGCCGCAGGATGGTCGCCTGAACATGAATTTGTGCGGCCGGCCGATTGATTTCCGCGTTTCGACGCATCCGACCATACATGGTGAAAATATCGTACTGCGCGTGCTGGATCGCGAAAAGTCGATTATTCCAATGGAACGCATGGACCTGCGTGAAGATACCCTGAATGAATTGCGCCTGATGATGACGCGCCCGGAAGGTATTCTGATCGTCACCGGTCCAACCGGCAGTGGTAAGACCACAACGCTTTACTCGCTGTTATCGAGCCAGAATACGACAGAAGTGAATATCATGACACTGGAAGACCCGGTGGAATATCCGGTCACCATGATGCGGCAAACTTCGGTGGCCGAGGTGAATAAGGTTGATTTTGCCAACGGCATACGTTCGATTATGCGGCAAGATCCAGACATTATTCTGGTCGGTGAAATCCGCGATGAAGATACGGCCACAATGGCTTTTCGCGCGGCAATGACCGGCCATCAGGTGTTCAGTACCCTGCACACCAACTCGGCACTAGGCGTGTTCCCGCGCTTGACAGATATTGGCATTTTGCCGGATATCATGGCGGGTAATATTATCGGCGTAGTGGCACAGCGACTAGTGCGGGTGCTTTGTCCGCATTGTAAAGAGGCTTATACGCCGGACGACTTTGAGCGCAAGATTTTGCGTCTTAAACCCAATGACAAGCCGCAGATTTTTAAGGCGAAAGGCTGTGAGCACTGTAATCTGAATGGCTATCGCGGGCGTATGGCAATTATTGAGTTGTTGCGCATTGATAGTGATATGGATGCTTTGATTTCACGCCGGGCACATCTGGATGAATTGCAGAAAATGGCTTTCGATAAAGGCTTCATTACATTGGCAGCAGATGGCGTGCGCCGTATTCTGGAAGGACATACCAGCGTGATAGAAGTCATGCGTGTGATTGATTTAACGAGTCGTATCAGTGTTTAATTTGCAGAGCTACACCTATGCCTTCATTCAGTTATAACGCGGTTGATAAGTTAGGGCGCCCGGCAATAGGGCAGCTTGATGCCGTGAATGAAGTGGATCTGGAAATTCGCTTATCACGCATGGGGCTGGACTTAATCACATTTCGCACCGCCGCAAAATCTACCAGCCTGTTTAATCGCAGCCGCGTCAGTAATCAGGATTTAGTCATGTTCTGCTTTCAGCTCGAGCAGTTGAATAGTGCAGGCGTGCCGCTGCTGGATTGTTTAAATGATTTACGTGAAAGCAGCAGTAACCTGTATTTTCAAAAAATTCTAGGCGCGGTCAGCTCCGAAGTAGAAGGCGGCAAGATGCTTTCAGAAGCGCTGGCACAACATCCGGCCGTATTCAGCGAAGTGTTTGTCAGTTTGATCGCTGCAGGTGAGCACACCGGCCAGTTGCCAGTAGTATTGAATAATTTGTTTAATACCATTCGCTGGCAAGATGAGCTGATGTCACAAACGAAAAAACTGTTGGCCTACCCGGCTTTTGTGGCGGTTGTGGTATCACTTGCAGTAGTGTTTTTAATGACGTATCTGGTGCCGCAGATGGTGTCATTTTTAAATAATATGGGGCAGGAGCTACCTTTAAATACCAAAATACTGATCGCGATTTCTAATGCGTTTGTTGGTTACTGGTGGCTGATTATCGGGCTGCCGATTGTGGTAGCAATTAGTTTGGCTGCGGTGATTAAGTCCAATCCAGTTGCACGCTATCGATTTGATCTGTTTAAGCTGAACTTACCGGTAACAGGGCCGATTCTGCATAAAATCATTATGGCGCGTTTTGCGCGTTATTTTGCGCTTATGTATCAAACCGGCATTCCGATTCTGGATGCTATCAAGATCTGTGAAAACATTGTAGGTAACAGGGTGGTGGCTGATGCCTTGACCCGTGTGCATGCACAGATTAATGCGGGTGATTCCATGAGTGAGAGTTTCCGCAATGCAGGACTGTTTCCACAACTGGTGGTACGCATGATCAAGGTTGGTGAAAACACAGGGGCACTGGATAAATCATTATTGAATATTAGCTACTTTTACGATCGTGATGTGAATGATTCGATGCAGAAGATGATGAAAATGATAGAGCCTGCACTTACGGTAATATTGGGCGGCATACTCGCCTTTATTATGTTCTCAGTACTGGGACCGGTATATGATTCATTCAGCAAGCTTAAACTTTAACTGAGCAGATGATGCTTAAAGGCAATTTAAATAAAATAGTACTTTGCGCCACCGCTGATAATTTATTGGCTGGGGTCTGGTATACGGGCAAGCTACAGGGATGTCAGCGGTTTGTGAATGATGAAAGCGGCCTCGCCGCCTTTGCCGAATTCCTGCAGCAGTATCAATCTACACCGGTCTATTTGATTGTGGATGCTGTTGAAGAGGATTATCGGCTGGAGAGCCTGCCGCATACTTCAGGCGCAGCCAAGCGTGAGCTCATCGCGCGCAAATTAAATCAATTTTATCGTGGTATGTATTATCGTACAGCACACTTTATCAGCCGCGATAAAGATAAGCGCAAAGATGATAATTACCTGTTTGCCGCATTGAATAATGATGAATTCATTGAAGGCTGGATAGCCGTTATTCAGCAGGTTGATGCGCAGCTGGTGGGGGTGTATTTGCTGCCGATGTTAAGCAAATTGCTGATCAAGCAGTTTAAGTTAACAGCACCTAATATTCTGCTGTGCGAGCAGCTGTCATCAGGCCTGCGCCAGACGTACTTTGATAATGGGCGCTTGAGTATGAGCCGTCTGGTGCCGAATATGCCAGACGATAGCAGCAAGTTAGCCTATTTTTATCTGGTGGAAACTGAAAAAACGCGCCTCTATTTGATGAGCAAACGTTTTATTTCACTCGAAACACGTATGAACCTGGTGCTGGTAAGTGCCGATGGCTCCACACAGCACATATCACAGGCCATTAGCCAGGAACAGGGTCTGGATTGCCTGGATATCAATACGTCAGAAATGGCAAAAAGTCTGGGCCTGCCTCTGGATCTGGTACTGCAGAAACCTGAGCTGCTGCACATGCAGCTGCTGGCAAATGGTAATCTGGTTGATAACCTTGCCCCTGAAAAACTTACAAAAAACTTTAAATTCAGGCAACTCAGACAGGCGATTAAAATTGGAACGGTGGCGGTCGGTGTTTTAGGCGTGTTCGCATCCGCATGGGTGTTGGTGCAGGGCTTGAGTAATCAAACCGCCTATCAGCAGGCTGTGCAGGACACGATGGTGCAGGAGTATCGTTATCAGGAGGTGGCCAAGAGTTATCCGGTCACGCCGATCAGCGCCACTGATTTACAGATTGCAGTTGCGCTTGATAGAAAAGTTAGCACTTACCCAAAATCGCCACGACGTATGATGCAAGTGCTGAGTGCCGCGCTGGAACAGTCAAATCAAGGTTTAACTCAGGGGGCAATTCAAGAGTCCTTGGAGAATATCCAGCTGGACCGCTTGCGCTGGTTGTTGAGCAATGATGGTAATGTCAAAGATAATGATAAATCCATACCGGTAACAACATCTTCTACAACAAATAACGCTATGGAAAATGTAAACCTTGCGCTGCCTGCAGATGCTACGGCACTTTATGAAGTCGGGTTTGTTACGGCTGAGATTGCTGGCTTTAGCGGAGATTATCGTGCTGCGCTTAATATGGTTAACCGCTATGTAGCTAATATAAAGGCGGATGCTAGAGTGTCCAATGTGGAAGTGTTGCAGGAGCCTGTCAATGTAAGCTCATTTGCAGATCTGCAGGGCAGTACAGCAGATGAACAGTCCACACAAAAGCCGCCGGCATATTTTAAATTAAAAGTAATACTCAAACCCGTTGATCAGGTGTTGGCGAATGCGGGCGGAGTTAAGCAGCCATGAGCTTAGAAAAACAGGATTTACAAAAATTACAGACACCGCTGCTGATATTGGCAGCGGTCATTATTGTAGTGATTTCACTGTTTGGCGCGGCACAATATTACAATCAAAATCAGGAGGTCGCGTTACAGAATCAGCAAAACCTGCTTAATGCCGCCCGTCAGCGTAATCAATTATCTGGCGCAGAAAAAGATATGATTACTGAATATCTGCCCAAGTATGAGATGCTCATTAGCAGAGGTTTTGTGGGGGAAGAGCAGCGTATAGAATGGGTGGAGCATTTACGTGAGCAGCACAAAACGCAAAAACTTTTTGGCATTAAATACAGTATTAGCCCGCAAGAGAAATATACGCCAGCATTTGCTGCAAATCTGGGCGGATTTACGTTAAATCGCTCAGTGATGAAACTGGAGCTGGATATGCTGCATGAAGTAGATTTGCTGCAGTTAACAGAGGCTTTGAGCACTGAGAATTCTGCCCCGTTTATTCTGCGTGACTGCGAAATAAACAGGCTTAATCCGGGCAGCCAGTTAAGCAATCAGCTGCTTGCAAACTTGCATGCGCTGTGTGAACTTGATTGGCTTACGCTACGCGAACCTGCAGCTGCGCAGGTGTCTTCGGCACCTTAACAACATATGAATAAACTGTCTGGTTTAACTATTTTTTTACTGCCGGTTTATTTAATCGGGTTTGCTTCTATGCCACTACAGGCAGCAGCAGAGGACGATTTAGGTCGTTTATTCAGCAGCCAAGCTGAGCGTAAAAAACTGGATATTCTGCGGCAAAACCAGAAGCTGATAGTTGCAAGCCCGCAGAAAAGCACTCCATTAGCACCTGTAGCTGATGTGTTGCCAGAACCTATAACGCTGCAAGGCTACGTCAAGCGCAGTGATGGGTCAACGACGCTATGGGTCAATAATAAAACAGTGCAGGAAAACAGTATTCAAAATGACATTGAAATCGGCCGTTTAACTAAACAGAAAAACTCGGCTAAAAGCGGTTCCGATAGTTTGAATGTAAGGATTCCTGTCACCGGTAAAAATGTGCGCCTGAAACCAGGTCAGGTGTATGAGCCTGAAACTAATCGGATTGTAGAATCAAGACTGTTAGAGAAAGAAAAACAGCTGCGTCTGGAAGAGACGGGCGTGATTGGTGGCAGCGTTGAATAAAGTTTAACAATAATGGCCTATAAAACGGGAGTATTTTCTAAATGCAAGGCATCGAAGCTTCAGCAAAACGGTGCAGTGCTGATGTTGATGATATTTATTTTAGGCTTGGGTGCAGCCGCTTTTATATTGAAGTCTTTGAATACTTCCAATCTGCAGTCTCAACAGAATGATAAAACTTATCATGCGCTAAGAGAGGCTAAAATTGCGCTGATTTCGTGGTCTGCTGCACATCCTTATTGGCCGGGAATTATGCCATTTCCAGACAGGAAAGAAACAAGCAATCCTAATTATGATGGTAAAAGCGATTGCGTGACAAACGGGCTTAACGTAAGTCATCTGCTTGGAAAATTGCCATTATCAGGAGATGCCCCATGTATCACTCCGCAACAGGGGCTAAGTGTTGAGTTGATTGACAGTGAATCTGAACGTTTGTGGTATGCAACTTCAATGAATCTGATACGCACTAATGGTGCGAATAGCACACCAGTTATTAATCCAAGTATTGCCAATGCACCATTGCATCCGTGGCTAAAGGTTTTAGATCGCAATGGTAACCTCATATCCGATAGGGTGGCTGTGGTTATTATTGCACCGGGCGCACCCCTTTCCGGGCAGAATCGTTCTTCATCCGCACCTAATCCCAGCGAGTATCTGGATAGCTTTAAGATAGGCGCTAATGTCTACAGTAATGCTGATTATGACAATTTCGATGAAGATTTTATTATGGGTGAAGACAGCCGTCATTTGAGTAGTGTCGATACATCTTTAGCTAAACCATATTACTTTAACGACAAGTTAATTTATATCACGATAGATGAATTAATGGCCGCCCTGGAAAGCAGGGCGCTGCAAGAGGCAAGGCAGCAATTAAAAAACTATTATTTAACCAGCAACACATTACCGGATAATCGCTTTTATCCTTATGCGGCAAAGCTGGGCGAGACCGGAAGTATGTGCAAAGATGGCGAACTTAGCGGGTTGCTACCTATGCAGCCGCCTTCTGCAACTTGTGCTTCGAATCAAACTTGCAGCTTAAGCTTATCAACAACACAAGTCTTGTTCACCTCAAGTTCTCCCATAGCTTATAGTTCAAATACGGGTGCCTGTAGCGATTCAGGTAGCACCTGTACTTGTACAGGTGCGGGCTCATGTTCTACAGTTACGCCACCGGCTAAAGCTTTCACTTGTGCTGACAATGGCGTTTGTACAAGTTCAGGAGCGAGCCCGGGTGGTAGTTTTACTTTTACTTATATTCCAAATAGCCCTGATGTGACGGATGTTACTGGTGACTGTGCCGGTAGTAACGGCAGTGTGACTTGTACCGGCGCCGGTGATTTCAGCAGTCCACGAAGCAGCTGCTCACACGCCCGCCCGGGCTTGGCAAGTTTACCCAGATGGTTCACGGTTGGTTTATGGCAAAACTATATTTATTATTCAATGGCCAGCGGTTGTACCAGTGCTGTACCAGGATGTAAGGCCGCTGGTTTGACAGTAGGTGTCAGAAATAATGTAGATGCTGTGGTGATTGCAGTCGGCAGCACGTTGGCTAAAACTGCAGCGAAGCCTACCGTGCAGGTTCGCCCATCAAATAATGATATTGATTATTTGGATAGTATCGAGAATACAGATAATGATTTTGTGTATGATGGCGCAGGCACACCTAGAAACTCTACTTATAATGACCAGGTAATCATTGTGGCCCCATGAAAATGCGACTAAATTTAAAATGCAGCCTCGGCTTTTCTTTAGTAGAGATGGCGGTGGTTTTGATTATTCTTGGGTTTGTGCTGGGTGCCTTACTAATGCCGGTGCAAGTGCAGCGGCAACAGCAGGCACAGCTGCAAACAGAAAGTTTACTGGACATCTCTAAAAAGTCTTTGATAGGCTATGCGCAGTCGCAGGGTCGGCTGCCTTGCCCTGCTAGCAGAAACGGAACGGCTGTGTTTCCTGATGATCAGGGTGTTGCAAATCCATCAGCTGGTGGGGCTTGTGCGCAGCAGGTCGGCTTTCTGCCTGCGGCAACATTGGGCATACAGCCAGCTGATACCAATGGTTTTGCTTTAGATGGTTGGGGCAACCCTTTACGCTATGCCGTAACTCAATTCAGTGCAGGTGGCGCCGCAACATCTGATTTTACTACCACAGGGGATATGGCAGCAGTCGGCATCGCTGCATTGAAGCCGGACCTCAGAGTGTGTGCATCTTCTGCAGCAGCAAGCTGTACCGATGATATCAATGTGGCTAGCAACGTTGTTGCCGTCATATATTCACTCGGGTCAACAGGCACTGCTGCTTCTGGCGGCGCCGATGAGAATGAAAATTTAGATATCGATACTATTTTCATCAGCCATGAACCTAGAGCTAATGGCGAAAACGGTGAGTTTGATCATATCATCACCTGGATTTCACCCTTTGTACTATATAACGCAATGATAGAAGCAGGTCAGCTGCATTAATATTTATGAATGATAACCAACTCCTCCGTTACAGTCGCCACATCCTATTACCGCAGGTCGGTTATGAAGGTCAGGATAAGCTCGTCAATAGCCATGCATTGATTGTAGGTGCGGGTGGTTTAGGTTCTCCGGCAGCTTTATATCTTGCTGCCAGCGGTGTTGGCACAATCACGATTTGTGATTTTGATGTGGTGGATTTAACTAATCTGCAACGCCAGATTGTGCATACCAGTGCCTCAGTGGGCATTAATAAAGCGATTTCAGCGCAGAAAACACTGCTGGAAATTAATCCGGAAGCACAGATCAATACCGTGTGCGAAAAGTCTACAGAGGCTGATTTTGCGAGGCTGATTGCACAGGCAGATGTAGTGCTGGACTGCAGTGATAACTTTGCTACGCGCTACACCTTGAATAAGCTGTGTGTGGATTTGAAAAAGCCGCTGGTTTCCGGTGCTGCTATTGGCTTCGAGGGACAGATCACGGTATACGATATGCGCTCGATTCTGAGCCCATGCTATCACTGCCTGTTTCCTGATAACGGCGAGGACACAGAGCTACGCTGTGCTACCAATGGTGTATTCGCGCCTCTGGTGGGTATGATAGGCACCTGTCAGGCGGCAGAGGCTTTAAAGCTGCTGATGGATATTGGTGAGAGCCTGCAGGGGCGTCTGTTATTACTGGATGCGCTTGCCATGGAGTGGCGCACTATCAAACTGAGTAAAGACCCTGCTTGCAGTGTATGCAGAGTCCCTTCCCCCTGAGAGGGGGAAGGGATAAAAGCTATTTACCGCCCACCAACGATTTAACCGCACCGACTAAATCACCCGGCATTACTATAATTTTACTGTTCTCGGAAGCTGACATGTTTTGCAGTGCCGTTATGTAACGGTCACCGAGCAGAAACATCGCAGAAGAGTTGTTTTCTTTCACGGCTTCGGTGATGAATTTTATGGACTCTGCGGAAGCTTTTGCAGCTACCATCTGTGCTTCTGCATCTTTACGTGCAGCTTCCAGGCGCGCTTCTGCATTCAGAATAAGAGACTGTTTTGCACCCTCGGCTTCTGTTACTACGGCCACACGTTCACGCTCGGCAGCAGCTTGTCTTTCCATCGCTTCCTGCATGTTGTGTGATGGCTTGATGTCCTGAATTTCCACTGATTTTACAGTCAGGCCCCAATCCAGCGCTTCATCGGCAATTGCAGATTTCAGTTCGGCTTTGATGCGGTCACGTGAAGTCAGTGCCTGATTTAAATCCATGCCGCCGATAATCGAACGCAGGCTGGTTTGAACCATGTTGCGCATTGCTTCGCGGAAGTTCTCAATACCATAAACAGCACGGTCAATTTTAGTGACTTTAATAAAGGCAACGGCATTCGCCAGAATCACTGCGTTATCACGTGTAATTACTTCTTGCTCAGGTACATCGAGAATAATGTCTTTAGTCGTCACCTTGTAGCTGACTTTAGTGAAAATCGGATTAATGACGTGCAGACCAGGGGAGAGCACACCAGCAAATTTACCCAGGCGCTCAACCACCCATTCTTCACCTTGCGGCACAATGCGCACACCTTTAACGATGGCGACAATTACTAAAAATATCAGTACAAAGCTAAACTCAGTCATTTCTATTCCTTTATTTTATTCATTAATTATTTTTGTAATTCTTAGCGAGTTACCTTCTACGGCCACTACGGTTGCATTGCTGCCAACTTCTATAGGTTCATCTGAAACGGCAGCCCACTCTTTGCTACCCATTAAGCCTTGCGTGAAACGTATGATGCCATTCTGTGTGGGGCCGGATGCCTCAATGACGATGCCGACACGGCCAATTTCTTCACCCTGTGCCTGACCTACGCGGTAGTTGGTATCTGTTTTTTTGTAGTAGCGACGCCAGATGGCTAGTGAGCCCAGAGATAATACAGCAAAAACCGTGAACTGAACGGCGTAGGAAGTTTCAGGGAACAGCCACAGTAAAACTGCAACGCATAACGCCGAGATGCTGAACCATAGCGTATATAGCGTGCCGGTTATCATAATTTCAGCTGTTAATAATACTATGCCTAATACTCCCCAAATCCACATTGGTTCTATCATGCTGTTCCTTTTAAAAAGATTTAAATTTTCATACTAATTCTATCGTTAAGAAGACTATTATTGCATGATATTTGGCTATTAATGTTACAAAATTAATCTCTAACACTACCCGTTTGGGTGGTGAAAAATAGTAAACTAGCGACTGGAAAGTAGGAGAAAACTCATGAAGCCTGCACAAAAGTTAACTATCCCTAATGATCGCATGGAGCGCCTGCATTATGTCAGGCGTGTGCTTCCCAACGCTGAAGGTGATGATCTGACAAATGGCTGGGCGGGTGGGCGTTCAAAGGCGCTGACTAAACTTAATAATGTGGATGCAGTTGCATATGGCCGCAACCGTAATTTCTTAAATGGCTCTGTCACCCATCTTTCACCATATCTAAGACACGGTTGCCTGACGTTAAACGAGACCTTCGCCGCGATAAAAGGCAAATTCGGTTTAACTGCAGAAAATATCCTAATGCAGCTTGCCTGGCGCGATTACTGGCGTCAAGTGTGGATAACTCGAGGCAACGCAATTTACAGCGAGATGGAGCCGCCTAAAGTTGCTCTTGGGTACGCGCCGTTAACGGAGGCTGTGCGTCAGGGTAAAACTGGTTTGCCCTGCATGGACGCTTTTATTGATGATTTGCTGACTACAGGTTATGTGCACAATCATGCGCGCATGTGGCTGGCCAGCTACATTGTGCATCACCTCAAAATAGACTGGCGCGAGGCGGCTGACTGGTTCGAGGCGCATCTGCTGGATGGTGATATCGCCAGCAATCATTTATCGTGGCAATGGGTCGCTTCTACATTCAGTTCCAAACCTTATTATTTTAATAAAGAAAATCTGGCGCGCTATACCGGAGAAAAGTATTGTGCAGGATGCACCGCGCATTGTCCGTTTGATGCCAGCTATGAAACATTGCAAGAACGTTTATTTACACAGCCGACAAGTGCTGATGCAAAACATTACCCGCTGAACCCTGTGTCGATGAAAGCAGCCTCTATGCACAAGGCGGTTGCGGTGTATATACATGACGAAATGTTATCGCCCAACAATAGCGTGCTGAATCAGCCTTTTCCTAAAATATTTGTTTTCGATCCAAAGTTATACGGGAGTTGGCCGCTCAAGCGATTGCAGTTTGTGATGGATTGCCTGAGTGAAATGATGAATGTGGAGGTTTGGGTTGGTGACACTTATGAAATATTGCTGCAAAGGAATGTGGGGGAACTGATAACACAGGCTACGCCTAACCCTGGAATTAAAGAGATACTGGCACCGTTTTTAACCAAATGGCAGCCAGTAGATAAATTAGTCGATGTTGAAATGAGCGATAAGCGCATGCAGCGCTTTTCACGGTACTGGGAAAAAGCAGGCCCGCTGTTGCTGAACACTTAAAAAGGTCGCAAAACCAGGCTTGCCAAACCTAAGTTATACTTCTAAAAAATTATAAGTTTTTTCGGGGAGATTTTGGATGGTAGCTTGGATAGTATTAGCAGTATTGGTGCTGTATTTTGTGATTACCTATAACAGTTTGGTCAGTGTTAGAAACAACGTAGAAAAAGCCTGGTCGAACATCAATGTGCTGCTCAAACAACGTAATGACGAGTTACCTAAGCTGATTGATACCTGCAAGCAGTATATGCAGCATGAGCAGGCTACCCTTGAAAAAGTGATTCAGGCGCGCAAACAAGTGGATGTTGCAAGTGAACATCATGATGTGACTGCGTTGGGTCAGGCTGAGGGCATGCTGCGTGCAGGCTTGGGCGGTTTATTTGCCGTTGCTGAAAATTACCCGGATTTAAAATCCAACCAGAACTTTTTGATGCTGCAAACGCGCATTAGCGGCCTTGAAAACCAGATTGCAGACCGCCGCGAGTTTTATAACGACAGCGTTTATATCAATAATGTGCGTATCCAGCAGTTTCCGGATTTAATTGTTGCCAGATTATTCGGTTTCTTAAAAGCCGATCTATTGCAGTTTGCCAGTGCCGAACTCGCAGATATTGATGTCAGCCAGCGCTTTAACGCAAAGTAACTAAGTGCGGCAGCTAAGCAGTTACTACCTGAACCCGCTGGCGCTATGTGTTTATACCGGGCTGGTGCTGGCGGGTGTTTTTCTGGATTATCGCAGCCATCATATCAATCAATTGCCGCTGGTTTTTGTGCTCACCGCACTGGTTGCGACGCTGGCATGGGCGTTTAATTTTAAACGCTTGCTCGGTATGTCAGAAATCCCGGTTGCTACTATTGCCTCTGCCGCTCAAGGTTATGTAGAGCTGTTCGGGACATCTAAAAGCTTGACACTGACACGCAGCCCGATTCGCGGTGTGGAATGCGTATGGTTCAGGTTATGGATTTATGCTCGCGATACAAACTATATGTGGCGTCTGGCCGACTATCGTATCAGCGAACAGCTGTTTGAGCTGCAGGATGATAGCGGTGTTTGCCGGATTGATCCCAGAGGCGCCGAGGTGTTTGCTGCCAGCCGCCATGTGGTAGTGCAGCATGACCATAAATACATTGAAGATGTATTGTTTGCAGATAAGCCGGTTTATGTGCTGGGTGATTTAGATACCGGCAGCCAGATCAATACAGAAGCCGAAATTCATCAAGATGCAGGCAAGTTGATGACACGGCTCAAACAGTCAAAAGTCAGGCTGCTGCAACAATTTGACCTGAATAGAGATGGTGAGATTGATATGCATGAGTGGGAGCTTGCGCGTGAAAGCGCGTACGCGGAGGTGCGCGCCAAACATGCGCAGCGACTGCAAAGCGAGCTGCATCTGATTGCAAAGCCTGCTAATAAGCGCTTGTTTCTGATATCAGGCATATCTCCGCACGCACTGCGACAGCATTATCAGCGCTGGGCTTGGGTGCATTTTTCGTTTTTTTGCCTTGCTATCCTGTTTTCAGTTTTTATTGGTAATTTGGCCGCGTAACACTACGATTGGCCTGTGTTAAAATAGCGGGCTACTACAACTGAATATTCCACTCAAAAATGTCCGAAATTAACGAGTTAGCTAAATCCTTCGATCCTAAAACCATAGAAAGCAAATGGTATGAATTCTGGGAGGGCAAAGGCTACTATGCTGCCGGTTTAGACCAGTCCAAACAAGATAACTTCTGTATTTTGCTGCCGCCGCCTAATGTGACGGGCACACTGCATATGGGGCATGGCTTTAACCAGACCCTGATGGATGCATTGACACGTTATCACCGTATGCGTGGTGACAACACCTTGTGGCAGCCGGGCACCGACCATGCCGGTATCGCAACACAGATCGTAGTTGAGCGCCAGTTGGATGCTCAAGGCGTTTCGCGTCATGACCTGGGCCGTGAAAAATTTCTCGAAAAAGTCTGGGAATGGAAAGAATATTCAGGCGGCACGATTACTAAACAGATGCGTCGTTTAGGTACGTCACCTGACTGGTCACGCGAGCGCTTCACGATGGATGAAGGCCTTAATAAAACCGTGACTGAGACTTTTGTACGCTTGTATAACGAAGGCCTGATCTACCGCGGCAAACGCTTGGTGAACTGGGACGTGAAGCTAGGTACTGCGGTTTCTGACCTCGAAGTGGTGCAGGAAGAAGAAGACGGTTCCATGTGGCATATCAGCTATCCATTAGCTGGTGGCTCCGGCAGCTTGATCGTTGCAACGACGCGTCCGGAAACCATGCTCGGTGACGTGGCGGTTATGGTGCATCCTGAAGATGAGCGTTATGCACATCTGATCGGTAAAAACGTAAAACTGCCGTTATGTGACCGCGAAATTCCGATTATTGCAGATGATTATGTAGACAAAGAATTCGGTACTGGTGTGGTGAAAGTGACGCCGGCACATGACTTTAACGACTATGCGGTTGGTCAGCGTCATCAACTGCCGATGATAGGCATTTTAAATCTGCAAGGTTTCGTTAACGAAGCTGCGCCTAAGCCATATCAGGGCTTAGAACGTTTTGCTGCACGTAAGCAAGTGGTCACTGACCTTGAAGCACAAGGTTATCTGGTTAAAGTCGATAAACATAAACTCAAAGTGCCGCGTGGTGACCGTACCGGCGTTATCATTGAGCCTATGCTCACCGACCAATGGTTTGTAGCCATGAGCAAGCCAGCGGCGGATGGTAAATCCATCACGCAAAAAGCGCTGGATGTAGTGGCGAGCGGCGAAATCAAGTTCTACCCGGAAAACTGGGTGAATACTTATAACCAGTGGCTGAATAACATTCAGGACTGGTGTATCTCTCGTCAGTTATGGTGGGGCCATCAGATTCCGGCATGGTATTCCGAAGATGGAAAAGTTTATGTAGCACATGATGAAGCTAGTGCTAAAGCATTGGCCGCTAAAGATGGTTACACCGGTAACTTGACCCGTGACAATGACGTGTTGGATACCTGGTATTCATCTGCGTTATGGCCATTCTCAACGCTGGATTGGACCGGTGATGCAGAAAAAGACGCAGCTAATGTGGCCTTGCAGCAATATCTGCCTTCCAGCGTATTGGTAACGGGTTTCGACATTATTTTCTTCTGGGTGGCGCGTATGGTCATGATGACGACGCACATCACGGGCAAAATCCCGTTCAAGCATGTGTATGTGCACGGCTTGATTCGCGATGCCGAAGGCCAGAAGATGAGTAAATCCAAAGGCAACGTGCTGGATCCGATTGATCTGATCGACGGTATTAATCTTGATGATTTGATCAAAAAACGCACGACCGGCTTGATGAACCCAAAACAAGCCGAGCAGATTGAAAAACGTACGCGCAAAGAGTTTCCGGAAGGCATCGCTGCTTACGGTACCGATGCCTTGCGTTTCACGTTTGCGGCGTTGGCTTCACCGGGTCGTGACATCAAGTTTGATCTGCAGCGCTGCGATGGCTATCGTAACTTCTGCAACAAATTGTGGAATGCAACGCGCTTTGTACTCATGAACACTGAAGACCAGGATAACGGTCTTGAGGACTGCAAAACCAAGCCGGAAGGTTATCTGGATTTCTCACAGGCTGACCGCTGGATAGTCAGTATTCTGCAGCGCACTGAAGCTGATGTAGAGCGCGCCTTTGCTGATTATCGTTTTGACCTGGCGGCAAAATCGATCTATGAATTTGTGTGGGATGAATACTGTGACTGGTATCTGGAGCTGGCTAAAGTGCAGATTCAGAATGGCACGGATGCTGAAAAACGTGCGACGCGCCGTACTTTGTTACGCGTGCTGGAAACGATTCTGCGTTTGGCACACCCGATCATGCCATTTATCACGGAAGAAATCTGGCAGACCATCGGCCCCATGAGCGGTCGCAACGGCCCAAGCATTATGCTGGAAGCTTATCCTAAATCGCAGCCGAACAAGATCGATGAAGCTGCAGAAGCATGGGTGGCATTATTGAAACAGGCGGTTGATGCATGCCGTAGCCTGCGTGGTGAAATGAGTATTTCACCGGCTGCGCGTGTGCCTTTAATCGCTGCGGGTGATGCCGAAAAGTTGACTAAATATGCACCTTATCTGAAATCATTGGCTAAGCTGGAAGATGTTGCAGTTGTGGCTGATTTGCCGGAAGCAGATGCACCAGTGATGCTGGTGGATGACTTCAAGCTCATGCTTAAAGTTGAAATTGACGTTGCGGCAGAAAAGGAGCGTTTAGGTAAAGAGATCGCAAGGCTCGAAAACGAAATCAACAAAGCCAATGCAAAACTCAACAATGAGAGCTTTGTGGCACGTGCACCGGCAGCTGTTGTTGAGCAAGAGAAAGGCCGTGTCGCTGAGTTTGGTGCCAGTTTGGAGAAGCTGCAGGCTCAGTTATCAAAACTGAAATAAGGCTATTGAAGAAAGCTTAAAAAAAGCTTATTTACGCTTAAAACTGTTATTGAAAGTTATATGACATTTAGCCTCGGGGGTAGCGTGGCAAGTGATAATTCATGCTTTTTTCTAAAGTAAAGTTCTGGTAATGCAGGGTGCTGGTTTAAACTTGGAGCGATACTACAATCAGCTTACGCGCTTTTTAATGTAGAAAGTGAAAGACTTTTCATGTTCATCAAGCTGTAAAAGTTCATGCCCAGTCTGCACGCAGAACGCTTTAAAATCCTTTACAGAGCCAGGGTCGGTTGCGATTATTTTGAGTACCTGCTGAGCTGCCATGTCGCTTAGCCCCTTTTTACAGCGCAAAATAGGCAGCGGGCAATTCAGGCCGCTGGCATCGACTTCTTTATCAAACTGCATTATTTATCTTTCCTTTTATGTGTTGGCCTTTGTTCATGGGTTTGTTATTTCCAAGCCTCTAGTTTTTAGGCTTATTGTTGTTGGTAACAAACGGAAAGCCTGCTCTAGCCCAACTCAAGACGCCGCCCGACAGGTTGTAAACGTTTTTATAACCTTTGTTGACGGCAAAAGCTGCTGCATGTGCCGAACGAACGCCACTATGGCAATAAAATACGATAGTTTCAGCTTTGTTCAGTGCGTCACTCTGCAGTGGAAGCAAGGCTAAGGGGATGTGTATCGCACCCTCAATGATGCCGCGCGCTACTTCATCATCATTACGTACATCTACCAGTAAAACAGGGTTTGATGCAAGCATGGTGGCTAATTCATTCGGATCAATTTGCTGATATGTACTCATTAGAACAGGCCTTTATTAATGGAGTGTGGATGATAGCAATTAAGCGCGAATTGCGCACTATCTGATATTTAAACAAGCCTCGTTGTTTTTGTTGCGTTTGGTGTAAAGATAAAGTGGGTGATCAGTAAATTCTGCCACTCTGAATATTAAGGCGCAAAAGGCAGGGTCAAGTGAAATGTAGTGCCAGGTTTTGTGCTGGGCTCAACCCATAGCTGCCCACCGTTAGCTTCTGCCAGCGCGCGGCTGACAACAAGACCTAAGCCGATACCTGTTGGCTTGGTGGTGAAAAAAGGTTCAAACATACGATTTGCGATTTCTGGAGCCATCCCAGGGCCGTAGTCTTGTACAGATACATGCGCCATGTTGGTTTCTGCATTAGTTCGTACTTTAATCGTGATGGCAGCAGCCAGCATGCCGGAACTTTGCATGGCTTCTACTGCGTTTCTTAACAGATTAACCAGAATTTTGATGACATGCGTGCGGCTGCCAAGAACCGGACGGATATTTTTTTCTAAATTCAAAGTACTGCGAAAACTTCCAAAGCCACTGTTTATTGCAATGCTGAGTGCTTCTTTGACTGCCTCATTAATATTGAGTGGATCTTTAACCAAATCACCTTTTTGCAGAAAAGCGAGTAACTCGTGCAAGCTATTACCCGCACGCTGAGCCTGCTTTACGCAGCCTTCAAGTGCGCGTTGCAATTTAACGGTATCAATAGAACTGCTTTCCAAAGCATGCAGGGCAACTTCACTGTAAGCAGAAATAGCCGCTAATGGCTGATTGATTTCATGTGCGATTGCAGAGGCAGTTTGCGCGGCTACCTGCTGCGTAAAGACCTGTTCGGCCTGGTCCCGTTGTTCCTGTAATTTTTTTTCAAGAGATCTCTGCTCTGTGATGTCGCGTGCTACACCTACCAGGCGGGTAGGGTGTCCATTGTGAAAATGCATTCTACCAACCGCTGCTACCCAGTGTTCACTGCCATCCTTTAAATGAATGACACGGTATTCTGCATGATATCTGCCGCTACCGTCCGGGTCAGCTGCCTGTTCAAGTGCCGCCTGCCTTAATGCAACATCTTCCGGATGTATCGCTGACAGAAGTTGCTTATGTTTCATGGAGTTGCTTGCATCCATCCCCCATAATTCATGCATGCGGTCATCCCAATACAGGATATTAAAATTAGCATCAAGATCAAAAACACCCAGATTTGCAGCTTCTCTTGCAAAGCGCAGCCGTTCTTCACTGATTCTCAGATCCTCCTCTGCTTGCCTTCGCCTGTCGACAACGTGGAGTGTTACTAGCGTATAAGTGTTGATGTCACCGTGTAATGGACTCAGGCCAATATGTACGTGAAGTTCTCTACCGTCTCGAGTGAGTATGCTAAGTGGATTGCCATTACCCATTGGGCGTGTTTCACGATTTTCGTTAAATGCTTTTCGGTAGTGGCGATGATGCTCACGGTAGCGTTGGGGTATCAGTGACTCGACTTCAAGACCTATAATGGTCTCTAAGGGGTAACCTAACAACAGTTGTGCCGTCGGATTGGCCTGAATCACCAGCCCTGCATCGTTAATTAGCAGCATGGCATTCGCAACGGTATTAAACAGTGTTTGAAAAGTCAGGTCTGGATATTGGTTAATCAACGGATATTCCTTCAAGATGCTATCACTTTGCCAGCGCTAATACTAAGTCTAAGAGAGATGGTTTTTTTTGTCTATTGTTAATGCGTTTAAATGAATAGCTTAATAGAATGTTTTTAAGTGCTTATGTAACGGTGGTAGCATTACCTTTAGTGCGCATTTATTTTTATCAAGTTACTTAACTCTCGAATTATTTTATGTCATGAATTCTCGCCAGTTTATTTACCTGCTCTTTATCACTGAACTCATTTTATCCGGCTTCTGGTATGCCGGCAGTGCCGTGACTGCTATGTTTTTACTGGTTGCCGGCGTTGCGGGGTGTCAGGTTGTTTTTGCGCGGCAAAGCTGCCAGGTCTATGCGTTATCGAAGCTGATGCTGATTTATTTGTTTTGGCTATTTGTCGTTGCCTGGCTTAGCGCAGTACCTGAAACGGCGATGATGAATTTGGCAATACTGGCAGGGCTGCCCGTGGTGTATCTATTTGCTACCAACACTTCGACTCTGGCGCATATATGGCAATATCTGCGCGTTGCCTTATTTGTGACGGGGGTAGTGCTGGCTTCGTGGGCAATCTGGCAAGTTTATCACCATATTAGTTATGCCCAAGGCCCGTTTGGCGATCGTAATCTGTTTGCAGCATTAATGAATTTGTTATGGTTTCCTGCCGTATTTATATTTATAACAGCTCATCATAATCGTCATTACCTTAAGCAGTTAGCGACAGGCATCGGTCTGTTTATTATCAGCACTGGTTTGTTTGCTACAACATCTCGCGGTGGAATCGCCACTTGGCTATTGTTAACCCCTATTTTACTGTGGGCGGCATATCGCCATAACCAATCCAAAAGGCGCGTTGTATTGATAGTGCTGATCGCAGCGTTGGCATATCTGTGTAGCGTCTTAGTATTAAATGCAAATATTGCTGACCGCAGTTTTCAGTTAAATCAGGATACTTCAACATCCGCTCGGCTCTTGTTATGGCAGTCGACTATCAAGATGATGATGGCGCATCCAATTATTGGCAGTGGCTGGGGTACTTTTGCAAGCTATTACCCGGCTTACCCATTGCCGCAGGAATACAGTACAGCAGGTTATTTTGCTCATAACGACTATTTGCAGCTGGCAATGGAAGGTGGCATACCTGCTTTATTGCTGCAAATATGCTTGTTGTCTGGAGTATTAATTCAGCTAAAGCGCAGCTTGATGCGAGAGGCTGATGCTACGGTTTTTGAAAGTGTGACTTTACTGCTAGGCGTTTTAGCATTATTTATTCATGCACTGGTAAATTTCATATTTTATCAGGCATTAATGAATATTCTCGCTGGCTTATACCTTGCACGCGCGGCGCAATTGACTGCTAAAGCAGATACACTATCGGTATATAACGTTACTAAAATCAATGTGTTTCTTAAGTATCTATTTGCTGTTGTTATTGTGGTACTCATTTCTTTGCCATATGCCGCGCATTTGCTTGGCCTATCAATTAATAAGCAGAGTAATGTAACAATAGAAAATTTGGTTTCAGATGAATTCAGTCCTTATAAATTGGCTGAATTTATTACCCTTATTCAGCCACAGCAGAGGATATCTCAGGAAACCATATTGCAGACAGCTGAGCTAGCACTCGAAAATGCAGTTTTTATCAATAAGATGGGCAAAGACTTTTATCATGGCTTGCTTGATTCCACATTACAGCGATTCGATTTAGTACGAGCGCTTAATGCAAATGACGCGGGTGTGGGGGTTCGTCAAGCCAGAATTCTGATTAGCCATCATGAAGCTTTTGATGAGGGCTTTGCTTACAAAAAGGCACATCAGGTTTTAAAAGAAAATTTGAAAGCGAATCCTTATCACGTTGATAGCATCATTGCGCTATCGCGTTTGCAGTTTTTAGAAGGGCATGCTGCTCAGGCATTACACAGCATAGAGCATGCAAGAACTTACATACTCAAGCAACGTGATAAGCAACTTATCCATATCGAATTGCTTCGGCAGCTTGCTGCTCCTGAAGTGATTGCTGAACTGGATGCCACGGAAAAAGACTTACGTAAGATCCGCTTTTTTCTAGAAACTGGCAAGCCGTTGATACTGCCAGACAATTACTTTCCTCAGATTGATGCAAAATTAGACGCTATCGCGCATCAAATTCAGCAAAAAAATTTGTAGAGCACAATTCTGAGTGCAATAAGCCAAATCAATGGCTTTCAGGTTGTGCATTCTCTACTTAATTCTCCCAATTTATCCTTAACTAAATCTGTGAAAAACCAATGCATTGGTTTGGGTATGGGTTTGAATTTAGCATTATGTGAGAACTCGGTTTTGCCTAAAGGCCATTAATTTACTTTATGCCGCCTTAGCAATAAGGGTTAGCACGTATAGGATAGCAATCTCGACTGCGGTAGATTGTAGCTGTGTATTGGCATTGACCTTTGGTAAATCATGGCTTTGCACATAAATAATAACATGGGCAATTGATTGATTTAATTTATTGGAGTAATCGTAGTAAAAGTGTTCTTAATTAAGAGGAGATTGATAATGAAAAAATTATATTCAGGTTTACAGCGTTTCATTCGCGATGAAGAAGGTGTAACGGCGATTGAGTACGCATTGATTGCAGCTTTGATCGCGGTAGTTATTATTGCAGCAGTTCGATTGGTTGGTCAGGATGTTAATAATACGTTCCAATCAATTGCTGATGCACTTACTTAAAAGCTGAGCCTTGTGCTTTGGTGGCGGTGAAGGATTATTTACTAGATCGCCACCAAAAACAGGTTCAAAAAGTAAGTTGCAGGTTAGCTGGATATTTAGTCACTGCTTTTCTTTAGATTGCTATTAAGTTTAGCTACTGAAAAAAGCAAAAAGGAATGACGATGAATCACATATGCAATTGGGTTCGCAGTTGGTGGCTGGATGAAGAAGGTGTTACTTCTATTGAGTATGTGCTGCTTGCTTCCCTTATTGCGTTGGTGATTATCGTGTCAGTCAATGCTGTAGGTTTTCAAGTGTGTCAAAGGTATAAAAATATAGCTGAATCAGTCGCTGCCGCATTGGGCTCTTCAGCTAGCATTACTTGTAGTTAATAGCAGATTCGGTTTTTACAATGTGTTTGAAAGAATGAGATGACACAGGAGTTAATGGGACTGTTGGCGCTAACGGTATTGATGGTGTTGCTGCTGCTGGCAATGCGTGAAGATGTGCGTAGCCACCGTATCCCAAATAAGCTGGTTTTAGTCGGTGTTGTGCTTGGCTTGGGACTGAACGGATTGTTGCCTGGCGGTCTTGGATTTAATAGTGAGGTTCCTGGTGGAATCGGCTGGTTGTCGGCACTAAAGGGTTTGGCGCTAGGGATTGCGGTGTTATTACCGATTTACTTATTACGGGCGATGGGTGCCGGTGATGTGAAGCTGATGGGAATGGTAGGAGCATTTTTAGGTGCAGGTGATTTGATAGGTGCTGTGATAGCAACCTTTATCGCCGGGGGTGTTATGGCACTAGTGGTGGCATTATGGTCCAGGCAGTTGATGAATATGCTGCAAAATATCAAGTTGATGCTGTTTGGCGGTTTGTTAAAAATGAATGCAGGGCAGTTGCCGACGATGAATGATTTGCCGGTATCTGTTGCAAAGCTGCCGTACGCGGTGGCAATCACTGTAGGCACTTTGGGATATCTGATGTGGCAGCGCATGTAATCGCAAGTAGTGACTTATGGTCGGACTTGAGTTGTGAATGATTCATGATTTGAAAAGGATTGTTAGCGATTAGCCGGTTGTATAGCTTTAGTCCGCTTTGGTATCTAGTTTAATTTAAGACATAAAAATAACTACAGATTGAAAAAACTATGACGAGCGATAGCAAAAAATGAATACTCTGCTTTCAGAACAGAATGTCATCACTGGCACAGAGCGACGCCATGTGCAGTTGCCTCCAGCTCCTCGTACTATAGAGGAGACAGGGCTTAGTTTTCAATTTCTTGTAGAGCTCATTACTAAAACGCTGTTTCTACGCGGTCAGGTACGTCTTCAGGATTTAATTAAATCAACAAAACTTTCGATGTCGGTGCTGGAGCCGGTCGTTGCCTTTTTGCGTGCCGAGTATATGTGCGAGGTGGTGCGTAGCGGTGAGACTGAAACCGCCATTTCCTACAATTTAACTGATTTAGGGCGTGAACGCGGTGAAGATTACCTGCGTAAAAGTCAGTATGTTGGCCCGGCTCCTGTAAGTCTAGATGCCTATGTAAAATTGGTACGTGAACAGTCGATTGCAGATATGCAAGTCACTAAAGAGCGGTTGACTCAGGTGTTTGGAAGTCTGGTTGTGAAGGACGGAATTCTCAGGCAGTTTGGCGCGGCAATGAATTCAGGGCGCGCGATTTTTGTATACGGCCCTTCCGGCAGCGGTAAAACTTATATTGCCGAGCACTTGGCCGGTTTGCTTAACGGTGATGTTGCGATTCCACATGCAATCGTTGTGGATAACGAAGTGATCCAGATTCTTGATCCGCTGGTGCATATTCCATTGCTACCGAAGAGCGATACAGAATCCAGTGGCTTTGTACTTGATCGCAGGCTTGCATCAGATGCGCGCTGGGTATTATGCCACCGCCCGGTGATTAAAACCGGGGGTGAATTAACGCTTTCCATGCTGGATCTGGACTTTGACGAAAGCGCCCGGTTTTATCAGGCGCCGCCACAGGTAAGGGCTAATAATGGCTTGCTGATAATCGATGATCTTGGGCGGCAGCTGGCGCCAGCCGTCGATATTATGAATCGCTGGATTGTGCCGCTTGATCGTCGTGTAGATTATCTGGCTCTGCATACTGGTAAAAAATTCATGATCCCGTTTGATGTGATTGTGGTGTTCTCTACCAACTTGGCACCAAGCAAATTGGCCGATGAGGCTTTCTTGCGCAGGCTAGGCTATAAGATTTATGTCGGCGCTTTAAGTGAAGAAGAATATCGCCGTATTACGCAGCAGGTATGCGAAGAGCTGAACATTCCTTTTAGCGAAGATGGCTTCAATTACTTATTGCATGAGCATCATTACAAATCTGGTAAGGCGCTGTCTGCCTGTATTCCACGTGACATTCTAGAACAGTTAAGAGATATATCACGTTATGAAGGCAAGTCCGCGGAGATGACTAAAGAGTTGCTGGATTGGGCTTGGAACAACTATTTTACGCATGATTAGGCTGACTTGAATCGCGAACGACAACTTTTAGATATAAGACTATAAGCAATGAAAACTAAGAAACAAAATAGAGAAGAAGGGGTTTCCAAATGAAAAATCCAAGAGCTTTAGTGATGGTGATTATTTCGATAATCATAGGGTTGGGCGCAGTCGTGCTCGCATCGCGTTGGGTAAATGAACAGGCAACAGTGCAATCCAGCAAGGTGGTAGTGGCAGCGACAGACATTGATTTAGGAACGCCGCTCGCGCCACAGATGTTAAAAGTAGCAGACTGGCCAAAGGGAAGTGAACCAGCCGGTGCTTTTAATGATATTAAAGTTTTGGATACACGCGTGCTTAAAACCAGTGTGTCTCGCGGTGAGCCGGTTCTGGAGTCTAAATTGGCACCGCTCGGCGCCACTGGTGGTTTGTCAGCTGTTATTAAAGAAGGTAACCGCGCCATGACAGTCCGCGTGAATGATGTGGTGGGTGTTGCCGGTTTTGCTTTACCAGGTAATTACGTAGATATCGTGGTCAATACTGTTGATGAAATGGCCAAGGCTGCAAACGGCAATAATAGTATTTCCAAGATTGTGCTGGAGCACATTTTGGTGCTGGCCGTAGCGCAAGAGCAAAATCGTGACGAAACTAAACCAAAAGTCGTGAATGCCGTGACATTGGAAGTAACGCCTGAACAAGCAGAAAAGCTGGATTTGGCGCGTAGTGTCGGCAGCCTGTCACTGGTGCTGCGTAACCAGATTGATAGCAGCTTGGCTGCGACTTCCGGATCTACCAAAAAAGATTTGCTGAATGGTGATACTCAGCCAGCGACCTTGCCTGTCGCTACTGATGCTAAATCTGAAGTTGCAGCGGCTAAGCCTGTGGTGAAAAAAGTGGTGCGTCGTAAAGCAGTTGCTAAACCTGCTGAGTCTTACGAACAGGTTGAGGTTGTCAGAGGCAATGTGACATCAGTTGAAAAATTTTAGGCTTACACAGGAAACAATTGTAAATTTAATGTGATGGCAATTCGAGAAGTGTCACTCTTAAGTGAATTTGGGATATTGCTAGGGAGAGTTGAAATGAATGAATACAGCAACGTAAAAAGTCTTATGGCGCACAACTTATCGTGTTATCTGGCACGGCATAGCATAAAAGCTATGGTGGCTGTTCTGGGTTTTGCAGTATTTATCGGCGCGCCGGTTTACGCGGCAGACCCTGTTGGCACTAAGGTGGCAACAAAAAGTAGAATAATACCAACCTCGACAGAGATAGCCCCGAGAATGGAATTGTCTCCGGGCCAATCTCACCTTGTCAGGATGCCGGCAGGGGTAAGTCTTAAAAAGGTAAAGGTGGAAGACGACAAAATTGTTCAGGTGGAAGTGACGACACCTAGAGAGATTTTGCTCCATGCTAAAAATGTGGGCACAACTTCATTGATGATCTGGGATAAATCGGGTCAGGTCACTATCATGGATATTGGCGTGATTGGCAGCAATGTAGCGATGGATGCTACTGCCTTGCAGGCTAAATTACAGCAAATGCTGCCTAATGAAAAAGGCATTCTTGTTGGTACCGCAGGTAAATCGCTGGTGCTGAGTGGCACAGTGGCTGATGCGGTTAAAGTAGATAAAGCGATGACACTCGCTGAAGCTTATGCCGGTAAAGATAATAAAGTTATCAATATGCTAAACGTTGGTGCGCCGCAACAAGTAATGCTGGAAGTAAAAATGGCTGAAATATCCAAAAATTTACTAGACCGGTTAGGTGTGAATTTTGCAGCCAGCAGAGCAAATGGTGGTGTTGCTTATGATATTTTGAGTGGTTTCTCGCTTGGTGCCGCGGGTAAGCTTACATTCCGCAATGGCGATACCACAGTAACGATTGATGCTGATAAGACTGACACTGTTCTGAAAATATTAGCTGAGCCCAATATTATTGCGATCAGTGGCCAAGAGGGCAGCTTTCTTGCAGGCGGTAAATTCTATATTCCGGTTCCACAGGGCGGTACAAATAATGCCATTACCCTGGAAGAAAAAGATTTTGGTGTTGGCCTGAGGTTCACCCCTACTGTGTTGGAAGAAGGCCGTATCAACCTGCGTGTGGCACCAGAGGTTACGGAGCTAGCAAAAGCATCTGAGACCGCGAACACTACAATTGCTAATTACCCTACGTTGATCACCAGGCGTGTGGCAACCACAGTACAGCTGAACGATGGGCAAAGTTTTGCGATTGCAGGGCTGTTAAAAAACAACATCACGGAGAACATCAAGCGCTTCCCGATTCTTGGCGAGATTCCAATTTTAGGTGCTTTGTTCCGAAGCAGTTCGTTCCAAAACGAAAAAACAGAACTGTTATTTGTGGTGACTCCGCGTCTGGTTAAACCGTTGCCGCCTAATTATGCACTACCTACTGATAACTTTAATCAGCCAAGTAGAACAGAGTTCTTTCTGGAAGGCAAATTAGAGGGCAAACCAACTGAATCTGCACCAACAGCTGAAACTTCAAGTGGTGCTGCAGCGCCAGCGCCGGCAGAGCAAAGTGCTAACGATGGCTTTGAAATGAAATAAGGAGAGAATCATGGATACATTAAATTTAAAACTTACGCCGTTTGCACTGGTTCTCTCAATTTTGGTGAGCATTGGGCTGGTTGGTTGTGTCAGCCCTGCCCCGAAATTAGATGATAATTTCGGCAAGGCAGTGAATGCAGCAAAAGCGCAGCAAATTATCAACCCTGATGCTTCGTTGAATACAGATCCTGTTGCTGGCGTTGATGGAAAAGCTGCAGATGCTGCTATGAGCAGATATCACAGGTCTTTCGTTCAGCCTGTAGCTACACCTAATGTATTCACTATAGGTGTTGGAAGCGGGGCTACCGGCATGACTGGTGCGGGTGCTAGCAGTAGCGGTTCATCTAGATACTAGATGAGATAGAGGTAAAGGAGCATATTATGATTAAGCAACAGGGCTTTAGAGCAAAATTCAAATCACGCCAGCAGGGCGCGGTAGCGATTATTGTTGCTATTAGCCTTGTTGTGTTAATCGGTATGTTGGGGCTGGTGCTTGATTTGGGTCATCTTTATGTAACAAAAACTGAACTGCAGAATGCTGCTGATGCTGCAGCATTGAGCGGTGCTAAAGAGCTTGACAGGAGTTTGGCAGGAATAAATAGAGCCAGAGATAGAGCGATAGAAGCGGCAAGCAAAAATAAATATAACCTTAATGCCACAGCGGTTACACTTACTGCTGCTGATAATCTGTGGGTTGGTAGTTGTCCAGATGATGGTACTTGCGCCATGGTACGTATCAACACTGTAACCACAGAAGCGGCAGCAGCCGATAAGACTTTTCTTAAGGCGGATACTGGCAGAAAGAGTTTAAATACGTGGTTTATTCATGTGCTGCCAGGTGCTGCTAGGAGTACTGCTACTTTTGGTATGGCGGTAGCGGGCCGTTACGTTGTTGATGTTGCGCCATTAGGTGTGTGTGCTATCGATCCAGCCAATCCCACTCGTAACAACAATGGTGAACTGCTCGAATACGGATTTCGTCGTGGCATGGCTTATAACATCCTTGCAATCAACGATGCCAAGAAAGGTCTTGCGGGTCTTTCACAGGTTCCGTTATGGATAAACCCAATTGATGCTCCTCCAAATGCTTGTGACCCCAGTAACTCGAGTGATTCTACCCTCCGTCCCTTTGCCTGCTCTGGTGAATCGTCATCAATTGTCGATGGCGGAAGTGTTTACATCAATCCAGGGGTTCAATCCGGTCAAGATAGATTTCTTAACTCCCGCTTTGATAACCCACAATCATTTGGGAATAACAGATGCGATGCTACGAATAACCCACCAGATAGTAATGTAAAAAAATATACAGCACCTGGTGCAGGGGCAACTGTAGGTTTGCCACGCGATTGGACTCAACCAGGTTCAAATACAGAACCAGCAGCGCAAACTGTAACATTGAACCCAGCAACTCCAGGTGTGCCCGTAGGTTATCCGAATGTGCCATCCAGTATTAGTGATTTAGGTGCGTTATGGGCTTTTTCGCGAGCTGTAAGATATGACGGTTCTGTAACTGGAAATGTTGGTACTCCTTTCAGTATAAACGATTGGGGTCCAACAGGGGGCGGTACAAATCTTTATAAGCTTGATGCTGATACAACGACGAATGGTTATCCAACTGCTTCGGGTAGTGGCTTTCCTACGGGAACACAGCCTGCTCCATATAATCAATCCACTGGTAGTAAGTATCATGAACCACCGCCAACGCATCCTCCAGGACTTAGCGGTCGTCGTGTGCTGAACGTCGCAGTCATCAACTGTGATGTTTCTGCGGGAGGTAGTGGATCCTGTCGGACCATGCCAGTAAGAGCAATAGCACGTTTTTTTATGACAGTAGAGGCTAGTTTCCCTAGCAAATTTGAGACGGAATTCGCTGGCATAGTCAATACAGGTCAAGTTCCGCGTGATGTACGTTTGTATCGATAAGGGGTTCAGAAGTGGGATACATGAGCAAAATTAAACAAAGCACACAATTTAGACGCGACATGCGTGGTGTGGCTGTTGTGGAATTTGCTTTGCTGCTTTTTATATTGCTGATAGTTGTGGCTGGTATTGTTGAGTTCGGGAGAGCCTTTTGGTACTACGATGCCCTGACCAAGGCCACACGTGATGGCGCTCGCTTTCTTTCAATGGCCAGAGTGAGCACTACAGTCGCAATCGACTCTGCGCTTGAAAATAATGCAATTACCATGGTGAAGAATACAGCAGATATGGCGCGAGTGCCTAATTTTTTGGCAGCTGATGTTACTGTAATCTGTGACTATGACGCTGGCACCGGTACTGGCACAGATTGTACTACAGGAGGCTATATTCCAGATTACGTTAGGGTAAGCGTTTCCTACCAAGTGAAAATTGGTGAATGGATTCCATTTGTAACACTGGTTAATGCCCCTTGGAATGCAACATTGTCGCCCTCTACTACCATGCGCTATATGTGCGATGAGCCAGAATCATGTTAAAAAAAATGAAAATTTCTTATAACAGCTCTCGCCACCAGCATGGCGTGGCAATAGTTGAATTTGCCATAGTGGCTTTGCTTCTGTTTATCTTGTTATTCGGTATTCTGGAGTTTGGCAGGTTGTTCTATGTTTTCAATAGTGTACAGGAAGTAACACGACGCGCAGCACGTGAGGCTGTAGTCAGATGGACTAGCGAGCAGGCTGTAGTCAAGAATTTAGCGTTATTTGGTAGGAGCACTTTGCCTGCAGGTGCTGAAATTACTCCAGATAAAATCAGCATTGATTATTTGGATGTTGATGGGGTGCTGCTCACCACTCTGCCGACTAGCCCCGGCGATAATATAACAAAATGTCTGAGTGATCCTCCAACTGGATGTATTGCTTATGTGCGAGTATCGATTACAGGTGCGACATATGCGCCAATGGTTAGCTTGTTTCCTTATTTGAGTGTTCCTATTCCAGCTTCAACGGTTACTATGCCCGCAGAAAGCATGGGATATTCTGGTTAATTAATCTGGTTGAAAATATAAAAATGAAGCAAATGAAAATAACAATAATTTCACCTAACAAGTCCTTGATGGAGGGTATTCGCCGGGTTTTACTCGAAGAAAATCCACAGCGTGCATTTTATCTATTTGATGGCACTCTGGATAAGGCGGTGAATATTATTAACCTTATCAATAAAGAACAGCCTGATGTGGTGATTCTGGATGAATCCGGGGTTGATGCGAAAGACTTGGCAGCGCTGGAGCAGGTGTGCATGCAGTACCCGAATACCGGTTTTATTATGCTGAATGAGACCGTGTCTCAGGAGTTTTTGATTAGCGCGCTGCGTATTGGTGTTAAAGATGTACTGAAGCTGCCTTTGGTCAATGAAGAATTGCTGCGTGCGGTGCATCGCGTAGAGAGCAAGTCAAATTATGCGGCTGCAACAAAACAGGGCAAGGTGATTGTAGTGACTTCAGGCAAGGGCGGTAGCGGTGCTACATTTCTAGCGTGTAATCTGGGTTATATTTTGGCGGCAACGCATAGTGATATTAAAGTGGCATTGCTGGATTTAAACTTACAGTTTGGTGACGCAGCTTTATTTTTGTCTGATCACGTTCCTCCCAATACTCTGGCTGATGTTGCCGGCAATATATCGCGCTTGGATGCTTCGCTACTGTCTTCATCAATGGTACAGATTTTGCCAAATTTTGGTGTGCTGGCAGCACCTGAAGATGCTGAGCGTGCAGTAGAAGTGAAACCACAGCATATTGATACGCTGATTAAACTGGCTAAACGGCAATATGACTTCGTTATTCTGGATATAGGCCGTTCCCTGAATTCCAGCAGCCTCAAAGCGTTGGATCATGCGGATAATATTTTCTTGGTATTACAGCAGACGTTACCATTTATCAGAGACTCTAAACGTTTGATTAAAATTTTGCTTTCCTTGGGTTATCCAAAAGCAAAAATTAATCTGCTGATCAATCGTTATGAGAAAGCCAGTGATATCGACGTGCGGGATGTGGAAGCAACTTTAGAGATGCAGGTCTATGAACGCATTCCTAACAGTTATGCAGCGGTTTCAGCTTCTGTAAACCAGGGTGTGCCAATTATGAAAATTTCTAGACATGATGTAGTAACCAAGAGTTTAGAGGATATTGCGGAAAAGCTGACAGAGATACAGGGAGCGAGGGAAACCGGCTGGCTTTCAAAGCTATTCCGCTGATAAATTCAGCAAAGCTAATCAGAAATAAAAGTCAGCGAACTTATGCTGATTCAAGGAAGGATAAGAATTATGTCACTGCGCGATAGATTAGAAGAAATTAAAAAAGACGAAGCCCCGGTTTCAATAGCAGCCCAGGCGCAAGCGCCGCAACAGTACGGATTTATGGGCTATCAGGAATATCAGGCATTAAGGTCGCGTATCCACCGCAAATTGCTTGATCGCGTTGATCTGGCCATGATGGAAAGCATGTCGGGCGATCGCTTGCGAGAGGAACTCAAAACGCTGGTTGAGCGTTTGCTGACTGAAGAAACGATTGCGATTAATGATTCGGAGCGCATGAATCTGGTACGCGATATTCAGCATGAAGTTTTAGGCTTAGGCCCGCTGGAAACGCTGATGGCAGATTCAACAGTTTCAGATATTCTGGTGAATACCTACCGTCAGGTTTATGTTGAGCGCAGAGGTAAACTAGAGCTGACCGATGTGCGCTTTGAGAGTGAAGCACATTTACTCAAAATTATCGATAAGATTGTTTCCGGTGTTGGTCGCCGTGTGGATGAATCTAGCCCTATGGTTGATGCACGCCTGCCTGATGGGTCGCGCGTCAATGTGATTATTCCGCCATTGGCTGTCGATGGTGCGTTGATGTCTATTCGCCGCTTTGCATTGATACCGCTGCAGATGAAAGACTTTATTGAAAATAAGAGTCTGACACCACCCATGGCTGAAATATTACAGGGCTTGGTGAAAGCCAAGGTCAATATACTGATTTCAGGTGGTACCGGTACTGGTAAAACCACACTCCTGAACATTATGTCGGCCAGCATTCCGGTTTCTGAGCGTATTGTGACTATTGAGGATGCCGCTGAGTTGCAACTGCAACAGCCGCACGTAGTTCGACTGGAAGTGCGCCCGCCGAATATTGAGGGCAAGGGCGAAGTCACACCGCGGATGTTGGTACGCAACAGTTTGCGTATGCGTCCTGACCGCATCATCGTGGGTGAGGTGCGCGGAGCAGAGGTGGTAGATATGCTGCAGGCAATGAACACCGGCCATGAAGGTTCTATGGCAACAGTGCACGCCAATACGCCGCGTGATGCGCTGACCCGTCTTGAAAATATGTTTGGTATGGCAGGCTTCAATTTACCTCCAAAAGCCATGCGTGAGCAAATCAGTTCAGCACTGACAGCCGTCGTGCACTTGTCTCGCTTAAGTGACGGTAAGCGCAAAGTAACCAGCATTCAGGAAATTACCGGCATGGAGGGCGATATCATTACCATGCAGGATATCTTCACCTTCGAGCAAACTGCTGTTGCAGAAGACGGCACTGTGAAAGGTCACTTTAAGGCGACAGGTATTCGCCCACGTTTTGTTGAGCGCTTGCGTACACATGGCGTTAAAGTTTCTGATGAATTATTCGACCCAACAGTCCTTTTTGAATAGGAGGCTGACGTGGACTTCCTCTATTATTTGTTTGTAGTTTTAGGTTTTTTTGCAGTTGTGCTATTTCTTGAAGGTGTTTTTCTGACATGGAATGCCTACAAGGGACCTGAAAAAACTCGCATCGCAAAACGTTTGCAGGCGATATCGGCTGGCGGTAGCCGTGGTCAGGGTGCGACTCTGGCCAAGCAGCGCCTGCTCGCACAAACTCCGGAATTGCAGAAACTATTACTGAGCATTCCAAGAATTCATCTGCTGGATCGACTATTACTGCAATCCGGATTAAATCTCAGTGTAGCGGCTTTTCTAGGTATCACTCTGATTCTTACAGCTTTTGGCGTCGTGGTCGCTATATTTTTAGCGCTGCCTACGATTTTGCTAATTATTTTTGCGATTGCTGCAGGTGCGCTTCCTTTAATTTATATTCTAAGTGCGAAAAGTAAACGCATGACCGCGATTGAAAATCAGCTGCCTGATGCTTTGGATTTGATGGGCCGCGCCATGCGGGCTGGACATGCATTTCCTAGTGCCTTGCGTATGGTGGGTAACGAAATGTCTGAGCCAATAGCGTCTGAGTTCAGAACTGTATTCGAAGAAATCAATTACGGTATATCAACACAAGAGGCTTTAACTAATCTGGGCAGGCGCGTGCCGAGCACTGACCTTAGCTATTTTGTCATTGCGGTGCTGATTCAACACGAAACGGGCGGCAATCTTTCTGAACTGCTTGGCAATATCAGCACGATCATCAGGGAACGTCTAAAACTGATGGGCACCATACGCGTGCTCTCAGCAGAAGGAAAACTGTCGGCTTGGATATTGACCTTACTTCCTTTTGTGCTTGGCGCCACGTTACAGACGGTTAACCCTGGATTTTTGAATGTACTCTGGACTGACCCGATGGGTATTAAAATGACCATTACTGCTTTGTGCATGATGGTGCTAGGGATTTTTGCGATGTCCCGAATAATTAAAATCAGGGTCTGAAGTAGATTAATGAATTGAGAACAATATGAATACCATACAAATCATTTATCTAGCGCTAATTTTCATTGCCGTGTTTGGGGTCGCTTTGGTGATTTTGACACAGTTTAATACCAAGACCTTGCAGGATAGGCTGCAGATTGTGAAGGCAGGCGGTACAGTAGAATCTGAAATTGATCAGAAATCAAAAATCTCGCCTTGGGTAGGGCGAATTATTGAATTGACCAAACCAGTTGCCAAGCTTTCTGTGCCAAAAGAAGGATGGGAGAACTCTCAGTTACGTATTCGCTTTATGAATGCCGGGTATCGTAGCGACACAGCTCCCATGGTATTTTTCATGGCAAAAACAGTACTTACATTCTTATTGCCTGCTATTTTCATACTCTATGTGATGATTAGCGGAGCAGACTATGCAGCGGATATGTTGCTGTTGTTCATCATAACCTCTGCCGGCCTGGGTTACTTCTTGCCGAATATTTTTTTAGAGCGCCGTATTGCCTACAGAAAACGTGAAATTCTAGACAGTTTTCCTGATGCGATGGACTTGATCATCGTTTGCGTAGAGTCTGGTTTGGGTTTGGATGCCGCTCTAGCCAGAGTGAGTGAAGAAATGCATATGATCAGCCCGATACTGGGTGAAGAGCTGCATTTAATTAATCTAGAGTTGCGTGCAGGCAGTTCGCGTGAAAGAGCATTGCGTAACCTGGCACTTAGAACTGGGGTAGAAGATATTGACACGCTTGTAGCGATGCTGGTGCAGTCAGACCGTTTCGGTACCAGTGTTGCTCAGGCTTTGCGGGTGCATGCAGAGAATTTGCGTACTAAACGCCGTCTGCGGGCAGAGGAAGCCGCAGCTAAAATCGCGCTGAAACTGTTGTTTCCGTTAATCTTCTTTATATTCCCATCGATGCTTTTAGTACTGCTAGGGCCTGCGCTCATCAGCATTAATCGTATTCTGTTACCTGCAATGGGTGGGCAATAGATGTTGTTATTTAGTTTGGAGGTTTAAAATGAACACTAAACATAAGATATTACCTGCAGTGTGCTGCATTGCATTAATGAGTAGCTGCGCATCTAATCAAAGTACCAGTGCTGCACCTTGGACGATAAAGACGACTGCGGTTACTAAAAGCAGTAATGATAAGCCTGAGGCAATGTATCAATTAGGCCGTTACTATCAAGGGCAAAACCGCTTTGATGAGGCAGTTAACGCGTATTTAAAAGCCCTCAATGCGGATGCTAACTTTGTCGAGGCACGTAATGGTCTTGGAGTTGTTTACTCAAGGCAAGGTAAATACCGTGAAGCGATTGATGCATTTCAGGCCGCAATTCAGCAGGCACCTAAGGCTGCGCATTTATACAGTAATATGGGTTATGCCTATTACTTACAGGGTCAGTATGCAGAATCCGTAAAGGCGTTGCAGCAGGCAACTGCGCTTGATCCGCATAACCAGCGCGCACTCAACAACCTTGGTCAAGCCTATGCTAAAGCCGGTAATACTACACAGTCAGCACTGGCTTTTACTGAAGCCATCAGTGTTGAAAAGCCTGATAATACTGTAACTGAGTTGTCGGCCTCTGTGCCAAGCATACCCGCCAATGTAACAAATATAGCTGCGGCATCCGCCCCGGATGCTAACGTTCAAACTGCTTCAGCGCAGGATGTACAAACACTGGCAATACCAAAAGATAGGGGCATTATCAGGTCAGCAAATGCTGCGCCGCTGGTTTTGCCTGTAGTGGAGAGTCGAGTCAAATTAGTGCCAGTGGCACCACATGTTTCAGAATTGCAGTTGCGGCCACAAAGTGCTGAAATGGTACAAGTTGCCTCAGTGGAACATTGGCAGGAATTGCAAAAAGTACGGCTTGAAGTGGCAAACGGCAACGGCGTGAGCGGTGCGGCTGGCAAGGTTAGCAAATTTCTGCGTGGACAGGGCTATGCAGCTGCGCGTTTGACAAACCAAAAACCGTTTAAAACTAAAACTACACAAATTCATTATCGCTCTGGTTATGAGGCAGAGGCACAGTATTTACAGTCTAAATTGCTAGAAGCCCCCCAACTTGTTGAGCGCAATGATATGCGGGCTAATGTGAGCGTGAGAGTTGTATTAGGCAAAGACATGGTGACTCAGCTGGCACACTATGAATATCAAGTAAAAACAATGCAATTGGCGCTTCGTGCTGCAGACGGTAAATCTGGCGTGAAACAGCTTTTTTAGGTAGGTAAAGTGTAGTTGATCATTTAATTATTTTTTACAAAAGGGAGTGAGAATATGGCTGATATTAAACATATTATTGAACCGGAAAGATTTGGTATCTGGATCGCCGTCACATTTGCAATTGCATTGTTAGCGTTGATAATAGCTATAGGAGCCGTGATGCAAACTAATGATTTGACGACCCTTACTCAGGGCGAGGTATTGCTGCTCAACAAGAAAATTGAGGCCGATCAACCTGAGGTAGTTGCACCAGCCGAGCCGGAAGTTGTTGCAGAGTAATTATTGATTTTTTAGAACACAGCAGCGGTGAAAATTCAGCCGCTGTTGGGTTCTGGTAAAGTAAAAAGTAAGACTGATTCTGCATTATTACTGATTCGGCACAAATTAAACATAACAACCGTATGTGCTGAGTCTGCTCAAGTACATGTATTCATTTACATTTCGATGAGCGCAATGCGAAGAGATTAGCGGATAGGAATTTACGGATCAATAGCTTGGATGGTTGTGGCTGTCAGTTAATTATTTCCATTTAATTTCACATTTAGTATGGTGTTGTAATTTCCGTTGAGCCGAAAGTAGGCGATGATGCACCTGACTTCTAGCGCTTTTCTTCATCTGGCAGATATCCCCAAACGCTATACCTGCGAAGGTGCTAATCAATCTCCGCCTTTATCGTGGGCGGGAGTGCCCGCACAGGCAAAAAGTCTGGTATTGATTATCGATGATCCTGATGCACCTGATCCGGAAGCGCCCAAGATGACTTGGGTGCACTGGCTTTTGTATAATATTCCACCGAATGCTACGGGTCTTGATTCCGCAAAGCCAGAGCTTGTGGATCTGCCGTTGGGTACGCTTAGCGGCCTTAATGATGCGCAGGAAAGCAGCTATCATGGACCATGTCCACCTGTCGGGCGGCACCGATACTTTCACAAACTGTATGCACTCGATACTATTCTTCCAGATTTGCACCTTCCTGCAAAAGCAGCATTAAAAAAGGCGATGCAAGGACATATCATCGCCCAATGTGAACTCATAGGCACTTATAAAAAGGGTGGCTAATTTACTTTTGGCGAATAGCTTTTTAGCTTATATATGTTGGCGCCTATTGATATTTAATTACTCAGAGTCGTTTAGTGTCAGCAAATAAAGTGCTTCCACTTTATCGCGCGCCCAAGGTGTTTTGCGTAGAAACTTCAAGCTTGATTTAATGCTTGGATCGTTACTAAAGCAATTTACAGGGATGCGCTCAGCTAAACCGGCCCATCCGTAATGAGTAACTAATGCAGTCACTATGGTTTCCAGTGTAATGCCATGTAAAGGGTTGTTGGTTTGTTTGTGTGGCATGGCGGTGATGTGCGTTAGCTGAGTTCGGCTGCTATTGATATGAGCCCTATTATATATTGTGGCTCTCCAGAATCGAATTATTCATATAAGAGTTTTCAGTGCTAAGGCATCTGACGGCTGGAAGTGATGACCTCTTTTGAGGCCAGAATAATCTCCCTTAAAAAGCAAAGTAATCCAATCGTTAGTGAGAGCATGGCTGCAATAAATGTGATTAACACGAAATGCGTTAGATTTAGCCGTAATTCAACACTGATAAACACAGAAGCAATTGATATAGCCACACATAGGCCGGCGAATATAAACAACCCAACAGACCAGCGCATCCATTTGGATCTTTTAACGATAATATCCAGTTCGTACGAGAACTTGAAAAACTGCTCATCATTCATTGCGTTTATGGCTCGAGCTCGGTCAATAGATCGGCTTAAGCGATTGACTAAAACGCCCAGAATTGAGCCGATGCCGGTTAATAAAAATACCGGGGCAACTGCATCACGAATCGCAAGTGAAACATCATGAATATCGGCAGTAGAACTAAAAATCGCGGGTAGCAATCTAGCACCAATCCGGATTAGGTAATTGCTGGAATACGCTCCTGAGGCCTTCTGACCAGCCCTTGCGTATCAAAGAATAATACGCGTCGTTTTCGGTAATGCGCTGATGGCAATCACCATGAAAACTATCTTTGCGATATAGCAGCAGATCAATTGGCGGCGCTACTGAAATATTGCTACGTATCGTAGAGTCGAATGAAATCAGTGCACATTTTACTGCGTCCATCATGTCGGTATTATGTTTGATAATTCGGTCAATAATCGGCTTGCCATATTTGGTTTCGCCAATCTGGAAATAGGGCGTTTCAATGCTGGATTCAATAAAATTTCCTGCGCTGTAAACGTTGAGTAATCTCGGTCTCTCGCCCTTTATTTGCCCAGCTACGATGATGCTGGCATGGAAATCAGCGTTATGATTCTTAAGGTGCTCTGCATCACGCTCAAAGGCAAAACGCACTTCATCACCGACTAAACTTGCTGCATCAAACAAGCTTTCTACATTATTCAAGTGGGCACCATCATCACGCTTAACCGCTTCGCGTAAGCGATTCAACACTAATTGAGTAATCGCCAGATTACCGGCAGTCAGTAATGTAATCATGCGCTCGCCGCGTACTTCAAAATGATGCATTTTGGGAAATATCCCGACCTGGTCGACTCCGGCATTAGTGCGGGTATCAGACGCTAGCACTAATCCTTCATCCACTAAAAGGGCAACGCAGTAAGTCATAAAATTCCTAGTTGTATTGATTGGTTCTATTGATCGGTTCTATTTATTGCTGTGTCTGTTCAATTTGTTTCTTTAATTGACGGTTGTTCTCGTCCCAGCCTAGCTGCCACACCTTGACTCCGACCTGCATTGTTTCCATGCCGCCGCCAACCCGTAAACCGCTAACCGGGCAGGCATCGTGATAATCCAGTCCTGTAGCGAGCCTGACATATGAAGCATTTGCCAGGCAGCGATTAGAAACATCGACACTGACCCAGCCAATCTCGGGTAGCCAGGCATCCACCCAGGCATGGCTTTCAGATAGATGACCATCATCAGTGAACAGGTAGCCGCTCACATAACGAGCGGGAACGCCCAAGTTGCGGCAGCAGGCGATAAAGATATGCGCATGATCCTGACAAACACCGGTTTTGGCGGCAAAGGCTTGCGCGGCAGTGGTGTAAACGCCGGTGCCGCCTTTCACATAAGGTACTTGATCAATAATCGAGGCACTCAGTTTTTCAAGATCTGCAATCGTGATTAAAAGGCCAAACGGCTCAGTAAAAGCCTTGATCTGGGTATCTGCAGCTGACAGAGACGTGTTGCGTAAATAAATTGTTAACGGTAGCTTTTCCTGTGTTGCGGTCATGGCTAATCCGGTTTCAACCTCGCCTTTTGCAATGAGCTTTATATCCGTATGGTTGCCATCCAGCACCATGGTGTGCACCAGATTGCCGTAGGTATCCTGATGTTGGCTGAGCTGACCATTCACTGAGATCGACCAGCTTCTTACGCGCTGGCCAAAGCCATCCTGCGGTGTTAGCCTAAGCTGTTGAATACTGTAGTTAAGCGGCTGGCTGTAACTGTATTCGGTTGTATGTTGTATGCTGAATTGCATCTGGTTTTAGTGTTCTTTATAAATGGTGTAGGCGCAAGTCAAGCCGCATGAATGTTCAGGAAACTGCCTTGAATTTCGGCGCCTAATTGATGGTTGCGTTCGATAAAATCAGTCAAGAATTCATGCAGACCACTTTGAAAAATATGGTCCATGCGGCCGTATAGCAAACTCGCATTAATCTCGCCTGCAATCCTTCTGCATTCAACATGGCGGCCAGTGGTCAGGTTTTCCAGAATAGAGGTGATTTCAGTAAAGCAGGCATGCAATGAGCGCGGCATATCTTTACGCAGCACCAGCAGTTCGGCCACGCGCCAAGGCTGAATCGTATCGTTGAAGACCTTTTGATAAGCTTGAAAAGCTGAAACTGAGCGTAATACGGCGCTCCATTCGTAATAGTCCACACCGCCGCCAATTTCTTCTTCCTGCGGCAGTAGTAAATGGTATTTCACATCCAGCAGACGCGCTGTGTTGTCGGCACGTTCAATAAATGTACCCAGACGCAGAAACTGAAAAGCGTCGTCGCGCAGCATGGTGCCAAAGCTGACACCTCGGAATAAATGCGAGCGTGCTTTTACCCAGTCACAGAATTCACGCAGGCCTTCTTCAGCGAGGTCTTTGCCTTCAAACTGACTGAATTCGAGCCACAGTGCATTGATGTTTTCCCATGTTTCCGACGTCATCGCCACACGAACCGCACGCGCGTTCTCCCGTGCACTGTATAAGGCGGAATAAATGCTGGAAGGGTTTTCCGGATCCATCGCCAGATAATGAATCACCTTGCTCGCCGTGTAATCGCTGGACTGCTCCATAAATGCCTCGGCATTGCCTGAAATCTCCAATGCCGGCTGCCACAAAGCGGCTTCGCTCAGTGCGGCGTTAGGTACTAAAGCCATGTTTGCCGTAACATCAAGAATGCGCGCCATGTTCTCTGCGCGTTCTATATAACGTGCCATCCAGAATAAGTGATTCGCGGTTCTACTTAACATACAGCGACCTCATCCTTCAGCGCTTGTTTAATCTCCGCGACTTCCTGAGTAGAAGTTTCCTGCAATACCCAGGTATCTTTCGTACCACCGCCTTGTGAGGAATTGACCACTAAAGAACCTTCGCGCATTGCGACGCGGCACAGCGCACCAGGCACCAAAGTCACTGACTCACCGGAAAGTACAAATGGCCTTAGGTCGACATGGCGCGGCGCAATGCCTTGTTCTACCAGAGTCGGGCAAGTGGAAAGTGCCAGCGTAGGTTGTGCAATATAGTTGCTTGGGTCAGCCAGAATGCGCACGCGGAAATCCGCGATCTCCTGCTTGCTTGCCGTCGGGCCTACCAGCATGCCATAACCGCCGGAACCCTGAACCTCTTTTACCACTAGCTCGGGCAGCTTATCCAGCACATAGGATAAATCATCTTTTTTGCTCAATTCAAAAGTGGGTACATTGGATAGAATCGGTTCCTCACTTAAATAGAATCTGATCATTTCAGGTACGCGGATATAGGTAGACTTGTCATCGGCGACCCCGGTGCCAACGGCGTTGGCGAGTGTTACGCCGCCATTGCGGTAAACAGAGAACAAACCCGGCACGCCAAGCATGCTGTCAGGGTTAAATGCGAGCGGGTCAATGAATTCGTCATCAAGACGGCGATAGATGACATCCACGCGTTTGGGGCCTTCTGTGGTGCGCATATATACCGCATTGCCGCGTACGAATAAATCCTGCCCCTCAACCAGTTCTACCCCCATCTGCTGCGCCAGAAACGCATGCTCGAAATAGGCGCTGTTATATGCGCCTGGTGTCAGCAGCACAACCGTGGGGTCTTTGACGCCTGCCGGAGCGACTGCACGTAAATTGTTTTTCAGCACATGCGGATAGTGTTCAACCGGCGCGATTGAATAACGGCGGAACAGCTCGGGGAACAGCCGCATCATCATCTTGCGGTCTTCCAGCATATAAGAAACTCCGGACGGCGTGCGCAGGTTATCTTCCAGCACATAGAACTGCTTTTCACCGGTACGTACAATATCAATGCCGGCGATATGCGCATAAATGCCGCCCGGCACGTCTACATCAAACATTTCGGGACGATACTGGCTATGCAGCAGTATATTTTCAGAAACAATCCCCGCCTTGATAATTTCGCGCGCATGATAAATATCATGTAAAAACATATTGAGCGCTTTTACACGCTGAATCGCGCCTTTAGCTAAAACCTGCCATTCATCATTGGCTAACAAGCGCGGAATCACATCAAACGGTATCAAGCGCTCGGTACCGGCATTCTCGCCATAGACGTTAAAGGTAATACCTACGCGTCGAAATAGCAGCTCAGCCTCTTTGCGCTTAATTTCCAGTTGTTCAGCAGGTACGTTATGTAACCATTTTGCATAGTTCGCATAAAGAGAACGCACCCCCGTCGGGCTGGAGTGCATTTCATCGAAGCAGTTCATACTAGTAGGGCTATTCATGATGGATCACCGCTTTGCTTTTTGATATTACTTTAGTAAAAGCAAGCCGCATGCCATCTCGTAAGTAGGGTTATTGCATAAATATCCGCTTAATTAAAGAATTTACGCACTAATCCAGTGCCGAAGAAAACTGCATGCACTATATTATGAATGCTAGTAAATTAGTCAGGTATTTCTATAGTTATGGGGTTTGGCAAGAATCAGTGATTTTTGTTTCAAGTTTTGGATAGCGCGGATCAAGTTGTAAAAAAGCGGTATGTAAAATATATCCACAAGCGCCTAAACATAATTGAACTTATGTGCGTACCAACTAGACGAATTGAGTCACGAATTTATAAAACAGGTGTCTAGCATGAAAAAAATCACACTATTAGTTTGTGCATTGAGTTCTATCTCCATATCAGCATTGAGTCATGCAAATCAGCATGGGTCTGCTGATGCTGCGCATAGTGCCAAATGCCATGATATGAGTCAGGCTGGTTTTAGCATAGCGCATTTTGATAGTAACAAAGATGGCAGTGTCAGCCTGCAAGAATATCTTTCTGGCGATTCTGCTAATACTGAGAAAACCTATAAGCATCTTGATGCAAATAGCGACGGTATGCTTGATAAGCAAGAGCTGCAGGAGATTGAAGCGGTTTATAAAAGTATTCACGATCAATACAAAGCTAAAAATACCAGTATCTGAAGAGATCAGTACTTAGGAATGGCTTTCAAGTAACAATGTTTAATCAGTTTTGATTTGTTGCATCTAAACATCACTTAGCCACAATGTATTAATATCAAATATGCAATTTAAGGAGCTATCATGAAAGCAATATGGAATGATGTGGTCATCGCCGAATCAGACAATACTGTTGTTGTAGAAGGGAATCACTACTTTCCAATCACTGCGATCAAGCCCGAATATTTTACTGAAACGGAGCACACCACGACTTGCGGCTGGAAAGGTCTTGCCAATTACTATTCATTACAAGTCAACGGCGAGGAAAATCCGAATGCGGCATGGGTCTACAGAACTCCGCTCAAAGCGGCTGAGAATATTAAAAACCATGTTGCGTTCTGGAAGGGTGTAAAAGTAGGCAGTTAATGTAGTGTCAGCAGTCATCGTTACAGACAGGGGACTAAAGTTTTATGAATCATGCATTGACGCTAACCGCTGATAATATGCAACAGCAGTTGCTCCATCAATACCAGATGGTGAGAAGCAAATCGCTTGAAATCTGTAGTTATATCGAAACCGAGGATTACACTGTGCAGCCGATGGCAGATGTGAGCCCGCCCAAGTGGCATCTCGGCCATACTACCTGGTTCTTTGAGGAGTTACTGCTGGTCAGGTTCTATCCTGATTACTGTCGTTTTAATGCGCAATACAGTGGCTTGTTCAATTCTTATTACAAAGCACTCGGTGCGCATACGTTGCAGGCTGACCGCGGTAATTTATCCAGGCCTACGGTAGATCAGATCTTGGAATACCGTCATTATGTAGATGCGAACCTAGCAAAATTCTGCAATGAACATGTGCTAACGGATGAAATGCAATCTTTGATTGAAACCGGTTTGCATCATGAGCAGCAGCATCAAGAGCTGCTGTATATGGATATTAAATTCATTTTGGCGAGCAATGTCATCGATACGCAATATGCTGTGCAAGCGCTGCCACCTGCACCTGAGCCAATCCATGCTTGGTCAGAGTTTGCACAAGGGCTGTATCAAATTGGCCATGACGCAGCAGACTTTGCCTACGACAATGAAAAACCGGCACACCAGCATTATTTGTATCCGTTTGCTATCAGCCAGACATTGGTCACCAATGGTGAATTCTTAGCATTTATTGAAGATGACGGTTACGTCAAACCCCAGTACTGGCTGAGTCAGGGTTGGGATTGGGTGAATCAGCAGCATGTTCAGCAACCTTTATATTGGTCATGCCGTGACGGCGAGTGGGTTGAGTATACACTTTACGGGCTGATTCCTTTGGATTTGAACCGGCCTTTGGTGCATATCAGTTACTTCGAGGCGAATGCGTTTGCCAATTGGAAAAAGCTCAGGCTACCCACAGAGCAGGAGTTGGAAGTATTTTTAAATCAGGCACCATTGGCGACAGGGCTTGCTGATACCACATTGCTGCATCCGAATAATGCGCAGAATGTGTACGGTGAAGTTTGGTGCTGGACTAGTAGCCAGTATTCTGCTTATCCACGTTTTAAAGCTTTTGACGGCATTTTGAACGAATATAACGGCAAATTCATGTGTAATCAGTTTGTGTTAAGGGGCTGCTGTGTTGCAACACCAGATCAGCATTATCGGCATAGTTACCGAAACTTTTATCAACCACAGCAGCGTTGGATGTTTTCAGGCATCAGATTAGCGAAGGATATCGTTTGAAAATTACCAATTTAATCGAAGTGGATCAGTTCACTCAAAACCGAGAAGCGTTTACCACCGATGTGCTGATGGGCTTAAGCAGTGAGCCCAAAACTATTTCAGCAAAATATTTTTATGATAATGCCGGCAGCGAACTGTTTCAAAAAATTTCGCAGCATCAAGACTATTACCTGACTAAAACCGAATTTTCAATTCTTGAGCAATTTGGCGCGTCGCTTGCGGCCACGATTAATGAGGCGGAAATTGATATTCTTGAGCTGGGTGCAGGGGACGGACATAAAAGTAAATTAATTATCGATAGCTTTTTAGCGCAAGGCACCAAGGTTAATTTTTATCCGATTGATATCTCTGAGAAAGCTATGGGTTTGCTGGGAGCAAATCTGACGGTGAGTGAGCAGCTTAATATTCATGGCATTGTGGCAGATTATTTTCACGGTCTAAATTCACTCAAAACAATCTCCAGTAATAAAAAACTAGTGTTATTTTTGGGCTCAAACATCGGCAACTTTAACAAGGCGCAAACACAAGAATTTCTGAAAAAACTTTGGCTGTCGCTAAATGCAAACGATCATGTGCTGATTGGTTACGATCTTAAAAAAGATACCAATATCCTCAATAAAGCCTATAACGACTCTGGTGGGTTGACCACCGCCTTCAACCTGAACTTGCTCAAGCGCATGAATGTGGAGCTAGGCGCAGATTTCGATATGGATAAATTCAAGCATTACGGGTTTTATAATCCATCATTGGGCGCCATGGAAAGCTATATCATCTCTCTGCACGATCAGGACGTATACATTGCAGCACTGGAAAAACATTTTCACTTTGAGAAATTTGAGGCGCTGCATTTAGAGTCATCATTCAAGTTTTCTGAATCAGAGATTCATGCGCTTGCCACCCAGACCGGCTTTAAAATTGAAGCACATTTTACTGATGCGCAAAATTACTTTGTTGATGCGTTGTGGCAGGTGCAAAAAAGCTAATGCTTACACCAGTAATGGCCTGTGTCGTTACTTGATTTCCATTGATACATAAATCCGGAGAGTCCTTTGCAACAAGATTTTGATTTTGATCAGCTTGTGAATCGCGACCATAGCAACAGCCTGAAATATGATGGTCGCCAGGCCATGTTTGGTAAGCCTGATGTTATTCCGCTGTGGGTCGCAGATATGGATTTTGCATCGCCACCTGCAGTAAGCGAGGCACTGTTGCAACGCGCAAATCACCCCATTTATGGCTATAGCAGCTTCCCTGAAAGTATTTATCAAGCGCTGATCGATTGGCTGGAACGCCGTCATGGCTGGCGCGTTCAGCGTGACTGGTTAGTGCTGTGCCCGGGGGTAGTGCCTTCGCTGAATGCCGCAGTGATGGCGTTTACGCAGCCTGAGGATGCGGTTATTGTGCAGCCGCCGGTGTATTTTCCTTTTTTCTCTGCCGTGACTGATAGCGGCAGAAGCCTGTTACAAAACCCGCTACGCTTGGAAAGTAATCAATACCATATTGATTTTGAGCAGCTGGAAGCCTGTGCAGCGCGTGCAAAAATGCTGTTACTGTGTTCGCCGCATAACCCAGTGGGTAGAGTATGGCGTAAAGATGAGCTGGAACAGCTGCTCGCTATTGCCGAAAAATATCGGTTAATAGTATTTGCTGACGAGATTCATGCTGACCTGGTTTATCCGCCTGCCAAGCACCATGTGCTGGAATCTCTATCTCTGCACCGAAAAAACATTATTACAGCGGTGGCGCCGAGCAAAACTTTCAATGTGCCCGGGCTGAATTTATCTGCATTAATTATTACTGATGCGACGCAAAGGCAAGCGCTGAGCAAAGTGTTTGAACGCATGCATGTCAGTGCAGCTAACCCATTCAGCATAGTTGCGTTTGAAGCTGCTTATCAACATGGTGATGCTTGGCTGGATGCGCTGTTGAGCTACCTGCAGCAAACCCGTGATTTAGTACTTGCATATGTCAGTGAGCATTTACATCAAGTGCATGCTATCGTGCCTGAGGGTACTTATCTGGTGTGGCTCGATTGCCGCGAGCTCGGTTTGGATGATGCCGCATTAAAGCAGTTTTTTATTCAACAAGCTGGTGTAGGTTTGAGTCCAGGCAGGTTATTTGGCGAGGCGGGCAGTGGCTTTATGCGTATGAATATTGCTGCACCCAGATCGCTTATTACAACAGCGCTGGAACGCATGGCTATTGCGCTGCAATCTCGTAAATAATAAATGCAGCAGGCAGAAGTCAATATTGTCTGGTTGAAACGTGATTTAAGAATACAGGATCACGCCGCACTCTATGAAGCTGCCAACAATGGGCCAGTATTACCAATATTCACTTGGGATGCAACGGTATGGTCAACCCCGGACTATTCAAAACAGCATGTGATGTTTGTGCGCGAATGTTTAGACGTGCTGAAAACAGATTTGCAGGCTATAGGCCTGGATCTGTTTCAGTCCACCGACGGCATATTGCATGTGTTAAACACATTGTTTAAGTCACACCGCATTGCCGGTTTGTATAGTCATGAAGAAACCGGTAATCAGCACACTTATGCGCTTGATATCAGCGTGGCTGCTTGGTGTCGCCAGCATCAGGTCATCTGGCATGAGTATGCACAAACCGGGGTGGTGCGCCGCTTAAAAAACCGTGATAGTTGGAACGCGATCTGGCAAAAACGTATGTCTGCGCCGCTTTACCCGCTACCAACTGCTACATTGGCGCAAGTGCAAAGTACTGAGCTTTTTAATGCCAATACTGATCACGTGCTGCACTTGCGAAAACCGCAGCCAGATAAACCGCTTAGGCAAAAGGGCGGGCGCCTTTACGCACTAAAAACCCTCAATTCATTTTTAAATGGCCGTGCCAGCCAATACCGTGGCGGCATATCCAGTCCTATTTCATCACAAGAGGCGGGTTCCAGAATTTCGCCGTATCTGGCTTGGGGTGTATTGAGCATGAAAGAAGTCATGCACGCACTTTGGCTACAGCGTGTTCGATACAAACAAAGTCCGGATAAGTACCCCAAGAAGCTCGATAGTGGTCTACTGGGTTTTGAGAGCAGGCTGCATTGGCACTGTCATTTTATGCAGAAGCTTGAATCAGAGCCGGAGATGGAATATCAGAACCTGCACAGTGCGCTCAATGGGTTGCGTGATGAAGCCTGTGCAGATGCACAATCCCGTGAAAAACTGCAAAAATGGGCACAGGGCAAAACCGGCTGGCCATTGGTGGATGCCTGCATGGCCATGCTGCGTGAAACCGGCTGGATCAACTTCAGAATGCGTGCCATGCTGATGAGCACTGCAAGCTACTTATATTGGCTGCATTGGCGCGAACCGGGTTTGCATCTGGCCAGAGAGTTTCTGGATTATGAACCCGGCATCCACTGGCCGCAGGTGCAAATGCAGTCCGGCACTACAGGCATCAACACCTTGCGCATTTATAACCCAGTCAAGCAGGCCAAAGATCAAGACCCTGAAGGCCATTTTGTCCGTAGATGGATACCCGCATTAAAAAATGTACCAACGACATGGATATTTGAGCCCTGGCTCATGACTCCCGAACTGCAAATGCAATACCAATGTGCAATCGGGCACGACTACCCGGCACCTATGATGACAATAGAATCAGCGCTTAAGTTAGCCCGGGCTAGACTCACACAAGCTAAATATGGTGCTAACCATCACGTAGAAACCAAACGTATCATTCAGAAACATGCCTCCAGAAAAGGCAAGTCTGCAAAAAAATCCAAGTCTGGCAAGGTGTCACAACAGCAGAGTGTAAACGGCTCAGGCACTCAGCAGACCTTGTTTTAGATCGGAATTTATTTTTTTAGCAGCTGGTCAACCGTAAAAAAACGCCTGATTTTTACCTGAAGTTTTGGCTTCATACATTGCCTGGTCTGCTGCGGAGATTAACGCTATAGTTGATTTGGCATGATCCGGGTAAATCGCAATGCCAATACTTATCCCCATGAACACCGGTTTTTCAGCGTTGCCCTCGAATATTGGCTGATTCAAAGACTGGATAATACGATTGGCGATTACTTGCAACTCATCTTTGTCTTTAAAATGATTTGCGACGAGTACAAACTCATCTCCGCCTATGCGCGCGAAAAAATCTGAATCGCGTAATGTCTTGTTAATTCTCTCAACGGCAGTAATTAAAGCTTTATCTCCGGCATTATGACCATACTGATCGTTGATCAACTTGAAACCATCTAGATCCATATACAATAGCCCAATTTTCAGCTTGCCTCTATTCGCTTGAGAGATGGTCTGTTTCAAGTATTGCTCAAAATTTCTCCTGTTCGGTAGTTTAGTCAGGGCGTCATGTAATGCAAGGTGACCAAATTCCTCAGCAAGTTCTTCAAACGAGGAGGCATGCTCAAATAGCCAGACGGTCCTTTTATAATTGATAAAGAGGATCGCACTCATAATCAGCACAATCAACAATGACAATAGTTTTATCTTTTTAAGCGTCTCTGCTAACAGGCTATCAACTTTATCGCTCTCAGTTTGCATAATGGTGTCCAAAGACCTTAATTCCATACGGACTTTATCCATAATGATTTTATTATTATTGGTCGCTACTCTGAGATGCGGGGCATAGGAACCCGCCGATAGTTGCATTTGTAATGCAACCTGGCCTATACCAAATTTGTTTTTTATAAGTGCATCAAGCCTGACAAGCAAGGGCTTGATTTCGGGAATCTCTACTTGGTGACTTCTTAGTTTATTCAGCAGCAACTCATTTTGTATCGCCGATGTATTATAGGTATTGAGAATTCAACATTGCCTGTCATAAGATAGCCTCTGAGGCTGTTTTCGGCAGTAATAAGTGAATTAAGCAGCTTTACCGCTTCATACTTTGTCTCTGAGATTTGTACTTTGCGCTGAGCAGACTGAATCAAATTGTGGGCGCTAAAAAACACCCAGGACATTGCTATTATGAGAACAATTGAAGCAATGGCAGGCGGGAGGATAATGTGTTTCTTGTAATTAAGATTACCAGTCATTATCAAATTCTAAATGCCCTTTCAATATTGGGTCTGTAACCGTTTTAATATAGTAATTGGCAGGCAGGCGACAGATATCTAAAATATATCTGCTATATTTTCAGTATAGTCCTATGAATTTATAAATATAAATAATAGCGAAATTTAAGTTGGCGGACGAAGACATTCCAACTTTATCAAGAGCACCGACGCCATTCAAAATTAAAAGGTGCTAACTTATTTGTTACTGCTTAGGCTGCATATCCAATTACTTCAGACATGACATTATTTCTGGAATTACCGCTTTACGCTTAATTATATCAATATCAACTTAGCATGTATGTACGGTATCGGACAGACTCGAATTTAATGGCAATTTAAGATTTATTGACGATAAAGCTACAAATAAATGCGTTATATCGTGATGTTAACTTCACAAAGGATTGAAAATGAATTGGGATCAAATCGAAGGTAATTGGAAGCAGTTAAAAGGTAATGTTAAGCAGCAGTGGGGCAAACTCACGGATGATCAGCTAGATGTTATTGCTGGCAAACGTGATCAATTGGCAGGCAAGATACAAGAAGCCTATGGACAGACCAAGGAAGATGTTGATAAGCAAATAGATGATTGGCAGACCAAGCAAAAATAAGCTGCTTGCTGGGATAAGACTAGCTAAAGTCTGAATCTTCTCTGTATGCATCCCCATTGATCAATATATAACACCATACTATTTTTAACATAGTAGACAGTTGTATAAAGAAATAAAAAAACAAATTAAGCTCACATCAGGTGCGCTTAATTTGGATGGGGCGTGGTGGAATCAAGCTGTATATATCTGATTCCAAACCTGATCGGAATTGGCAGATTTAAAAAATTAAATCATATCGCCAATTACTACCTGGTTAAATGCAATTGCCTTTTTTGGCTTGGCCTGGTGGGCAATGATGACCAACGACAATGCAACCGTTCAAGGAAATAAAACTAAGGAGTAAAACTGTAATTGATATTTTTTTCATGATTTCAATTTAACACATTATTCATATAGTGCATATTTAATATGCGGATTAGCATCTACAGTAGAAAAGTATCGATGAAGTCACATCTGAATTTAGATGTGAATCCAGCCCGAGCCGTAGCTCAGAAGCGCGTATGCTGAAAAAGATAAGTAGTATTGATGTTCAATTAAATCAATAACCAATTTCTCATGCTTATGGATCACGATCAGCGCATAAATTTACGTGCTCGATGACAGGCTTATTGCGCCAACCTCTAGCTTGTAGATATTTTAATTTAGCTTATTTAATACTATTGGTTTTTTGTGCGACCTAAGCACCACAGCCAAATAAACCCTATTAATCCAGCCACTAGAGAAGCCGTCAATACCCCGGTTTTAGCCATTAACAGATATTCCGGCTGGTTTGCAAAGCCAAGCTCGGCAATAAAAATCGACATGGTGAACCCAATACCGGCTAACACTGACACGGCGGCAATCTGGCTGAAACGTGTGCCAGTAGGCAGCTGCCCAATACCTAAACGCAGCGCTATCCAGCATGCCCCGCTGATACCGATAAACTTGCCAAACACAAGGCCAAATGTTACGCCTAGCGTGACAGGATGAGAGAACGTTTCACTTAGTGTTCCCAGCTGCAATGGAATGCCGGCATTAAAAATAGCGAATATAGGAATCACGATAAAAGCGACTGGCAAATGCCAGATATGCTCCAGTCGCTGCAGTGGTGTTTGTACCCCGTTTACACTTTCTTCCAGATTCTGCACTATAGAGTAGAGTTTTTCATTTGCCATCAGGCTATCATCTTGCCGACGATTGGCAATAAAGCGATCGATTTGCTCATTAATGAGATCTGCAAATAAATTAGGGTCATATTTGGATCTTGCCGGTACTGTAAATGCCCCTATAACGCCGGCCAAGGTCGCATGTACGCCGGATTGCAGCAACGCATACCAAAGTAACACTGCAACTATAAAATAGGGCATGGCTTTACGGATGCCGGCATAATTGAAGCTCATCAGGATTACGACTAACACAGCTGAAGCCAACAACCAATTCAATGCTAATTCTTGCGTATAAAATAAGGCAATAACCAGCACGGCTCCCAAGTCATCTGCAATCGCTAAAGCCACGAGAAATGTGATGAGCGCTTTTGGTACACGATTCGCCAACAATACCAAGACGCCGACAGCAAATGCGATATCAGTTGCCATTGGTACCCCCCAGCCTTGGGCTGCCTCGCTATCGTGATTAAATGCAAGATAGATGAGGGCAGGCACCACCATGCCGCCTACAGCAGCGATGATGGGCAGCGCTGCCTGACGTAAATCCGACAGTTCGCCCACCATAATTTCGCGCTTTAACTCTAAGCCAACGACAAAGAAAAATAACGCCATCAAACCATCATTCACCCAATGATGCATGCTCATATTGATTGCCCAGCTACCTATGTTGAGGCTGATGGGGGTATGTATGAGATGCTGGTAAGCCTCTGCCAGAGCGCCATTGGCTAAAAATAGCGCGATAATAGCTGAGCCCATTAGCAGAAGGCCACTAGTCGTCTGCCGATGGATAAATTCTTCAAATGGCGTGAGCACGCGACTGAAAACGCGCTCCCATGGTGCGTAATTGATCCCCGATTCTTGATTAGGTGACACTTTTAAATCTTCTGACATATTAATTTTTCCGCTTAATTACTTTTAAGGACTTGAACACTTTGTTGTTGACTAGCCATGATGAAATTGAATCCACCCATTAAGAATGTAAAGTAGTAAAAGACTAAGACTTATCCAAGTAAGCTTTAGTACAGACCTGCGCTGCGGTCTGAAAATAAGACCTATGATCACTAGTAAACTCATCATCACTGCGGTAAATGCAGTGATGATATGGCTGGCATCTACATTTGCAAGTAATGGCCCTTTCACATAAAACAAATCGTCCACTGCTAAAATTAAAATGTCGAACAAGTTGCTGCCCAGTAAATTAGCTATCGCCATATCAATAGCGCCAAGCTTCAGTGCCGCAATTGTCACAACCACTTCCGGTGCTGATGTTGCTGCAGCTACAAAAAAACTACCGACAAAGCTTTGGTCCCAGTCCATCATGTCAGAAATATCTGAAGCGATAAAAGGTAGAAAAGAACCTGCAGCGATAACAAAAACAGCCGCTATTAAATAGCCCCTGAAGGCTTCACGCAAGCTGACTTCAGGATATCTCTCAGCAGAAGTTTCGGTATATTTGTCTAAGGTACCTTTTTCATAGCGATGTATTGATCGCATAGCAGCTAGATACACCAGTACAATTATCGGGCTATATAAACCGACATGCCATAATACCGGACTCATCCCGGCATGATCCAGAATCAGGCTAAACCCTGTGAATCCAATTAATAAAGCACCGAGTGCAGCAGATAAAATATGCCCCTGCGCAGCTCGACTATAGATCGTCTCGCGTTGATACAGCGCATCCAGCAAAACTAGTATCAGAAGATTAAAAACGGTACTACCCAGCACATCACCAACCGCGATATCAGGTACGTTCACGACTGTAACGGCAGAAATGCCTGTTGCCAGCTCAGGCAACGATGTTGCAGTGGCAAGAAGTGTGAGACCAATCCATGAGGATGAGATGCCGGTCTTTTCAGCGAGTATGTCACCATACCTTGATAGAGCATAACCGGCAAAAGTTATGATTGCAAAACATAGAATAAATGAAAGCCAGAGCTCAATAGTATTCATCTATAGATCACTCGTTTGGTGCTAGATATGTTTGAATGTTAAGTGACACATTAGCGCTTGCCTAGAGGCTCAAATGCGGCATTAATTTGTATTTTTTCCATACCGTCCACCAATTGAGTTAAGTGATTATGAAGCTCAGTAAGCACTTCTGGATTCAAGCGCATCAGTGCATCCGGCAGTATGCCTCGATGGGGGAGCGGTGCTTTTTTGAGTACTTCTTGCCCCTGATCAGTAGCTACCAGATAAACGACTCTTCGGTCACTAGTGCTTTTTACTCTAGTGATGTACCCCTCTGATTCAAGCTTATCTAGAAGATTGCTGGCTGTGGATTGGTGGATTGACATGTGAGTCGCCAAATCTGTCACTGTTAACTTATCAGTTTCTACAATTTCGGCAAGTGCCCAAAGTGAGGCGCCGCCAATACCGGCTAATTTCTCAATTTCATGAAAATGGCGATTAGCTGACTTGAAAATAATGCGGAACAGCTTAAGTGTTTCAAGTGCTTGGGTTTTAGAATTGACGTTATGTTCAGGGGTATCCATGATTGAATTGTTTTCGTATTTTTCTTAGGTTAAAACATCAGTTTGATTTTACAGCAAGGATCTTAAATAGATTCATAGCTTACGTTTAGAGCAAACTTTTTGCTACTCTTATGCTTGAAAATAAATAGTTATTTAATTTGTTGACTTAGCTAGTTTTTACAATTACATTTGTCACTAAGTTATTTTATAACTTGGGAATGTGTCATTCCTTCCTGCGGCCCGCTCCTGGAGTGGGCCGTTTCTTATTCAAGCCCCATATCTCAAAGCTTTGAAGCTTTTAGTGTGCCATTAACCATTAATCCTAATTGAACTCACTTATTGGCGCTATGCGCTTCTGCAAGCGTCGAATACAGTGGTTTACTGAATATTCTAGAAACAATAGACGCAATCATTGCAACCGCCATAAGACTGATGATCATCTCATGCCCATCTATCATCTCCATTACGATAATGAATGAGGTCAACGGTGCTTGGGTAGCGGCAGCTAAAAAACCTGCCATGCAAAGTGCATAAACGGCTGCGGCATGTTGCTGGCCTATTAATGGCAATAGATCATTACCAATCCCAGCACCAATAGAGAGTGATGGCGCGAATATTCCGCCCGGTACCCCGCTTAAATAAGTAAAGATCGTTGCCAGATATTTAACAGGTGCGTACCGCCAAGTCTCCGCGATGTTTCCATTGAGCATTTCCTGGGTTGAAATATAGCCGGAGCCATGTGCTGCACCTCCGCTGATGGCGCCTAATAATGCAACCATTAGGCCGCAGAATCCGGCCCACCAAAGCGGATGTAGATGACGGAATAGTCCGAGACGGCCATTCATTCTCCCTGAACCTTCAAGCAGTGTTCTGCTAAAAATGCCACCGAGTACGCCGCAAACCAGACCGCATACAATGACTGGAATGATGATTGTTCTGTCGATCACACCAACGGACAGATTGCCAAAATAGGTGTAATTGCCTTGCAATGATATAGAAACCAAGCCTGATAATACGATTGCAGTTATGACTATGCCGTTAGTCTTTTGTTCAAACCTGCGGCCAAGCTCTTCAATGGCGAATACGATACCTGCCAGCGGTGTATTAAATGCGGCAGAAATTCCGGCTGCGCCACCAGCCAAAATTAAATGTCTTGGGTTTACTGAAAATCCAGCTGGCAGAAAGCGGCTAAAAGCATGCATCACACTTGCACCAACCTGAACGGACGGGCCTTCTCTTCCTGCAGAGAATCCCGCAGCCAGCGCCCCAGTTCCCAGTACGATTTTACCTATAGCAATTTTTAACGATACTAGTTTTGAGGAAGGTTCTTCAACGCTATTCAATGCAGCAATGGTTTGAGGTATTCCGCTACCGCTGGCTCCCGCAAACCAGCGTCGCGTTATCCACACAATTGCCATCCCCGCGAGTGGGGTGATGATCAGCGGCAGCCACCACTCAGACTTCTGTAATGAAAAGAAAAGGTTGTTCGCATGTTCGGTCAGCTTTGCAAACAATACTACGATAAAACCAGCAGCTGCAGCTGCAGACCATACAATCAGCCTTCCACGCCAGGCGTCGAAATCTGCAAGTTTAGCGGAGCGTATAGCAAGCAGTATTTCTTGTATGGACGGCATCTGGTAAAGATATGTTCAAAGTGGTGTCGATTAATTACTTATTGTATTGCTATAAATATATTTGTACAATAATAATATATTTATATTTGTGCAATAGTATTTATGCGGGTATATGGATACCTAGAGCAAAAATGCTACCTCATCCGATCAACTTAAGCATAGGGTCAGCATGTCTAATTTATTGCTAATTTCAGAAGATTTTGTTTTAACAAATCAAATTAGTTCAAGTTTTGACAGTATGGGATGGGTCTCAGAAAATGTCACACTGATCAGCATGATGGCGCAAGGCAGTGAGCTCATGAAAGGTAAGTCTTGCGGCATCATGGTTGTTGATGCTGGATTTAATCGATATGGCAGCCTGGTAGTAGAAATGAGCGCAGTAATCAGAAACTGTTCAATGCATGCGCCGCTTTACCTGATATTCAAGGGCGAATATGACCGGATTTTTGATGTATGGGCTAAATACGCAAAAAGAACTTTTCAATCGGCCATACACCCCCTAAGGGCAGCACAGGCAATCGAAGAAATTATCCGCTTGGAAACAAGCTCAGTTCCAAGAGAAGCTTATTATTCTCCGATGGATTCAATTTAGGAGATGCATGAATCATACAATTAAAAATCTTTATGGAAAGTCATCACGGTCTTACACTATGGAACAGCTGATGTCTGAAGTTTTCCTGAAAACAGTGGCATCATTATGAGTACATTATTACTAATCTGTGATGATATCGTATCAAGTGACAGTATCATCCAAAAAATGGGTGGTGAATATGTAATTTGGCATGTTGCGCGCCAGCGGGACGCAATGGCATGGTTAAAAAAACATCAGCCTGAAACCATAGTTATGGATTTGGATTTGTTAGGTCATAGTGCAACTGAGATTCTTGATACGGTTAAAGAAACCTCTCATGATCATTACACCATGGCAATTGGGATATGTAAAAGCCCTGAACCACTCTCACCTTTATTGTTAGGGCGTCTGGATCAGTTAATTGTACATAGCGCCGTATAACAATTTTTTTCAATTTATAACGCTAGACTATTTTTGACATATTAGAAAGTGATGTGAAGTTCTAGAAAACAAAAAACTTACATAGAACTGAGCTTAGTTTGATGGTGCTCGTGTACAGAGTTAAACCAGCCAAAGGATGTATATAACTCCTGAAATTATTAATATACAGGTGTTGGATCAAGAGTATGCTGACTTTCCTGGCATTATTACCGTTGAAGCACCAAACAGAAGCGTCAGTCAGGTCTGAGCTACTACAGCTATGACTTGTTAAGTGCGAGACTCTTAAATGTCGTTATAAAGTTCTCTAGCCATGCTTTAGCATGATGCTTTTGTTTTACATCAGTCGTAGCATGCAAGTCTGCAATCATTTCACAACTGCTTTGTTTTATTTGATTTGCATAGTTTTGATAGATTGGATCTGGACTATTTCTTAAACGTTCAAACCCTTGTTCAACAAGTGTTTGTTTTTGCTGCTGATCCAAATTATTCTGTTTTAACGCGGTCACAATTTGCAATGCATCTGCATTGCGTCTGAGTACTTCAGTATAGGTAATTTCAGCTTTATAGTTTGATGCCAGTAACTTTTGTTTCAGCATATTTTTCTGAGATTTGTTCAAATTGCCATAAACTTTTTCAGCGTAATCAATGACTCTTTCCAAGCGAGCTTCGATTTGTTCTTCCCGTGTTTCTTGTAGCCATTCTGTTTTCCACTTTGAGGTACGTTTTTGTAGCATTTTCTGAAAATAGCTTAATTGTTTATCCGATAACAACGGCGCAATCTCGACAATGGTAGAACTAGATTCAACTTGTAAGCTCTGCATGGCATCTTGCATCGTATTCAAGGTTTCACATACGGTGCCGGGTTCAATTACTTCTTCACTCAAATCGCTTTGAATCTTTTGCAGCATTTCAACGTAAAGCGGGAGCTGTGTCTGGCGATGCCAATCAAGCAATGCATGCAAGGCCGGCTTTAATTTTTTATTTTGTGATTCTGTAAAATCAAAATAGTCATCCAGCCACCAGTGCATGCCTTCAGGCGCATTGTTGTAGGCCGTTTTAACCAAGCTGCAACTGGCAATACCTATTGCCATTAACAAGATAATAATCAGCTGAATTATGCGCATGAATTTTCTGACTACTCTTAAAGTAAATAGTTTTTATACTCTAAACGATAAGGCTGGAAAATAAGTAACAATTTAAACAAGAACAGTAAAGCTAAGGTTGAGCTAATCAGGGTTATATCTAAATTCGAGGGAGATTTTTGATGGTGATTATGAAGATCTAAAATAAGCCAATATTAAAGCAAGTTGGGTTTGGAGGATTGGGGCGGCAAAATTGAACTGCCGACACGTGGATTTTAAACTTTAAAAATCATCAATAATATATTGTTTTAGGCCTGCCTTCACTCGTTAATGCTTGCCAAGACGTGACAAGATTTTCACGTTTCTGTAACAGGATTTTAAGTTTTTTGACTGACTAATTATTTAATTTAAGAATAGCGCTTATTGTTAGAGGGAATTCTTGGGTCTTAGACGTATAAAAACCACTGTGCTAAACAGTGGTTTTTATATTCATGAATATCTTAGAAGCCAGCTGTATAGGTCAACATACCAGTGGTTGTTGATTTATCACCGTAAGCTTCCTCACGATAAACAACCTGAGCCCCAACCTGTTGGGTCTGATTGATTCTGTAGCCCAAACCAAGAGATGCAACCGCACGTGTTCTCTTGGAATCATCGTTAAATTTGATTGATTCAAGATTATCTATGCCTGTAGCTGAGTAGTTACCGATTTTACGTGCAGTATCATGCTCAATACCCAGAGACCCTGAAGCTGTAACTTGTGGGGTAACTTCTACTGCAACATTTGCACCTAGTAAGGTTGAAGTGGTTTCCTGGGTTAAGTTATCGTAAGTCAAAGGTGTGGTCACTGCCGCGGAAAGTTCTTCTGTGTAGCCATCACGTTTGATCTTGATATAGCGCAGACCGGCATAAGGACTTAACAGCACTTTATCATGCACCTGGAATCCGTAACTGCCAGTAAACTGCACGCCTTGTGTAGTCAGCTCTGTCTTGCCAAAGCCAGCCTCTGCAGTGCCCAAAGCCTGACGTGTTACGTCCAGATCCTTGTTGCCGTAACGATAAGCCGCACGCAGTTTCAGGCCTTCGCCATTTTCATTTTCCTGCCAAACACCGAATACGCCATAGTCTGGTGAATTGTTATCCAGACGAATACCACTATCTCTGACACTGGAAGTCATTTGCTCAACAAAACCACCAACGCGGATATTTTGATTCACGCGATAAGATGCCGTTGCAACGCCGGAGGTGCTATCGATACCAGAACCGCTCACGCTGGTGTTTCTTGCGGTCATAGAGAAGCACAGACCTTTATCATTAAACAGAGAGCAGTCGTAACTCAGGCCTGGGTTGACATAAGAAGCCTGCAGTGAGAAGAAGCCGCGCATGGTTGATGCGTTACGCTGCATGGAGGCGAGAGTGTCGGCAGCAGATGGGCCTAAATACTCAAATAGGAAATCAAAAATTGATACATATCCTTCACCACAACAACCATCCGTTGCATCAATACCAAAACCAAATATTTGATCCTTTGCTACTAGAATTCTTCTTGTACCATTTTGCGTATCTGCACCACCATCATCTGAAATAAGTATTACATCGCCATTATTCAGAAAAACAAATTTATCGAAACTTGGCCCGTCTCCATCATTTGTTACGTAATCCCAGCTAAAATTAACATATCCTGACTCAGGCGCTGTGATTGTGTAGCTATTGGTTCCACCGTCGCCACTGTTGTCTCCAATAATTGAAACGGATGTTGTTCCAGTTGGGGTAACAGATCCATTACCTGTAATGTTACTCGTCCAATTTACAGGAGCAAAGGCGCCTGTAAAATCTGCGGCAAATGTAATATTAGTAAATAATCCTAATAACCCTAAAAAAATAACTGAATTTAAATATTTTTTCATTTTTATTTTCCCCATAATTAACTACAGCCGATATTACCATTCTTTATATGAGTCAATAGGGATCAGACCACCATTTCAGTAATCTAAAGATGTAAAAAAAGCCCACATAAAGTGAGCTTAATTTAGATGGTGGCCGGGGGCAGAATCGAACTGCCGACACGCGGATTTTCAACTTTAAAAATCATCATTTGTATATTGTCAGTTTTTTTGCAGCAATATACTCATTAATTTCAGTTGGAGAGCCAGCTGGGAATAGATTTGGGAAGTAATAGCCTGTCGCTGCCGTTGGAAATGCGATTCTTACAGGGCCTTTTACAGAATCTGAAGCTAAAAATCCCAGCTTCAGTAACTCACTAAGCATATCTCTGGCCATGCGTTCACCAAAGCCTGTAATTCTTGAAGCTTCGCCACGTGCGAACTCACCTTTACGAAGTGCTTCCATCACTAGAAGGTGAGACTCTTTTTTAATGTTGGTTGTAGTAGATAGCACCCCAAAAAAATACTCAATGCGCTTAGATAGATTGTCCAAATCAAACATTTCGGACATAAATTTAACTTGATCTATGCAAGTATCAACAAAGAATGTGCTGAATGCCTGTAAGGCATTCAAAGATAAATTGCCGCGACCATCTAAATCGCCTCTACGCAGGCTATCTGCATCCTGTAATAGAGATTTATATTCATCGACATTACGAGCCAAGCCACGTGCGGGAGACCATAAGCCTACACCCTCAATGCCAGCTGCTTTCATGGCTAATACGGAAAAAAGTCGTGCAACACGGCCATTGCCATCAAGGAATGGGTGAATCCATAGTAAACGGTGGTGGGCGCAAGCAACCAGCGGCATGCGTTGATAAGGCAATTTATTTTGCCATGCCATTTGATAACTTGATTCAAACCTATTCATGAATTCTGGCAAAGCAGTATGTAGCGGAGGGTAATGTTTACCAACCTCCACCTCAGAGGCTCTCAAACTGCCAGGAGTAATCTTTTCAGTTCTTTTGCCGTCCGCTGAGGTTGACCAATGTAAATCCTCTGGCAGTTTAGAGTAAAAGTCTCGATGAATTGAACAAATCAATTCAGTAGAAAAGATATCAGGGCTAATTGCTTCCAAATATTTCTTTTCAACTTCAATATGCGCTCTAGCTTCAAGCTGTAATACACGTTTTTCAGGTGAGGTAGAGTAGTCACCAGACAATGCTCGTTCAATATCAATCGGTTTGGTATTGTGTCCTTCGATTAAATTGGAGTAGTAGCAATTCATGTTACTTACTAGGTGCGCTACTGCATCAATACACATGGGGTGAATGGAGGCTGAAAGCTTGGCTGATGCTATGGCCAAAGCGTAACTTTTTTCGAGTAGCGTACCACTAGCCTCAAATAAAAGAGGCTCCATCTGTCTTGGGTTGTCTGGAAACGTGTATGACATTTGCCGGTTGTTTTGCCGATTTAATTGATTGTATAGTATATTCTTTTATTGATTTGAACAAATTATTTTGCCGATTTATATGCTGATATGGATTTAACATGATAGAGAATGATTTAAGCCAGATTGATGCAGTGAGAGACTCTAGAGCAGGAGATGTTTTTCACTATCGTTGGGCAGCAAGGCGATGTCTACGAATGCTGGATTTTAAATCTAAAATAAATTATGTCGTCATTGAAGGCTCAAGTGAGTCATCGCGCCCTGGTGAGTTTGTAATGGATGTTACTGAGTATGTAGAGTCATCAGAAGATGGTAAAGAGGATATTAATTACTTCCAGCTTAAGCACTCAGTCAAGAGAGTTGAAGAGCCATTCCAGCTAAGTGAGTTACAAAATACCATAGAGGGCTATGCTGATAGATTTAAAGACCATTTAAATAATGTATCTGAAGATCATGGGGTGATTAAATATTATTTAATTACTAATCGAACAGTAAATGAAAAATTAGTGGAGTCTGTTAAGGCTATCGCTAATGGTAGTAAACCAGATACGAGAGTTCTAAATACCCTTAGAAGATATACAAAATTAAATGATACTGATTTGAAGTCGTTTTGTTCATGTCTAGATTTTATCGATAGTGAAGTCGATTTTTATAGTCAAAAAAAAGAATTACATTTTGAAATGGGAGCACTGTTTGCTGGAGTAATAGAGCAAGCAGAAATTAATAATCTCGTTGCTCTCATCCAAGAAAAAGCACTACCCGATAAGACTGATAAAAGTGGTATTAAGGGAAAAATAACAAAGGAGGATGTGCTCAAACTGTTCGGTGTTTCAGATACGAGAGACTTATTCCCAGCGCCAGCTGAGCTAGAAAAATTAAACCATCTTATCCGTCGACAGCAACATGAGGTTTTGCTAAAAGGTGTACTAGATTCAACTGAGCCAATAATAATTAGGGCTGAAGGAGGCGTTGGGAAATCGGTATTTTGTCAGCAATTAGCAAAGTCTTTGCCAGATGGATCTTTAGCAATAATTTATGATTGTTTTGGTGCGGGAAACTATCTAAATAAAAGTCAACCTCGACATCGTTGTAGAGATGCCTTATTGCAAATTGCAAATGAGATAGCTATTCAAGGGTATTGTGATACTTGGATTCTTCGCCATGTTGAATTGCATTAATAATTGACCCACCAATTGCATTTAAAATTGACCCACCCTGAGTTGTTAATTTAGCATAAATTTATTGGGTTGGTATCTTGATGCCTCTCTCCTTTTGACTGTGTGCAGTAC
>Ga0208125_100114_pt1 | contig 78398 bp, 72 predicted proteins | sample LakWasM128_HOW14_2_FD_183938 | JGI IMG/M metagenome (GOLD analysis project Ga0208125, IMG submission 183938) | Freshwater sediment methanotrophic microbial communities from Lake Washington under simulated oxygen tension - Sediment Metagenome... | ecosystem: Environmental > Aquatic > Freshwater >...
CGTGCTGGATAAAGTTAGTTCTGAGTCAGTTTTATGTTGCTGCCTTCGTCTAAGAATACCCGTACGTTTCTTGGGTAGACAAATACGTTCTCGCCTTGGCTGAGGTTGAGTTCTCGGAAACGTTCTTGTGTTAATTCTGCTTCCACCAATTCTGATTGGTCTGCTGGTTGCAGTTCTAATCTTACCAATGGACCAATCGCATGGATGTAACTAACGGTAGCTTCAAAACCTTGTGCGTTGCCGTTACGTACTTTATGTACTTCAATGTCATGCGGACGCACGTACGCGGTTGCAACGCTATTCTGAGTACCTTCATGCGCAGCAACTTTTACTTGAATATCACCAATTTTAGCCTCGCCAAGATGCACATGGCTATTGAATTGGTTCACATTGCCTAAGAATTGATATACAAAAGGTGTTGCTGGGTGGTTGTAAACATCTTGAGGCGTACCTATTTGCTCAATATTACCTTTGTTAATCACAACAACACGGTCAGAAACCTCTAATGCTTCGTCTTGGTCATGAGTTACGAAGATGCTGGTGATATGAAGCTCATCATGTAGGCGACGTAACCAGCGACGAAGCTCTTTACGTACTTTCGCATCTAATGCGCCGAATGGTTCATCAAGCAACAAAACTTTAGGTTCAACTGCTAATGCGCGTGCCAAAGCGATACGCTGTCTTTGTCCGCCAGACAATTGTGGTGGATAACGGTCAGCTAACCAGTCTAATTGCACGAGTTCAAGTAGTTCATGCACACGTCTTTTAATTTCGGCATCAGAAGGCCGTGTTTCTTTAGGGCGCACGCGTAAACCAAAAGCGACATTCTCAAACACAGTCATGTGGCGGAACAAGGCGTAATGCTGAAATACAAAGCCTACCTGACGTTCGCGCACTTGTCTCGCAGTTGCATCTTCACCATAAAAGTGAATGCTACCTGAGTCTGGCGTTTCAAGTCCGGCAATGATTCTTAACAGTGTGGTTTTACCGCAACCTGAAGGCCCTAGCAATGCAACTAGCTCACCGCTAGGCACATCCAAGCTTAAATCATTCAATGCGCTAAAGTTTCCAAAGTTCTTTTTGATATTACGTATTTCGATACTCATAGATTCATTCCAATTAATTCAATGTTTGTTATTTAGGTGGTATGTATTTAGATGCTTTCATTGAGGATAGCGTTTTGTGCCACACGCCATTCGACAAAGGTTTTGAGTATTAATGTGACAATCGCTAGTAACGCCAATAGTGAAGCCACAGCAAAGGCAGCTGCTAATTGGTGATCTGCGTAGAGAATTTCCACATGTAGAGGCATAGTATTGGTCATGCCAATAATATGTCCAGATACCGCCGATACGGCACCAAACTCACCCATGGCACGCGCGTTGGTTAAAATGACGCCGTATAGCAAGCCCCATTTGATATTTGGAAATGTGATACGCCAGAGGATCTGCCAACCTGATGCTCCTAAAACAAGCCCCGCTTCTTCTTCCTCTTTACCTTGTGCTTGCATTAAAGGTATCAGCTCACGTGCAACAAATGGAAAGGTAACGAAAATGGTAGCTAATACAATGCCTGGTATTGCAAAGATGACTTTGATGTCATGGTCAAATAGATATGAGCCAAACCAGCCTTGCATGCCGAAAATTAAGATATAGATTAGACCAGCAATCACAGGCGATACTGCAAACGGCAAGTCAATCAGTGTAATCAGTATGCTCTTACCCTTAAATTCAAACTTAGCAATTGCCCATGCTGCAGATACACCAAATACTACATTAAGCGGCACGGCAATAAGCGCTGCGATTAATGTAAGCTTCATTGCAGACAGCGCATTAGGATCTGATATCGCTGCAAAGTAAGTGGCAAAACCGTGACGTAGTGCCTCTGTAAATACTGCCAGCAATGGCAATATTAGAAAAATACCTAGAAATAGCACAACAACTGAAATAAACAGCCTGCGAACCAAAGCTGGCTCAGAAGTTGCCCGGCTGATAGCCACTTTGTTGTTGTAATTGCTATATTGCGATTGAGTTAAAGTGTTTGTAGCTGTGTTAATGGACATAATGTTCTCGAATAATGGCTAATACTTTAGTGTGAGGTGGTATGACGACGGCTAAGCCACCATTGCAAACCATTAATGGCAAACAAAAGTAAGAAGGAAATTACTAACATCACTACAGCCACAGCTGTGGCCTGCGAATATTCGTGCTCATCTAACTTAATGTAGATGATAAGTGGGGTAATTTCAGATACAAAAGGAATATTACCTGCAATGAATATGACTGAACCGTATTCGCCGATTGCTCTAGCAAAAGCTAATGAAAAGCCCGTCAGTAGTGCTGGCCATATCGCTGGAAATACAATCTTAGAGAAGGTCTGCCAGCGATTAGCCCCCAAGCTTGCGGCTGCCTCTTCTGTTTCGGCCTCTAAATCTTCTAATACAGGTTGCACGGTACGTACAACAAATGGCAGACCAATAAACGTCAGCGCAACAATGACGCCAAGCGGTGTAGAAGCCACTTTGATGCCGTGTGGCTCCAGCCAAGCACCTATCCAGCCATGTGCTGAGTACAAGGTGGCTAAGGTGATACCAGCGACTGCAGTAGGAAGTGCAAAAGGTAAATCGACTAAAGCATCGAGGATTTTTTTACCTGGAAATTTATAGCGCACCAGTACCCAAGCTGTCAGCAAACCAAAAACCGCATTGATTAGTGCGCCGATTAAAGATGCACCAAAGGTTAGTTTGTAAGAAGCGACAACCCTTGGTGCCGTTACTACCTCCCAAAATTCATTAAAACTTAACTCGGCAGTTTTAATAAATGCAGCTGATAAAGGAATTAATACTATCAAGCTAAGGTACAGAATTGTGTAGCCTAGAGATAGGTTAAAACCAGGAAGGATATTCTTTTTTGTGGACATATTATTCAATCAAGTATTCGTGCAAGGACTCAGGTAAGTGGTCGCCAATTTAACAGGTATCTTAATAAGTTAAAAATACTGTTTACCTATAACTTTATAGCTAAAAAGTATTAAGCAGCTGTACTTAAATTTCTGTTGGTATTGAGGATAGAGACGGTACGTTTAAATAATGAAGACGGCTGTAACTCTTTAGCTGTAACAGGCTTTGCTAGGAAGTAGCCTTGAAACAACGTGCCGCCAGATTCAATGGCAATATCTAACTGATTTTGAGTCTCAATGCCTGTAATCACAGGCTTCGCACCAATGTCTCGTATAATCTTAATCAACTCAGGTAAAGCATTGCGTACACGCTGATTGGTTTCGGCTTCTTGGATTAAATTCAAATCCAATTTGACGAAATCAGGTGTGAATTTCCATAGTCGATCGATATGTGATTGATTGCTACCAAACCGATCTATCGCAATACGGTAACCGCGATCACGATAGTTGTTGATTGCATCCGACAATTGTTGATCATGCTCAATTAATGCTTCCTGTATTTCAATGACAATGCGCTCGGTGGGAACAGAGTTGGCGTGTAAAATCCGCTCAAACACTTTACCGTGCTCATTGACTGAAACTAATAGCTTGGGATGCACATTTAGAAATAGCAAACCATTTTCCGCATAGATTTGCCTAAAATTCAGCACGTGCAATGTTCTGCTGACGCGGTCAAATTCAACTAACTTGCCAGCTTGTTCAGCATAGGTAAATGCAAATTCTGGCGCACTGGCTAACTCACTGCCTAAAGTTGGTCTTAATAAGGCTTCATGGCCATATAAATCGCCAGCCTCGCTATCATAAATTGGTTGAAAGGCTGTATTCAAGCGCACACCTACAAACGTGCTATTGAATTCACCCGTAAACTGTTCGGCTAAGCCGTATTCATCGAAATCCAGCAATAATGATTCTTTCAGTTGCAATCTTAGTTGCTCTACGTGCGCGGAAATTGGTTGTTGGGCCATGTCTACTCCTTTTACTTTTTCTTTATTTATTATAGATTTGGTCAAAATTACCGCCATCGGCAAAGTGGACTTTTTGTGCCTTGTCCCAGTTTCCAAATACTTCGTCAACACTGAATAATGCTACCGGTTTAAACTTAGCGCTGTATTTCTCAGCGACTGAAGCTAGGCGCGGTCTTAAATCATGCTGCGCCGCAATTTCTTGTCCTGCTTCTGAGAAGTGAAACTCAGCGTAAGCTTGAGCAAGTGCACGAGTCTTATGTTTATCAACATATTTATCTACAATAGCGATTGGATTTTCTGCCAAGATGCTGACTGACGGATAGACGACATCGAACTGCTGCGTTGAATCTTTTTTGATTAAATTCACTTCATTTTCAAAAGTCAGCAACACATCACCAATGTCACGTTGTGCAAAAGTCGTTGTGGCGCCACGTCCGCCAGTATCTAAAACAGGTACATTTTTAAATAGCTTGGTTACAAATTCTTTGGCTTTCGCTTCATCGCCGCCTTTTTTAATGACATAACCCCAAGCAGCCAAGTAACTGTATTTACCATTACCCGATGTTTTTGGATTAGGTATCACCACAGAAATACCAGGCTTAACTAAATCATCCCAATCTTTAATTTGTTTAGGGTTGCCTTTGCGTACCAAAAACACCGTGGTTGAGCTTGTTGGCGAGCTGGCATAAGGCAAACGTTTTTGCCAATCTTTAGGAATCAGTTTTCCACGGCTGTATAGAATATCAATGTCTGGCGATTGGTTCATGGTCACAATGTCAGCTTCAAGACCGTCGTTAACCGATCTAGCCTGCTTGCTTGAGCCGCCGTGAGATTGGTTGATGGTGATGGTTGCGCCAGTTTTATCTTTCCAATATTTTATAAATGCCGTGTTAAAGTCTTTATAAAACTCTCTAGTGACATCGTAAGAAACATTGAGCAAGCTATTGTCGGCAGCGAAGCTGAGTGATGAAAATGCCGCTGAGGAAATCAATAAACTGGTAATAAGTAATTTCTTTAACATCTGAATGACCTTGTGCTATTAGTTTGAATAGAAGCACTTTAATCAACAGTTGAAATAATGTAAAAGAATTATAAATGATATGTATATGCAAAATGGTGATATATAAAATAGTTGAACGTGCCTTTTTAAAGTCGTTCGAGTGGTGTATATTGAGTGCATGAAAATAAAGGAAAGCCATTTTAGGCAGGGATTTAAATAGATAAACACTTAAAATCTTGTAAAAGAATATCGTAGTTAGCTAGCGCTGACCGGACAACCGGAAGCCAGTGAGTCGAAAGACCGCTGGCTTTTTGCGTTTTTAACGCCTGTGAATTTGGTGGCAATTGACTGGTCATCGGCGTGATTTTAAAAATAGAAGTTGGAAATTATGAAACTTAATCAGCATACAAAAGCAGTAGAGCCGCTGGCATCGAATGATTTAGGCATTGCTCAGATTGTGACGCAGTTACGTGACTTACGGCTGACGTCCTTAGAAAACAGGCAACGCCGGGACAAGCCGCCAAAGTTGCCGTCGCGCAAGGTGTTACGAGAAATTATAGAAGGTTTGGCTGCGGCATTATTTCCTAACCGCCTAGGTTTGCCTGATCTTAAAGAAGAAGGTATCGACTATTTCGTCGGGCATACGCTCGACGTGGCGTTGCGAGAGCTTGTTTCGCAAGTGAAGCTAGAGTTGAGCTTTACGGCTGATACGCAGAGCCAGTTAGATGCTAGTAAATTAGATATTAGCCAAGAATCAAGTTTGCCTACCAAATCTCCTGTCGAAATTGTCAGAGAGTTTGCCAAAACCTTACCTGAAGTGAGATTGTTACTCGATACCGATATTAAATCGGCTTATGAGGGTGACCCTGCCGCTAGAAGTGTAGATGAGGTCTTGGTGTGCTATCCGGGCACGCAAGCGATTATTCATTACCGCATTGCACATGTATTACATAATTTAGGTTTACCACTTATCGCACGTATGATTACCGAGTTGGCACATTCTGCGACTGGCATTGATATTCACCCAGGAGCAGTCATTGGCGAAAGCTTCTTTATCGATCATGGTACAGGTGTCGTGATTGGCGAGACTGCCATTATTGGTAAGCATGTGCGTATTTACCAAGCAGTCACGCTTGGCGCAAAACGCTTCCCTACCGATGAGCATGGCAATCCCTTAAAAGGCAATGCACGCCATCCAATTGTTGAGGATGATGTGGTGATCTATGCAGGCGCAACGATTTTAGGTCGTATTACCATCGGTCGCGGTTCTGCCATAGGCGGCAATGTTTGGCTTACTCGCAGCGTGCCAGCAGGCAGCAATATCACTCAGGCGCAGATGTTGGCAACGCCATTGGATGTACCAGCACATCAAGCGAATTCCAACCATACAAATTCAGCAAATCAATTAAGTAAAGAAGTTCCAATAGCCCATTAGCCAGTAACACATTAGTAAGCAAATTAATCAGTCAGATTTAAATAGGAGAACTACATGACAGACAATACCCAACAAACAGCTTTAGGTGACGTAGCCGCACGGACGCTTTCCAATGCAACAAAAACGGTGCCAATGCTCAGCACGATTACACCGCGTTGGTTGGTGCATTTAATGCAATGGGTACCAGTTGAAGCTGGTATTTATCGCGTGAATAAAGCAAAAGATCCAAGTGCGATTGAAGTGGATTGCTCGGCAAAAGATGAGCGCGATTTACCTGCGACTTTCGTTGATTACGAAGAGTGGGGCCGTGAGTATGTGTTGAATGCGGTGAACACAGTGGTTGATGTGCATACACGAGTATCAGATTTATACAGCAGTCCACATAACCAAATTAAAGAGCAATTACGCCTATCAATTGAGACTGTTAAAGAGCGCCAAGAAAGCGAACTTATTAACAATAAAGAATACGGCTTACTTAATAATATTGCAGCTACACAAAAAGTAAAATCACGCACTGGCGCACCAACACCAGATGATTTTGATGAATTGCTTACTAAAGTTTGGAAAGAACCAGCATTCTTCTTAGCACATCCACAAGCCATTGCAGCATTTGGCCGTGAGTGCACACGTCGTGGCGTACCTCCACCAACAGTGGCATTATTCGGTTCACAATTCATCACATGGCGCGGCGTACCGATTATCCCTTGCGATAAATTAAAAGTGACAAAAGGTAAAACCAATATCTTGTTGTTACGTACAGGTGAAAGCCGTCAAGGTGTGGTTGGTTTGTATCAACCAAACTTGCCAGGTCAACAAAGCATGGGCTTGTCTGTGCGCTTTATGGGCATTAACCATAAAGCCATTGCATCATATTTAGTGTCTTTATATTGCTCATTAGCGGTATTGACTGATGATGCTATTGCCGTGCTAGAAAATGTTGATGTAGGCAACTATTATGAGTATAAATAATACAAACCTTGCTGGCTTTGGTGACTTATCGTCATTTGAGCCAGAGGCGTTATTGGGTCAATTGCCTGGAGAGCATCCGCGCATGGCGGCGGCATTAGCGCTAGGTAAACAAGCTAGTGAAACTGGTCATTTTGACGTTGCGGAGCTTAGCCGCATCGTGAATGAACTTTATTCTGAAGGATTTCCTGCGGGATCTCCTTTGGCGAAACAGCCAGATTTTGCTTCGAACGATTCGTTGTCACATATCGCTTCAGATGCCGTTTTACCAAATGCAACATCACCCAAAGGCGTGACGGAGGCGCCTACGCCATCCATATGGTCAGCAGCGCCAAGTTTTGCTTCGACTAAACCCGACTTTGCCAGTGTGGAAGCATTGCAACTGCAATATGGGTCAAGTGGTGCTAACCCGTTTTCAAGTAATGATATTGCGCTTGATCAATTAATCGTTGGCTTGAATAATCCATACGAAAATGAATTGAAGCAGATATTGAGCGGCGCCAGCAGCAAGCCATCTGGTGTTACTAGCGTGGGCTCTGGTGTGGGTAATCCAAGTAATTCTAGTCATAGTCCATATTACTTTTTACAAGATTCACCACTCCATGAGTCTCAACTCAATCAAACTGGTAAGTTGCCTTCAGCATCGCATCCGCCGTTTGATGCTAATTTGGTGCGTAAGGATTTTCCAATCTTAAGTGAGCTTGTCAATGGAAGACCGCTTATTTGGTTGGATAATGCAGCGACTACACAAAAACCGCAGGCCGTGATTGATAGAATTTCATATTTTTACCAACATGAAAACTCTAACATCCATCGTGCTGCGCATGAGTTGGCTGCACGTGCGACTGATGCTTATGAAGAAGCGCGTGAAACTGTTAGACGGTTCATTAATGCACCTTCCATAGATAATGTCATCTTTGTTCGTGGGACTACTGAAGCGATTAACTTAGTCGCTAAAACTTGGGGCAAAAAGCACTTGAGTGAGGGTGATGAAATTGTGATTTCTCATCTTGAGCATCACGCCAATATTGTGCCTTGGCAGCAATTATGCCAAGAAACAGGCGCTAAGCTCAAAGTAGCGCCAGTGGATGATAGCGGCCAAGTATTACTGGCTGAGTATCAAAAATTACTCACTTCACGTGTGAAATTGGTTTCTTTTACACAGGTGTCTAATGCGCTCGGAACCGTCACACCAGCTGCTGAAATGATACAAATGGCGCATCGTGCAGGTGCAAAAGTACTATTGGATGGCGCGCAGTCCGTGTCGCACATGCGTACCGATGTACAAGCTTTAGATGCTGACTTTTTTGTATTCTCAGGTCATAAAGTGTTTGGGCCAACAGGTATTGGTGCGCTTTACGGCAAGCCAGAACTACTCGCTGATATGCCGGCGTGGCAAGGCGGTGGCAATATGATTCAGGATGTGACATTTGATAAAACTGTCTATCACGATGCACCTTCTAAATTTGAGGCGGGTACTGGCAATATTGCTGATGCAGTAGGATTAGGCGCAGCACTTGAGTATGTGGAGCGCATTGGTATTGATAACATTGCACGCTATGAGCATGAGCTTTTGGTCTATGCGACAGCGGCACTGTGCAAAGTGCCTGGCTTGTGTCTCATCGGCACGGCAAAGGAAAAGGCTAGCGTCTTATCTTTCACGCTTGAAGGCTATAAGAGTGAAGAGGTAGGCGCGGCGCTTAATCAAGAAGGTATAGCAGTTCGTTCAGGGCATCATTGCGCGCAACCTATATTGCGTCGCTTTGGGCTGGAAACAACGGTAAGACCATCGTTAGCCTTCTACAATACCTATGCAGAAGTAGATGTGTTAGTAAATGCCTTACTACGTTTAAGCTCAACTAAAGCGCCGACTAATTTTAGCTAAACTTTAGTCGCCTTAGGTAAGATTAGAAGTAAGTATGAAAAAAAGTCTGGCAGCCCGTGTGGGTTAGCCAGACAACTTTAAGTTTGGTTAAACTTTAATCAAGTTTAACTAGGGAGATAGCAATACTGCCGCTTGATTTTAAGTGTTAGCGGCCACCACCTTAAAGCAATTAAACGGCTAAACCCTGTGCATCAAATAGTCCATCAAACAAAATCGAGCTTAAATAACGCTCGCCTGAATCTGGTAGTATGACCACAATCGTTTTGCCTGCATTTTCTGGAAGTTTTGCATAGCGCACAGCAACTGCAACTGCTGCACCACAGGAAATACCTGACAATATGCCTTCTTCACGAGCCAATCGCTGCGCATAGAGAATGGCCTCTTTATTGGTCACTTGAGCAATGTCATCCACGACTGATAAATCAAGGTTCGCAGGTACAAAGCCTGCGCCTATCCCTTGAATTTTATGCGGCGCTGGCTTGATTGCCTCACCAGCACGATGTTGGCTGAGAACAGGACTTGCTGATGGCTCAACGGCAACCGTCACAATTTTCTTGTTTTGGGTATTTTTGATGTAGCGCGAAACACCTGTGATCGTGCCACCCGTTCCTACACCTGCAACGAATATATCAACATTGCCATCAGTTGCATTCCAAATTTCTGGACCGGTGGTTTTTTCATGAATCGCGGGGTTAGCTGGATTTTTAAATTGCTGAAGTAATACGTAGCGGTTTGGGTCTGACGCAGCGATTTCTTCCGCCTTAGCAATGGCGCCACTCATGCCTTTTGCACCCTCCGTGAGCACCAATTTTGCCCCATAAGCGACCAATAGTTTACGGCGCTCTATGCTCATCGTTTCTGGCATGGTAAGTGTAAGTGGAATACCTCGAGCGGCTGCAACAAAGGCTAAGGCAATGCCAGTATTGCCGCTGGTTGGCTCTACAATTTCTTTACCCACACCCAATAAACCACGTTGCTCGGCATCCCAAATCATGGCTGCACCGATACGGCATTTAACCGAATAAGCTGGGTTGCGACCTTCAATTTTTGCTAATACAGTCGCCCCTGCGCCATCGGTAATGCGATTCAGCTTAACTAAAGGCGTATTGCCAATAGATTGTGCATTATCCTCAAACCAATTAGACATAAGAACTCCTTAATGATTAATAACTTTTGTACCAATTTTACAGATACAAAAGTTTAAAGACATCAATATACAATTATTTTCGCAAGACCTCAAAGGTCTCGCTATTTAAAGTCTTGCGATTAATAATTGAGTGACTTATTTTTGATAAATCTGATCGAATGTGCCGCCATCAGAGAAGTGCTTTTTCTGAGCTACTTGCCAACCACCAAAGTCATCATCAATTTTCACTAAATTAACTTTTGGAAATTGTGCTTCATATTTTTTAGCTACAGAAGCAAGCGTTGGACGGTAGAAGTTCCTTGCCGCAATTTCTTGACCTTCTTCAGTGTATAGATAATCAAGGTATGCTTTTGCGATAGCCTCAGTACCGTGTTTCTTAGCGTACTTATCAACCACTGTTACTGGCGGTTCAGCCAAGATCGATAGTGAAGGGATTACGATTTCGTATTTACCAGGGAATTCTTTTTGAGCTAAAAAGGCTTCGTTTTCCCAAGCAATCAGCACATCACCAATGCCACGCTCAGCAAAGGTTGTTGTAGATCCACGTGCGCCAGTATCTAACACCGGAACGTTCTTGAATAACTTGCTGATAAATTCTTTAGTTTTAGTTTCATCACCACCATCTTGTTTCTGTGCGTATGCCCAAGCCGCTAAGTAGTTCCAGCGTGCGCCACCTGATGTTTTAGGATTAGGTGTAATGACAGAAACGCCTGACTTGGTTAAATCATCCCAATCTTTGATTTTTTTAGGATTGCCTTTTCTAACTAACAGCACAATGGTTGATGTGTAAGGTGAGCTATTCAGTGAAAGACGTTTTTGCCAGTCTTTAGGAATCAATTTACCTTTTTCATACAGCTGATCTACATCGTAGCCTAAGCCAAGCGTTGCAACGTCAGCATCTAAGCCATCAATAATAGAGCGTGCTTGTTTACCTGAACCACCATGAGAGGCTTTAACAGTGACTTTGTCACCTGTTTTTGCTAGCCAGTATTTACTAAAAGCAGCATTGAAATCTTGGTAAAGTTCACGCGTAGGGTCGTAAGAAACGTTGAGTAAAGTATAGTCTTTGGCTGATGCCAGAGTTGGTGCGACAGCGCCAAATGCTATTGACAGCAAGGCAATGGCTAAAAGTGATTTCTTCATTTTTTGATCCTTATTTATTTGTGTAATTGTTGAGCTGTATTGGCTGTGTTAATCGAGAGTAAACATTTGCATTCCATGACGGTTGTCCTTTCTTTTGGTCATGATGGCTTGCCTACTCTGCAAGCCATCATGAGGCTAAGTTTTAGTTAGAATGCAACTTGGAAACGAGCAAGTAACGCATCTTCACTTTCACGGTCACGTACATTAGTACCAGCTGCGTTAATAGCCGTAATGCCAATGCCTGCACCACCATCAAATTTAGTGTGCTCATAGTTCAATTGAACTTTGGCATTTTGATTCAAATACCAATTCACACCAGCAGTCCAAGATTTCGCAGATTTTGCACTTTCAGATAGATTGGCATAAGTGCCTGTTGAGAACGAAGTGCCAGCCTTATTTTTAAAGGTATCGTCGTCTAAATTTATTTCGCTATATCGTGCTACGAGCTCCCAAGCGCCCCAGCCACCTTTATCAATATCAAAGTCATTTTTTGGTTTAACGCCTTTGAAAGATGACTCTTCACCTGTCAGCAAATAAGACGCAGCAATTTGCCAAGCATCATGAGTTAGCTTCTTGTTTGATCCTGCGACAAAAACAGTTGGAGCATTGCTCGTTGTGCTAGTTAACAAGCTAACATCTTGACTAACACGTGCATACTCTGCAATTAAACCAAAAGGACCGTAGTAATAATTAGCTTGTGGGGTAATGCGAGTGCGCTTACCGTCAGCAACTGATGCGCTACCGTAACGGAAGAAAGTTTGTTGTCCATCGGTCAAGTAACTTGGTAATCCATTTCTTGTTGCATCTGCGGATGAAGTGTTAGTGAAGTCTAAGTTTCGCTCACCATCTATATTGGTATAGGTACCTGCAATACCAAAGCCTAATCCTGATAATGCATTCACGTCATCTTTAAATGGTGTTGCAAACAGTCGAGCCGTCACCTCTTTGCTGCCGTCGAACTCAGTGCCCGTACTTGCATTGCCACCATCAACCACTCCGTTGTTTACACCTACAGCATAGTTAAGTTTGTCGCCAAATATGTCGCCGTAAACTGAAACGCCAATATCACGGTTTGGTAAAATTGCGTTAGCCACATAGCTGCGCTCCACAAATTTAATATCGCCACCACCTTGCAAGCGCTCTAAACCGACATAAGGCTTATATTTACCCGCACGAATTTTAAAAGCTGGATCAAGTCGTGCATCAATGTAGGCATCAACTGCAGATGCGCTACCGCCGGCGAATTCTGGCGTGAAGCGGAAATCGTATTTACCGAATAGCGTACCTTGAATTGTTGGGCGGATGCGTCGTAACAGGGCTGTGTCATTTGCATCATGGAAGCCATCCGCATCTAAATTGCCCGCACGGTTATTTGTGCGGTTGCGAACATCACTAGCACCATCTTGATAAGAACGGTAATCCGCTTGCAGCAAACCGCTAAACTTTATGGAATTTTTACCATCTGCAGATTCAAGACCAAAGCCGCTGGCGCTGGCTTTTACTACAGGTGTTGTTTTCTTTGCAGCTGCCGCATCTTCTTCAGCTACTTCACCTTTGCGCGCAAGCACTTTTACTTGTTGGCTAAGCTCTTGCACTAAGTTACGAAGCTCTTCAAGCTCAGTGCTATCGTTAGCACTTGCCGTGATTGGCAAAGAAATAATGCCGCTGGCAATGAGTATGGCGGCAAATTTTGTATATTTGAATTGCATTTTTATCTCCTGGTGTTAAGCATCCAGTTCACTGGTCAGCTTATGTATTTAAGATTTATAAATATCTTATTTATCCACTGCTTTTGCAGAAGGCGTATTTTTGAAGTGATCTTGATTTGAGTTGTAGTTAAATCTAAGCTTTTCACGTTTTTCAATTTGCGTGACACGTCCTTCATGAAGCACTATCTCAATTGAGCCAAAACCTGAGCCAAGTTTTAACTCTTCTACTGCACGTAAAATTTCATCAGAAATATCACGATTATTTTTAGATATATTTTGTGGTGCACTATGGATATGTGACATGGTTGCTCTCAAATCTTGTAAGAAATATCAAGAGTTGAACTATAGAGGTAATATTTAACAATTAAAAAGAATGTTTTTTTATAAATTTATAACTAAATGGAATAATGATTCGCATGTGACCAAATTGATTTAGTAGTAATTTTTTATATCTAATGTTTCCAATTCATTGAATTGATGGGTATAATACGGAAGAATTTTTCGATGGGCTTTGTGCCCATTTTTTGTTTCTGCGACTTACGCATTAGTTTGTGAAGTTGCGGTAGGGAATAGGGGTTTAATAAACATGCAAGATCTGCATACGTTGATAGAGAAATCGGTAAGCCAATTAGGCTATGAACTTGTTGATTTAGAGATTTCTAATCGCGGTAAATTGTTGCGGGTTTTTATTGATAAATTAAACCCTGCTGATATTAAAGATAGCGTCAATATTGATGATTGCAGCTTGGTGAGTAATCAGCTGGGTAACTTATTGGCGGTAGAAAATGACATTGATTACGATCGCTTGGAAGTTTCATCGCCAGGAATGGATCGCATACTGAAAAAAGAAGCCGATTTTGTGAGATTTACTGGCGAGCGTGCGCAGATTAAGTTGCGTGTAGGCATTAAAGATGAAAGCGCAAACGCAACAGAAACAACCTTGCCACGTAAAACTTTTTTAGGTTTTATAAAAGGCGTGCAAGATGGTCTAGTGCTAATTGAGTTTGATGGCGTTGTATACAAAATGGCGTTGAGTAATATTGATAAAGCACGTTTGAGCCCAGTGTTTTAAAGCAAGTTTAGAATAGTCGTTTGATAAGAATTTAATGAAATAAAGCAGTTAAACTGCAATTTATAGTCGGAGATAGATGATGAGTCGTGAAATTTTATTATTGGTAGATGCACTAGCACACGAAAAAAATGTGAGTAAAGAAGTCATTTTTACTGCGCTTGAGCTTGCCTTGGCTTCAGCCACCAAGAAAAAACATCATGATGATGCCGATGTGCGCGTTGCTATCGATCGCGAAAGTGGCGAGTACGAAACATTCAGACGCTGGCAATATGTTGAATATGACTTGCTAGAAAACTCAGCTTATCAAATCGATGAAGAAAGCGAACACGCTAAAGGTCTAAATGTTGGTGACTATTATGAAGAGCCGTTAGAGAGCATTGAGTTTGGTCGTATTGGCGCGCAAGCCGCGAAACAAGTGATTTTGCAAAAAGTGCGTGAAGCTGAGCGCGAGCAAATCTTAGAAGATTTCTTAGCGCGCGACGAAAAATTGGTGACTGGTGTCATCAAACGTATGGAAAAAGGCAATGCGATTATTGAAGTCGGTCGTATCGAATCCTTATTGCCGCGCGAACAAATGATTCCTAAAGAGAATCTACGTGTAGGTGACCGTGTACGCGCATTCCTTTCACGTATCGAACGTGGTGGCCGTGGTCCTCAGCTAATTCTTTCAAGAATTACGCCTGATTTCTTAGTGCGTTTATTTGAATTAGAAGTGCCTGAAATTGAAGAAGGTTTGCTAGAGATTCGTGCAGCGGCACGTGATCCTGGTTTACGTTCAAAAATCGCAGTTAAATCAAATGATCAGCGTATTGACCCCGTAGGTACTTGTGTAGGTATGCGTGGTTCACGCGTGCAAGCGGTAACTGGTGAGTTGGCTGGTGAGCGCGTGGATATTGTGTTGTGGTCTATGGAGCCAGCACAGTTTGTGATTAATGCAATGTCACCTGCTGAAGTTTCTAGCATCGTTGTGGATGAAGATGCACACAGTATGGATGTTGTGGTGGATGAAGAGCAATTAGCTTTGGCGATTGGTCGTAACGGTCAAAACGTACGCTTGGCTTCAGAGTTAACTGGTTGGACATTGAACATTCTGACGGTTGATCAAGCCGCACAGAAAAACCAAGATGAATTTGCTGGTGTAAGCCAGTTGTTCATGGATAAGTTGGATGTAGATGCTGAAGTAGCGGAAATTCTAGTGCAAGAAGGCTTTAGCACTTTAGAAGAAATTGCTTATGTGCCATTGGCTGAAATGAACGAAATCGAAGCATTTGATGAAGACACGATTGAAGAGCTACGTAAGCGCGCTCGTGCAGCCTTGCTAACAGAAGCGATTGCTAAAGAAGAGAAAGTTGAAGAAGCTTCTGAAGATTTGTTGACAATGGAAGGCATGGATGCAGAAACAGCACATCTATTGGCATCTAAAGGTGTGGCAACAATGGATGATTTGGCCGAGTTGGCGGTAGATGAGTTGGAAGAGCTCACTGGCATGGATGCAGAACGCGCAAAAACATTAATCATGACAGCACGTGCACCTTGGTTTAAGTAAGCGTATAGGTTTAATAAGCCGCTAGGGTTTAATTAAGCGTAGTAATCAATAAAAGTAATAGTAGTAACACTAGGCAATAAGGCTTAGGCAAGAATACTGGAGTAACAAGATGGCACAAACAACCGTAGAACAATTTGCTGGCGAATTAAAGCTGCCAACAGCATTGTTATTAGAACAGCTCAATAGCGCAGGCGTAAAAAAAGCAGCAGCTGAAGATTATCTAAGTGAAGATGATAAAACAGCGCTGCTGGATCACCTGCGTAAAGAGCACGGAACGCTTGCGCCGAAAAATAAAATCACCTTAACGCGTAAATCCAGTACAGAAATCAAGAAGACTGATAACACAGGTAAAGCGCGTACGATTCAAGTTGAAGTGCGTAAGAAACGTGTGATTGAGCAGCATGATGAGTCTGAATTAACTACGCATACAGAAGAAGTTGTAGCCGAAGAGCAAGCACCTGAAGCGGTGGCTGAAGTCATCGTGCCAGTTGAAGTTATTGAAGTGCCTGTGGTTGAAGAGGTGGCGCCAGTTATAGAAGCGATTGTGGAAGAAGTCGTTGTTGCCGAAGTGGCTCCAGAGCCTGCGCCCGTGATAGAAAAACCAGTAGTTGCAGAACCTGTTATTAAAACAATCAGCCGTAAAGACTTGTTGGGTGCAGATGAAATTGCCTTGCGTGAAAATGAAGCGCGACGTCATTCAGCATTAGCTGCTATTCAAGCGGAAGATAAACGCAAAAAAGCAGAAATGGCTCAGCGTCGTTTAGATGAAGAAGCTAGAAAACTAGCTGAAGCTGAAGCGGCTAAAGTAAAGGCTGCGAAACTATCTGAAGGCACATTGCACAAGCCAGTCGCTAAAGAAGGCGCGGCTAAACCAGCAGTGGCGAAAGAAGCGAAAAAAGGTAAGGGCAATAATAAAGAGTGGACAGACGCAGAGAATAAAAAACGCGGCTTGAAAACACGCGGTGACGTTACCGCCGGTAAACCAGGCTGGCGTGCGCCTAAGGGCAAAAGTAGACATCAAGATGATGATACACAACACGGATTTACTGCACCAACTGAAGCGATTATTTATGAAGTGTTGGTGCCGGAAACCATTACAGTTGCTGAATTAGCGCACAAAATGGCGGTTAAGTCAGGCGAAGTAATTAAAACGCTGATGGGCATGGGCATGATGGTGACGATTAACCAAGTGCTAGACCAAGAAACTGCGATTATTATCGTAGAAGAAATGGGCCATAAAGCGGCTGCCGCTGCGCCAAATGACCCAGATGCGTTTGTTGAAGAAGCAGAACACGCCGCCGCAATTATGGAAACACGTCCACCAGTAGTGACTGTGATGGGTCACGTTGACCATGGTAAAACTTCATTACTCGATTACATTCGTCGTAGCCGTGTGGCTTCAGGCGAGGCGGGTGGTATTACACAGCATATTGGCGCTTACCACGTTGAAACACCACGCGGTATGGTGACTTTCCTAGATACACCAGGCCATGAAGCATTTACGGCCATGCGTGCTCGCGGCGCAAAAGCGACCGATGTGGTGATTCTAGTTGTTTCTGCGGATGATGGCGTGATGCCACAAACCATAGAAGCGATTCACCATGCAAAGGCAGCGGGTGTGCCATTAGTTGTTGCGATCAATAAAATTGATAAACCTGGTGCAGAGCCAGAGCGCGTGAAAATGGAGTTAGTTGCACAAGAAGTGGTGCCAGAAGATTTTGGTGGCGAAGTCATGTTTAGAGAAGTTTCAGCCAAAACTGGTAAAGGTATTGACGAGCTGTTAGAGGCGGTGCTTCTACAGGCGGAGGTTCTAGAGCTGCAAGCACCTAAAAACACCCCAGCTAAAGGTTTGGTAATTGAAGGTCGTCTAGATAAAGGCCGTGGTTCAGTTGCGACTATCTTAGTGACATCTGGAACACTTAGACGTGGTGATATGGTATTGGCCGGCACTACGTTTGGTAAAGTACGTGCGATGTTGGATGAGTCAGGTAATGACATCCAGGAAGCTGGCCCATCAATGCCAGTGGAAATTCAAGGTTTGTCAGACGTGCCGAGCGCTGGTGAAGAAATGATTGTGCTTAACGATGAGCGTAAAGCGCGCGAAATCGCAAACTTCCGTCAAGGTAAATTCCGTGATGTGAAATTAGCTAAACAACAAGCCGCTAAACTCGAAAATATGTTCGAGCAAATGGGCGATGGCAACATGCAAACGCTAGGCTTGATTATTAAATCTGACGTACAAGGTTCATACGAAGCATTGGCAACAAGCTTACAAAAACTTTCAACTTCTGAAGTACGTGTAAACGTTATTCACACCGGTGTAGGTGCAATTAGCGAGTCAGATGTTAACTTGGCTGCTGCCTCAAAAGCTGTATTGATTGGCTTTAACGTTCGTGCAGATTCAGGCGCGCGTAAATTAATAGAAACGCTAGGCATTGATGTGCGTTACTACAATATTATTTACGAGGCTGTGGATGAGATTAAAGCCGCGCTAGGTGGCATGTTGGCGCCAGAGCAAAGAGAAAGCATGATTGGTACTGTAGAGATTCGTGAAGTGTTCCGTATCTCTAAAGTTGGCGCGATTGCTGGCTGTTACGTGCAAGATGGTATGATTAAACGTACGTCAAGAGTGCGTGTGTTACGTAATAACGTGATTATCCATACTGGCGAATTAGATTCACTTAAACGCTTTAAAGATGACGTTAAAGAAGTTAAAAACAACTTTGAGTGCGGTCTTTCATTGAAGAACTTTAATGATATTGAAGTTGGCGATATCTTAGAAGTGTATGAAATCGTTGAAGTGGCTAGAACGCTATAATGGCTAAGGATTTCTCAAGAAGCCATCGAGTTGCAGAGCAAATGCAGCGTGAACTCGCTGATTTGCTGCAATTTGAAGTAAAAGATCCACGTGTGAAAATGGTCACCATCACTGCAGTTGAAGTGACTGGTGATATGGCGCATGCGAAGATTTTTTACAGTGCTAGTAAAGCTAGTGATAGCTTGCAGCAAGGCCTAGAAAAGTCAGCGGGCTTCCTAAGAACCCAAGTGGCTAAACGCATGTTGCTTCGTACGGTTCCGCAGCTGCATTTTGTCTATGACGCTTCAATTGATAACGGCATGATGATGTCAAAACTGATTGATGAAGCGCTTGCGACCAATCCAGATAACGTTCCAGAAAAAAACAAAAAATAATTCTAAACACTCTAGCCAGCAGAGGCCAGATTCTTGCAGTTTAAAAGAACAAAACGAAATGTAAACGGAGTGTTGTTGCTGGATAAGCCAATCGGTTTTTCTAGCAACCAAGCCCTACAAAAAGCCAAATGGCTATATCAAGCGGCAAAAGCAGGGCATACTGGCACGCTAGACCCATTAGCGACAGGCCTATTGCCACTTTGCTTTGGCGAAGCCACAAAATTTGCCCATTACCTCACTGATGCAGATAAAACCTACGTTGCTACATTAAAGCTAGGTGTTACCACGAATACTGGCGATGCCGAAGGCGAGGTGCTGACAATGAAAGCTGTGGATGTTACTCGAATGCAATTTGAGCAAGCTTGCCAGCAGTTTCTCGGTGAAATCAGCCAAGTTCCCCCCATGTTTTCTGCTTTAAAACATGAAGGTAAAGCGATGTATGAATATGCGCGGGCTGGCATAGAAATAGAGCGCAAAGCGCGCTTGATTACTATTCACAATATTGCTGTCGAGGATTTCAAACAGGATGAAGCCGTCATTACTGTGACTTGCACAAAAGGCACTTATATTCGTACTTTGGCAGAGGATATTGGTAAGCTATTGGGTTGTGGTGCACATTTAATTGGTTTGCGTAGAACAGCTACCGCCAACTATAAAATAGCGCAAACCATCACGCTGGAACAATTAGAAGCCATGACGCTAGAGCAAAGAGAAGCCGCTTTGCTGCCAGAAGACAGTGCAGTGCAGCATTTGCCAGCGATTACTCTAGATGACGATAGCGTGTTCTATCTGCAACAAGGTCAGGGCGTCTGGAAGAGTGGTGCAGTGCCCAAAGGTTTGCTACGACTGTATAGTGAGCAGCAAGACTTTTTAGGGCTGGGTGAATTGTCGAGTGATGGAAAAATCGCACCAAAGCGTTTAATTCGACACACGGAAAATTAAGTGACATCGAGTAGCTTAAATATACAAAACTACTTGATAAATCATAGATTTATCTTTAGAATGCTCAGTTCATTTTGTAAATGAATGCTTTAGTGGGTTTTCTACTTTTGCATTGACGCTAATTATTAGGAAAAAAAATGGCAACTACAGCTTTAGATACTGCAAAAATCGTTAAAGAATATCAACGTGCCCCAAATGATACCGCTAGTCCAGAAGTGCAAGTTGCGCTTTTAACTAGCCGCATTACATACCTAACAGAGCACTTTAAATCTAACAAAAAAGATAACCATTCACGTCGCGGTTTGTTGGCTTTAGTTAGTCAACGTCGTAGCTTGTTAGATTATTTAAAACGTAAAGATTCAAGCCGTTATCAAACCCTGATTGAGCGTTTGAGCTTACGTAAGTAATTTTTATAAAAGTGAACTATTCACTTTTATAATTGTAAGAAAAGCCGATTGCATGGTGATATGCGTCGGCTTTTTCGTTTTTAATAGTTATTAATATCTGCTAAAAATGGTAGTAAAAAAGTAATCACCAAATTTAAAAATTGAGTTAGAAAATAGTCGGCTGTTATTGGGTAGTGAATAGCAGCTTATTGATATGACAAAGGAAAAAATAATGTTTAATAAAGTAACTAAAAGTATTCAATACGGTGCGCATACGCTCACTCTTGAAACAGGTGAAATCTCACGTCAAGCCGATGCTGCTGTGATGGTGAGCTACGGCGATACAGTGGTATTGGTAGCCGTTACAAGTAAATCAGAAGTAAAAGCAGGCCAAGATTTTTTCCCATTAACAGTGGATTACATGGAAAAAACTTATGCTGCAGGTAAAATCCCAGGTGGCTTTTTCAAGCGTGAAGGCCGTCCTTCAGAAAAAGAAACACTAACAAGCCGTTTAATCGACCGTCCATTACGTCCTTTATTCCCAGAAGCGTTCTATAACGAAGTGCAAGTTGTAGCAACAGTGTTGTCATCAGATCCTGAAATCGATGCAGATATTCCAGCAATTATTGGTGCTTCTGCAGCAATGTCATTGTCAGGTATTCCATTCTTCGGCCCATTAGGTGCTGCGCGTGTTGGTTACATCAATGACGAATATGTATTGAACCCAACTAAAGCGCAATTAGAAGAAACTGAATTGGATTTAGTGGTTGCTGCTACTGAAACAGCCGTAATGATGGTTGAATCAGAAGCGAAAGAGCTTTCTGAAGAAGTGATGCTAGGCGCTGTGGTGTTCGGTCACGAGCAAATGCAAGCAGTGATTAAAATGATTGCTGAATTAGCTGCTGAAGCTGGTAAAGATGCATGGGACTGGGTTGCTCCAGAGCCAGATACAGCATTGATTGCAAAAGTAGCTGAATTAGCTGCTGCAGATATTAATGCTGCATTCCAAATCAAAGCAAAAGGAGCACGTTCAGCTAAATTGTCAGAAATTACTAGCCGTGTATTAGGCGAGTTAATTACTGAAGAAACTTCAACAGCTGAAGCGAATAAAATTAAAGGCGAGTTATTTAATTTAGAAGCTAAAACAGTGCGTAGCCAAATCTTGAACGGCGAGCCACGTATTGATGGTCGCGATACGCGCACAGTGCGTCCAATCAGCATCCGTACAGGCGTGCTGCCACGTACGCATGGTTCTGCATTATTCACACGTGGTGAAACGCAAGCTTTGGTGGTTGCAACGCTTGGTACAGGCCGCGATGAGCAAGTGATTGATGCATTACAAGGCGAGTTTAAGGATCGCTTCATGTTGCATTACAACATGCCTCCGTACGCGACGGGTGAAACTGGTCGTGTAGGTACGCCAAAACGACGCGAAATCGGTCATGGCCGCTTAGCAAAACGTTCACTAGTAGCTGCATTACCAGATCAGGCCGATTTCGATTACACAATGCGTGTGGTTTCTGAAATTACGGAATCTAACGGTTCAAGCTCAATGGCTTCAGTGTGTGGCGGTTGTTTAGCGTTGATGGATGCTGGCGTGCCAATGAAATCACTTGTTGCTGGTATCGCGATGGGTTTGATTAAAGAAGGTAACCGCGTTGCGGTGTTGACAGATATTTTAGGTGACGAAGATCACCTAGGTGATATGGACTTTAAAGTAGCAGGTACAGAAGACGGTATTACAGCGCTACAAATGGACATCAAAATCACAGGTATCACTGCACAAATTATGCAAGTGGCCTTAGCGCAAGCTAAAGAAGGTCGTGCGCACATTTTAGGTATCATGAAAACAGCAATGAGCAGTGCAAATACTGAAATGTCAGCTTTCGCACCACGCATTATCGTGATGAAAATCAACCCTGAAAAAATCCGTGATGTTATCGGTAAAGGCGGCGCTGTCATCCGCGCGTTAACTGAAGAAACAGGTACAAGTATTGATATTACTGAAGACGGTACAGTGAAGATTGCTTGCACAAGTTCAGAGCAAGGTGCTGAAGCGCAACGTCGTATTGCTGAGATTACTGCTGAAGTTGAAATCGGTAATGTGTACGAAGGTACTGTGCTTAAATTACTTGATTTCGGTGCGATCGTGTCGCTAATTCCTGGTAAAGATGGTTTATTGCATATTTCACAAATTGCACATCAGCGTGTAAATGCAGTGAGTGACTTCTTAAAAGAAGGCGATATTGTTAAAGTTAAAGTAGTTGAAGCTGATGAAAAAGGCCGCGTGCGTTTAAGCATGAAGGCTTTGATCGAAGCGCCAGCTGCAGAAGCTAAATCAGAGTCAGAAGCTGACGAATAAGTCGGTTAATGCTTAAACAGAAAGCCCGTGAAAGCGGGCTTTCTGTTGTGTATAAATGCATCTTAAAAAAATTAAAGCCCGAATAATCGGGCTTTAATTTTACAGAAGATTTAGTGGCCTAATTATTTAGCCACTTGTTTCTCGCGCATTTCATCTAGTGTTTTGCAATCAATACAAAGTGTCGCGGTTGGGCGCGCTTCTAGACGTTTTAGACCAATCTCAATGCCACAACCTTCGCAATAGCCATATTCGTCACTATCAATGTTGCGTAAAGTCTCGTCAATTTTTTTGATAAGTTTACGTTCACGGTCACGGTTGCGCAACTCCAAAGTCATGTCTGACTCTTGGCTTGCGCGGTCATTAGGGTCTGCAAACATAGTAACTTCATCCTGCATCGTATGCACGGTGCGATCAAGCTCTTGGCTTAGTTCTGCCTTCCAGTCATTCAAAATCTTACGAAAGTGATTGAGCTGTGGTTTGCTCATATACTGTTCGTCAGCCTTTGGCTGGTAAGGGGTGAAATGTTTAGTAATAACTTCTGCCATGGTGTGCCTCAAAAAACTTAAAAAGAGTTGCTTAAGAAAACTACCTAAGAATTATGCTTTATAAAATTTAGCGCGTGAGTGTACACTGAAACTAGCTTTGATGCAAAGTTAGCCTAATTCATTGAATTATTTGCTAAATAACTTTAGGCAAGATATTAAAGTTTTGCTTCATTTAACTCTAGTGCTAATAATGTGTTTTCCATCAAAGTGGCAACTGTCATTGGGCCAACGCCGCCTGGTACTGGTGAAATATAGCCCGCACGCTCTTTTGCTGCCTTAAAATCTACATCGCCAGAAATGCTGCCATCAGCTAGTCGGTTAATACCAATGTCTATGACGATAGCACCAGGTTTAATCCAAGCACCTTGTATCAGCCCAGGTTTTCCTGCCGCAGCGACAATCAAGTCGGCCTGCTGAACCATTTTAGCCAAATCTTTAGTGTGGCGATGACAGCTGGTCACCGTGCAGCCAGCTAGCAATAGCTCTAATGCCATTGGGCGGCCTACGTGATTCGACACGCCTACAACTAGTGCATCCAAGCCCATTAGCTCTATATTGCTAGCTTGTAGCATTTTGATGACGCCAAAAGGCGTGCAAGAGCGCAAGGTGGGTTGGCGAACCGCTAACCTGCCGATGTTGTATGGGTGAAAGCCATCCACATCTTTATTTGGGCTGATGCGTTCAATGATATGTTCATCTTTAATTTGAGGCGGCAATGGTGACTGAACGAGAATGCCATCAATAGTCTCATCTTGATTCAATTGCTCAATCAACTTAAGCAGCTCAGCTTCAGAAGTTGAATCTGGTAGATCATAAGCGATAGAGCGAATGCCTACCTTTTCGCAAGCTAAACGTTTATTGCGTACATAGATGCTAGACGCAGGGTCTGCACCTAGAACGATCACGGCTAAACCGGGTGCGCGTTTGTTTGCTTGTAGGCGATTATTGATACGTTCTTTAATCGAGTTTAAAAGATTTTCAGCAATGGCTTTGCCATCAATTATTTGAGCAGTCATTAGATATTATTTTGCTTACTTTTTAAGCTACATTAAAAATAAAGTAACATTTTATCATAATAGATTTGACCTTCAGCCCGGTTTGCAGTATATTTCTGCCCTTCGGCGTGTAGCGTAGCCTGGTAGCGCGCCTGCTTTGGGAGCAGGATGTCGGGAGTTCGAATCTCTCCACGCCGACCAAATTTTAACTTGTTGATTTTTAGTTTTAATTTAGCAAGTCAAGATAAAAGTCAGCCCGAAAACTTTATATGCAAATATAAAGCCTTGTAACCACAATCTGCCCGTAGCTCAACCGGATAGAGCACCAGCCTTCTAAGCTGGGGGTTACAGGTTCGATTCCTGTCGGGCAGACCAGTACGTTAAAGTCTCTATGGTGGCTGTAGCTCAGTTGGTAGAGTCCAGGATTGTGATTCCTGTTGTCGTGGGTTCGAGCCCCATCAGCCACCCCATTCCCTATGATAGTAATCTCTTTATTCTCGCTATAACATCCTTGTTTTCTTTTAGTTTTAGCAATATATTAGGATTAAAGTGCAGAATTAAGCGGTATTTTTACGCGTTCTTACTTAATAGCTCGCGCAAACATACTGTAGTATTCAAATTTCAATAATAACCAAGAGTTCAGTTTAGATATTCTTAGATGAAATCTAAATGAATTGAGCGCTAATTTTGAATACAATTTACACGCATTCAGTTTTAAATAAGCTTATTACACTCACTAACGAACGTGATGTTTTGGCGCTTGAGCAATCCTTGGCTGAGGCTTTGTTTGAATTAGTTGGCGCCTCTGATGACGATAATGCCAGATCGGTTGTTATTTATCACCCTGACGATACTAGAAAACAGCTTCTTTCGGCTATTGTTGTTGGTAAAAGTGTTGAGCAATGTAATTTTCCGTTAGCGTTTAAGCTATTGCTTATTGATTGCTTTAAATCTGGTGGATATTGCACATACGAGCAAGAAGGTGCGTCTCCAGTCAGGTTGTATCCAGTTAAGAATGCAAAAGATCATACGGTTGCAATTATTGCGATAGAAGCGATGGTTTTTGACTCTAAACTGCATGACATCATCACTTTGTTTCTAAAGATATATCAAAATTTCACGGGACTTATTAATGATAATGAGCGTGACACCCTAACCGGCTTGCTTAATCGTAAAACTTTTGATTACAAAATCAATAAGATTCTGGCGCATATGCAGGAAGCGGCTAAGCTCAAAAATGATAAATCTGGCCGAGTGTATTTTTTGGCAATTTTTGATATTGATCACTTTAAGCGAGTGAACGATGAGTTTGGTCACTTAATTGGTGACGAGGTACTGCTTTTGTTTTCTCAGTTAATGACACAAACTTTCCGCAGTGGAGACCAAATTTTTCGCTTTGGTGGCGAAGAGTTTGTGGGCGTGTTCGAATGCTCAAGCCATCATGACATTCCTAACATTCTTAATCGATTTAGAGAGAAGGTTGGTCAGTTTAATTTTCCTCAGGTTGGTAATGTGACTGTGAGTGTAGGATACACTGAGATTTTCGCCTACGATCCACCAAGCCAATTAATTGACCACTCAGATTTGGCTCTTTACTTTGCAAAAAATAATGGACGAAACAGAGTTTGCTATTATGAGCAATTGATAGCCGATGGCTCCTTGCAAGAAAATAAAAAAGAAGGCGATATAGAGCTTTTCTAGTTTAAGCTTTAAGTATTAAAGATTTAATTCAATGATTTGATTCTACTTTAGCTTGTATTCATATCACTAAAAGCTGTTTATACGCGATGTCTTGAGATCTAGTTTTATCCACTAAAATATTAACATTCATATGGCAAAATAATTGATAGATATGGCCTTTCAGGCTATAGTAGTATTGGTTGTTGAAGTTGTTAAATTTTATGTAAAGGTCTAAATTGATGGCGGCACTTCGTCCAATGTTAATGATTATTGATGATGATCCTTTAATTACGGATACGCTGCACTTCGTGTTAAGTAAGCACTTTGAAGTGTGTGTCGCTGAATCGTATGCACAGCTAAAAAGTTTACTTCAGCAACAGGATGGTATGCCAGCTTTGGCATTGGTTGATTTAGGTCTACCACCATCGCCACACACGCCTGAAGAGGGTTTTAAGGTCATTAGCGCACTACTGGCACATTCTCCTACAATTAAAATTCATGTGCTATCTGGCCAAAGTGATGATGCTAACGTTAAGCGTGCATTGACTTTAGGCGCGGTAGATTTTATCGCTAAGCCTTGCGATGTTGAAAAACTCAAAGACATGTTGCTTCAATCGCTTAAGGTGCAAGATGTTGAGCTTAATGAAATAAAGGCTGAGCTAGAGTTCGATGGTTTGCTGGGTGATAGCTTGCCTATGCAAGCCTTACGTATGCAAATTACGCAATTTGCCGATTCGCCTTTTCCCGTATTGATTGAGGGTGAGTCTGGTAGCGGTAAAGAGCTGGTTGCAGGTAGTTTTCATCACGCGAGTAAGCGTGTGTTGCACCCATATTTGTCAGTCAACTGTGCTGCAATTTCGCCGCTATTGGCTGAGTCAATATTATTTGGGCATACCAAAGGCGCGTTTACGGGCGCTATCGCTGCGCATGCAGGTTATTTTGAAGATGCTAGTGAAGGTACGCTTTTCTTAGATGAAATCGGCGAACTGCCTTTAGAATTACAAGCTAAGTTGCTGCGCGTGCTCGAAAATGGTGAGTATCAGCGTATAGGTGAAACGCAAACGCGTAAAAGTCAGGCGCGTATTGTGGCTGCGACTAACCGTGACTTACGTGCCGAAGTGCGTGCTGGTAAATTCAGATCTGATTTATATCATCGTTTAAGTGTATTTGCTGTGCATGTGCCGCCTGTGAGAGATTTGGGTGAAGATAAGCATTTGCTACGTGAACATTTCACTCAGTTTTATGCGCAGCAGATAGGTCAAGCACCATTTGTATTGGATGAAGCTGCGCAAGCGCGCTGGTTGGATTATAAATTCCCAGGCAATGTGCGCGAACTTAGAAATATCGTGATTCGCTTGATTGCGAAGTACTCTGGTAAAACACTTAATGCGACGCAATTGGTTGCAGAGTTTGATTTATCTGAGCCAGAGTCATCCACGTCAGGGTCAGAACCATTAAATATTAACGATGCTGCGGGTATGACGGCGCAAGCACAACGCCATTTGCAGCGCCAAGCTAATGTGAGTTTAGACTCGGTACTTAAAAGCTGGGAGCGCGCTTATATTGAGGCGGCAATGCAAATGACGCATGGCAATTTAAGCCAGGCGGCGAAGTTGCTCAATGTGAATCGTACAACGTTATATAGCCGTATGAGTACTACCGACGAAAACTAGAACAGACCAACGGGAAAAACTTGTATTACCCACACTTTGGCTTAAAAGAGCCGCCATTCAAAATCACCCCGAATACGGATTTTTTCTTCTCGGGCGGGAATCGTGGCGCGGTTTTAGATGCGCTGGTTTATGCCATTACCAATGGCGAAGGCATCATCAAAGTGGTCGGCGAAGTCGGCAGTGGCAAAACGATGCTTTGCCGCATGTTGCAAACCATACTCCCAGAAAAAATAGAGAGCATTTACTTAGCTAACCCAAGTGTAGCGCCAGAAGACGTATTGCATGCGATTGCTTTTGAGCTACAGCTCAAAGTGCCAAAAAATGCAGATCGTTTAAAAGTGATGCAATTGCTGCAAGCGCATTTGCTTAATCGCCATGCAGAAGGCCGACAAGTGGTGATTTTTGTCGAAGAAGCGCAAGGCATGCCGCTTGGGACGCTAGAGGAAATTAGGCTATTATCAAACTTAGAAACCAAGCAAGATAAGCTGCTGCAAATCGTATTATTTGGCCAGCCTGAGCTAGACGCTAACCTGAGCGAGACGCATATTCGCCAGTTGCGCGAGCGCATTACGCACAGTTTTCATTTAGAGCCTTTGGGCACTAAAGATATAGGTGAATATTTGATTTTGCGCTTACGTGCCGCTGGTTATCATGGGCCGCATCTATTTTCAGCTACTGCGATTAAAAAGCTGTCAGCCGCGGCAGAGGGTTTGGCGCGGCGTGTAAATATCTTGGCAGATAAGTCGTTATTAGCTGCTTATGCGGATAATGTTTATCAGGTCACGCCAAAGCATGTCAAAGCGGCAATTCAGGACAGTGAATTTGGCCGTAAGACAGCCAATTATAAACAATACTTTATAGGCGCTAGTTTGTTGATTGGTTTTTTGGCAATAGCGTTGGGTTATGCATGGTGGCAGTATCAGCATAGGCCAAATATGGTGACCGTTAATAATGTAGTTGCTGCCACTCAGCCCCAAAAAGCAAAAGTTGAGGCGCTAGTCGTTGCTGATAACAGGTCATCCGTGAATAATACCCCAAGCCCAATTGCTGCTGACCGGACAATAGCCGTTGCGCCAGTGGCTGCAGTTGCATCAAAGCCCATACCATCAGTACCAGAAAATCTAGCAGAAACTAAAACCTTGGTAGAGAAGCGTTTAGAGGTCACTAGAAGTCATTTGTTAAATGCTCCACCCAGTACAATTACATTACAAATTAAGTCGTTATCAACAGACGCCAAACTGAACGGCGAACAAAAAAAAGATGACCAATTAAAAGCTGAGCTCGATAGAATTAGTCAGCTATTAGAAATGGATAATATTTATCTATATCGAAAAATACAAAATGGCGAAACGTATACTGTGATTTTGTACGGCGAATTTGCAGAACGCAACGAAGCGCTTGCTGCACTTAAAAATCTGCCAACACCAATTAAAAATAACAAGCCTTATTTACGCACTTTTGCAGGTATTAATAAAGATATTGATCAAACGCAATAAATATAGCTCGTAACTTATTGTAAACATTTGATATTCTGTTCATATCTCTTGCTTTTTTTGAGTTATTATGCAAAATGTACAAAAGAGTGTAATTTAAGCAATAAGCTGGGGGTGGGACTGTGCTAAAAAACAAACAAATATTAGGGCATATATGCATGATGCTTGTTTTAGGCATGTCTGCATGCGCGCACCAATCTAAAATCACGCCCTCAAATGGTCATATAGACGGACAAAATACCTCTAAGCATCAATCTGACGCGCAAGCGGGCTCAAATAATCCAGCAGATGGTAAGTCAGCAACTGCCAATATCCCTAAACCCGTAACTAAAAATACCTATCTCCCTCCACCAAAACCAAAGGCTAAAGCTCAGCTTTACAGCATAGTTGTTTACGATACGCCCGTTAAAGAGGTGCTATTTGCCATCGCGCGTGACAGCAAACTTAATATTGATATTCACCCATCAATACAAGGTCGCGTCACTCTGAATGCGGTAGATCAAACCTTACCAGCTATTCTTGAGCGTTTATCTAAACAGGTGGATTTAACATATAAAATTCAGAATGATGTATTAACAATTACGCCAGACCAACCTGTATTACGTTCTTATAAAGTTGATTATGTGAATATGTCACGTGATACGACGGGTTTTATTGGAGCTGACGGTCAAATTTCAAGTACTTCACAAATTTCAGGCGCTAGTGGGACAGCAAGCAGTAGCGCAGGCAATGGCGCAAATAATAGCTCACGCACTTCAGTGACCAGTGAGTCAAAAAGTCATTTTTGGGAAACTTTGGAAAAAAATCTAAAAGATATATTGACTGAAACAGATAAAGAGGTGCTTATTACTCGATCTGGCAATACAAGTAAGTCGAACGAGAAAGCAAAAGCAGGTGTTTCTAGTAAAACTTCAGATACTGATACAGCTAATTCTGCAGAGGCAAAGCGTGAAAAAGAAGAGGATAGGAACGAATACAAAACACTGTTTGCTGGTACTGTGATAGTGAACCGTGAAGCAGGTATTATCAACGTACGCGCAACTAATAAGCAACACGAAAAAATACAAGAATTCATTGATAAGGTAATGGGAAGTGCTAAAAAACAGGTACTTATTGAGGCGACTATTGTTGAGGTTACTTTAAGTGATGGTTATAAAGCGGGGATTGACTGGAGTCGTTTAGGTAATTTGGGTAGTGCTGGCTTTGTATTTAGACAAGCGCTAGGACCTCAGTTGGGAGCGGTTAATAGTGCCGCTAATGTAACCCTTAACTCCTCTGGTATCATTGCTGGATATACGAACGGCAACCATGGAATATTAAGTTCGGTTCAATTGTTAGAGCAGTTCGGAAACACCAAGGTTCTATCTAGTCCAAAACTAATGGTACTCAATAATCAAACCGCAGTTCTTAAAGTTGTTGATAATTTGGTTTACTTTACTGTTCAGTCACAAATATCGCAGTCAGCGAGCGGAGTTGCAGGCACAAATCTACAATCTGTTACTACTACACCAAATACAGTGCCTGTAGGGGTTGTAATGAGCGTTACGCCACAAATTAACGATACTGGCAATGTGAATATTAATGTAAGGCCGACAATTACCAGTCTTATTAGGTATGTTCCAGATCCGAATCCTCAAATTCAGAAAAGTCCAGACTTCCAAGGAATTCCTGAAATAAGAACTCGTGAGATGGAGTCTTTACTTCAAATTAGCAGTGGTAACATTGCTGTGCTTGGGGGGCTAATGCAAGATGAAATTAAAAACAGCACAGATGCAGTACCAGGTTTAAGTAAGGTTCCTGGCGTAGGTAAAGTTTTTCAAGGTAAAAATGACTCTAATCAAAAAACTGAATTAGTTATTTTTTTACGTCCTACGGTAATCCCAAATGCAAGTCTAGAAAGTGACGAACTCGCTAGCTACAAACAATATTTGCCGTCTCAAGCGCTTGAGAGAGCTTCAAAAGCTGAAGCCGAAAATGAAAGGTAAACTTTTATATGAGTTTACTCATTAAAGCATTAGATCATTTAGAAAAAAATAAGCAGGCGGATAAAGACAAAAAGCAAACGGGGGCGAACGTGGCTGATGAGGTTTTATCGCTTGAGTTGATGCCTATCGATTCTAAAGCGCAGGAAGCTGAGATTGCTGCGCAAGTTCCAGTGGTTGACGTCGTAGAAGCAAGTACAAAAACAGTGAGTGTGCCGCCAGTCCAAAATCTTACTTTGGAAGAGGAGGCGGGGTTAACGGACGCATCCTTTGCGGCTAATCAGTATGTTAAGCCTAAATCCGCAGTCAAAACTCCAAGCAAATCAGCAGTAGAAACAAAACAATTACAAAATTCTACTCAAGAGAGTTTGCCGCCAGCGCGTGCTAAAAGTAAGGCAACGGCTGCAAATTCAACACCTGCAATGCAAATGGTCAATGATGAGTTGAATCAGAAAGCCGCTGCAAAGGTATTTGTTGCTAATAAAGAAGTCAAATCACCAAGCTCAAAGTATGCGTTAATAAGTTTGGGGGTAGTGGGTGCATTGCTGGTTTTGTTGGGTTTGCAGGGGTACGATTACTTTAAACGACTAACCACACCTGACGTTGTAGTGCTGAAACCTAGCGTGCCGCAACCACAACTTACAGTGGTAACACCGCCGCCAACGAATACTCCAACGCCTATCGGGATGCCTGCGCCAGAGGCTTCCACGCAAGAACAAAAAGCTGTAAATCAAGAGAGTGCGTCTAACAACTTTGATAACACAGCAGGCACCGCTGTATTTAGAAATAAAACATTAGGAAAGCCTAATATTGTTGAAGATGTCATTGATGTCGAACCGAAAAAGCCATCTATTAAGAATGCTAATAAAAATAATTCAGCTATCTCTGAGGCTACAGATACTAGCTACGCAGAGCCCGTCATCAATAATAAACAAAAGTCACTTACACTGATTAGCAAAGTGCAATCTCAGGGCGTAGATCCAACACTACTTGCTGCCTACCAGGCTTTTACGCGCGGTGAAGATGCAAACGCACAGCAGCAGTATCGACAAGTGTTGCAACGCGATGTGCGTAATGTGGATGCTTTGCTTGGCATGGCGGCAATTGCTCAGCGACAAGGGCGTGATGCGGATGCGCAAGGGTGGTATCAAAAAGTATTGGAAATTGAGCCCAGAAACAGCATTGCGCAAACCGCTATTATTAGCCGCCAAACTAATATAGACGGCGCTAATACAGATGCTGTTGGTACAGAAAGCCGTATTAAAAGCATGATTGCGCAACAGCCTGAAGGCGCAAATTTACATGCAGCTTTAGGTAATTTATACGCAGAGCAAAATCAATGGCCTTCTGCGCAGGAAGCGTATTTTAATGCTAGTCGTTTGGCGCCAAATAATGCTGATTATGCATTTAATTTAGCAATTAGCTTAGACCAAATGGGTAAGTCTAGTTTGGCTTTAAAACAGTACCAACGTGCTTTGGATTTGCTGAATAAATCTGGCGGCACCAGTCCCGATAGAGCGCAGCTAGAGGCGAGAATTCGCGAACTTCAATAATGAAAACTCATACAAACATGGCATTCTTAGAATACAAGGCATCAGGTTTAAACAATGGTTGAGCAAAGACGCAAGCCTCGCTTAGGTGAGTTGATGGTTCAGCAAGGGTTGATCAGCCCTGATCAGCTGCGCATCGCGCTTACTGAGCAAGAGCATAGTGATTTGCCATTAGGTCGGCAGTTGGTGCTATTGGGTTTTGTCACAGAGATCATGGTGCGCGATGTTGTAGCTGACACTATTGGTTTCGAGAGTATAGATATGTCTACCATAGTGGCAGATGTCGATGCCTTGAACTTGGTTCCACAAGACTTTTCCCGTCGCTATCATTTGCTGCCTGTGGCTTATGAAGCTGCCACTAAAACTTTGGTTGTAGCCATGGCCGACATGTTCAATGTGGTGGCGCTGGATCAGCTTCGCGCCATGCTGGGCGGCCGCATTCAAATTCGCCCATTGCTCGCAGCTGAAGCGCAGCTGGAAGAGTATATCGACCATTTTTATGGTTATGAATTATCTGTTGATGGCATTCTGCATGAAATTGAAACAGGCGAGATTGATTACAATAGCCTAAGTGCTGGCGGCGATGAATACACGCAGCCGGTGGTACGCCTAGTTGGCGCATTGTTGATGGATGCGGTTAAGCGCGGTGCCTCAGATATTCACTTTGAACCTGAATATGCATTTTTGCGTATACGTTACAGAATCGATGGCGTGCTTCACCAAGTACGTAGTTTGCATAAAAGCTATTGGGGCGGCGTAGTGGTTCGGCTAAAGGTGCTAAGTGGCCTAGATATAGCAGAAACACGTGCGCCACAAGATGGTCGCTTGAGTATGAATTTATGCGGTCGCCCGATTGATTTTCGGGTGTCTAGTCACCCTACAATCAACGGTGAAAATATCGTTCTGCGCGTGCTAGATAGAGAAAAATCCATCATTCCAATGGAGCGCATGGGCTTGCGACCAAATACACTGGAAGAATTGCGCATCATGATGACGCGCCCAGAAGGTATTGTGATTGTCACTGGGCCTACAGGTAGCGGTAAAACGACTACGCTTTACTCGCTGCTGTCATATCGCAATACTGAAGCTGTGAATATCATGACCTTGGAAGACCCCGTAGAGTATCCTGTTTCTATGATGCGCCAAACCTCAGTCGCTGAAGTCAATAAAGTCGATTTCGCTAATGGTATTCGCTCAATTATGCGCCAAGACCCAGACATTATTCTGGTCGGTGAGGTGCGTGATGAAGACACCGCAACCATGGCTTTTCGTGCTGCAATGACTGGTCACCAAGTGTTTACCACCTTGCATACCAATTCGGCATTAGGCGTTTTCCCGAGGCTTTCAGACATTGGTATTTTGCCTGACATCATGGCGGGTAATATTATTGGCGTAGTTGCACAGCGTCTAGTGCGCGTGCTTTGTCCACACTGCAAAGAGCCGCATGAGTTGGACGACCTTCAGCGCAAAATTATGCGATTAAAACCAAGCGACAAACCAAAAATATTCAAGCCAAAAGGCTGCAAGCAATGTAATCAAACGGGTTATCGCGGACGTATGGCGATTATTGAATTATTACGTATTGATAGCGATATGGATTCGTTGATTTCACGTCGTGCGCATTTAGATGAGCTGCAAAAAATGGCGATGGATAAAGGTTTTGTCACTTTGGCAGAAGATGGCGTGCGCCGGATTATAGAAGGCTACACCAGCTTGGCTGAAGTCATGCGCGTGATTGATTTAACCAACCGTTTAAATTCATAATTCTAATGCCTTCATTTAATTACAAAGCGATAGATCAATTAGGTCGTCCCGCGATGGGGCAGATCGATGCGCTCAATGAGGTGGATTTGGAAATTCGCCTTGAGCGCATGGGTTTGGATTTAATCACCTATCGTGCAGTCGCAAAATCGACAAGTTTGTTGAATAGCAGCAAAGTCACTAACCAAGATTTAGTCATGTTTTGTTTTCAAATTGAGCAGTTAAGTAGTGCAGGAGTACCGCTGCTAGAGTGCTTAACCGACTTAAGAGAAAGTAGTAATAATCCCTATTTTCAAAAGGTGCTAGGTGCAATCAGTGCGGAAGTTGAAGGCGGAAAAATGCTTTCACAAGCCTTGGCTGAGCACCCAAATGTATTTACTGAGGTATTTGTCAGCCTAGTGAGTGCTGGTGAACAAACAGGACAGTTACCAGTGGTATTTAATAACTTGTTCAATACTTTGCGCTGGCAAGATGAGTTAATGTCGCAAACCAAAAAATTATTAGCTTACCCAGCTTTTGTTGCGGTTGTGGTATTTGGCGCAGTAGCATTTTTAATGAGTTACCTAGTGCCACAGATGGCATCTTTTTTAAAAAACATGGGACAAGAGCTGCCCATGAATACCAAGTTTTTAATTGCGCTATCAGATGCTTTCGTGAACTATTGGTGGCTGATGATTGGGCTGCCAGTATTGGTTGTGGTTACTTTGGCGAGCATCATTAAAACTAATCCGATAGCGCGCTATCGGTTTGATATGATCAAGCTGCAGTTGCCTTATACAGGACCAATTTTAAATAAAATCATCATGGCGAGATTTGCGCGCTATTTTGCTTTGATGTATCAAACAGGCATTCCAATTTTAGATGCCATTAAAATTTGTGAAAAAATTGTAGGTAACCGCGTGATTGCCGATGCGCTTAGTCGAGTGCATGCGCAAATCAGCGCAGGTGAATCAATGTCTGAGAGTTTTCGAAATGCAGGGTTATTCCCACAGTTAGTAGTGCGTATGATTAAAGTGGGTGAAAATACCGGCGCATTAGATAAATCATTGCTGAACATCAGTTATTTTTATGATCGCGATGTGAATGACTCTATGGATAAGCTGCTCAAAATGATAGAGCCAGCACTCACAGTATTTTTGGGCTTGATACTCGGCTTTATAATGTATTCAGTATTAGGCCCAGTTTACGATTCATTCAGCAAACTAAAAATATAAATGCAACTTTCGTCACCACACTGCGTTACGCACAAAAAATTACTCCTTACATATCAGGTATATGCGGCGTCGCAATTTCTTGCGCGCGCCTTGTTTGGTTTAGAAATTTGCATTTATAGCGATGACTTAAAAGGCCTTTCAATTGGTGAATAATCGCCCCCATAAATTAGTCCTCTGCGCCACATCAAACAGCTTGCTAGCTGGGCTTTGGCGTGCGGGCAAATTACAAGGTAGCCAAGCGTTTAATAATGATGAAGCGGGGCATGCAGCGTTTGCTGAGTTTCTAAAGCAATATATCAGCATTCCCATGTACTTAATGGCTGACGCAGTAGAAGAGGATTACCGTTTAGAAAGCGTACCGCATACAACGGGTGCGGCAAAAAAGGAGCTGGTGAATCGCAAGCTAAACCAGTTTTATCGCGGCTTAGAGTATCGTACTGCGCACTTCGTGAATCGCGAGACTATTAAGCGCAAAGACGATAAGTATCTGTTTGTTGCACTGAATAATGCTGACTTTTTACAGGCATGGGTGAATCTCATTCACGAGGCCAAAGTGCAGCTGGTGGGTATTTACTTATTGCCCATGCTTAGCCAAGTGTTAGTGAGGCAATTAAAGTTAATGTCGCCGCATATCTTATTATGCGAAAAATTATCTTCAGGGTTACGCCAAACCTATTTGCATAATGGCCGACTTCGTATGAGTCGGCTTGTGCCCAATGTACCCACTGCGGCAAATCAATTAGGTTATTTTTATCTAGTAGAGACAGAAAAAACGCGACTTTATTTAATTAGCCAACGTTTTATTACTCGTGAAACCCCATTAAATTTAGTGTTAGCAAGCTTAGATGGCTCTACGCAACATATCAGTCAAGGCATTAGCCAAGAGCAGGGTATTGAATGCTCTGATATTAATTTAAGTCAATTCACCAAAAGCTTAAACTTACCTACAAAGCTAATTGAGCAAATGCCAGAGTTATTGCACATGCATTTGTTGGCTAGTGGTCATGTGGTCGACAACCTCGCCTCTGAAGCGCTAACGAAAGAATATGACTTTAGTAAATTAAAGCAAAATATCAAGTTAGCCGCGTTGCTGCTGGGATTGCTTGGCATCTTTGCTGCAGGTGGAATGTTGATGCAGGGTTTAAATTATCAATCAGCCCTAAAAGAGGCGACGCAAGATACTGTATTGCAACAACGACGTTATGAAGAGGCTGCTAAAAACTTCCCTGTCACGACTATTGGCGCAGAAGACTTAAAAGCCGCGGTCGAGTTAGATAAAGCTATTTCACTTTATCCAAAATCACCAAGACGCATGATGCAGGTTGTCAGCAGGGCGCTAGAGCAAGTGCCAGAAGTGCAATTAGATCGATTGCACTGGGCGCTTACTAACGATATGAATAGTAAAGATGACGATAAACTCATCAGCGTGCCAACCTCTAATACGCCTACAACCCCTACATTTACCGCAGACGCAACAAAACTATATGAGCTTGCCTATGTGACTGCAGAAATTTCTGGGTTTACTGGAGATTACCGCAGTGCACTAAACAGCGTGAACAAGTTTGTAGAAAAGCTCAATCTTGACCAAAACGTAGCTGCGGTAGAAGTGCTACAAGAGCCAGTCAATGTGAGCTCTTTTGTAAACCTGCAAGGCAGCACTACCGATGAGCAAACTGCACAATCACAACCCGCTTTATTCAAGCTAAAAGTGATATTAAAAGCGCCTGAAGCAGCTTCAAACCAAGGTGCAGAAGTGGTTGGGGTGAAGAAGCCATGAAACTAGAAAAGCAAGATTGGCAAAGGTTGCAAGTCACTATTTCATTGCTAGTGGTAGTGGTGATTGCGGTAGTCGCATTATTTACATTGGCGCAAAAGTTTACTAGTGAGCAGGAAAAAACCTTGCAGCAACAGCAAAACTTGCTCAATTCAGCCCGACAGCGCTATCAGTCATCGGGTATAGAAAAGCAAATAATGACCGAATATTTGCCGCAATATCAAGCGCTGATTAATAAGGGCTTGGTAGGCGAAGAGCGCAGATTAGAGTGGGTGGATGAGCTACGCAAACAGCATCAGCTGAATAAATTATTTAGTATTAAATACAGCATAGGTCTACAGGAGCCCTACAAACCAAGCTTTGCAAGTAACCTTGGCGGATTTGTGTTGAATCGATCTATCATGACGCTAGACCTTGATATGCTGCATGAGGAAGATATACTACAATTAACTGAAGCGTTAAGTAAAAAGAATGAAGAGGTTTTCATGCTGCGCGATTGTGAGTTGACTAGATTAAATGCAGGCGGTGCGCTAAGTAACCAACTCATTGCCAATATGCATGCAAAATGTGAATTAGATTGGCTAACGCTACGTGAGCCCGCGCCAATTCAAACCACGGCACCCTAATGCGCATCAATCCGCCATCATGCAAAATACACACAAGCTTATTGGCAAGCTTGTGTGTCATTATGTTGTCACTGCAATCACACGCTGAAACTTCAGTCGAAAACAATCAACAGCTCGGTAGATTGTTTAGCAAACCCATTGAACGTAGCAATCTGAACGTGATTAGGCAAAATCAAAAACTAAAAACCACTCTCGCACCAGACGCACAACAGGCCGCTGTGATGACAGAAGCTGTGCCAATTGAACTGCCAGACCCCATCACGCTGCAAGGCTATGTTAAACGCAATGATGGTGCGGCAAACACGCTATGGATTAACGGCCAAGCCGTGCAAGAAAATAGCAGTGTAGATCATGTGAAAATCGGCAAACTTAACCAAAAAGGCTTCTCAAACAAAGGCGCAAGCACTGAAGGCGTAGATGTAAAAATACCCGCAAATGGTAAACAAATACGCCTAAAAGCAGGTCAAATGTACGAGCCTGAAAGCAATAAAGTTTACGAAATGCAAGTTGTAGAAAAAGCGAAGAGATTGAATTTAGAGCGAAGTGGTGTGATAGACGATAGAGATACATCTAACAAAAATATTTCAGATAGCAACGCAGAATAGTGCTTAATTGCTATGTCTCATCAATCCAACTCTTCATTAAAATCACGTAAGCTTTACTTAAACCAAACGTGGATTAAACAAAAAGGAGCTGCACTAATTTTTATTGCGTTTATTTTAGGGCTGGGGGCAGCCGTCTATGTGCTAAAAACATACAACGCAGATGCGGCTAGGGCCAGGCAAGATGAAAAAACTTATCAAGTATTAAAAGAAGCAAAAATTGCGCTGCTTGCTTGGTCAGTAAGTAATCCTATTCACCCCGGACAACTGCCGTTTCCTGATCGGAATGATGACCCTGAGGTATATGATGGTAAAAGTGATTGTAATTCACCAACTTCGACCTTTACTTATAGTTTCCTGCTAGGGCAGTTACCAATTTATGGGCAAACAAACCCATGCATAGCTCCGCAAACTGGTATTGCTAGTGATTTGCATGATGCTTTAGGGAACAATCTTTGGTACGCAGTCTCACGTAACTTGGTTCATCGATATGAAATTGATATAACTAATCCAAATCCAGTCGATCCAATTATAAACCCTAGCATCATTCACAACCCTGTTTATCCATGGTTAAAAGTTTACGATAGAAGTGGAGTATTAATCTCTGACCGTGTAGCGGCCGTGATTATTGCTCCTGGTAGTGCGCTAGATGGACAAAGTAGAAGTATCACTGCAAGTGCAAACGAGTTTCTAGATACGTTGCAAATTGGTACTACAACATACAGTAACTTTAATTATAGTGATGCTGAGCCAAGTGGAAGTTTTATTATTGGTCAAGACAGTCGCACTGTAACGGATGCAGACGTCACTTATGTGAAACCTTATCGTTTTAATGATAAGTTGATTTTTATCACGATTGATGAGTTAATTGTTGCTCTGAACAATCGAGCTGCAGCTGAAGTGAGTGTGTTGCTTCAGCAATATCAGGCTAAGACAGGGCAGTTTCCTTATGCGGCTAATCTTGGCGCGAGTCTCGATAATAATATTTCGTCGCCACCGAGTCAAAAGGGTATGCTGCCGATAGATGGAACAGATGGATGTACGTGCTCATCATATCAAAGCTGTAGTTGCAATTTCAAGCCAATTAAAAGCGTTACTTTTACAAAAAATAGTGGTACTTGGGCAACTTCTACAGGGGCCTGCAGTGTATCAACGTCTAAGTGTACTTGTTCAGATTCTGGTAGCTGTGTTAGAAGTGCTATTTATTTTTCATGTGATAGTGCTGGTAATTGTGGCACGAACCAAACTGGCGTTAATCTTTTTACTTACACAATACCAACTTATGCAAAAATTACACAAATTAGCTTGGGATGTTTTTTAGCGGGAGCTAATGTTGCTTGTAATGACGCAGGATCGTTTTCTATAGGCTTAAATACAGCGGCATGGTTTAAAACGAATCTATGGCAAGATTATTTGTATTACGAATGGTCACCTACATTCACTTTGCAAATAGGAACAAAAGTGGGTGTAGGTGCGTTGTTAGTAAGTACGGGTGATGTCATCGCAAATCCCCCATATGCAAGCAAGGGTAGCTCCCAAAGCCGTCCGCCTATTAATCTAAGCCCAAGTTTGGATGATTATCTTGATAGCTCAGAAAACACTGATGGGGATTCAGTTTTTGATGCAACAAGTAAACAAAAGTCTAACAATTACAATGATCAAACATATATAGTTGCGCCATGAGATTGAATTATTACATTAAGCAAGGCGGGTTTTCACTATTGGAAATGGCCGTAGTGTTGATTATCCTAGGCTTTGTACTTGGTGCAATACTTGCACCTATTCAAGCTCAGAGGCAAATGCTGCATCAATCACAAACTGAAAATACTTTAGAAATCGCTAAAAAAGCATTGTTAGGTTTTGCACAATCTCAAGGACGTTTGCCATGCCCTGCAACGGTTAATGGTCTAGAAGATCCAATTGGTGGAACTGTCGCATGTACCAAGCAACTTGGATATTTACCTGCAGCAACATTAGGAATTCAGCCAACGGATGCTAACGGGTTTGCGGTTGATGCATGGAATAATCGAATAATGTATGCAGTTGCACAGAATAGTGCTGTAACCGTTCCTGCAAACCCCATAACACCTGACTTTACGATTAGCTCTCTGACTGATGGTATGAATATAGTGGGTATAGCAAATCTAACGCCAGAGTTACGTGTTTGTAAGAGTGCTGCAGGAATTACTGCTACTAAATGCTCTGGCGGCACTGAGACTAATTATCTAGTCAATAATGCTGTGGCGGTAATATACTCGACGGGGCCAACTGGCTCTCAAGCCTCAGGCGGAGCAGATGAAGATGCCAATCCAAAAGTCCCAACATCTCAAAGTGTATTTGTTAACCATGAGCCTAGTGCAACTGCGGGCAACGAGTTCGACCATATGATGGTTTGGATTTCTCCATACGTGCTTTACAACGCCATGATTGAAGCTGGCCAGCTACATTAAAACTTATGAACGATAATCAACTTTTACGTTACAGCCGTCACATACTTTTGCCGCAAATAAGTTATGAAGGACAAGATAAGCTCGTGCATAGCCATGCGCTGGTAGTAGGTGCGGGTGGTTTAGGTTCGCCTGTGGCTTTGTACTTGGCTGCTAGTGGTGTTGGCACACTTACTATTTGTGATTTTGATGTGGTGGATTTAACTAATTTGCAGCGTCAGATTATTCATACCACACCAAGTGTGGGTATTAACAAAGCCGTTTCTGCGCAGCAAAGTATTTATGAGATTAATCCTGAGGTAGTGGTTAAAACCATACAGAAGAAATCAACTGAAGATGATTTTGCTGCATTGGTGGCGCAAGCAGATGTGGTGATAGATTGTAGTGATAATTTTGCCACACGCTACACATTAAATAGACTTTGCGTGAAGTTGAAAAAGCTGCTTGTTTCGGGTGCTGCACTTGGTTTTGAGGGTCAAGTCACGGTTTACGATATGCGCTCAGATACCAGTCCGTGTTACCACTGCTTATTCCCTGATAATGGCGAAGATACAGATTTACGATGCGCAACTAACGGTGTTTTTGCGCCGCTAGTGGGCATGATAGGTACCACGCAAGCTGCTGAGGCCTTGAAACTATTGATGGGTATTGGTGAGAGTTTGCAAGGACGCTTGTTGTTGCTGGATGCGCTTGCTATGGAGTGGCGAACAATCAAGCTGAGTAAAGACCCAGCTTGTATTGTATGCTCCGCTTAAAATTATTTACCGCCTACCAAGCTTTTAACTGCGCCAACTAAATCACCTGGCATCACAATAATTTTACTATTTTCAGAAGCCGACATTTTTTGCAAAGCTGTAATGTAACGGTCACCCAGTAAAAACATCGCTGATGCATTATTTTCTTTAACGGCTTCAGTAATAAATTTGATGGATTCCGCTGAGGCTTTTGCGGCAACCATTTGCGCTTCAGCATCTTTACGAGCAGCTTCTAAACGCGCTTCGGCATTTAAAATGAGTGATTGTTTCGCACCTTCAGCTTCAGTCACCACAGCAACACGCTCACGTTCTGCAGCGGCTTGTCTTTCCATGGCATCTTGCATGTTAGGTGAAGGTTTGATGTCTTGAATTTCAACTGATTTAACAGTCAAGCCCCAATCTTGCGCCTCGTCGGCAATCGCTTCTTTTAACTCAGCTTTAATGCGGTCACGTGATGTCAGTGCTTGGTTTAAATCCATACCGCCGATGATGGAACGCAAGCTGGTTTGCACCATGTTGCGCATCGCTTCTCTAAAGTTTTCAATGCCGTACACAGCGCGCTCTACGTCAGAAACACGAATGAAGGCGATGGCATTGGCAAGAATCACAGCGTTGTCGCGTGTAATCACTTCTTGCTCAGGCACATCTAAAATAATGTCTTTGGTAGTGACTTTATAACTTACTTTAGTGAATATAGGGTTAATCACATGCAAGCCAGGGCTGAGCACGCCAGCAAATTTACCAAGGCGCTCTACGACCCACTCTTCACCTTGAGGAACAATGCGTACGCCCTTAATAATGGCGACAATAACTAAAAATATCAGTACAAAACTAAACGTGGTCATAGTGTTTTCCTAACACGGGGTTTGAAGATTAATCTTATTAAGATGAAGTGAAATTACTTTTTTGAGATTTTTAATGCATTTCCAACAACGGCTACTACGCTTGCATCACTGCCAGATTCAATTGTTTCATCGGCAATCGCAGTCCACTCGCGGCTGCCCATTAAGCCTTGAGCGAAGCGAATTTTACCATTTTGTTTTAGGCTGGCTGTTTCTATGACAGTGCCTACTCGTCCAATTTCGTCACCTTGTGACTGACCAACACGAGTGCTGGTAGAAGTTTTTTTGTAATTGATGCGCCAGATGGCTAGTGAGCTTAAAGATAAAACCGCAAACGCGCTATATTGTATAGCTTCAGACGTGTTAGGAAATAGCCACATGATAACCGCAACGCACAAGGCGGCTACGCCAAACCACAGCACATAAAAAGTGCCTGTTGCCATTTCAACTGCAAGTAGTATGATTCCTATCGCAGCCCACATCCACATTGGGTCCATGCTGATTTTCCTTGGTGAGTTTACATAAATAGTACATTAACATAAATTAGATGGAAATTATTCAATGAAACCCGCACAAAAATTGATCATTCCTCAAGACCGAAATGAGCGCTTACATTATATTAAGCGAATATTTTCGGATGCTAAAGGTGCCGATTTGCAAGCCGATTGGGCAGGTGGTCGTTTTGGTGCGCTTAAAAAACTCAATAGTATTGATGCGGTTGCTTACGATAGAAACCGTAATTTTTTAAACGGTTCAGTGACGCATTTGTCACCTTATTTACGGCATGGCTGCGTAACATTGAATGAAGCATATGAATTCATTAAAAGGCGATTCGATGCAAGCGCAGATAAACTCGTGTATGAACTTGCTTGGCGCGATTATTGGCGGCAGGTATGGTTTAGCGAAGGTAATGCCATCTATAGTGACATGGAGCCGCCTAAAGTGGCGATTGGACATGCGCCATTGAGCGATGATATTCGCCAAGGTAAAACGGGTTTGCCTTGTATGGATGGCTTTATCAACGAGGATTTATTCGCCACAGGCTATGTGCATAATCATGCACGTATGTGGCTTTCGAGCTATATTGTGCATCACAGAAAAGTGGATTGGCGACCTGCTGCTGATTGGTTTGAAGCACATCTAATTGATGGCGATATTGCAAGCAATCACCTTTCATGGCAATGGGTGGCCTCAACGTTTAGCTCCAAGCCTTACTTCTTTAATAAAGAGAACCTCAGCCGTTACACAGGCGGAAAATATTGCGCGAACTGTTATGTGCAATGCCCATTTGACGCTAGCTATGAGGCTTTGAATGATAAGTTGTTTAATCAAACGCTAATACCCATTGCAAAACAATATGCACTGCCACCTTCGCCAAGAAATAAAGTTTCTCATTTCCCAGCCAAAGCGATATTTGTTCATGATGAAATGTTGTCGTCAGCGCACGCTTTGCTGCAAAAACCTTTTCCTAAGATTTTTGTGTTCGATCCACATTTACACGGCACTTGGTCGCTCAATCGTTTGCAGTTTGTGGCAGATTGTTTGAGCGAAATGGAGAGCGTAGAGGTTTGGCTGGGCGATACTTATGAAATTTTGATGCAAAAAGGCATAGGTCAGCTAATTACGCAAAATACGCCGAATCTCAAGGTGAAAGAGCTATTATCACCTTTTGTGCCAGAATGGCAGCCAGTGGCTAAATTCGTCAATGTCGAAATTAGTGAAAAGCGCTTAAGACGCTTTTCTCGTTATTGGGAAAAGGTAGGGCCTTTGGTGTTAAGTGGAACGGTAAGCGATAGGCATTGATAACAATAAAGTTATATTAATAATAATTAAGGGGAGCTTGATGATATTTTGGGTAATTGTAGCCGTAGTTGCTGTGTATTTCGTGGTGACTTATAACAGCTTAGTCAGCATTAAAAGTAATGTAGAAAAAGCTTGGGCAAATATTGATGTGCTGCTTAAACAGCGTAATGACGAGCTGCCAAAGCTGATTGATACATGCAAAGCCTACATGACTCACGAGGCGCAAACGCTAGAGAGGGTTATTCAAGCGCGTATGGGTATAGATGCAGCGCGCCAAATGCACGATGTGGCAGGGTTAAGTCAGGCGGAGTCAGCGCTCAGTAGCAGTTTGGGCGGGCTGTTCGCTGTAGCAGAAAATTATCCGGATTTAAAAGCCGATCAAACCTTTATTAATCTGCAGCAACGTATTACTGGCTTAGAAAATCAAATAGCCGATAGGCGCGAGTTTTATAATGATTCGGTCAATAATAATAACGTCAGAATTAAGCAGTTTCCAGATGTCATTGTGGCGGGATTGTTTAATTTTGAGCGTGCTGAAATGTTGAAATTTTCACGAGCTGAATTAGAGGATGTGGATGTAAGCGCGCGCTTTAAAAGCTAGTTAGCTTTTTATGTTTAGAAAATTACATGGCGCCAGCGTCAATTTTGTTACGTTGGCTGTAGTAGGCGGAGCTTTATTTGCCGCCTATAAATTGCATTTAAGCCAAACGGATAGGCAAACATGGTTTGTATTGTTATCAATTGCGCTCACCTTTAGCATATTTGCCGCAATCTTTAATTATTGGCGATTACTTAAAATTACAGAGGCGCCAATATCCTCAATCGCTGCAGCGGCCCAAGGCTATATTGAGCTGCAAGGTTCAGCAACAACGATAAAACCTTTCAAAACGCCTTATCACGGCATCCCTTGCGTATGGTATCGAGCCTCGGTATACGCCAATCGCGTTGAAAGTCCTTATTCGAAAAAAGTGGTTGATAATCGGCTTTTGGAGTATTCGGAAAGCGATACTTTATTCCAATTAAAAGATGAGTCTGGCACTTGTATGGTCAACCCCAATGGGGCGGAAATTATCTTTTTTGAAAAACGTACATTTGTTAAAAATGACCATCGCTATGTAGAAGAGTTTTTACCTGCGGGTAAGCGTTTGTATGTATTAGGTCAGCTAGATACAAGGCATGATCAAGTTGATAGTGAAGTGATTAACAAAGAAGTGCGCGGCATTTTGACAGATTTAAAAACGCGTCCGCAGCAGATGTTAAACCGTTATGACCATAACCGAAATGGCGAAATTGACATGGAAGAGTGGGAGCTAGCTCGCCAAGATGCTATCAAACAAGCGCATGCTAAATACGCCATGAAAGCGCATACAGGTAGTTTTACTTTAGTTAAACCTACCGACAATCATTTGTTTTTAATTTCAGCTAAAGCCCCACATGAATTAACAGCAAGTTACCGAATGTGGGCAATTGTGCATTTGCTGATGTTTACAGTATTGCTTGTAGCTTATATCAAACTTGCATGACTTTTAAGTGGCTTTAGCTGCAATTATTTCTTCCTGCTATAACGCACCATACGTTGGTATGGCGGGGGAGTAAATTAGCACTTGCCTATGTTAAAATGTTGGCTATGAATAATCCAACCCCCAACCAAGAATTAGCAAAATCCTTTGACCCTAAAACCATAGAAAGCAAATGGTATGAATTTTGGGAGAGCAAAGGCTATTACGCTGCAGGCTTAAATCCTGAAATCAAAGATAACTTCTGTATCTTACTGCCACCACCAAACGTCACAGGCACGTTGCACATGGGGCATGGCTTCAATCAAACTCTGATGGATGCGTTAACACGCTATCACCGTATGAAGGGCGATAACACGCTATGGCAGCCAGGTACTGACCATGCGGGTATCGCCACGCAGATAGTGGTAGAGCGTCAGTTGGATGCACAAGGTGTGTCGCGCCATGACTTAGGCCGTGAGAAGTTCCTAGAAAAGGTGTGGGAATGGAAAGAGTACTCAGGCGGTACGATTACTAAGCAGATGCGTCGTCTAGGTACATCTCCAGATTGGTCACGTGAACGCTTCACCATGGATGAAGGTTTGAATAAAACCGTGACTGAAACTTTCGTTCGTTTGTATAACGAAGGTCTGATTTATCGCGGCAAACGCTTAGTAAATTGGGATGTGAAGTTAGGCACAGCCGTTTCAGATTTAGAAGTGGTACAGGAGGAAGAAGATGGCTTTATGTGGCACATCAACTATCCGCTTGCCGATGGTTCAGGCAACCTAACTGTAGCAACAACACGTCCAGAAACCATGCTTGGCGACGTGGCGGTGATGGTGCATCCTGAAGACGAACGTTATGCACATTTGATTGGAAAAAATGTAAAACTACCACTATGCGACCGTGAAATTCCAATTATTGCAGACGATTATGTCGATAAAGAATTCGGTACAGGCGTGGTAAAAGTGACGCCAGCACATGACTTTAACGACTATGCGGTTGGTCAGCGCCATAAGTTGCCGATGATAGAGATTTTGTCATTGACGGGTTTGGTGAACGAAAATGCGCCAGAAAAATATCGCGGCTTAACCACCATTGCCGCACGTAAATTAGTAGTAGCTGATTTAGAAGAAAATGGCTTTTTAGTCAAAACTGATAAACATAAACTCAAAGTACCGCGCGGTGACCGCACAGGTGTGATTATTGAGCCTATGCTGACAGACCAATGGTTTGTCGCCATGAGCAAACCTGCTGCTGATAGTGAATCCATTACGCAAAAAGCGCTTGATGTTGTGGCGAGTGGCGAAATCAAGTTTTACCCTGAAAACTGGGTGAACACTTATAACCAATGGCTGAATAACATTCAAGACTGGTGTATTTCTCGCCAATTGTGGTGGGGGCATCAAATCCCAGCTTGGTATTCAGACAATGGCAAAGTTTATGTGGCGACAGATGAAGCCAACGCTAAAGCCTTGGCTGCCAAAGATGGCTACACAGGTAATTTAGTGCGCGATAATGACGTTTTAGATACGTGGTACTCATCAGCCTTATGGCCGTTCTCTACCCTCGACTGGACCGGCGATGAAGCCATAGATGCGCAAAACCAAGCATTGCAACAATACTTGCCTTCTAGCGTGTTGGTGACTGGTTTTGACATCATCTTCTTCTGGGTGGCGCGTATGGTGATGATGACGAAACACATCACTGGCAAAATTCCTTTCAAGCATGTGTATGTGCATGGTTTGATTCGTGATGCTGAAGGTCAAAAAATGTCTAAATCTAAGGGTAATGTCTTAGACCCAATTGATTTGATTGACGGCATTGGCTTGGATGATTTGATTAAAAAGCGCACCACAGGCTTAATGAATCCTAAAGACGCAGAAAAAATCGAGAAGCGTACGCGTAAAGAATTTCCAGAAGGCATTGCTGCTTATGGAACCGATGCGCTGCGTTTCACCTTTGCGGCGCTTGCTAGCCCGGGTCGTGATATTAAGTTTGATTTGCAACGTTGTGATGGTTACCGCAATTTCTGTAATAAATTGTGGAATGCCACGCGCTTTGTGCTAATGAACACAGAGGGTCAAGATAATGGCTTTGATGCGGCAAGTTGTGGTGAAGGCGGCCGTAAGTTTAGCCAAGCCGACCGTTGGATTGTAAGCATTTTGCAACGCACAGAAGCTGAAGTTGAAAAAGCATTTGAAGATTACCGTTTTGATTTGGCTGCAAAAGCGATTTATGAATTTGTTTGGGATGAATACTGTGACTGGTATTTAGAACTTGCGAAAGTGCAAATTCAAAATGGTGATGATGCTGAAAAACGGGCGACACGCCGTACCTTGTTACGTGTGCTTGAGACAATTTTACGCTTAGCACATCCAATCATGCCGTTTATCACTGAAGAGATTTGGCAAACTATTGCGCCTATGACTGAAAAGCATGGTGCTAGTATCATGCTGGAAACTTATCCAAAAGCTCAGCCAGATAAACTAGATGATATTTCGGAAGCTTGGGTTGTACAGCTTAAGCAAATGGTAGATGCGTGCCGTAGCTTACGCGGTGAAATGAACATTTCACCAGCAGCGCGTGTGCCATTGATAGCCACTGGTGATGCTGAAAAATTAGCTTTGTATGCACCGTACTTAAAAGCATTAGCCAAATTAGAAGATGTGGCGATTGTGGCTGACTTGCCAGAAGCTGATGCGCCTGTGATGTTAGTGGACGACTTTAAACTGATGTTGAAAGTTGAGATTGACGTTGCTGTAGAAAAAGAGCGTTTAGGTAAAGAGATTGCAAGGCTGGAAGGCGAAATCGCTAAAGCCAATGGCAAGTTGAATAATGAAAGCTTTGTAGCACGCGCACCTGCCGCTGTCGTTGAGCAAGAAAAAGCGCGGGTAGCCGAGTTTGGCGCTAATTTAGAAAAGCTGCAAAGTCAGTTGGCTAAGTTAGGTTAAATACTTAAGTGACGCTAGATACTAAGCTGAGCTAAATATGCAGGCAAATAAAAAGGCGCTGAAAAGCGCCTTTTTATTTGGACAGAAGGTATTTAAATAAAGAGTTGTACGTCTGATTCACCCGCAAACTGAAAGAATGTCGCAGCACCACCGTATTCAATTCCATCAATAAAGTCTGTGGTCTTAAAGTCAAATAAATCAACTGTCATTTGGCAGGCAATCAGTTTCACACCACTTTCTAAACATGCTGTGCGTAAGTCTTCTATGGAGGCCACGCCTTTATCGGCTATTTTCTGTTTCATCATCGCAGTCGCCATCGTCTCCATGCCGGGTAACATTTGTACAAAGTTAGGCATAGGAACTGGCATCGGCATCGCGGGGTTGCCTAGTGGCGATACTTTTAAATCGCCCAAGTCTTTTTTAAGTAGCGTTAAACCATAAAAAGTGAAGAAAATTTCCACTTCATAATCTAACGCGGCGGCAGTAGAGGCTAAAATAAAAGGCGGATATGCCCAGTCTAACGTGCCTTTTGATGCAATTAGTGCGAGCTTTTTAGCCATGATTGACTACCGCACATTGTGGTTTAGTCACTACGTTTTTTGATATAAAAAGTGTAGGTAGTATCATCATGATCAAGCTGTAAAAGCTCGTGCCCCGTTTGAACGCAAAATGCATTAAAGTCTTTGACTGAACCTGGGTCCGTTGAAATGACTTTTAACACTTGTGACGGCTCAACTTCACTTAAGCCTTTTTTGCAGCGCAAAATTGGCAATGGGCAATTTAAACCTGTGGCATCCACTTCTTTATTGAATTCCATTATTTCTTTTTCCCTTCATCTAATGTGGCAAATTGGTAGCCTGCTTTAGCCCATGCCAAAACACCACCCGCTAGGTTGTACACATTTTTGCTGCCTTTGCTTGAGGCAAAAGCCGCTGCATGAGCAGAACGAACGCCACTGTGGCAATAAAACACGATGTTCTCTGCCTTGGGCAAGGACTCATATTTGAGCGGTAACAATGCTAGAGGAATGTGTATTGCGCCTTCAATCACCCCGCGTGCGACTTCATCATCATTGCGTACATCAATCAACACGATGGGTTTTGATGCCATGGTGTTAAATAAGTCGTTTGCTTGAATTTCACTAAATGTGCTCATTACCCTACACCTAAATTAACCAATACAAATGATAACAATTTTGGCGAGCCACCGCACTAACTATGTACAGCAAAGGTTTGCAGCTACTGGGATATAAAATGCTTGCGGACGAATTAACTTAAATGCAATTTTATGAACAACATGGATATTTTATGGCTATTTAAATATATAAAATCGCCGCGGTGCGTTAGTATCTGCGGGTGTAACTGTGAAATAAATTGCCTTTAACTGAATGGAACCATAAATGACGCCTTTAGAGTTGGCTCGCCAAACACTAATGCAGCTTTCAAAAAGCCATAGCCCACCGACTCCAGACAACTATCGTCTTGTCTATAACGAGATTGCAGGCTTAGAAGCAGAAGATAATGGCACAGTTCTCAGTAAAGCACTGGACAAAGTGTTAAACGACTTAGGCAAAGATAAGCCTAAATATTCAGTCGCAGCACAAAAGATTTCCACCTTAGTCAAAAAGCACGACTCCGCTAATTTAGAAAAACATATCCGTAGCTTGCTTTCTGCAGGGGCTGGCGACAGCGATGCTGTGAATTGGTCTACGCTTTTACGTTATTTGTTAAAGCAACTAGATTTAAATCATAACGGCATCACGCTCAGTCGGAAAAAAGAAGGATTGAGTCGCGTCCTGATTAATTTTGCCAATGATCCCAATCAGCTTGGGCAAAAAATCCAAGCCCTAGTGACTTCGTGGGGTGATGGTCAGGCGGTCATGATTGTTAATGAAGAGAATGCCATTGAGCCACTAGGCGCTGAAGCCGAGGTGCCTGTGTCACATGAAGGCGCCTTAGAAAAGCACTCAGTGCAAACGGTTGATGATGCGCAACTTAAAGTGGCTATTGCGTGGCGTGACTTGTTGATTAGAACGATTACGCTAGTGGTGCTTCCGCAGTTTTCTGATTTTCCAGCAGCGACAAGCCGGATTGAAGCGCTAATCGCGCATGCGCAGAAATCTAATACGATTGAGAAAGTGAATGAAGTTAGCGAGTCTTTAAAATCAACCTTGCTCAGGGCCGAGATGCAAACGGAATCACAACACCGTATGCAAGAAGCGCTCATACAAATGATGCGCTTATTAGTTTCCAGTATGAGTGAGTTAACTGTTGAAGACTCATGGTTGCATGGACAGATTGCCATCGTTCAAGAGATTATTTCTAAACCGCTTAATTTAGATAGTGTGTATAGCGCTGAAAGTAGCCTAAAAGAGCTGATATTCAAACAATCCAGCCTCAAACCAGGGCTTATCGCCGCAAAGGAAACGCTTAAAGGCATGATGAGCACCTTTGTAAGCGGCTTGGCAGACATTACAGAGAGCACCGGTACTTATCAACTTAAGATTGCCGAATATCAGAAGCAAATCTCCGCAACTGAAGACATTACGCAACTCAACAATATACTGAAAAGCTTGGTGGGCGATATTCATAGCATGAATACCGATGCCCAGCATTCGCAAACTGCTTTTTTAGAAACGCAAAAGAAGGTAGAGGAAGCAGAAAAGAAAATCAATGAGCTAACGACTAAGCTAGATTACATTAGCGAGGTTGCGCATGAGGACTTTCTAACAGGCGCGCTTAATAGACGCGGCTTAGATGAGGCGATAGAGCGAGAGTTTGAACGCGCGGATAGGCACAGCACGGCATTATCATTAGCAATGATAGATATTGATCACTTCAAAAAGATTAACGACACTATGGGGCACTCCACAGGCGACGTGGCGTTAGCGCACTTAGCCAAAGTGGTGAAAAGCATATTGCGTAGCACTGATGTGCTGGCCCGCTACGGCGGAGAAGAGTTTGTTATCTTACTCCCAGGCTCAAAGCAAGACGATGCCGTCAACGTGATTGCAGGTGTGCAACGAGACCTGACCAAAAACTTTTTTATGCATAACAGTGAGCGGGTGTTGATAACATTCAGTGCAGGAGTCGCTGAACGTATGACAGGCGAGGGTGTTGATGCTGTTCTACCTCGAGCTGATGCCGCGCTATATCTAGCCAAGCAAGCGGGGCGCAATCGCGTAATTGGAGCTACACCTCTCTAACATTTTCTCTTTAAATAGGGAATTTAAGTGCGATGGTTTTAGAGGTAACTCCAGAAATAATAGACGTAAAAAAGCCCACTCAAGTGGGCAATTTTATTGGTGGCCGGGACGGGAATCGAACCTGTGACACGCGGATTTTCAATCCGCTGCTCTACCAACTGAGCTACCCGGCCGTACTTCTTAGTGCATTTGCATACATGTAAATGTTTGCAAGTCGCGCATTATAGCAAACTTCCAAAGAGTTGGAAAAAATAATTCAAACATTTTTCAACTTATCTTTAAAAGCCTGTTTCTGATTTATGTTTAAGCCTAGGTAGTCATGTAAAATCGTAGCTCAGAAAATATTTGCCAAGAAATTTGATGTCCCTAAGATGAAATTCAATATCACACAGCCTAATCAGGCGCTCAGAAGTCAGCTTGAACATAAAATCAACCATAAAACTAAGCCTTTAGGGGCTTTGGGTATGTTGGAAGCTGTTGCGTTGCAAATCGGATTGATTCAGCAAACACTTTCGCCACAGCTGAGTAACGCCACTATGCTGGTTTTTGCGGGTGATCATGGCATTGTTGAAGCTGGCGTTAGCCCCTATCCGCAGGCGGTCACGGCACAAATGGTGTTGAATTTTTTGCAAGGTGGCGCGGCAATTAATGTGTTTACCAAGCAAAACAATATGCATTTGAGTGTGGTTGATAGCGGCGTGAATTATGAATTTTCATCCAGTTTAGATTTAATTCATGCGAAGGTGGCGATGGGTACACGCAGCTTTCTGAGTGAACCAGCCATGACATTAGCGCAATGTGAGCAAGCGCTTACTCGTGCTGTAGATATTGTGGATGCAAAAGTGGCTGAAGGTTGTAATGTATTCGGTTTTGGGGAAATGGGTATAGGTAATACTTCATCAGCAAGTTGTTTGATGAGCGTGTTATGTGGGTTACCTATTGAGCAATGTGTTGGTCGCGGGACGGGTTTGGACGATGCAGGTTTGGCGCACAAAACGAACATTCTGGCGCAAGCGATTGCACATCATCATTTGAGTAGCGGTGATGCCATGCAGGTATTGGCGACTTTCGGCGGGTTTGAAATCGTCATGATGGTCGGTGCTATGTTGCAAGCAGCTGCTAAGCAATGCACTTTATTGATTGATGGATTTATCACTACGGCGGCGTTGCTGGTGGCGGCCAAATTGCAGCCTGAAATTTTGCATTACTGCGTGTTTACACATTGCTCAGACGAATCTGGTCATAAAAAAATGCTGGATTATCTACAAGTTAAGCCGCTACTCAATATCGATTTACGCTTGGGTGAAGGCACAGGGGCTGCGCTGGCTTATCCTTTGGTACTGGCTTCGGTTAACTTTTTAAATCAAATGGCTTCGTTTGAGTCGGCAAGTGTTTCGCAAAAAATATGATATTTGCATTACAAAATCAATGGCACTATTTTTTAACGGCCGTGATGTTTTTTACACGCGTGCCGGTGCATTTCAATAGTTTTGATAATGCGGACTTGAATAAGGCCACAAGATATTTCCCATTAATTGGTATTTTAGTGGGTGCTGTAGGTGCTTTGGTTTTTTGGCTAAGTGATATTTTATTGCCTTTAGAAATCGCGCTTTTATTAAGTATGGCAGCCACAGTTTTACTTACGGGCGCATTTCATGAAGATGGCTTGGCAGATGCTATTGATGGCTTAGGTGGCGGCTGGAGCAAAGAGCAAGTGCTCGCTATTATGGTGGATTCACGCATTGGTAGTTATGGCGCAATAGGTTTGTTTTTAGTGTTGCTAACTAAATATCAAGCGCTTACTTATCAGTGGGCAGCGCTAATTCCAGCAACATTAATCGCAGGCCATGCGCTTAGCCGGCTGTGTGCAGTGCTGGTGATGTATACGCAAAGTTACGTGAAGGCTGAAGGTAAATCTAAGCCACTTGGAACGCAGCCTACTATCACGGAGCTGATCATCGCAACTTTTTTTGGTTTAGTACCGCTGGCATTTTTAGAAATGAAATTTCTTGCTGCGCTAGTGCCTGTGGCAATTGTTTGGCTTTGGTTTGGTGCAAAAATTAAATCTCGTATAGGCGGCTATACTGGAGACTGTTTAGGCGCTATGCAGCAACTGACAGAGGTTGCGTTTTATGTTGGTGTGTTAGCCAGCACTACTTTATTTTCTGCGCAGTAATTACTAAAATATCATTCAAATGAAACTGACCTTAGTTCGCCATACCTCTTTAGATATTGCTCCTAGCATTTGCTATGGCCAAAGCGATGTTGCTGTATCGGCTAATTTTGAAAATGAACGCAAGACATTGCAAAAGAAACTTGCTGCTTTTGAGTTTGATGCCATTTATGCCAGCCCATTAAAACGCTGCCACCAACTTGCACAAGCCTTGTGTGCGGATGAGCTTTTTGGGCATACCAGTGAAAACATTAAACTCGATGCACGTCTAAAAGAATTACATTTTGGTGACTGGGAAATGAGTCCTTGGGATGCCATTCCACGTGAGAAATTTGATGTATGGGCAGATGATTATGCTAACTTAGCACCACCAAATGGCGAAACATTTTCAGAGCTACATGCTCGTGCTAAGAGCTTTGTGGAGGATGTAAGTAGTCACTCACAAGGTAAAAGTATTCTAGTGGTGACGCATGGTGGTTTCATACGCGCGCTAATTGCGGAAGTGCTGCAAATGCCACTAAAACGATTGTTTAGGCTCACCATTGATCATGCGAGCGTGACGCAGTTGGAGTTTAAAGGCGAAGTGCCTAAAGTGCTTTTAATGAATCTTTAGACATTACTCGACTTCAGCAATTAATCAACTCTGCCAAAGTTTGAGCGCAGATTCCAGCCTTTCCCAGCCATCTACTGGCGGCAAACCAAACCTTAACGCAGCTCGTGCGGATAGCCCTGGCGCATCAGAAAAAAGCCGAATCCAAATACCTTGTTGTGCGAGGTGCTGTTGCAAAGCCAAAGCTTCTTTTGTTGGTACAAATTGAAATAGCGCTGTGCCAGACATAGGCGCTAAGTTATATTTAGTCAGTAGTTTTGCTAGCTTCTGGCTATTTTCAGCTAACTGAATCCGTGCCTTTTCTTGCCATGCTTTATCCAGCAAAGCTTGTTTAGCAATCAGGCGGCTTGGCCCTGTGATTGACCATGGACCAATCGCTTCTTGCATTTGCTTTAGCATGTGTTCTTCAGCTAATAAAAAGCCCACTCTCGCCCCCGCTAAACCAAAGAACTTGCCCAGTGAGCGCAGCACAAACAGACCTTTTAAATGGGTATATTTGGCAACACTGCGCTCCGGCGTAACATCCATAAACGCTTCATCTACAACCAACCAGCCGCCACGCGCCGCGAGTGCGGCATGCCAACCAAGTAATTCAGCCGCTGAGAATTTTGTGGCAGTTGGGTTGTTGGGGTTACACAACAAAAGCACGTCAACCTGCTCAATCATTTTTTCATCAGGGAAGAAATCGAACTTGATGACTTCATGACCATTAGCTTGCCATGCATTAGCATGCTCTTGATACATAAATTTAGGCATAGCCACTTTTGAACCTGAACGTAATTGCGGCAATACTTGCAGCGCGGCTTGCGAACCAGCTGTGGGTAATACACTGGGGGGTAAGGTCGCGCAGCCATAATAAGCACAAGCTGCTTCAATTAAGCCATCATCTTCAAGTGGTAGTTTTTGCCAAGCAGCAGCGGGAATATCAGTGATTGGGTAACCGTCAGGATTAATGCCTGTCGATAAATCCAGCCAGTCTTCTAGCGGAATGTCATATTGCTTGGCTGCCGTTGCTAAATTTCCACCATGCTCAAGCATATGCAACACTCGCTATCATTAAAGTGATGATTAAGAATATAACCAGCCATATATAAACGCCATGCCGAATGAGTGCCAATGCGCGCTCTATGTCGTTGAGCACAGGTGGATTGCCAGCGCCTAATGCTGGGCGTTCATGCCACTCGCCAAAATAACGTGCTGCGCCGCCTAGTTTTACATTGAGCGCGCCAGCACCGGATGACATTACCGGCCCAGCGTTGGGGCTATCCCAAGTTGGTGCTTGGCTTTTCCAGCAACTTAACGCTAATTTGGTATTGCCTAATAGCGCGTAAGTTAAGGCGGTTAGTCGTGCTGGTATGTAATTTAAAGCGTCATCAAACCGTGCAGCAGCCCAGCCGAAATAGAAAAATCGTGGAGTCTTGTAGCCCCACATGGCATCCATAGTATTAGCTAAACGAAACAATAGCGCACCTGTGCCACCCGCTATAAAAAACCAAAATAAGGCGCCAAACACGCCATCATTACCATTTTCTAATACAGACTCCACCGTGGCTGGAACAGGCTCAATGGCAGAAGAGTCGCGACTCACCATATATGATGCAGCAGTTTTTGCAAGGTCTTGGTCGTTACTCTTTAGTGCATTACTCACTGCACGTGCATGTTCATGTAAGCTTTTATTGCCAATGGCAAAGTAAAGCAACAAGGTGTTGGCAACAAAACACGTGATGAGGTGATGACAAAGCCAGTACGCTAATATGATAAATGGCAAGATTAATACTAATAATGCTATTAAACCAGCAAAGCGTTTAGTTGGCGAGCCTTGCTTGGCTTTTGGATTAAAGCGCACCTCTAGCTTGTTCGCTAAGAAACCAAAGCCCACCAAAGGGTGGTAGCGCCGTGGCTCGCCCAAAGCGAAATCTAGCGCCACGGCTACAATAGCAACCATAGGCATGGCAATCGCGGGCATTATGAGATAATCAGAGAATGAAAACATTAATGATTCAAGGCACTACCTCGGATGCTGGCAAAAGTACGCTGGTGGCAGGGCTGTGTCGCGTATTGTATCGCAAGGGCGTAAAAGTCGCGCCATTTAAGCCGCAGAATATGGCGCTAAATTCTGCAGTAACGGTGGACGGTGGTGAAATTGGCCGCGCGCAAGCCGTGCAAGCGCAGGCGTGTGGATTGATGCCACATACCGATATGAACCCAGTCTTACTAAAGCCTAATTCTGACACGGGCTGCCAAGTGATTATTCAAGGCAAAGTCGTGTGCAATTTAGAAGCCACGGGCTATCACGCCTATAAGCCCACTGCCATGCGTGCGGTGCTGGATTCATACGCACGTTTGAGTAATCAATATGAAGCCATCGTCGTGGAGGGCGCAGGAAGCCCTGCAGAAATTAACCTGCGCGAAGGCGACATTGCCAACATGGGCTTTGCTGAAGCGGTTGATTGCCCCGTAATTTTAATTGCTGATATTGATAGAGGTGGCGTATTTGCACATATTGTCGGAACGTTAGCACTGCTTTCTGAGAGTGAACGGGCGCGTATAATGGGTTTTGTAATTAACCGATTTCGTGGCGATATTGCCTTGTTGCAGTCAGGGCTGGATTGGCTAGAAGCGGAAACAGGCAAGCCTGTGATTGGTGTGATTCCGTATTTGCATGATTTGCATATTGAGGCCGAAGATGCAGTGCCAAGTACAGCATCTTTGCTAGGTAAAAATGTAGAAAACAAGTTGCGTATTGTTGTGCCAATTCTGCCGCACATCTCAAATCACACTGATTTTGATGCGTTGCGTTTACACCCACAAGTAGATTTTCAATTCATAAAAATCAATCAACCGATTCCTGCCGCAGATTTAATCATACTGCCTGGCAGTAAAAATGTGCGCGGCGACCTTGAGCATCTGCGAAGCAACGGCTGGGAGCAAGCGCTCACTAAGCACTTACGCTACGGAGGTAAAATTCTCGGCATTTGTGGAGGCTTCCAAATGTTAGGCACTCACATGCACGATCCTGACGCCATAGAAAGTACCGCGAGCAGTAGCGCGGGTTTAGGCTGGTTAGAGATGGAAACCACGCTCACACCAGAAAAGCGCCTAGCCCAAATCAGCGGAAAGCTAAGTTTTGCTGATGCTAATGTCACCGGCTATGAAATCCACATGGGCGTGAGTATAGGCGTAGCTCTTAATCACCCTGCATTAATACTGGATGGGCAGCCAGAAGGCGCAATTTCACACGATAATCAAATAGCAGGCACCTATCTGCATGGCTTGTTTGACCATGCAGAATCCTGCGCGGCATGGCTCGCTTGGGCGGGTTTAAAACTGGTAGATTCGCAATTTGATTATGAACAAGTACGCGAGGCAGGGTTAGAAAGATTGGCGGATTGTTTAGAGCAGTATTTAGATTGGGATAAGCTAAATAAATATATGTAAGAAATACTTATTTAAGTTGAGCTTTGGATCTGAAAACTGACTTATTTCAGCTTTAAAGGTAACCCAGCCGCCACAAATGTCACTTCATTCGCTACACCCGCCACTGCTTGATTTAGCCGGCCTTGTTCATCTTGAAATTGTCGGTTAATTTCACCTAGCGGCACTATGCCCATGCCGACTTCATTGCTGACTAAAATAATCGTGCCCTGCAATATGGGTAGGGTGGATAACAAGGCTTCACGTTCGGCTTTCCAGCTTGAATCTTGCGGTGGGTTACAATCTGGGCATATCCATTGTGCTAGCCATAACGTTAAACAATCTACAATCAGGCATTGATTCGGTGCGTCTAAGTTACGTAGCGTTTGTGCGAGGTAGTGCGGCTCTTCTACCAATGCCCACTCTGCTGGGCGGCGATTTTTGTGATGCTGCACGCGCGATTTAAATTCGTCGTCGTAGATTTGTGCGGTGGCGATATACGTCACGGCAAGACTGCTGGTTTGTGCCAATTTTTCTGCATAAGCGCTTTTGCCTGAGCGTGCGCCACCTAAGATTAAATGTACTGACATTGCTCTACTCCTAATTCTTTAAACTGACCGTGCTTGAAATATCTGCCATTCTTGAATAATCGCCTGAATCTGTTTTAAGCCATGCGTAATTAATGATGGACCAGGTTGCAAAATATCAGCAGATTTTATTTCACGCACGAAACCATGTTTGACTGCAGGTAAATCTGCCCAGCCTTCGCGTGCCATCACTTGCTCGGGTTGGAATTTTTTACCACACCATGAGCCGATAATAATATCAGGCTGGCGTTCTACCACTTGTTGTGGGGTGACTATACGGTCTTTGGCACTATGAAAGTGGGATAGTTCAGGAAAGCAATCGGCGCCGCCAGCGAGTTCAATCAACTCCATCGCCCAACGGATGCTACACATCATGGGGTCATCCCATTCTTCAAAATATACTTTGGGTTTAATCGTGAATTTACTGGCAGTTTTCTGCGCTTCATCTAATATTTTTTCAAGCGTGGCAATCAGTTGCGCCGCTTTTTCTGTAGCACCGACCAAGGCACCAGTTACGGCAATCATATTCAACACTTGCGCAACGCTACGTTGGTTGAAGATATGTACTTCAACGCCCGCGCGAATAAGTGAGGCAGCAATATCTGCCTGCAAGTTGGAAAAGCCAATGACTAAATCGGGTTGCAGCGCTAAAATTTTATCAATTTTGGCGCTGGTGAACGCCGAAACTTTCGGCTTTTCTTTTCTGGCAATGGCTGGATGTGTGGTGTAGCCAGAAATGCCGACAATACGATCTTGCTCGCCGAGCAAATAAAGTACCTCGGTAGGTTCAGTCGTTAAGCAAACGATGCGTGTTGGGTATCTCATTATTGTTTGTATTTGGCTTTAAGCGTTTATTTAAGTAGATTGTTTTGCTGCAGTTACTTTGAGGCGTCCCACGTGTTTTCCATCACCATATCGGCAAGCGGTTTAGCGGTTGCCCAGCCAGTTTCTATTAGCATGGGCTCTTTGTAAAAACTATTCACATGCCCTAAACACAGCACTGCGATGGGTTTAGCATCCGTAGGCATATTGAGTAATGCGCCTAATTCAACTGGATCGAAAATTGACACCCAACCCATGCCTAAGCCTTCAGCACGGGCGGCTAACCACATGTTTTGTATGGCGCAACTTACTGAGGCAATATCCATTTCCGGCAAAGTTCTGCGGCCAAACACGTGACCATCGCGTTTATCGCATAGCGACACCACGAGTAATTCGCCACACTCTAAAATGCCTTCTACTTTTAAGCGTAGAAACTCTGCCATGCGTGCGGTATTTTCATACTCACCAATTGCTTGCGCCGTTTTAACGCGCTCTTTATCCACCAGTTGATGAATAGCTTTGCGTGTGTTCGCATCAGTAATTCTAATGAATCGCCATGGCTGCATTAGGCCAACACTAGGTGCATGGTGCGCTGCATGCAAAATTTTAGTGAGTATTTCAGGCGCAACAGGTGTGGGTAAAAAGTGCCGCATATCACGGCGCTCTGCAATAGCGCGATACACCGCAGCAATCTCAATATCTGAAAACTTATGGTTTTGCATAAGAAAATAGTCGCGCCGTAAGTGCTGGGTTAGACGAAAAGTAAAAATGTAAAAAAGTCGCCGTGATGGTGCCATGCTGATAAATATATTCACCCGCACCGTATCGGCTATTTGCCTGACCTTTAGGTAAGAGAGGGGTGTCGAATTTTCCATAATGGAATGTGTGCGCACCAATGCTACCAATATTTTCTTTCAGCTCAGTATGTTGCGTGCCTAAACCTTGCAAGCGCGGTTCAATATGGCTTTTGCCAGCTAGTAAACCATATGCAGGTTCACCGTTAATGGATTCTGACAATGCCATCATGCCGCCGCATTCAGCCAGTATTGGTTTGTCAGCATTAAACGCTGCCAATAGGGCATTACGCATGGCTGTATTTTCGCTTATTTCTTTTAAATGTAGCTCAGGATAACCACCTGGCAACCAATAAGCATCGGCTTCTGGCAAAGTTTTCTCATGCAGTGGCGAAAAGAACTTAACGGTTGCGCCCATTTCCTGCAAACAATCGATATTGGCGGGGTAAATAAAACAAAAGGCCGCATCGCGCGCAATGGCAATGGTTTTACCCGCTAATAATTTAGGTGATATAGATGCAGTTTCAGGCGCGATAAATGTCACCATTGGTGGTAGCGGTAACTCGCTGCTAGCAGCTAAAGCAATTGCTGCTGCCTCTATTCTTGCATCTAAATCTGTAATTTCTTGCGCTCTAAATAAGCCCAAATGCCTTTCAGGCAACGCATAAGCTTCATCTTGCGGCAATGCACCTAACCAATTTAAGTGAGTAGGTAAGCTGTCTTTTAGCATATCCGCATGCCCAGTGCTGCCAACTTTATTGGCGAGTACGCCAGCTGGCATTAAAGCCGGTTGATAACCCAGCAAACCAGAAGCTAAAGCGCCAAAGGTTTGTGCCATACCGCTGGCATCAATGGTGAGCATCACAGGCAGGTTGTAACGCAGGGCGATATCTGCGGATGATGGGGTGCCATCGTAAAGACCCATCACGCCTTCAACAATAATTACATCAGCCGTTTGCGCTGCTTGATACAAACGTACCAAGCCATCATGCTCGCCACACATGCCGAGATCTAAATTATAAACGGGCTGACCGGTCGCAGTTTCCAGCACCATAGGGTCAAGAAAGTCAGGCCCGCATTTAAAGGCGCGCACATTCAGGCCGCGATTCCTCCAAGCACGGGCTAAGGCGGCAGTAGATAAGGTTTTTCCTTGCCCAGAAGCGGGTGCGGAAATTAATATAGCAGGGCAATTTATTTGATTCATCAATATTTAATCAGGTGCTTATTACCACTCAATGCCAGGCATGGCTTGAACGCCATCCTTAAACGCATGTTTCACTAAATTGATTTCACTTACGGTATCTGCAATGGCAATAAGTGCGTCAGGTGCAGCACGCCCCGTGATTACCACATGTTGCATGATGGGGCGCGACTCTAAAGCAGTTGTCACTTCTTCAATCGTTAACCATTGGTATTTAAGCGCGTAAGTAAACTCGTCTAAAATAATTAAATCTATCGTTTCATCTTGCAAGTAATCACACACCATCTGCCAAGCTGCGCGAGCCGATTGCTTATCACGCTCTGCGTCTTGCGTTTCCCAAGTAAAGCCATCGCCCATCACATGCCAAGTCAGATTTTCTGCATTGCGGAAAAAAGCCTCTTCGCCAGTGTCAGATCGGCCTTTAATAAATTGAACCACGACAGCTTTCATGCCATGCCCCAATGAGCGGGCAAGCAAACCAAAAGCCGCGGTAGATTTACCTTTGCCATTACCTGTATTAATCAATAGCAAGCCGCGAGAAGTTTGTGCCGCATTAATACTGGCATCCACCACGGCTTTTTTACGCTGCATGCGCGCTAAATGCCGTTCGTTTGCTAGATTAAGCTTATTTTCAGATGTGGTCATGACTAATTTTCATAAAAAAACCGCGCTAGAGTTGCAATCTAACGCGGCTCAATTAACACTGGAATATTTGTAACTAAACTATTATGTAGCAGTGTTTGATGTTGTTTTAACAGAATTACTTAGTTTAGGTAATGCTTTAGCTAAAGCCCAAAAAGCTACTAAATACATCACGGTAAAGCCCATGTAACCAGGTAAATATTCCCAACCATGCTGCATAGATTCAATTACACCATTGGCTGGAAAACGGCCTGAAAATAGGTAATAACTTTGTGTTGAAATCACAAATGCCAAGAAGGTAGACAATAAGCCAGCAAACATAAATTTAAGTACATCAAAACTATTATCTTGCCTGCTTAGCCATAAGCCTGCCAGCCACATTACCGCATAAGTAGGTAACATACCCCAGTAGCCATCGGTTAAACAAAAACCTTGCAGACTATCAATAGAGGCAGCACCAAAATCAATTGCAGTTGCCAATACCACAAACAGTCCAAACCAAATGGCTTTCCTTAAATACAGGCCACCGATCAACAATAGTGCTAAGCTTGCATCAGGTAGCGAAACGCTAGTCAATACATGGCTGCCGCGAGTAAGCAACATTATAAAAGCAATAACTGCTGCAATGATGAATGATGTTTTTGAGTATGTGTTGTTTTGTGTTTGCATTGAGTTTTGACCTAGTTCTACGATGTTGAATAATAACACCGTACAGTTACAGTTGCAAAAATACGGTGTTAATTATGGGTTATTCTGGTTGATAACGAACGCTTACAAATACATTAGAACCTGGGGTATTGTAATCAATATTATTACCATCAACTGCCAGCGCATAGTTTTTATCAAATATGTTATTAGCGCGAGCTTGAATACTCCAGTCTTGATTCACTTTATAAGTTGTTGTTAGGTTAAATAAAGCATAACCATCAAGTTTTACAGTGTTAGCCAAGTTGTTGTAGCGCATTGATGAAGCAATTGCCTCAGCACCAAAACGCCAGTCACCAAGGTTATAAGATAAGTTAACAGCACCGTGGCGGTTAGCGCGACGAGCTAATAAATTATCGGTTTTTTCATCTCGAGGAGACTGAATGTCGACGTTGGCATTTAATTGGAAATTACCCCAGCGTTGGCCGCCAGCAAGTGTTAAACCCTGAATTACTGCTTTATTTAAGTTTTCAATTGTAAAAGTACTAATATCAAAGGCGATCAAGTTTCTAACCCTATTTTCATAAATGGTCGCAGATAAACTACTGTCACTATCTTGATAACGCAAGCTTGCTTCTACGTTATCCGATTTTTCAGGCTGCAATTTGGGATTATTAAAGCCTGGAAAATACAGATCATTGAATGTTGGTACTTTAAACGCAGAGCCATAACTTGCTGTAACACGCCAATTAGGATTGATGCTGTAACCATAGCCTATCCCACCAGTTTGGTCGCTACCAAATTGAGAATTGTGGTCATCACGTAAACTTAACTGAATGCTATGCGCACTAATGTTGGCAAGATAGCTTGCTACGTAACCCTCGTTAACGCGGTTAGTTTTATCGTAAGGTGTAGTTGAATTAACATCATCTTCTAGTCTGTCATACATTAATGTCAATGTACCTACTGGGAGACTAAAATCGTTTTGCCAATTGATTTGTGTTTGTTCTGTATTAAATTTTGTTGGGTTAAATGGGTTGTTAACAGGATCAATTTCGTCAAAACTTTTTAATTTGTCTTTGCTGTAGCCGACTTTTAAGTTTGATAACCATATTGATGTAAATTGATTTTTAGAAGTTAAAGTCAAGCTTTGCTGTTCAATATCTGCTTTTGAAGAGAAGTTACCAAGATTGAAGCTATTGTCAAAACGTGTATGGCCACCGCTGTTAAATAGTTGAATGCCAATCTCATGACCTTCTGCAAGTTTCTGTGATAACGATGCATTGAAAGCAAAGTTGTTATATGGATCGTTATCTTTAAAATTTGGGTTTTTTGTCTTGAGTGCAGAGAAGCCATTGGTATCAGAACTAGAGAGGTTTAAAGCAAAACTCGTGTCGTTAATTCGACCATATGTACCGGCCTCTAAAGTTTTTGTGTCATATGTGCCATAACCAAGACTACCGTAGAACTTAGGTTTTCCTTCACCTTTTTTAGTGAAAATCTGAATTACACCACCAATAGCATCTTGTCCATAAAGGCTGCTCGCTGGACCACGTAAAATTTCAATTCTGTCAATCTGAGCTAGTGGAATGTTTTCAAAAGTTGTTGTGCCTGCTGTAGCAGAGCTGACGCGAATGCCATCGATTAATACAACAACTTGCCCTGGATTTGTGCCACGTAGAAACACACTGGAAGTTTTTCCTGCACCGCCATTTGAAGCGATTTCAACACCTGGTTGTGTTTGCAATAACTCGATAAATGTTGATTGCCCTGCACGTTCAATTTCCTCACGATTAATTACGGTTACATCTGCAATTACACTTTCACGTGGTTGGGCAACGCGGCTAGCAGTCACCACTACATCATCAGTTTGAATGGCAGTTTCTGCTGCAAAAGCAGAAGGTGAGAATGCCAGCGCAACAAGGCTGGCAATGGTAGATTTTTTCATTATTTTTCCCTAAATTACATGCGGCCCCGCATGTGGATTCTTTAAAACTAGGGAATACAGAAGAGGGTCATAAAAAAGAGCGCGCGGACGAAATAACGACACAAATAGCGCAGCCTTTGTTACCGTCACCCCGCGGTATTGCCTAGCGTGCCTTAACATAAGGCGTTGTTTTTAGGCCGGTCTCCGGGCTTATAAGCGCTGGTGTTAAAAACTAACATTTAGTTCTTTAACCAACTGATTTGCGCCTTCCCAAGTCTGACCTTTTTCTAAGGGGTAACTCAGTGGCATATTGCAAATTCATTTGAATGAATCAAAAGCTTACTTACCGTTGCGGGGGCAGCGAAGGAATTATTAACGCGTTAAGCGATAATGCACCTATTTCCCAGTTTCACCTTGTTTGTAGAAAACAAACTTGGCACCTAACAACAAGTGCGAATTATATCGCTAATTTCTTCGCTCGCATGAAAAAATTCATTAACAATTATTTACACATACTGTAATACTTTGAAAATTACTCGTTAACTATTGACTATAATCAATTTTTTCAATTATAGTGGTCGTATGGATGCGGACTTAAAAGCGTTAGAAGAAAAATTAACAGGCTTAATTTCATTGTGTAGTGATTTACGCAGTGAAAATGCGCAGTTGCGCCTTGATTTAAATGCAACGCAAAATGATGCCGCGTTGTTGAAAGCAAATATGGCGCAAGCCAGCGAACGCATCGAAGCTTTGATGGAGCGCCTGCCTTAACGCGGGTTTGAGTAAGTAAAATGAGCGATATAAAAGGCGTAGATGTCAATATTATGGGGCGCGATTTCACGATATCGTGTACCGATGAAGAACGCCCGGGATTGATTAACGCAGTTAATTTTTTAGATAAAAAAATGCGTGATATACGCGATAGCGGTAAAATTATCGGTGTAGAGCGTATTGCGATGATGGCGGCGCTAAATTTGGCGCATGAGTTGCTCAATAGTAAAAGTGGTACTGTGGATGTAGGCGATTTCAAACGCAGAATCACGAATATGCAAGATCAAATTGATAAAGTCTGCGCTGCAAAATAAATATTCCAATTGTCATAAAATTACTATCTAACAATAGTAAAATTACCTCAATCGTTTTAGTATTTAATCAGTAGATTATTTAGCTGAAACAAAAATAAAATCCCAGTTTTAAAGTTTGTTCTCTGCGGTGCGGTTTAAGCTAATAATTCCTTGAACTAGTTTATAGCATCGGTTTTGGTCATTCGAGCGTTGTGTGCGCGCCCTAAGTTGAGTGTTCTTTTAAGAGCCTCTTGGTGGGTGTACCTAATGCGTTCTAGGCCGTTACCACTTGAGCCTTTTTGGTTCAGGATGCTGGCTTAGGCTAATCCGTGGAGAACTCCTCCCATTCACTCCATATTTAACCGATACTTTGTTGGCTTCGACTTGCCGTAAGTAAATTTTGTATAGCTATCTCAATTCGTGATATTTCAAATCTGCCAAGCTTACAATTTCTAAACACCTAGCATGACACGCTTCTAAAATCACTGGCGGCGCGAAACCAGCCTCAGAGGCTTCTAACCAGCGTGCAGCACATACACACCAACGGTCACCTGCTTTTAATCCTTCAAAGCCATATTCAGGGCGGGGCGTGCTTAAATCATTACCTTGAGAGATTGAATACGCTAAGAACTCATCAGTCATTTGAGCGCACACTGTGTGGCTACCTCTATCATCCATGCCAGTTTCGCAACAGCCTGTTCTGGTAAAGCCTGTTAATGGATCTAAGCTGCAAACTTGAAGCGCGGTACCAAGTACGTTTTTATCTTGTGGTTTTGCCATCGTTAATCTCTGTTTGGGTTTCTAGGTTTAGGTCGCTAGTTAAAATTGATAATTGAATTTAGTTATAGATTATCATATCGCTAAATTTAGAATTTAATTAAGGTAAAAAATATGCGTTATTGGTTAATGAAATCTGAGCCTTCTGATGTTTCAATCGATGATTTGGCAAGCTTTCCAAATCAAACTGTAGATTGGTACGGTATTCGTAACTACCAAGCACGTAATTTCATGCGCGACCAAATGAAGGTAGGTGATGGTGTGTTCTTTTACCATTCAAACTGCGATGTGCCAGGCATTGCTGGTATTGCAGAAGTGAGCAAATTGGCATATCCAGACCGTTTGCAGTTTATTAAAGGTCATAAATATTACGATGAGAAAGCGACACCTGAAAATCCACGCTGGCTGAATGTAGATGTAAAACTTGTACGTAAAACGCGCTTGTTGAGCTTAAAAGAGTTACGCGAATACCCAGAGTTAAGCAATATGCGGATTTTACAGCGCGGCAATCGCCTTTCAATTACGCCGGTTGATCCTAAAGAGTGGGATTTCATCAATAGTGTACTCAAATAAAAAAGCCCCGAATTTCGGGGCTTTTAAACTAAAAAACTTAAGTAAAGTTATTTAATAGCAGTATCTAAACTACCCATGCTTTTAGGGTAAGTGACTATGCCCCAAGGCATTTTTTTATCTTCAATTTTTTGTTTCACTTCTAGTTTTTCAGTATCAATCACAAACACTGCGTCTGATTTACCGCATGCTAACAAAACTTCTTTGTCATCTGGTGTGAATGTGAAATGCCAGCAACGATTGCCTGTAGGAATATCTTTAATTTTTTCATAAGTCTTAGCATCATAAACTTCTAATGTTTTGGCTTTATTTGCCGCTACAAAAATGCGTTCGGCTTTGCGATCATATGAGATACCATAAGGCGTAGCACCAGTGTCAACGGTGCGCAGCACTTTAAAATTTTTGTCCATCACCATAAATTTATTGCCGTATTCTAGCGTCACTAAATAAGTTTTACCGTCTGGTGATACTTTTACGCCACGGGGTCTATCGCCGTACTCATGCGTTTTGATGGTTTTAAGCAATTTGCCACTTTTCATGCTGTGCACCGTCACAGTATTGTCAGCTTCGTTGGTAATCACTAATTGCTTACCATCTTTACTAAACTCAACACCTTCAGTTTCAGGGCCGCCGGTAATTTCACGAATCTTTTTGCCTAGTTTTAAATCAATAATGCCGATGCGTGCAGGTTCTTTGTCATCATCGTCATCTTCTTTTGCAGCCGCAGCTGCTTCAGCAGAACCTGGTGCAGGAGGAGGGCCACCTTTAGCGCTTGGCTCGTATGATACGAATGCGAAGTTGCCTTTAATGCGGACAAACTCTGGATTTTGACCAACTTTAATTTGGCTTAACACTTCGTTTGTTGTGGTATCAATCACTGAAACACTACCATTCTCGCGTGTAGCAACCACCAATAACTTACCGTCATCACTCACGGCTAAACCACGTGGACCTTCACCTTTAACATCAATGGTTGTAGTGGAAGTCAGTGTATTCAAATCAATCACTGATACGCCGCCATCTTGATTCGAAACATAGGCTTTGCCGCGGTCTGCAGCGTTGGCGTTTATTCCCATGCTCATGCTAACGGCTGCCGCAATTACTACATGCGATAATTTCATTCTTTATTTCTCCTTAGAAAACTATTTTATGCTGCTTTATTAATGCTGTCATTTGGGCATGCTAAACGAACTTAGGTTCAATTTACTATGCGTGCTTGTGGATTTGAAAAGTCAGACTATGCATATCAAGCAAGAAACGCGCTAGAAGTTTAACTTTTTAAAAACAATAACTTAACCATTTTGCGATAAATAATCTGGCTGTAAGCAACCACCAATGCGGCTACATACAACCAATTTATTAAAATGTTTGATTGAAATTATTTAGCCCAAGAATAGTTTATACGCAGGGTTTTGTGTTTCGTCCCAATGTGGATAACCTAAATTATCTAAAAATGTATTAAATTCAGCGCTATCAGAAGGCGGCACTTGCATACCAACAAGTACGCGGCCAAAGTCTGCGCCGTGGTTGCGATAATGGAATAGGCTGATGTTCCAATCATGCCCCATGGTTTCCAAAAACTTCATGAGCGCGCCTGGTTTTTCAGGAAACTCGAATCTAAATACTACTTCATGTTCAGCTTGCGGCGCGTGCCCGCCAACTAAGTGGCGCAAATGCAATTTGGCGACTTCATTGTCAGTTAAATCTAATGCTGGTAAACCTTGCGCTTGCAGGTCTGCCACAAGCTTTGCAGATTCCGCAGGGTCGGCAATCGCCACGCCTACAAAGATATGCGCCACTTTAGCATCGGCATAGCGGTAATTAAACTCGGTGATATTGCGATTACCCAGCAAGTTACAGAACGCCTTAAATGCACCAGGTTTTTCTGGAATCGTTACTGCTAATACTGCTTCGCGTTTTTCGCCGATTTCAGCGCGTTCAGCGACAAAACGTAGCCTGTCAAAATTCATATTGGCGCCGGATGCAATGCCAATTAGGGTTTTGCCGTGCAAGTTCTCACGCTTTGCATAAGCTTTTAACCCAGCCACAGCTAACGCGCCAGCAGGCTCTAAAATGCTGCGCGTATCTTCAAATACATCTTTAATCGCGGCGCAAATCGCGTCGTTGTCGACCACTATCATTTCGTCTACATATTGTTGCGCGAGTGCAAACGTATGCTCTCCTACCTGTTTAACCGCTGCGCCATCGGCAAATAAGCCGACTTGGTCTAGCATGACGCGCTCACCTTTTTTAAGTGATTCTGTCATCGCCTCAGCATCTTTTGCTTCTACGCCTATCACTTTTATTTCTGGTCGCAACGCTTTCACATAAGCTGCGACACCCGCCAGCAAACCTCCACCGCCCACGCAGCAGAATATAGCCTCTATTGGTTGTGGATTTTTCTCTAAAATTTCCAGCGCAATCGTACCTTGCCCTGCGATGACGTCTGGGTCGTCGTAAGGGTGCACAAAGGTGAGATGCTCAGTTTTTTCTAGCTCAAGCGCTTTTACGTATGAATCTGAATAGCTGTCGCCAAACAGCACAATTTCAGCACCGTAGCTACGTACTGCATTAATTTTAATCGCAGGTGTTGTGGTCGGCATCACTATGACCGCACGACAGCCGAGCTTTTTCGCACTCATCGCTACGCCTTGCGCATGGTTGCCCGCGCTGGCAGCAATCACGCCGCGTTTGAGCACATCGGCAGGCAGACTTGCCATTTTGTTGTAAGCGCCGCGAATTTTGAATGAAAATACAGGCTGCATATCTTCGCGTTTAAGCAACACGCGGTTATCAATACGCGCCGATAAGCTCGCTTGAAATTCTAAAGGTGTTTTTTTAGCCACATCGTAAACGTGTGAGTGTTCTATTTTTTCGCGGTAATTGATGGTTGTTTTTGTCATGCAATATTCTTAATTTGGAATCTTAAAAGTGCCCAATATTTTTTAAATTTACTGGCGCAGTGTATTATGTTGAGTTGGTTACATTATAAAGAATTTGTAGAGGAATTAGGCAAAATGGCATACACACAAGACGAATTAAAACAACAAGTCGCAAAAGCAGCGGTTGAATACGTAAAAGAAGGCATCATCGGCGTGGGCACAGGCTCAACTGCAAACTTCTTTATTGAAGAGTTAGCAAAAGTAAAACATAAAATTGAAGGCGCAGTGGCAAGTAGTGAAGCAACTGCCCAGCGCTTACGTGCCCACGGCATTGAAGTGTTTGATTTGAACAATATCGACGGCATGGATATCTACGTAGATGGCGCAGATGAAATTACCGAGCATCTGCACATGCTTAAAGGCGGCGGCGGCGCGTTGACACGTGAAAAAATCGTAGCAGCGGTAGCTAGACAATTCATTTGTATCTGCGATGAAACTAAATACGTGCCAACATTAGGCAAATTTCCTCTACCAGTAGAAGTGCTACCAATGGCACGCAGCTATGTGGCACGTGAATTGGTTAAATTGGGCGGTCAACCAGCATTACGTAACTTCACAACTGATAACGGCAATGTGATTATCGACGTGCATGGTTTGAATATTACAGACCCAGTTGCGATGGAAGCGAAAATCAACCAAATCGTTGGTGTAGTCACAAACGGCTTGTTTGCAGCGCGCCCAGCGAATGTGTTGTTGTTAGCAACTGCTGATGGTGTAAAAACTTATAAAAAGTAAGTAAGCAAAGAATAAGTTTATGCATTGAAAATAATGCCTCTGCAAGCCAATAATCATAAGGCTTCCAGAGGCATTGCTTTATGTGATTTGGGTTGGTTGTATTTTTAGGTGGGCTTTACTCCATGAACCACTGTTTAGCCAAGTTTGCTACGTGCGGGCCCTAGAGCCAATTACTAGCTCAACATATCACCCATAAAAAATGAGGGCTCCCAGCAAACACAGCAACATAAGACAGGCAGCAACTTTTTGTGCAAGTGAAACGGGCTCAGCAGAAGTTTGAGACAAAAGGTACTTCTTAATTGAATGCTCAGCGGGCAGCAGCTTTATTAAAGCATGATAAGCAACCCAGAAGAATGCAAGTACTAAAAGCAGTACTACCCAGTAATAAAGTCTAATAGCAAGATATCCAGACATCGAGAGCCTAACAAAAAAATAGACCTTAAATCTTAATTACTTTTCTCAGGCACATATCCACTAGCCGTATCCGCGCCGTCACCAAAAAAGTACTTTTCAGTTTGCTCGGTCAAGTACTTACGTGCAGATGGATCCGCCAAACTTAGGCGATTTTCATTTACCAACATGGTTTGTTGTTTTAGCCATGCTGCCCATGCTTCTTTACTTACGTTTAAATAAATGCGTTTGCCAAGCTCACCTGGGTATGGAGGAAAGTCCATGCCGTCTGCTTCTTTGCCTAATTTAATACAATTGACTGTGCGTGCCATTTTTAATGCCTTATGTACTGAATAAAAACACTATGATAACGCAAGGCTTTAAGTGCTGCGAGTAAGCATGCTAATATTGCGCGATTATTTAATGAAGAAAGTCTAGAAAAACATGAAATCTAGTATCGAAAGCCCATTTAAAGGCAAAACTGGTTTACGTCGCTTGATTAACGCATTTGGTTATTCAATAGAAGGCTTTAAAGCAGCGTTTAAACATGAGGATGCTTTTCGGCAAGAAGTGTTTTTAGCGATTGTACTGATTCCATTAGCATTTTATTTGGGCAAGACTTCAATTGAAAAAGCCCTGATGATTGCTAGCGTGTTGTTAGTCATGATTGTGGAACTATTGAATTCAGCTGTTGAAGCCGCAGTAGATCATACTTCGACAGAGCATCATGCGCTGGCAAAGCGCGCTAAGGATATTGGGAGTGCCGCCGTATTTTTTGCGCTGACGATAGTGATGGTCGTGTGGGGTTTAGTGCTATTGGGCTAGTCTGTTTTAGTCCATGAGAATAAAAAAGGCCGCAATTGCGGCCTTTTTTATGATGACTCATTCAACTCTACCTTAGTTTATTTCACGAGAATAAATGCATAACTCAGTAACACAGTTTTAATGGGATTAAATGAATCGAAAACCTGAAAGTTAATAGATAAATGCGTAACTATTACTATGAAGCTTAAGCTAGCATTTGAAACAACAGTGTCTAGTGATAAATCTTATATACTTTCAGAATATGATATAAGAAAAGCTATTTAAACTATTCATGAATTATTCGGTCATGAGTAGGGTGCAGCAAATTCTGCTATCTCAGCAAATTGAGTGAAGTTGGATTTAAATTTTTAAAATTAATGTCAGGAATATGAATGAAGATAAAATGGCTCTGCTTACTGTTTGTTTTTTTAACATCAGCGCAAGCAGCCCAATCCAACGCGACGCAAACGGTTCCTGTATTAGTTCCAACACAGCAACAATCTCAAGCGGCACATTTATCTGCTGAGGTGTTAACTCGATATCACTACAAACCGGTGTTACTTGATGACACGAGCTCTTCTAAGATATTCGATACTTATATCAAGTCCTTAGATGGACAAAAGATATTCTTTTTACAGTCTGATATTGATCAGTTATCTGCGTTTCGCACAAAGTTTGATGACTCAATACTTACAGAAGATTTAACCATTCCATTTGAAATTTTCAATCTGTATCAGCAGCGCATTGTGGATCGCATTACTTATGCTCGCTCTTTACTCAAAAAAGGCTTTGATTTCAAAGTAGATGAAAGTTCTCAATTAACACGCGAAAAGTCTCCGTGGGCAAAATCTCAAGCCGAGATGAACGATATCTGGCGTAAGCGTGTTAAGAATGATTGGCTTCGTCTTAAGCTTGCTGGCAAGAATGATAAAAGCATCGTCGACACTTTAGATAAACGATACGAGAATAATTTAAAAAGTAATGCAAAGTTCAAGAGTGATGACGTGTTTCAAAGCTTTATGAACGCTTACACCATGACTATTGATCCGCATACTAATTACTTTGGTATTCAGCAGTCAGATGATTTTGATATTTCCATGAAGCTATCATTAGTCGGAATTGGCGCGGTATTACAAGATAAAGATGAGTACACCACCATTAGAGAGTTGGTAGTGGGGAGTCCTGCTGCACTTTCAGGTAAGCTTGAAGTAGGTGATCGAATTGTAGGCGTGGGGCAAGGTGTTAATGGCACCATTACTGATGTAACAGGCTGGAGGCTTGATGATACAGTTGCACTAATACGTGGCGCCGAGAACTCTGTAGTCGTACTGGACATTTTGCCTGTTAAAGCAGGTCCTGATAGCAAACATAAGCTGATTCCCCTTACCAGAAAGAAAATCAGCCTAGAACAACAAGCGGCTAAAAAATCCATCATTAAGGTGACAGACAATGGTGTAACACATCAAATTGGCGTGATTAGCCTGCCTGTTTTCTATCAAGATTTTGAAGCTCGTCAGAAGGGTGATAAGGCTTTCAAAAGTGCTACTCGGGATGTATCGCTACTATTAGAAGAGCTTAAGAAGGACAAGGTTGACAGTGTATTAGTCGATTTACGTAATAATGGCGGCGGATCTCTAGACGAAGCCATTGAATTAACTGGTTTGTTTATAAATACAGGACCAGTATTACAAGAGCGTAACGATAAAGGCGTTATAAAAGTTGATAGTGATACAAGAAAAGGCGCGCTTTGGGATGGGCCAATGGGCATTCTAATTAATCGCGGCTCTGCATCAGCCTCTGAAATTTTCGCGGCGGCAATTCAAGATTATGGTCGTGGGGTCATTATTGGAGAGCAGAGTTTTGGTAAAGGTACCGTTCAATCGGTAGTCAATCTGGATCAGCTTGTTAAAAATGATAAGCCTAAATTTGGCGAACTGAAGATGACAGTGGCACAATTTTTCCGCATCAATGGTGGCACAACTCAGCTGCGAGGCGTGACCCCGGATATTAGTCTACCAACGATTACAGATCTAGATAACTCGGGGGAATCAAGTTATGACAATCCTTTACCTTGGTCACAAATCAAGTCGGCTGAATTTACCTCGGCAGGTGATTTGAAACCAATAATTCCTAAACTTATCGCTAGCCATAACTCACGTATTAGCAAAGACAAAGATTTTCAATACTTACAGGAAGATATTACAGAGTACAAAAATCAGCTAGATAAAAACCTAATCTCTTTAAATGAAGCTCAACGTATTAAAGAACGTGAAGCGCAAGACAAACGTTTGGCGTCTCGTGAAAAAACCAGCGACTCTCCAACAAATGATGCTTTACATGATGATGGGCTACAAGTTAACGAACGTAATCTAAATCGCGAGTTAGAGATTGAAAAGATAAGGAAGAACTCTAAAGATATTTTACTTAACGAAGCTGCCAATGTACTGAGTGATGAAATCAGCTTGCCTGAGGTTAATGCTACAGCAGTTGTAAATCCGCTTCCAAAAACGGAATTACATTAAAGGTAAGAAGCTCACTCAGATTGATATTCGGTAAGAAATTTGCTTATCACAAAAGCCTTATATCAACTGAGCTTGATGAAGTGTTAAGTGCTACAGGCGTTTAGCAAGCAATAAAAGGATTAAAGAAACGATGGATTGGGCTTATCTATTTAAGATCGGAGTAGCATTATTTGCAATTGTTAATCCGATTGGAAGTGTGCCTATATTTATTAGCGCCACTGACGGGTGGGGCAGAAAGGAAAAATTAAGAACAGCCAATGTTGTTGCTCTGACCGTTTTTCTAGTACTGCTAACTTCAGCTTTGTTTGGCGATGGAATTCTTGAGTTTTTTAGTATTACGATTCCATCTTTCCAAGTCGGGGGAGGAATATTAATACTCTTAATTGCCATCAATATGCTGCATGCCAAGCAAAGTCATTCTAAGCAAACTCCTGAAGAAGCCAAAACGTTGGAAGAGCGAGACGTGATTGCCATCGTACCGCTGAGTATTCCGTTACTAGCTGGTCCAGGTGCTATAGGCAGTATGATTATTGCTGCACAACAAAGTAAAACCTTTTTTGGGCATATTTCGCTAGTGATTCCAATTTTTGTGGTTGCTATTCTTATCTGGGTAACCTTACAGCTTTCTAGTTATATAGCGGATAAATTAGGAACAATCGGAATTAATATTGTGACGCGGTTAATGGGGCTGATTCTTGCTGCGATGGCGGTTGAATTTATAGCTCACGGTCTAATTGGATTGTTTCCAGCACTAGGAAAGTAGAAGATTTAAAACTTGCTAATGAAGCCTGTACTCAACTTTTGGTCACACACTCCGATTTAAAAGACAGCAATATAGCAATGCAATTTAAATAATCTAATGGAGATTAAATTGCCGACCATTTCTTCGATAGTTGTTCCGCTCTAAATTTATCTACAATAAAATCAATGAATACTCTAGTTTTAGCTGGCATGAGTTTTTTGGCCGAAAAATACAAAGAGATGACTGTATGTTCGGTATACCAATCTGGGAGCACTCTAACTAGTCGCTTGCTTTCCAAGTGCTGCAGTGCGTGTGGCATTGGGACATGTGCGACACCCAAACCTTCCATTGCTGCATAGCACAAGGCTTCAGGGTCACTAAGTGTTGCTCGTGCCGCTGGCTCGATGGTCACTTGCTCGCCGCTTATAGTTTTTAGATTCCAAGGGGTGGTTTGATTGGTGGTTTGGGAGTGCCTGAGTAGTGCATCAAGCTTATATAAATCAGCAGGAGTTTTAGGAATAAACTTTTTAGCAAGATACGTTGGCGAGGCAACTAATACCAAATGAACTTTTGCCAGCTCACGCACCACTACACCGCTCGCCAACTCTATGCCACCACCAATCGCAACATCAAACCCTTGCCCGATTAGATCTACCTGACGGTTATCAAAACGCAAATCTGGTTTAATCGCGGGGTAAAGTGTAAGAAACTCCTCTAGTAAAGGCAAAATATGATCACGCCCAAATGCCGTTGCCAAAGCTACTTTTAGTGTGCCAGCAGGTTGCCCACCCTCGTTGCTCACATTGGCTATTGCTGATTGAATAGCATCTAACCCTCCAGTTACTTGTGCTAAAAAATGCTCCCCAGCCTCAGTTAAAGTCAAGCTGCGTGTGCTGCGGAAAAATAAACGGACGCCTAAATCAGTCTCAAGTTTGGCAACATTTTTACTGACGCCACCGGGTGTCATGCTAAGTCGACGAGCGGCAGCAGAAAAGCTTCCCAGCTCTGCGCTACGCACGAACGATTCAATGCTACTTAAAGTTTCCATACTAATTCTCACTTTTATCTTGTACTAACAGTATAAAGTAATTCAATTAATAGCCATCTATTTGTTATGTAATCTTGAAGGCATACTGTGCGTGTAGTCAATTCACTATTAATTCAATTAGGAGATTTAACATGACAAATACATCGAAGAAAGTTAACCAAACCTATCAACGCCTAACAGGTAAAGTGGCCATTATTACTGGTGCAAGTTCTGGCATTGGTCGCATAACTGCAAAGTTATTTGCCAAAGAGGGTGCAAAGGTTGTTGTCGCGGCTAGACGTGAAACCGAATTGGCAACACTGGTTGCAGAAATCATCGCAGATGGCGGTGAAGCAGTTGCTTATGCTGGCGATGTCAATTCAGAAACGTTTTCTAAATCACTGGTAGCACTCACTGTAAAAAGTTTTGGTCGTCTTGACATTGCATTTAATAATGCGGGTACGTTAGGGGAAATGGGACCTACGGCACAAGTGTCAGAAGAAGGTTGGAGTAATACGCTTGCAACCAATTTAACCAGCGCATTTTTAGGTGCCAAACACCAGATTCCAGAAATGATTAAACACGGAGGTGGTTCAGTTATTTTTACTTCTACCTTTGTAGGCTACAGTGCTGCATTTCCAGGCGTAGCAGCCTATGCCGCTAGTAAATCAGGTTTAATTGGCTTAACACAAGCTCTAGCGAGCGAGTATGGTCCTGTTGGTGTGAGAGTTAACGCTGTATTGCCAGGTGCAGTAGATACGGATATGTACAGAGAAATGAATAATACTGCCGAGTCACAGGCATTTATCAAAAATTTGCATGCTCTCAAGCGCGTAGGAACGCCAGAAGAAATCGCTAAATCAGTCTTGTACCTAGCTTCTGACGATGCTTCTTTTGTGACGGGCACGGCTTCTTTGGTGGATGGGGGAGTATCTATTACACGTGCTTAAATTATTGACGTGCTAACACGAAGTCTCTGATTTTCTGGAGCTTCGTGTGTGTATATTAAGTTCGAAAGTATTAATTGCCAGTGGTTCTCTTAGAGACAGTCCCATTTTTTGTTCAACTAACGATTCAGTGGTCAGTAAGCAGTCAGTTAGTCGCATGTGCTAAAAATGCCTTATTTAGCAAGTTATGTGTTCAATAAATTTCAATCGTTATTGAAATTCAATTACAATTAACTCAGTCATATTGCATCTCTATATGAACTGTTAGGCATAAAAATCTCCAATAAATTATAACTTTCTTACAGGAACAGGTATTGCCATGCTAAAAAAATCAATAACACTAATAGCTTTATTATCTTCAGTTTACTTAACGGGCTGCGCATCTGTACCAATGGATTCCGCTGACGCAGACAAGGCTAAAAAAGCATTTTCACTCCCTGCTGAAGGAAAGTCAGGATTATATGTTTATAGAAACTCTTCTTTTGGTGCCGCTCTAAAGAAAACAGTGAGTATCGATGGTGAGATTATTGGCGAGTCTGCACGTAATACTTATTTTTACAAAGAAGTTGAGCCTGGCACACATGAATTATCTACAGAGTCAGAATTCAGTGACAATAAGCTGTCAATAGAGTTTAAAAAAGGCGTCAATTATTTTGTGCAGCAGTATATTAAACTCGGTGCTTTTGTTGGTGGTGCAGCTCTGAAAGCAGTGAGTGAAGAGGAGGGTAAAAAAGGCGTTCTTGAATGTAATTTAGCTAAACCCAACGCTAGTTTGGCAGCAAAATAGTGAACGCCTAACGCATCACTTAAGTTGGCTGGCTAAAGCTAGCCCCTTGTATCTTACCAACAACTCAGAAATGAGTTAAATTGCTCTTACGCGAAGAGCCGGGAGAAGGGATGCTGAGCGCGCCCCAAGGCCTTAGAGCCAGTAATTAAGATTAGTGGCCTTCTCCCA
>Ga0208125_100117_pt1 | contig 76297 bp, 58 predicted proteins | sample LakWasM128_HOW14_2_FD_183938 | JGI IMG/M metagenome (GOLD analysis project Ga0208125, IMG submission 183938) | Freshwater sediment methanotrophic microbial communities from Lake Washington under simulated oxygen tension - Sediment Metagenome... | ecosystem: Environmental > Aquatic > Freshwater >...
AAGTAAATCAAATTCGGATGAGTGGCTGAGCGGTTGAAGGCACCACCCTGGAAAGGTGGCACAGGGGCAACTCTGTCGCGGGTTCGAATCCCGCCTCCTCCGCCAATTTATTTATAACGGTGTCTATCAGAGTGTGGGAAGTCCACATCTGCATTTTATTTGATCTGAACCTTACATTCTACTCAGACTGCTTGATAAGGTTTGATGCTCTTATTTGAGAGTTGCTGGTTAATCCAGCGCTATATCTACAAATAAATTCATGCGTAATTCCACTTTGTCATATAAATGATATTTTCAGGTTGTATGCTCTATATCGATACTGGTCTAGTTATAAAGCCGTCATATTAGTTAATTGTGACAAAGGAGTAGCGGCAGAAAATCCATAATAACTTGCCATGAGTTTAAATAGTCTCGCCGCCTTGTGATTGCTAATGCACTCACTGTGCTTACTTTTCAGGTTGGCAAGCATAGACAGTCCCAGTACCTACCAAGCTATTGCTTTAATGAATGACCAACTTTTTTGGAAAAGTAGATGGGTTGGGAAATGACTACGTTGTCCTGCATGATGTCTTTATATATACAATCAAGGCAAAAACCTGACACTGCAGAAGTAGCTAATGTATTAATCAAAAAGGGGGAGAAGCTCGCGCACCAGATTAAATGATTGTAAATCGGCAACAAATAGTGCTAATTGAACCTGTCACTGAGGGCCCATCCATAGCTAAACTAATTGCTGAACAAAATAACAAATAGCCAGTTTGCAATAAAAAATCTCAATTTATGTAGAGTAGATAACACAACGTCACAAATAGGCTATGTAAAACATCTTACAGTCAAAAAATTACATATGCATATTAGCGAGTGATAAGTCAATTAGCTCCGTTAGCTTAGGGGCAGATGTTTGGGAATTAATTTATTTGAGGCTTTTAAGTTGTCATTATTATAAGAGATTAAATTTAATGAATTTTAATATATCACCTATTGCAAAAAATGCTAAGAACCAACTTAACACAATAAACATAAGCCATTCTATTCCCTCTGGTTATGACCCTTCAGCATCCATAAATGAATCACCATTCAATTTTTTGAATCAAGCTTGGTTAAATCGGCTTGATGACAATCCAACAGTGATACGCCTGCTTAACAATGTACCCTCTATAGATGAACATACACTTTGTTTATTAGTCCTTGAATTATTCCAGAAGCAGCCTTCACTCTTTGCTGTTCCTGTCGTCAATCATCTTAACCATCCCGTAGGCATTGTAGAACGCAACTCTTTTGTCGAAATCTTTATCAGGCCATACGCCAAAGAACTGAACGCCAAGAAGCCAATCTCAGATTTTATGAACAAAGCACCTGTGATTGTGGATAAAGATACTTCAATAGATGACATTGCCAGAATCATCGTCGATGCTGGGATGCAGCATATGGTAAGTGGATTTATTGCGACTGACGAAGGTCAATACATTGGTATCGCTAATGGCCATAACTTACTAACCGAGATTACACAGCGCAAGCAGGCTAATCTCTTTAAGCTGGCACATTTTGACCAACTGACTAAGCTGCCCAACCGAGTTCTGTTTCTAGACCGATTAAATATGGCGATCATTCAGTCTGAACGTCAACAAAGCCAAGTTGGCTTGCTATTTATTGATTTGGACAAATTTAAGCATTTTAACGACTCAATGGGTCACAGTTTTGGCGATGAGCTACTCATTGCCGTCGCAGAACGTTTAATTGAATGTGCTAGAGAGAGTGAAACGGTTGCACGTTTATCTGGTGATGAATTCACTATTATTCTAGACAATGTGAAGAGCCAGACTGACCTAGATGTTTTATGCAATCGTATTCTTGATTCGATGAAACAGCCTTTACGAGTCATGGGTCGCGAAGTATTTATCACCGTGAGCATTGGGGCTGCAATGTGTCCGAACGATGATGACAAGTCTGCTGGTCTGTTGGTGAAAGCCGATGCCGCAATGTATGAAGCCAAGCGTAGTGGTCGGAACTCTTATCGCCATTATGTTACAGGTATGAATTTATATTCATACGAAAGAATGACTCTTGAAACAGACCTTCGTATGGCTTTAGAACGCAATGAGTTTGAGTTGCACTATCAGCCCCAAGTATTGCTATCCTCAGGGAAGGTCGTCGGAATCGAGGCATTGATGCGCTGGCGACATCCACTGCGAGGATTATTATCTCCAATACATTTTATTGAGCTTATAGAGGAATCAGGACTAATTGTACCTATCGGAAAATGGGTCATTGAAGAAGCCTGCAAACAACAAATGATTTGGATGAAGAGTGGCCTAGAACCCATGTGCATGTCTGTCAATATTTCTGCCATGCAGTTTTACCAATCTGACTTCTGTGAAATGGTTAAATCTATCGTAATTGAAAGTGGTATTCAACCAAGATATTTGGAGCTAGAACTGACGGAAAGCGTATGTATGCATGATGTAGGATCAGTGCTTATTCCTTTGCAAGAATTGCACGATTTTGGTGTCAAACTCGCCATTGATGATTTTGGTACGGGTTTCTCAAACCTCAGTTATCTTAATAAATTCCCAATTGACCGACTGAAAATTGATCAATCATTCATCAGACATATTGAAAGTGAACCAGTCAATATTGAGATTGTGCGTGCGATTGTTGCCCTAGGCCGAAGCATGTCGCTTGAGTTAGTTGCTGAAGGGGTTGAGACAGAGAGTGAAATGGAGCTAGCGGAATCCTGCGGTTGTGAGTTTGTACAGGGCTATAGATTTTCAAAACCGTTGCCCGCTGACCAGCTTGAATCTTGGCTAACAGATTTCAGTAGTAAATGTTCTTGATTTTTCCAACCGGTTTGCTTTTCTAGTTTGAATGTAGTCTTTAACGAAGGTAATTCTAATTTTTGTAGAGTATGTGCAATCAACTAATACCGGAGTGAATAAGAGTTAGATAGGCTTTGAGCGAGGTTATAGAAGCTGAATCTTTATTTGGTAAACCTGTATTACATAGAAAAATCCCAAGTCAGATCAATTGTCCTTTTCTTTAATTCTGCCAGGTGTAAAACTATCAGACAGAGTCTTTAGAAATGCGATCGCATCATTAATTTCAGGCTTGCTCAATCTAGGTTTATTGCCAGCCAGCGGTAAGAACGGAATCTCCGTATTGATACTTGATTGATACTAAATTAGCAAGTCGTCATAAATTACTGCTTTCCCATCAAATGATTTCGAGTACCATTTTTCTGGCGCAATACCTCTTGTAACATAAAGTCCAAAATCTCTTTGTAATGCATGAAAAACACCATTATTAAAATAGGAATTCCGCAATGCAACATTACGTAACGTAGGCGTACTAAACATACCGCAATATTGTGCTTTCTCACTAAGGTCTGTTCTTAACGTACAACAAAGCCCAAGATGGTAAAAATTACCATCTGCATTCGAGGCGATCTCTTTATTACGAGGTGTAGCTGCCACGGGATATCAAAAATCAGTAAACATTGGTGGCGAACTAGAGGTATCCTTAAGGGTGTTTGTATGACAAATAGCACAATTTCCTTTTTATGTCGTTAAATAAATCCAGACCTCTTTTTTTGAGTGTTTAATTTAGTCCCGTCTCGTAAGTAGGCGTCATATTTACTGGTAAACGGATGAAAATCAGCTGAGGAGCAAGGACTTATCCTGATTGACATGTGTTCCTCACTGATGTCAACTGATATTGAGCAGTGGGTACCTTACTGGATCGGGTTTTAGAGGCAACAAACAATGGAAAATAAAGTCGAACTCAAGTTAAGTATGCACTCCAAGAATGCAAGAATACTTGGACTTCACCCTATTATCTTAGCTGCTAGCGCTAAAAAACCTATTGTACGAAAAATTACCACCCAATATTACGATACACCTGACTTGACGCTACTTGATGCAGGAATAAGTCTATGCCTACGTAATATATCAGGTCGTTGGATTCAGTCAGTCAAGACTGAGGGAAGCTCTCTGGCAGGTCTTCACCAGCGCTCACAATGGGAGAGTGAAGTTACAAATTGCCAGCCAGATTTTACTGTAGATTTAGATTCAGCATTAACTAAGCTATTTACTGACGAGAAACTAATTGAGGATATCAGGCCTATTTTTCAGACTAAAGTCCAGCGTACGGAATGGCACTTAGACTTTGGTAACGGTAATAGGATTGAAATGGCTTTAGATATAGGTGAGTTGGTTGTAGGTGAAAAACATGAGCCAATAAGCGAAATCGAACTGGAGTTAAAGAGCGGCAAAAAAGGCTGCTTATTTGAGTTGGCGCTTGAACTACAAAAAGTGATACCACTTAGGCTGGAAAATAATAGTAAATCTCATAATGGCTTCGGATATTATCGTGCTTGGCCTCTCAAAACTTATAAACCAAGTCCATTGAAATTAAAGCCTAGCACTAAAGCTAACAATGCTTTCAAGAAAATAATTTGTAACTGCATTAACCACTTGCAGAAAAGTCAAGAAATGGTTTTGTATGGTACCGATGTGGAAGGTGTTCATCAAATGCGTGTCGCACTGCGCCGTTTGCGCTCGGCATTTTCAATGTTCAGAAAATTATTTCACAGTGAAAGTCCCGATGTGTTGAAGTCAGAACTTGACTGGCTGAATAGCATACTGGGAGAGGCCCGTGATCTAGATGTATTTATTACACAAACTTTACCAGCCATTATGGCTCAGATTGAAAGTCATACAGGTCTATTGGAATTGCATGAAAAGGCCGAGCTAAAAAAGGCTCACAGTTACAAAATAGTACGGGAAGCACTTTTGTCTCAGCGGTATCAGTGCTTTTTGTTAACGCTGGGAGCTTGGCTTGAAAGTGAACATTGGTGCAAAAGTACTCATGATTTTAAGGAGGTCAAAGTATTCGAAATCTCAAACAATATACTTCAAAAACGGCATAGGCAGCTAGGACAGAGCGGTAAAGGGATAACAGGAATGAATGCTGAAGAACGCCATGCCACTCGCATTACTGCGAAAAAATTGCGCTATGCAGCAGAGTTTTTTGCAAGTCTTTACTCTTCAAGAAAAACCACTGCATTCATTCGCGGCTTATCTCAGTTGCAAGATTGTTTGGGAGTACTTAATGATATCAATACAACCGAAAAGCTAATGCAGCAACTAATAGGTTCAAGACCAAATCGCAATATTGGTGAAGCGAAGTACATTTGTGCTGGTTGGAATGCACATCATGCAACAAGCAACTTAGAGCATTTAGAAGAAATATGGCGAACATTTACTTCTCTAAAAAAATTCTGGGTCTAGATCTTTTTATATTTTAATTATTATTTGCTTATTTGAGATTTAGCTTATTGGTACTTATTGCAAGGGTATGAATCTCCATTCGACAGCACGAGCAAACCAAAACTCTTAATAGTAATAACTTTGTATCTTTTCGTTGTGGACTAAATATTCCCAAGTGACTTTTATTAAGTAAAACAGATGATATAAATATTACATTATTATTTTTTAATACCACCCATTTGGTCTAGTCTAGTCTGGATAGACTACCATTTTTATATAAATAAAATTTAGATTGTCATATTCTAAAGCTATTCTGAAAATCCAATTTTGGAATTACTCTTTAGGAATAAATCATGAAGCTACAGAACATTGTATTAGCCCTTACCCTTGTTGCATTGCCAACGGTTGCTACCGCAAACCAGCATGAAAACTCTAAGCACGGAAATGCGAAAAACATTTTTGTGGCAAATGAAGATCAAGGATTTTTCAAGAACTTCTCAAAACCTATGACTGATTTGGATAATCATTATCTTGTAGGAGAGTCAAATAAATCTTCATCTTATTTAAATTCAGAGGATAGCAAACAGTTTTCAATGGATAGTTTTCAATCGAAATTTGCGACTGAAAATAAATTCTCTAACAATTTTAGTTGGCTTAGTGGGAGTGAGTTTTTAACGAATGTAAATTTTAATTTCTTTTTACAAGCCGCTAATAACCATTCTCCATTTGTAATCATAGTAATCTTAGGTGAGAATTTTAAAAATTTAGGCTGGAACAATCATCATAACTGGGATAACCATAATGATTGGAACAACCACCATGATTGGAATAATCACAATGGACATGCTCCAGTGCCTGAGCCTACTACTTACGCATTAATGCTTGTTGGTTTACTAGGCTTAGGATTTGTTAAACGCAGAAAAAATTAGTATGCTGATATTGAATATGCGGCTTGAAGTAAGTCGCATTATTATAAATGTTTACAGTGGTTTTTAGCTAGTTCATATATCGTTAATATTTAAGCTTTATAGTTTAGTTCTTCGTTTTAAAAACGTTGCTATTAATTCTATATTTCAAGAAAGCTTAAGTAATGAAAGCCATGATTTTAGCTGCTGGTAAAGGTACGCGAGTACGTCCTCTTACTTATGAGCTTCCCAAGCCGATGATTCCATTATTAGGTAAGCCTGTAATGGCGTATCTAATAGAGCATTTAGCAAAACATAACGTCAATGAAGTCATGGTCAATGTCAGTTATCTGCATGAAAAAATACAACAATATTTTGGTGATGGTCACCGATTTGGCATTGAGATTGGCTACTCGTTTGAGGGAGATATTAGTAACGGAAAGATTATCCCTAGTCCGGTTGGTTCGGCTGGAGGTATGCGTAAAATTCAAGATTTCGGTGGTTTTTTTAATGAAACTACTATTGTGATATGCGGCGATGCAATTATTGATTTAGATATCACAGCTGCAGTTGCTGAACACCGCAGGAAGGGTGCTTTAGTAAGTTTAGTGGCAAAAGAAGTACCTATGGATAAGGTGTCAGATTACGGCATTGTGTTGACTGATGAAAATGGAAAGATCGTTTCATTTCAAGAAAAACCGAGCCAAGCCATAGCCAAGTCTAATCTTGCCAGTACGGGGATTTATATATTTGAACCTGAAGCCATCAACCTCATTCCATCAGGCAGCACCTTTGATATAGGTTCGGATTTATTTCCATTACTAGTAGATAAAAACTTGCCTTTCTATGCGATTAACCAACATTTTAATTGGATTGATATTGGGCTGGTCACTGATTACTGGGAGGTTATGCAGCAATTGATGCAAGGTGAAGTACCCTCAATGAATATGCCAGGTAAGCAAATTAGGCCAGGCGTCTGGGTAGGCTTAAATGTTCGTATTGATTGGGAAAATACAAAAATTGAAGGTCCTGTGTATATAGGCTCTGGTGCTCGTGTAGATAAAGGTGCGGAGATAGTTGGACCTACTTGGATTAGCGATGGTTGCCATGTACAACGGGGTGGTAAAGTCGTGCGTAGCGTCTTATTTGAATACACCCGTGTTGGGCAAGATTTCAGTTTCGAAGAAATGATAGTCTGTGGTGAGTATTGTGTTGATAAGTACGGCAGAATGGTGCATGTGGATGACGATAGCTGTGACTTGATTTGGTCAGATGCACGTGAAAAAGTCATTTATCCAATGGATTACGCGCAAGCAAGGATTTAGCTCTAGGCTGTAAATGCTCAAATGAAAGTATGCTATTGCTTTGTGACAAAAATGTCACAAATATGAAATCTTACTGAAAACAAGAATGACTAAAATTGCCACGTGAAATTCACTATGTGCAAATATATGTCAAATTTAAATGGTTTAAAGCTTCCTCAACATAAAACTCAAGGGTTTACGCTGCTTGAGTTGTTAGTCGTGATGGTCATCATTGGCTTGCTTGCTGGTTACGTTGGGCCAAAGTATTTTGAACAAATTGGCAAGTCAGAAACTAAAACAGCACGTGCGCAAATCGACTCACTCGGTAAGGCTTTAGATCAGTATCGTATTGATGTTGGGCAGTATCCTAGTTCTGAGCAAGGCTTAGCTGCATTAAATAAAAACGTTGCAAATGATGCAAAATGGGCTGGACCGTATCTTAAGAAAGATGTTCCGAATGACCCGTGGAATAAGCCTTATCTGTATAAATCACCAGGTGAGCATGGAGATTTTGACTTATATTCTTTAGGTAAAGATGCGCAGCAGGGCGGAACTAAAGAATCAGAAGACGTCGTTAGCTGGTAACTTAGTTCAACTCGATGGAATTTCAAGTTAAAGCCGTTCGTGGAAGAGAAATGGTGCTGTTAAGCATTTCGGCTGCCCATGCTCAGGACGCGCTTGCACAAGTGCAGGCGCGAGGATTCACACCAATTACGGCAAAGTCTACAAGTTCCGCACTAAGTAATCGTCAAAACAAAAAATTCCCCTTAGCTTTATTTAGCCAAGAGCTGCTTGCCTTATTAGAGGCCGGGTTAAATCTTGTAGAAGCCATTGAAACGTTAGCTGAAAAAGAGCAAGGCAACCAAATAAAACATACGCTAGATGCTTTGTTGCAGGCTTTATATCAAGGGCAGACATTTTCATCCGCACTGGAACAGCAACCATTGATTTTTCCCGTTTTATACATTGCTACAGTTCGCGCCAGTGAAAAAACTGGCGATTTACCAGAGGCTTTAAGCCGCTATGTGAGCTATGAGCAGCAGCTCGGTTTTGTCAAGAAGAAAATAGTATCTTCTTCAATCTATCCAGTTTTGTTAATGGCAGTTGGTGGTTTGGTGATTCTGTTTCTACTTGGCTTTGTTGTGCCTAAATTTAGTCGAATTTATGAAGGTACTGGCGGAAACCTACCATTTTTGTCACAGGTATTATTAGCCTGGGGGCTTTTTTTGGAAAGCCACGGTAAAGAGTTGCTCATATTTGTAGTGTTGTTCATAGCCGGCTTGGCCTTCGGCTTATCACAAGCTTCAGTGCGTAAATCAATCATACAAATCATCTGGAAAGTACCAGCGCTGGGCAAGAGATTACGTATTTTTCAATTAGCACGATTTTATCGAACTTTAGGCATGCTGCTTAAAGGAGGTACGTCGATAATCGTCGCGTTGGATTCTGTTGCAGGTTTATTGGATGTGGTGCTTCAGGCGAAAATGAAGCAAGCATCTGCTGCAATACAAGAAGGGAAAACTATTTCAGTAGCGATGGAGCAGGCAGGCTTAACGACGCCGATTGCACTTCGCATGTTACGCGTAGGGGAACGTGGTGGAAGAATCGGCGACATGATGGAGCGTATAGCCTCGTTTTATGATGAAGAGTTAGCACGCTGGATAGATTGGTTTACCAAGCTTTTTGAACCCATACTGATGTTGCTGATAGGGCTGGTAATAGGCGTTGTTGTTTTACTTCTTTATATGCCAATCTTTGAGCTAGCAGGAAACATTCAATGAATGCGATTTTACAAGAATCAGTCAATACGATTGATATTGATGAGATGACCGAGCTTAAAAGTCCTGCCGTCATTCATGTGGAGCAGATTAGGCAGGCTAAGTCACAAGCGAATGTACAGCAACGCCGAATCGTTGAGATATTGGAAGACCTCACTCAATACAATCAAGAAGACTTTTTGCAAGCGCTAAGCCAAACACTGCATTTTGACGCGATTAGTATGAAAGAGCTTCATAGCTTGACCGCAGCCTTTGAAATCATCCCATTTTCAAAGGCGCAGCAGAAAGAGTGCCTAGCTTTTATATCAGATGAAAACACACCAAATCATGGGTTGATATTAGTGTTTGCAGACCCGTTTAATGAAAGCTTACAAGAGTGGGCTTTAGAAAATATTAAACAAGCCTTTACGTGGCGTTTAGCGCACCGCAACGATATTGCAGCATTTTTAGCGCGCCATGAGGAAACCATGCGTGCGATGGATGGTTTACATGGCGAAGGGGATCACACTATAGCGGAAGCCGATGAGGCCGTTGCCAATTTATCATTAAAGTCGATTAATGAAGATTCCAACCCGATAATCAAGCTCATTAACTCAACGCTTTATGATGCGTTAAAAATCGGCGCGAGTGATATTCATCTAGAGTGTTCTAGTTCCGGTTTATCTATTAAATATCGTATTGATGGCGTAATGAACGGCGTCGGTGGCATGCAGGGTATGGATAATGCAGATCAGGCAATCTCACGCGTTAAAGTGATGGCGCAGCTAGATATTGCTGAGCGGCGCACGCCACAAGATGGGCGTTTTAAAGTGATCGTTCAGGGCCGTGATGTCGATTTTCGAGTATCCATCATGCCTAGTGTGTTTGGCGAAGACGCGGTTTTACGTGTACTCGATAGAAAAGCCCTTTCAGAAGAAGCGCAAGGGCTGAGCTTACATGTATTAGGGTTTGATGAAAAAATCATCACACAATTCCGTCGCTTAGCACTTGAGCCTTATGGCATGGTATTAGTCACAGGGCCTACTGGTAGCGGAAAAACTACTTCACTCTATGCCGCAATCTCAGAGGTGAATACTGGCCACGATAAAATCATTACGATTGAAGACCCCGTAGAGTATCAATTGCCTGGTGTGTTGCAAATTCCAGTCAATGAGAAAAAAGGTCTCACCTTTGCAAAAGGCTTACGTTCAATTCTGCGGCACGATCCTGACAAAATTATGGTCGGTGAGATTCGCGATTCTGAAACAGCACAAATTGCAGTTCAAGCTGCACTCACAGGGCATTTGGTGTTCACCACGGTGCACGCCAATAACGTGCTAGACGTAATTGGCCGATTCATGCATATGGGCGTCGACCCCTATAATTTTGTATCTGCGATGAACGGCATTATGGCGCAACGCCTCATACGCTCTATTTGCCCACACTGTGCCGAAGATTACCAACCAGATGACCAATTGTTAGCTGATTCGGGCATTAGCCAAGAAATGGCGATTGGTATGAAGTTTAAAGAGGCTAAAGGCTGTGGACATTGCCGTGGTACAGGCTATCGCGGTCGAAAAGCCGTTGCAGAATTGCTGATACTTAATGATGAATTACGAGAAATGATTGTTGCACGAGAGCCTATACGAAAATTAAAAGAAGCCGCAAAAAGAAGTGGAATGCGCACGATAAGAGAAGCCGCTCTTGAAGCGGTAGGCAATGGGTTAACCACTTTGCAGGAGATCAATCGTGTCACTTTTGTCGGTTAATCAAGTGTTCGCCATGCTTGGCTCTGACAACGTTGCGGTTGTGGAGCGTACATTAGGGTTGCGCCGACGGATTGTTGACCAAAAACATGTGCACTTTCCACAACAAGTTGATGATTCAAGTTCCGAAAAAGATATTTGGCAAGCAGCTATTAACGAGCTTGATGTTTTGATTAGTTCTATGAAATTGAAATTAAACTCTCAACTTAACATTACGCTGGCCAGTGATTTTGTAAGGTATTTGGCGCTTCCTCCACAACAGCTATATATGAATACAGTGGAGAAGGTAGCTTATGCGACTGCAGCCTATCGAGAAATATACGGTTCAGTGGTGGATGGGTGGGAAGTAAGCCTGCAAGATGCACCTATGCATGACACGACGATTGTCGCAGCTATAGATAAGCGATTATTAGAAGCCCTCAATCAGCTTGCTATTAAATACCAACTTAAACTAATCTCCGTAAAACCTTATTTGATGAGCGCCTTTAACAATTTAACTACGCAAATAGGTCATAGTAGTGGGTACCTAGTCATTGTTGAGCTTAAGCGATTGCTGTTGATTAATTTGCATCAAGGTAAATGTGTGAATGTTCGAATGTTCAACTTGGGGAACGATTGGCAAGTTGAGCTGCAAAGCTTGATGATGCGTGAGTCTTTGCTGAGTGAAAACAAAAAGAAACAGATTCTAGTTTATGCACCGGTTCAGAAAAGCATTGTAATAAATAGCATTGAGGGTTGGCAGCTTAGGCGTATCAGTATCCTAAATAAGTTAAGTAATAATCACTTTGCCATGCTTGAGGTAGCGCTGTGAAGTTGCAATTAGATTTTGTTAATCAACCTACTTTTTCTATTTCAAGCTGGAGCTTGGCGGGATTAGCTATTTTATTGACGAGTTTACTCATTGCTATTTTTACTTGGCAACTTTATGAAGGTAAAGTGATTGAACAGAATGCAGTTTCATTCAAAGTAAGCCAAATGAATCGGCAGATTATTCATGATAAACCTTCTCTTCCTATTGTTAACTCAGAAATATCTTCCGAGCAAATGCAACAGATCCAAGTGACAGTAAGTGCGCTAATTGTTCCATGGAATGAGGTTCTACAGGGCGTAGAGAAATCTGATATGCAGGATATTGCCTTGCTTAGTTTAGAACCCAATAGCAAGAAGCAACTCGTTACCATCTCTGGTGAAGCAAAGAATTTACAAGCGGCACTGGGTTATATTCAAAAGCTGGAAGCACAGCCGATGTTAGATAAGGTATATCTACAAAAATACAATATTGATGAAGCTAATCTATTTAAACCTGTGAAGTTTACATTGTCGGCACAGTGGCTTTTGTAAGAATAATTGATGATGAAAAAACTGGATATATATTATCTTTATTGGCTACTTGGCAAAGCTGCAAGAGTACTCGGTTTATGGGGCTTGCTTGGGTTAGGAGTATTACTAGGTAGCATCATATTTTACATAGTAAAAATTGAGAGGCTAGAGCAAGAAATAGAATCAGCTCAATACCAATTAAGTAATACAAAGAAAAATGCTACTAATATAATTCAGCCGCAAGCACTACCTTTGCAGACATCTACTCAGGAAATGAATGAGTTTTATAAGAGATTTCCTACAGGAGCTAGTTTGCCGAAGTGGTTGAACTTGATTGATCAAGTCGCACTAAAACAGCATTTAATTGTAAATCGGGGCGATTACAAATTTTCGCAAACCAAGCAAGGGCAGTTGTTACGCTATGAAATAGTAATACCTCTTACGGGTAAATATACGCAAGTCCATCAATTTGTTACAGAGGTCTTGCAAGCATTACCTGCTCTAGCATTAAGCGACTTGCAAATTAAACGAGAAAACTCTTTATCACCGATAGTTGAAGCGCGGCTAGTGTTCGTGCTGTTTTTAAAAGGTGACTCATGGTAAATATTACTAAAATTGGAAATGGTAAAGCAAAAACATCTAATAAGTGGCTTTATATTATATTGTTTATTACCTTAGTTTTTACTGTGTGGACTGCCTTTCAGAGCGATGATGGTAAAGATGAAATCAATAGCGAACTTGAAGTAAAAAAAACATCAGCCAATGATAATCAGACTTCAAAACATAAACTTGGCCAAAGTAAACAAGATCAATCTTTAGTTTCAAAGAAGGTAGAAAACCCCTTAGTTAACACCCCCATTCCTTGGCAAAAATTAAAACGTGAGCATATAGACAATAAACCTAACGATGTCTTTAAAGTACATTCGTGGGTTGTTGTTCCACCTGTTATGAAACTGCCGCCGGCTCCACCTCCGCCACCAAAGGCCCCCCCAGCACCTTTTACCTATGCGGGTAAGTTAGAAAACTCGCCGAAAGGTACGCAGATATTTTTAATCGAAAATAACAAGCTATTGTCAGTAGTGATGGGTGAGAAAATTAACACGCAGTGGAGGATAGATAGTGAAGACATCAGCTCAATTCGACTCACTTTTTTACCACTTGATTTAAAGCAAGTCCTATCAAAATCAGCCAAGCAAGTTGTGCCAACTGCAATAGAAGTAAATCAGTAAAAGGGCTTATGCATGCAATTAAATAAAAATAAATCTTACTCCAATCAATTTGATGGACATAACTTCATGTTAGCGCTGCTTCTATTGCAGTTGAATGGCTGCGCTTTTGCACCTTGGGATAAACCCGCTGATAAAAATAAAACACCAGAAGCGCAAGTTGCTGAGGCGAAACAAAAAACTGCTAAAGATCCAGATGGAACCGTTAGTCGTAAGAATTTAATTGTGACGAATGAGTTGGCTGTCACTAAGCTATTTGCGGAGGCAGAACAGGCTAGATCAAAGGGTATGTATGAAAATGCTAATAGCATTTACGACCGTGTCCTAGAAATTCTTCCAGATAATCCTAGTGCAATTAGCGAAAAGAATAAGGTTAATCGTGAATTAGCACAATCAAAAAAATTGACTCAAGCTGCAGAACTCATTGAGGCTAATAAGTTAGAAGAAGCTAAAGATGTTATTCACGAAGTGCTTATTGAAAACCCACTTCATGAGGAGGCACTTAAGCTTCAGCAACAAATCAACAATAAATCGGTACCAACTAATTCTAAGCCACCTCAGCTTAAGGTTCAATTTGATAAACCAGTGACTTTAGAGTTACGTGACGTCAATATTAAAATTGCCTTTGAAGCATTGTCACGTGCAACAGGGTTAAATTTCATATTAGATAAAGACATTAAACCAGATACAAAAGCTACAATTTTTGTTAAAAAAGCACGTATTGAAGATGCGATTGAGATGGTGCTGTCCAGTAATGGATTGCAGAAAAAAGTATTGTCAGAAAATACGGTTTTAGTCTTTCCTAGCAACCCACAAAAATTAAAGGACTATCAAGATTTGATGATTCGTAGTTTTTATCTCAGCAACACAACCGCTAAGCAGGTTGCGGCGCTCGTTAAATCTATGCTTAAAACTAAAGACATTTTTGTGGATGATCGTTTGAATATGATGACCATGCGCGATACGCCAGAGGTGATTCGTATCGCAGAAAAATTAGTTGCCGCGAATGACTTAGCCGACCCTGAAGTGATGCTAGATATAGAGGTTTTTGAAGTGAATAGAAGTCGATTGCAAGAGTTGGGTGTTGAATATCCGAGCCGAATTGGTATTAATAGTTTGATACCTATTACTACTGTGACATCAGCCACAGGCGTTGTTGCAAGCTCCACGGTCAATACGTCTAGTCAGTTAACTTTAGAAGGTTTGCTGAATCTTAGTAAAAGTCGATTTGATGTATCACCTAATCCAGCCGTTAATTTTAGAAAAACAACTGGTGATGTGAATGTGCTTTCTAACCCAAGAATTAGAGTCCGTAATAATGAAAAGGCCAAGATTTTAGTCGGGGATAAAGTCCCCGTCATTACTACAACTTCAACTGCCAATGTAGGAATTTCTGAAAGTGTGCAATATGTTGATGTTGGATTAACCCTCAATGTTGAACCGCGAATTACGCCAGATAACTATGTGAATATCAAAGTAGCGCTTGAAGTAAGCTCTCTAGGTGAGAAAACGGTGACGAGAAATGGCGCAACTGTGTACACCATCGGTACGCGTAATGCTAATACTATATTGCGTTTGAAAAATGGGGAAACTCAGGTACTTGCAGGCTTAATATCTGATGATGAGCGCAAAAATACAAGCAAATTACCAGGTCTGGGAGACATTCCTTTAATCGGACGTTTATTTTCAAATCAGCAGGATCAAAAAAGTAAAACTGAAATTGTTTTGGCCATTACGCCAAGAATTGTTTCGAATATAACAAGACCAAGCGCAGAGGTTTCTGAGTACTGGTCAGGTACAGATACTGTCATTTCAGATAAACCAATCCTTAATATACCTGCATCTAATGAGGCGACGACTCCAGAAGATAGAGCTAAAGAACGACTTCGCTTAAGACGAGAGGGTAACAAATCTTCTGAACAGCCTGCTCCTCTAACAGAACCTTCATCTGCAGAAGCCCCAGAGCAAACGCAACCAGAGGTTGTACCTAGCATCAATCCAGAAGACACGGCAATTGCTCCAAATTAGTGATAGCTTATTTCTATGAAAAACAGAGGGTTTACATTGATAGAACTGGTGGTGACAGTTGCAATCGTAGCTATTTTAGCTACGGTAGCTCTACCAATGTTGCAGTTGAGCGTACAGCGCGTTAAAGAGAATGAGTTGCGCGCTAATTTACGGCAAATTCGTGAGGCTATAGATGCGTATAAAAAAGTGGCCGATGTTGAAAATGGACCGATTAAAAAAACAATAAACCAATCTGGATATCCGCCAAGTTTAGATGTATTGGTCAATGGGGTGGTCGATGAAAAAGACCCTAATAAGCATAAGATAAGATTCTTACGTCGAATCCCGCTTGATCCAATGCAGCCCGTAAATGAATCCAACACTCAATCTGGCAATGATATATTGAATAACTGGGGCTTGCGTAGTTATAAAAGTGAGGCTAGTAGCCCGGCTGAAGGGGACGATGTTTATGATGTTTACTCTAAGAGTAAGCAAGTTGGCATCAACGGTGTTCCTTATAACCAATGGTAAAGCCATATGAGACAGAGTAATTATCAATATTTAAACGCTCTTTATAAGAAGAATATTGGCTTTACTTTAGTAGAGCTTTTAGTTGTACTCTCAATATTGGCATTGTTACTGACATTAGCTGTACCTAAGTATTTCACTAGTATAGAGAAAGCAAAAGATGCCACGTTAAAACAAGACCTTAATACCTTGCGTGAAAGTCTAGATAAATACTATGCTGATAATGGTCAGTATCCTAAAACCTTGGACGATTTAGTCGAACATAAATACATTCGTAAGTTGCCAATTGATCCAATTACCGAAAAAACTACCACGTGGATATTTACGCCGCCAGAACTACCTTTGGAGGGGGATATCTACGATATTCATAGTGGCTCAAAAGCTGTAGCAAAAGATGGCACTCGCTATGAAGATTGGTAAAAATAATCCTATTCTACGAAACAATTATTTAGGATTTACCTATATAGGCTTAATGATCATGATCGCCATATCTGGTATCGCTTTGGCTGGGGTTGGCATTGTTTGGCATCAAGATGTGCAGCGCGAACGAGAAAAAGAATTACTTTTCATTGGTAACGCATATCGACAGGCGATTGGTAGCTATTACGAGGGCAGCCCATCAGGTGCAAAACAATACCCTAGCAAATTAAGCGACTTAATACTTGATAGCCGATTCCCAAATATCAAACACCATCTACGTAAGCTATATAGTGATCCTGTCGTAAGAGAGGGTGAATGGGGATTAGTTTTGGAGCAAGACAAAATTATCGGCATTTATAGTAAATCAAGCTTAAAGCCGATTAAAAGAAAAGAGTTCCCACTGCAGTATGGAGATTTTAATGGCGCCAAAGAATATAGTGATTGGAAGTTTATTTATACGCCAGGCTCTTTGTAGGTCTATCCAAGCATGAATGCTGGCAGTCAATTTATGGTTATGAATACTGTTTATAGTATTTTAATACCCTTGGTACGTAGTTCAAGGTTTCTTTATAAGGTGGGATTTTGCCCCCAAACTTCTGGACTGCGGCAGGTCCTGCATTATAAGCAGCCAAAGATAATTTTAAGTCTCCATTAAATAGCTTAAGCAACTCTCGTAAATATTTAGCACCAGCTAAAATATTTTGTTTGGGATTGTTTTTGTCTAATACATTAAACCGACGTGAGGTTTCCGGCATTAACTGCATTAACCCATAAGCCCCCTTTATAGACTTCGCACGTGGATTATGTTTAGACTCAACCGCAATTATCGCGTGAATCAGCGCAGGTTCAATCCCCGTTATATTAGCTGCAATGATTACTTCGTTATTGAACGGAAGATTTTTATTATCCTCTGAACCGATTTTACTAAGTGTTGCTAAATTTTTAGCAATATTGGTTGAAGTGGGCTCATCAATCTTAAAAGTATAGCTCTGTTCATTCGAAATATTGCCGATGCTAATTTCATCAGTTTGCGATAAGTCGACATAAACATCTGCCTTAGCCGTAAGTGATGAGATCACGGATATAGCTATCAGAGTTTTTACAAAGAGTATGAGATGAAATTTTTTCATTACATGAAGTTTGCCACTTGAATATTACAAACTAAGGTGAGCAGTCAAATTTAGTTAGTTTGGTCAGTCATGTAAATAAATGAAATTTTTATTTTTGAGTTAAGTTTTATCATTAGTGCGCATTAGTCTTCTGTTATAAAACTGTAAAAAAACTAACATCTAGGCTTAATCTTAGTGTCACTAAACTAATGAAAAATGATACCCATTATAAAAACTAGAAGAATTATCATATCTACTCAGTTAAATTCTGGTATTTCCATAAACAGTTCCGATGCTCTAAGTTTAGAGCAACGCGTTGATTTTATGGATGTAATTTCAGAGTCGTTGCGCATTTCGCAGCGTACACACTTATTCAACTGGTTACAGGGTGGTTTTCAAGGCTTGGTAGGTCATGAGATTATGATTTTCGGGATTAAATCTTCTGAAAATGATTCTTACCATTTTGAATATTTTACTAGTTCGCGCTACTTTGGAGATACCCAGTTTTCTGCCGTGATAGAGCGAGATGTCGGACTAGTTAGTCAGGTATTAAACCTATGGCAAGAAACAACCTTGCCGTTGTTTGTAAATAACCAAGATAAACCTTTGCAGCATGGCAGTTACCGAGTTATTAATTTTGATCAAGAGGCTTTGGTGAGTTCAGAGTTGAAGGATTTTGTGATGTATGGCTTTGGTCATAATCAAAGCGAATTATCCAGTATTGTTATTTTTGCCAGATTACATAAACAAGCGAATACAGCATATGCGCAAATGCTAGAGTTGATTATGCCGCATCTACACTGCGTACTCATCAGAGTGACTAGTAATAGAGTGAATACGCTGGCTTCGTCTGATAACTTAGGTAGATTAATCACTAAAAGAGAGTCAGAGGTTTTGCAATGGCTCCATATGGGAAAAACTAACTGGGAAATTTCTACTATCTTAAATATCAGCCCCCTCACAGTCAAAAATCATGTGCAGAATGTCATCCGTAAACTCAGCGTTTTAAATAGAAGTCAGGCAGCGGTTAAGGCAGCTAAGCTCGGATTAATTAGAATGCTCAAGTAAAAATAGAGTACAAGCTTTATTGTTTTTCGTTTTAAATCCTTCCGTAACAAATCTCCTCACATCTTAGTTTTTTCTAGTCCGAACGGACTAGTTTTCAAAGCTTAAATTTTACACTTCACATGCAATATTCTACTTAGTAAAAGTTGTAATTTTTTGAGTTGCGATTCAGGAAATGCGACTAGTCCACACAGACTATTTATTTTGTTTGGTATGTCATAGGTGGAATGTAAATTGTCACCATCGTTTAAAAGAAATGTTTTAAACGAATTTCAAGTAACGAATAGTTTTTTGGTTGCTTAACGGTTTTGGTTTCTTTATGTGTTTTTTTTGTTTTTATTTTTTAGGGAGATTTACAATGAATTTTAAATTAAAAGCTTTGGTTGCAGCTGCTGTTGTTGCAACAACTATGTCAGGTGCTGCAAACGCTTTGACAAACAACGAAATGTTCTTGGTAGCTTATGATGCAACTGCTTCAAAAACATTTATCGCTGCTTTAGGTCAAGCGGGTTCAGCTCAAGCATTTACTGGTAGTACTAATCTAGCAGTAGATTACTCTGCTGATGCTAACTGGACAAACTTCATTACTGGCGCAACTGCTGGTGGTGTTACATACCAAGTATTAGGTTTTTACAACTCAAATCCAACTGGTGCAGGTTATGCTGCCGGTGATAAGTTGTTGGTTTCATCAAACACTGCACCAAATAGTTTTAGTAACGGTCAAATGAACACATTGATGGGTGATGTTGTAAACCCTTCAGGTTTCATTGGCTTGTTTGAATCCATGAACTCAGCTGTTACTGGCACTTCGACTGGTTTAGTACTAGGTGGTGGCTTGGATTCTGGTTCTATTGTTAATACTAATGTATTTACAAAGTATAACGGTTTTAATGCAACAGCAGCTTTAGGCGATAGCTTGAATTTCTATAGCCTTACAAGACCAGCAGCTACAGGTAACGTAGCGCAACAAGTTAAAGCACAATACTTGACAAATGGTGTTGGCTCAGTTGGTGATACATGGAACTTGTCTTCAACTGGTCAATTAGTTTATACGGCTACTGCAACTGCAGCAGTTCCAGAAGCTGATTCATGGGCAATGGCAATGTTAGGCTTAGGTTTGATGGGCTTTGTTGCACGCCGTCGTACTCGCGCTTAATTCATCTGCGGTATAGCTAGCTCTTTTGCTAGAGTTAGCTATACAAATTACACGAAATAAAATTAAACACGCTAACGCATTAAATGCGCTAGTTCAGGTAGGTTTTATCTAAATTTTTGGAGAATTTTATGCAAGTTAAAAAACTAGTTTTGGCTTTAGCAATTGCTATCGCAGCACCATCAGCATTCGCAGCTGATCTTTCAACAGGCGTTACTGCTGACAACATTATTTACGTTACTGGCGCTACTGCTCAAACAAAAGGTATTGCAATTTCTGTAGGTAGATTATGTGGTACTAACCCATTAATTACTCTAACTGATGGCAAAGCTGTACCAGTAGGTAAAGGTTGGAAATGTAATTCTGCTGCTGGTACTACATACCCTAATTTACCAGGCGTAACAGGCCCATTTGTTGTGCTTAAAAATGAAGGCGGTTCTTTAAACGCAATTACTCCACTACGTAACGGCACTACACAAGGTCAGCTTGATCTAACTAACTGTACAGTATCAGGTACAACAGGTACATGTGCTAATGCTTTAGTAGCTAAACCAGAACACATTGGTTTCTCTGACGTTTCAGAAAAAATATTTGCAGCAAAAGGTCAATTGGTAGCGCAAACAGCCGGTAATACTTATGTTGCTGATGTTACTGTAGGTGCAGGTCAAGGCTTTGGTGTTGTGGTTTCACCAGCACTTTACACATTGTTACAAGCTGACCAAGGCACTTCAGGTGTTCCATCAATCAGCAAAGCACAATATGCTACTTTGATGACACAGTCAGCTGGTTTCTGGAATACTTTATTACCAAACGGTACAGCGCACGCAGCATTGCCGTTAACTTTAGATCGTCGTAGTTTAACTTCTGGAACTCAAGCTTCTGCAGAGTTATTTTTCTTGGAAAATCCATGTGCTAAAGGCCAAGTTGGTGGTTCAGTTAATGCATTGGTAGGTACCGCTGCTGGTCAATCTTTTGTTGACGGTTCTGATACATTAATTGTTAAACAAGCAGCTAGCTCAGACGCAGTGTTGGCTGATGCAGCATCAACAACAGCATATGTTATTGGTGTTGTTTCATTAGAGAATGCACAACCAGCTAGTTCATGGAAATTTGTTGCAATTGATGGCGTACATCCAGGTACAGCAAATGCGCCTGAATTCCAAAAAACAAATCTTGTTAACGGTCGATATGCTTATGCTTATGAAACAGTTTTGTTTAAATCAACAAAATCAACTTTAGGTGCTGCGGTTCTTAATAACATTAATGACTTCTCAAACGCTTTTGTTGCTGATTTGGGTGTTGGTTCTAACTTGTCTACAAGCAACGGTTTGTTTGGTGACCCATTAGCTCCAGCTGCTGACTTTGGCCCAGAAACAAGCCATTACTCACGCGCTGGTAACGAGTGTGCAACTCCAATTGGTCAGTGGTAATAGTTTTTTGTAGTTGATATCGAAATGATATTGAATGAGTAGTGATCCTATTTATTCAATATAGGATGACCACCTCTCTGAAAACAGGGAGGTGGTTTTCTGTTTTATTTTGGAAGCGTTTTTATAAGCGTTTCAAAAATAGATCAGATTTAAAAAGTGAGCTAGTTATCAACATGATTTTTAATCTGCGAATTTATCGATTTGTAATTTGCGGTAGCTAAATTGAAATAATCATCAGCTAGAGTTAGTTAAAGTTTTCTTGAGGAAGTCAGCATGAATTTAGGTCGTTTTCGCTTAGTTTATAGCCAGTATTTGAACATGTTTGTTCCAGTTTCAGAGGCCACAAAGTCACATGGTCAAAAAAGTTCTGGTAAGCGCATACGTTCGCGCCATGCCTTAACTGTTGCACTATTATCTATTGCTTATAGTTACGATGCTATTTCAGCCCCTCCAGTACTGGCGCCTAATGCCTTGCCAACCAACTGGGTTACTACTTCTGGTGCAGGCACAACTAATACCAACGCTGCGACTGCGACAATGACGGTAAACCAATTCACCAAGAACATGACCGCTAAAGTTGACACTTTAAATATTGGCCCTGCCGCAAACTTAAATATTAACCAGCTATTAGGTAATACAAGTTCACTGCTGATTAGGGTGAATGCAGCAGGCGGATTAAGCCAAATAATGGGCAAGATAACTGCTAACGGTCAAGTTTATTTGATTAACCCCAATGGTTTTTTGTTTGGTAAAGGTGCCTCGGTTAACGTCAATAGTTTGATCGCTTCAACACTTAATATTTCTGACGATTTATTTAATAAAGGCTTCTTGTCTCTTACTGATGGTTCAGCGGCATTTTCTGGTGATGCTAGCGGGTATATTCAAGTGGATTTGGGCGCAACGCTGACAGCCGCTAGTGGCGGAAAAATCATGATGTTTGCGCCAAATATTGAGAACAATGGTTTGATTAGCACGCCAGATGGACAAACCTTGCTTGCTGCAGGGCAAAAAGTATATTTGGCGGCAAGTGATAACCCTAATTTACGCGGTCTGTTGGTAGAAGTAGATAACGGCGGTACAACGACCAATACTAATCTTGGTAACATTATTGCGGAGCGTGGCAATATTACCCTTGCTGGTATAGCAGTGAATCAAAATGGCCGCGCAAAGGCTACAACATCGGTTACCGCCAATGGCTCTATTAAAATACAGGCACAGGACACTACAACTACATTATTAGATCCTGTTAAAAATGTAACAACGCGATTTGCTACTAAAGGTGGAGCGGTAGTACTAGGTGAAAATAGTATTACTGAGGTGTTACTTGATGCTACAGATAAGGCAACCGTATTAGATAGTGCAACGGTGAATAAATCTAAAGTGGATATTAGCGGCCAAAGCATACATCTTATGAATAATGCCATGATTATTGCACCTAGTGGCAATGTAAATTTGTTTGCTGGGTTAAACCCTCATGAGCCAACTGTTTTGGATTCAAACTCTAGTGCCGTTCCTAATAGTAGTCGTATTTATTTTGATAGCGGCAGCGTCATTGATGTTAGTGGTGTGGGTAGCGGCAGCACTGTGGCTGATAGGGCTGGAGAAACTGCGGCGCAGGTTTCAGTAGCAAGCAATGTGGTGCAGGCTGAATTGCGTTCAACGCAATTGCGCGATTCACCCCTCCAGCGTGATGGAATCCTCAATACAGCTAAAGTTTATGTAGACGCTAGAGCGACGGGTGTAGATGGTAATGTGGGCACCTCTGTGGCTGATGTGAGCGGTTATACCTCCGCTATTCAGCATGGTGTTAAAGAGCGTTTAGCCACAGGGGGTGCAGTAAAGGTACAGTCTGAAGGCGATATCGTATTTGCACCAACTGCAACTATCAATGTTTCTGGTGGTAAGGTGGATTACACAGGTGGCACGGTCACCAAAACAAGGTTGGTGGCCTCTAATAATCAAACATATGACATCGCTAATGCCTCAAAAGACTTGAAATACGTCGATATTCAAAATGTCAGTTATCAAGAGCAAGGCTACACATCAGGTAAAGATGCCGGTAGTGTATCGTTTAGTGCGCCAGCAATGGTGCTTGAAGGTAAATTAAAGGGCGACACTATTTCTGGTATACACCAACGCACCAGTCTTACTAAGCCTAAAGGAGCCACTTTACAGATAGGTCAAAACAAGGCAAATGCAGCAGATACCGAGCTACTGAAACAGACTTACGTATTGCATTCGGACTTAATGTTAGATGCCTCACACGTTGCTAGTTCTTTACCTGCTTTCGGCGATGATTTAAGTAAAGAGCAACAACAAACCTTGATGTTGGGTTCAAACTTCACTGCACCAACAGGCTTTAACAGTCTTTTATACTATGCTGATGGCCAAATTACAGTAAAGAATGGTACGAATCTTAGTGTAACCCCAAGTGGTAATGTCACATTGAATGGTGGTGGGGTTGATGTGCAAGGCAACATAACAGCACACAGTGGGACGATTGATTTATCTGCCAAGAATAGGGAAGGCTATATTGGTAAACAAGCTACATTTACTAACAATGCCGATAGCAATGTTGTCGTTGGTAGCGCCACTACTTTAGATGTAAGTGGCTTATGGACAAATGATAGAGTAAACCCAGCAGTTAAAGACACAGTGGCTGTGGATGGTGGAAAAATTAACATCTCCGCCTCTAGTGAAACTGGTGCTGGAGATATCACCTTGGCGAAAGGTAGTGTAGTGAATGCCTCTGGCGGAGCGTGGCTAGACGCTAGTGGAAAACTGAGTAATGGGAAGGGTGGTGACATTAAACTGTTGGCGAGTGATGGCATTACGGATGACAAAACTACTTCACATACTGGCAAGCTAAAATTAGACGGCACTTTACGCGCCGACTCATTAGCTACAGGAGGTAGCTTAAGTCTTTCTTCTGGCACAGTCACAATAGGAGGCGCTGCATTAGGGACGACTGGTGAAACATTGATTGACCCAACTTTATTCCAAAATGGCGGGTTCACTTCTTATGATATCAATGGTTTTGAAGGCTTAACCTTAGCAGACAATACCACTATCGCACCCGCGGCACTTACCCGTGTATTAGATAGCGGCTTTAGTATTCAGCAAAGTGGTGCTGATATTACCAAGTTTTCACATTTATCAATGTTGCCAGCCTCAAACGCGGCATTGACGCGTAAAGTGACTAGTTTGAGTTTGTCGGCTAGCAACCAAAATAGCGGTAAGCTAAGTCTAGGTTTAGGTTCTATTATTAGTACAGACCCTGGTGCAAGCGTAAATTTGCTGGCTAAACGACAATTAACAATATTGGGCAGTATATTGGCTCCGGCAGGTAATATATCAGCTACATTGGGCACTATTGGCAACTCTGTAGGTATCGTCAAAGAAGACAGCGTGGATGCTTTGAAGTATAAAGCAGATCAAACATTATGGTTAGGTGCAAACAGCGTATTAGATGTAAGTGGCGTTACCAATAGCTATAATAACAATGGCTTTAATGTTGGCACTGTTAAAGATGCAGGCAATATTGCATTAAAAGCTACAAAAGGCGAGGTGGTGGCAGAGTCTGGTAGTCAGTTAAAACTTAATGGTACACATGCGGTGCTGGATGTTAAATCTGGCAATAGTTATGTTGCAAAAGATGTAGCTTCTAAAGGTGGTAATTTAAGTATTTCAGCACGCGAAGGTATTATGTTGGACGCTACGATGAGTGCACATGGCGGCAATGAAAGTGTAGCTGCTGGTAATTTATCTATTGCGCTACCATTAATTGCTGATTTACAGGGATTAATTAGTAGTAATGATAGCCTTTCTCCTGAAGAGCAATACCCAACAGGCCCACGCGAAATAGTATTGAAGGCGACTGGCGCAGCAGTCCCTGTAGGCCTGAACGCTGGTGATGCGATTGATGCCTCCAATAATGGCCTTGCCTATGTGTTTGCAGACAAATTGCAAAGTGCTGGCTTTGATACCATTCAACTTGCTAAAAGCGATAAAATCCGCATCGCAGATAGCCTAATTTTAAAAACACGTGGTGCCATTACCTTAGATACACCTAATTTAGTAGTAAATGACGGTGTGGATGCTGTCATTAATTCTTCATATGTTGGCATTGGTAATGGACAAGTGCTTACACAAAACTCGCTCAACCAACATTTAACACCTGCTGTTACTGGAACTGGTACGTTAACCGTCAATGCAGATTATATTGATTTGTTTGGGCAACAAAATCTGTCTGGAATTGGTAATAAAGACACTTCTACTGGACAAGGCGGCGCTAATTTTAATAGTACTGGCGATATTCAACTAAGAGGTGTGCTTAAAGATATCGCTGATGATGATGCAACAGTTCCAGTGACTACGCCACTTGGTAAGTTACAAACTGCTGGTGACATAACCCTAAAAGCCGCTCGTATTTATCCATCAACACTTAGCAACTACACGCTCAGCAGCACTGGTGCAGGATCGACTATTGCTTTTAAATCAAGTCGTGCAGACACTGGTGTGCCATATTCAGTATTAGGAACACTTAATGTAGAAGCGACTAACATCACGCAAGATGGTGTGCTACGTGCCCCGTTTGGTGTGATCAATCTAAAAGCGAGCGATAAACTGACGCTTGGTAGCGACAGCCTAACCTCGGTTTCAGCAGAAGGCAAAACCTTGCCGGTTGGTTATACCGTGAATGGCAAAGATTGGAGTTTTGATGAAGGTAATGGCCGTGTTGCAACAATTAGTACCTTACCAGATAAAAAGGTGAACTTAGATGGAAAATTCATTGAAACCAAAGCAGGCTCAAAAGTAGACATCTCAGGTGGTGGTGACTTATCAGCATGGGAATTTACAACCGGTACAGGTGGCAGCGATGATGTGCTAGCGGCTAGCGGCGTATTTGCTGTGATGCCGGAACTTAAAGCTGGTTATATGGCGGGTAATAGTGAGTCATATAGTAACGGCACTTTTAAAGCGGGAGATTCTATTTATCTTTCTGGCGGTAATGGCTTGCCTGCAGGTAATTATGTGTTACTACCGGCTCACTATGCTTTGCTGCCAGGCGCTTATTCTGTTAAAGCGGTGGCTGGCACGCAAGATTTCACCGCACGGCAAAACACACGCAATAAAGATGGCTCAATGATAGTGTCTGGCTATCGTACACAATTTGGCGGTATCACTGCAGATTCACGTACTTCTGGTTTTATTGTAGCGTCTGGTGCAATCGCCAGAACTCAATCTGAGTTTAGCAATACTTTAGCAAGCAATTATTTTAATCCTGCAAATAGCAAAGGTCAGGCTAGCGGTTTACGTTTACCAGCTGATGCGGGTCGCGTAGCAATTAGTGCTGTAAGTAATTTGATATTAGATGGCAGCATTATAGGCAAGCACTCAGCAGAATCGCGCGGTTCTGAGGTGGATATTAGCTCAGATAAAATCGCTATTTCAGGCGACGGTAGTCAAGAAGCGGGCTATTTGACCCTATCCAGCACTAAGCTAAATGCCATGGGGGCAGAAAGCCTAGTGATTGGCGGTATACGAACTGGCAATGCAGCTGGCACGCAGCTTGATGTCACTGCCAGCAATGTGAAATTGATAGGTGGTGCAAGTTTAACTGGGCAAGAAATTTCACTGGCTGCCACTGATACGGTTTCAATGGTAAGTGGTACTTCTATTAATGCTACTGGTGCAGCGGTAAAAAATGGTAGTGCGCTGATTATAGGCGATGTGGATACTGGCGTTAGTGGTGATGGCGCATTGTTACGTGTTAGCACTGGTGAGCAGCGCGACTTAGTGCGTAAAAATGTCAGCCAACTGACTGGTAGTCTTGATATTCAATCAGGTGCAAAAGTTTCAGCAACAGGCTCTGCTATTGTTGATGCTACTAATGCCAATATTGTGAGTGGCGACATTACATTAGCAAAAGATGCTGCCATACGTCTTGGTGCGCCTAAAATTAGCTTTGGCACACCAACTACTGCTGTTGACGGGTTGTTACTTGATAATAGCAAATTGGCTGCATTGGGAACCCCAAGCAATATTCAATTAAAATCATATAGCACGATCGATTTTTATGGCACTACTGCAGTGGGTAATGATAAGTTGAAAAGCTTAACACTCGAAACAGCTGGATTTAAAGGCTATAACAATGCAAGCGATACGGTAACACTGACGGCAGGTACGGTTAAATTTGCTAATCCAGATGCCGCAACATTTGACCAAAGTGGTACGCTGGGTAGCGGTACATTACAAGTGAATGCCGGTAAAGAGGTTACCTTGGGCAATGGTACATTCTCTACCGCTGGCTTTGGTAATGTGAATTTAAAAGCTGATCAAGTGATAGGTGAAGCCAAAGGTACGTTAGATGTGACTGGTGACCTTAATATTAATGCAGGTCGTATTACAGCAGCAGGTTTGTCGGATCAAACAATCAAAGCCAGTGGTAATCTAGTGACTTCTAAACATGATGTAACCACTGCTCTTGATAAAGCCCCATTAGGTGGCAAGCTAATGCTAACGGCAGATACAATTACTCATGGTGGTATTATTGATATGCCTTCTGGCACCGTCACCCTTAAGGCGGAGGGCTCGGCTGGGGGTGATAGCTTGGTTTTACTATCAGGTTCGCAAATTAATGCTAATGGTAGTGCAAAAATGCTTGGCACGGTGGCAGGTTTAGCCGATGCTGGAACTATTAATCTGCAAACGACCAAAGGCAATATTCGCATGGATACTGGTGCGGTGCTTGATGTTTCAGCAACGGGTGGTGCGGGTGCAGGCAAGATTGCCGTTAATACTGCGGGCATAGCCGTTTTGGCTGGTACGCTTAATGGGCTTGCCGCTGTTGGTAACGGTGTAGGTTTACCTAAGCAAGGTAGCTTTGAGTTAACCGCTACTAGAGTTACAGATTTTAAAGTATTAAATACTGAGCTGGAACGCGGTAACTTTAACGAAAGCCGTAATATTCATGTAGCGCAAGGTGATTTAAAAATTGATGCGGGCGATACTGTTACTGCACATAACGTGACCCTGACTACTGATGATGGTGATGTGAATATTGACGGCACAATTAATGCATCCGGTAGTAAGGGCGGGATTGTTAAACTTAATGCAGGTCAATTGACTGGTGATGGTAAAGGTAATATCACACTTGCCTCAACCGCAGTCATTAATGCTTCAGCGACTACTGCAGCTTCAGAATCTGCAGGATCTACAGGTGACGGTGGTAAAGTTACCCTCAATACTGCGACTGATAGTGATACCTCTCCCTCTATTGGAAGTCGTATTTTTGCAGCTATTGGTAGCGTAATTAACGTCAGCAAAGGCTTGGATAAGGATGGTAAAGGCATAGGCAGCGACGGTAAAGTAGTGTTACGCGCGCCGCGTTTAGCTATAGCAGATAACACTCAAGCTGGTGATAGCATTGCCATTACTAAGTTTGGCTCTACCGTCAAAGGCGAAAGTGCCAGTATCGTAGCAGAAGGTGTGAAAGTCTATAAAAATGCAATAGGTGAAGCAGATATCACCGTAGACAGTACATTCATAGCAAATATGATTGATGGTAATGCTAACTTTTTAACAAATTCAGACGGAATTAAATCCACTCTAGGTTTAGCATCTGATACGCGATTTAAAGTTGCCTCTGGCGATGAAGTCCGAAGTGCTGGTGACATTACAGTGACGGATGATTTAGATTTACACGATGGCGGCTCAGGTGCTTTAACCTTGCGTGCTAAAGGTAATATTAAGGTGGAAGGCAGTATTAGTGCAGGTTTTACTACTGCCACCTCAGCTGGAGCATTAACTACTGGCGGTGCATGGGATTACCGCATTGCAGCAGGTGCTGATTTGAATAGTGCTGATGTTTTAGCAACCAATAACCAAGGCACGGGTGACTTTACTCTGGCGGAAGGTAAGCTAATACGTACAGGTACAGGCGATATTGAAATTGCAACTGGCGGAGATTTTACTTTATCCACTGCAACATCTGCCATTTATACCGCTGGTGAACTGGATAATACAGCCGATTACATAGCAAGTTTAGGTACATTCATCCCACCAACCATTGCCGCTACTTATAGCAAGAATGGCGGCGACATTACGCTAACCAGCAAAGGCAACATTAATGGTGCAGATACTGTTATCGCACAATTACCTGCTGATTGGTTATTCCGTCAAGGCAGAGTTGATGCTACAACAGGCCACTATACTAAAAATACCAGTTGGTGGGTCTACTTCAACAACTTTAAAGAAAACATAGGCGCTTTAGGTGGTGGTGATGTCAGCATTAATGCTGTTGGCGCAATTAATGATCTTTCAGCAGTTATCGCCACCAATGGACGTGTGTTTGGCACAGGCCCAGCAGATGGTAAGTTGGTGCAGAATGGTGGTGGTGACCTAACAGTTAAAGCCGGAGGTGATATTTCTGGTGGCTTATATATGGTGGATAAGGGTATTGCCTCCATACGTGCTGGTGGTGGTTTACTTGCTGATAGTAACGGTGTCAATGCCGCCTTTGCACTAGGAGATGCAGCATTGAACGTGGCAACCATTGGTCAGTTGAATTTAATGACTGTTTTTAACCCAACTCTAACAGGGATGTCTCGCATTAATGTGCCTAATAGCGCAGCGGTAAATAATAACTCGAGTACTTTTTCTACTTATGGGGAAAGTAGCGCTGTTCAACTCACTTCAATCGCCAGTGGTGTTGAGATTACCAATCAATTAGCTGCTAATGATTTAGTGGCAAAGGATGTTCAGAATAGTTCGCTTCACTTATTACCAGGTACGCTCAAGGTGGCAGCATTGGGTGGTGATTTTACTACCAGTAAGAGTAGCTTTACTTTAATGCCCTCAGCGAAAGGGAGTCTCGAGTTGGCGGCAAGTGGCTCAGTCAATTTAGATCAATCCATTAATATGTCGGATAAAAATCCCGCTGACATACCTTCAATACTTAAACCAAGCTCAACACAGGATTTTCCAAGCGTGTTGAGTACACTCTTAGTTGCAGGCATACCAAATTCCAAAACTTACTATACGCCAATCCCTTTGCACTCAAGTGATATTGAGCCAATAGTGATTTATGCTGGAAATAATATTGAAGGCGGATCAGGAAGCTTTAAGTTATATTTACCTAAAAAAGCAAATATTTATGCTGTAAACGACATTAATAATTTATCCGTATTCGGTCAAAATTTGAGTGCAACCGATGTCACATCTATTTCGGCTGGACATGATTATAACGTCGGTATATCAGGTGTGCGTTGGGGTGGTCCAGGGTATCTCGACATTTCGGCGGGTAGGAATGTTATTTTAGGTACCAGTGATGGCATTATCACTCGTGGTAATTTGGATAACCCTTTCTTACCAGAGGCTGGCGCTAATTTAAGTATCTTGGTGGGGGCAGCCGCAGCAGATGATAAGGCATTTATTGCTAAGTATTTAGACCCTTCAGCAAGTACGATTTATAACAATGATCTAATTAGCTTTGTTAAGAAAGTAACGGGAATGAATGCCGATGCTAAACTTAGCTCTACTGATGCTTGGGCTAAGTTTCAAGCCATGGATGCTCAGTTGCAACACCAATTTGCACAAAACAGCTTTTTTAATGAGCTAAAACAAGCTGGTATAGACCACAACGATAGCACCAGTAAGGGTTTTGGTAGTTATCAACGTGGATTTGATGCGATTGCAACTTACCTCCCAAATGAAAAATATGATGGCAAGCTAGATTTAGCCTTTAGCCAACTTAAAACCGAGCGTGGTGGAGATTTAAATGTGATGGCGCCTGGCGGCAGTATTGTGATTGGATTGCCAAAAATTCCAGAGGCATTGCTAGCAGCAAAAGCTCTAAATGGTCAAAACCCAAGTGCCAGATTAGGAATTTTTACAGTGAAAGGCGGCAATATCAACTTGTTCAGCAAAGGCAATATCGATGTGGCGCAATCTCGCGAGTTTACGATTGCAGGAGGTGATATTTTAGATTGGTCAAGCGAAGGGGATATCGATGCGGGTAAAGGTTCAAAAACAGCAACTTCTGCACCGCCACCTTTAATTAGAACAGATAAAGATGGAAATACTTTTGTTGACTTATCTGGCGTAGTTTCAGGTAGTGGTATTGGGACATTGCAGACAGTGGCAACCGCTGCTGTTGGTAACGTGTATTTAATTGCGCCATCTGGTGCAGTTAATGCAGGTGATGCTGGTATTCGCTCTTCTGGAAACTTAGTGCTTGCGGCGCAACGTGTGATTGGAGCAGATAATATCTCAGTTGGTGGCACGTCAAGCGGCGTGCCAGCAGTCAGTTCAGCAGGTATAAGTTTTAATGCACCTGCTTCTGCTGATTCTTTAAGTACTAATAAACAAGGCGATCAACTCGGTGCGGCTGATAAGCTTGGCCAAAATAGCAAGCTTGCAGCATTGCCTTCTGTGATTAGTGTGGAGGTGATTTCATTAGGAGATGAGTCTACCCCAGCAGTAAAGACTGAAGCATCAACTAAGCCTGAGGCATCTAACAAAAAAGATAAGGATAGACAAAATAAAAAGGACTGAACGACTTGATGTTGTAGTCCTTAAATAGCACTAGTGTCATACAAAATATTTAAACTAAAGGTTCAATAAAAACTATGAACTGCTAATTTAAACTATTTTGCGGAGTAATGTTATGAAGTATAAAGAATTAATCTTGGCTTTAATGATTGTCAGTGCTCCAACAATTGCATCAGCAGCTGATCTTGCAATTGGTGTCAGACCTGAAAATATTATGTATTTCAGTGGTTCTGACTCTATGTCGAGAGTTCTGACAATAGGATTAGCTAGGTTATGCGGTAAACCCTACATAACTTTAACTGATGGCAAAGCTGTTCCAGTTGCTAAAGGTATTAAATGTAATTCCGCTGCTGGTACTACATATCTTGATTTGCCAAATGTAGTAGGTTCATGGATTGTGCTTAAGAATGAAAGTGACTCGTTACAAGGTATTAACCCTTTACGTACAGGCTCAACAGTACAGCAACTTGATATTAGTAACTGCACAGTAACTGGTGCAACGGGGACATGTAGTAATGCTTTAGTTAATAAACCAGTTTACTTAGGATTTAGTGATGTTTCGCAACAAATTTTTGCTGCGCGTAATGCGCTATCTAAACAAGTTACAGGTAAAACTTATATAGCTGATATTCCAACAGGTGCTGGCGTAGGCTATGGCATTGTCGTATCAGCTGCTTTGTATAAATTGTTACAGATTGATCAAGGTGTTGGAGCAGGTATTCCATCTTTAAGTAAATCTCAATATGCCAGTCTAATAACACAAACCCAAGAACTATGGAACGTTCTGCTACCAAATGGCACGCCGCATGCTGCGCAGTCTTTAACAATAACACGTCGTTCATCAAGTTCTAATCTAAATGCCGTTACAGATATCTACTTTCTAAACAACCCTTGTCATACTGGCCTGATAGGGGGTGCCTTAAATCCATCTCCTGCAACTGCCGCAGGCGCAAGTTACGGTGTTTTACCTAATCAGTTTATTCTTAAACAATTGCCGAGTACGGATGCCATGCTAGCAGAAGTTTCATCTCCAACTGCTTACGTAATTGGTGTGATTTCATTAACACAGCCACAGCCTGCTAACTCATGGAAGTTTGTAGCAATAGATGGCATTTTCCCTGGCACTCCAAACACTCCAGAATTTCAAAGAACAAATATGGTAAATGGACGTTATGACTTCTTTTATGAAAACTATATACACAAAAATACTTCAGTAAGCATTTCTCCAGCAGTGCTTAACATTATCAATAATTTTAGCGACGCAATTATAAGGTATTTGGGGGTTGGCTCGAACTTGGATACAAGTAATGGTGTATTTGGTGACCCATTAGCGCCAGCTAATGACTTTGGTGTAGAAACTAGCCATTACTCACGTGGGGGTAAGGAGTGTGCAACTCCAATTTCACAATGGTAATAGATTTAGTTTAGTTAATAACGCAATGGTATTGAATGAGTAGCGATCCTATTTATTCAATATAGTATGACCATCTCTCTGAAAATAGAGAGGTGCTTTAATAAGTGCTTCAAAAATAGAGTAGATTAATAAAGTGATTTAAACATATATAAATTTACAGTGCCAAAAATTTTATTGCTTGTGTAATTTGCGGCAGCTAAATTGAATAGTCATCAATTAAAGTAAGTTAAAGTTTTTTTAATGAAAATAAAAAAGATTAAGCATCTTGTTTCTTAGTCGCCTCGTAACCTTGCTGTAACAAAAAGTTATTAATATAGAACGCTCATTGGGAGGTTAAGTTTTACTTAACCTCCCAGCCTCTATAAACAGGACTTTACTTCGTTATGCGCAAGCAGAATAACTATAAAACATGCACGGTTGTTTTTACAATTCTGATGTTTGTACAAGCGAACTCCTTACATGCGGCTGAGAGTTTGGGCGCCGCATCTGAAAAAATTGCTTTACCGCCTCCTTCGCAAGTGTTGAATAGTGAGTCGTCTCCAGCGACCAAACCTGAAGTTGATGCTAAGGCACTTGAGAATCAAGCTCCATCTCCAGAAAAGACTAAAGAAAAAGATGTCAATTATTTTGATATTTTAGAGTTTCAGGTAGAGGGAAACACAAAGCTTCCACAAACTAAAATTGAAGCGTCTGTTTATCCTCACATGGGAGAGAAAAAGACTATTGATGATGTTGAGAAAGCACGAGAAGACTTAGAAAAAGCCTACCACGATGCTGGCTATTTAACTGTGTTAGTTGATATTCCTGAGCAAGAAGTTAATAAGAAAATAGTCAAATTAAACGTCACCGAAGGTAAAGTTTCTAAGCTGCGAATCAAAGACTCGCATTACTACTCATTAGGCAGAATTAAAGACTTAGCGCAATCGGTTAAAGAGGGTGAAGTTCCATACTTTCCAGCGCTTCAACAAGATGTTACTCGTTTAAACCGAACGGCAGATAGGCGTATTACACCCGTCTTAAAAGCGGGTAAAGAGTTTGGTACGGTTGAAGTTGAACTTAAAGTTGAAGACAAGCTACCGCTTCATGCAAGCTTGGAGTTGAATGATCGCTATAGCCAAGATACAACTAGATGGCGTTTAGGCGGCTCCATTCATTACGATAACTTGTGGCAACGTGACCACAGCCTAGCTTTAAGTTTTCAGTTGTCTCCACAAAATATCGACGAAGTTCAGGTTCTTTCAGCCAATTATCTAATGCGATTTGATGCAAGCGATTTATTACTTGCCTTATACGGCGTGCATTCTAAGAGTAATGTTGCAACAGTAGGTGGTATTAATATTCTTGGTAACGGTACCATTTTGGGTGCGCGTTTGATTAAACCCTTACCGTCAGTGGATAGCTATTACCACTCAATTTCACTTGGCTTAGATTATAAAGATTATGGCCAAACACTCAAAAACTTTGATCTGAGCACCCCTATTACATATGTGCCTTTATCTGCCTCTTATTCAGGTGGTTGGCAAGGTTCAGGCAGTAGTACACAGTTTACAACAGGTGTTACTTTTGGCCTTCGCGGTTTAGTGGCAGATGAAAAAGAGTTCTTAGAGAAAAGACCTGGCGTTGACGGTGCCGCTGGTGCTAAGCCTAACTTTTTTATTGCAAAAGCTGAAATTGAGCGCACAGAGGCTTTACCGCGTGGCTTTGAAGCATATGCAAAATTAGATGGGTTTTTCTCAGGCTCTCCATTAATTTCAAACGAGCAATACCTTGCTGGCGGTGCTGATACCGTTCGTGGTTACTTAGAGGCTGAAGCTTCTGGCGACCAAGCTATTCATTCAACTTTAGAAATTAGAACCCCACAATTATTGAAAAATATTGCGTGGGTGCAAGATTTTAAATTAGCTGCTTTTTACGATATTGCAAGCTTAAAAACCATAGATGCTGACACAACGCAGCTTTCTGGCGCAGGTGTAGGTTTGCGATTAAAAGCGTTTAAAGGTGTTAATTTTGATCTGGATTTAGCTGTGCCGCTTAAGGATAGCTTAGCAACAAAAAAAGGCGATTTGGCAAGCCACATGCGGCTCTGGTACGAATTTTAAATATTAAAGTGATTAGTAAATTAACTTAGAAAGTTGGCGTATGAAAAGACTATTGTTGTCATTGATTATTGTATGTGGGCTATTGCCGCTAACAAGTTTTGCGGAATGGAATAAAGAGTGGACGAAACATACAAAAATCAGCATTAATTCACAAAGTATTACAGAAGCGGCCAGTCAAGTACCCGTTGTAGTACGTTTACATACAGGTAATTTTGATTTTTCAAGTGTGAATGTAGATGGATCTGATTTGCGTTTTGTAGCAGCAGATGACAAAACTGAACTTAAATACTATATCGAAAAATTTGATGCCGTGAATGAACTGGCAATCGTTTGGGTGATGCTGCCAAGCATAAAGCCAGGCGATAAAGATGCTCACTTTATGGTGTATTACGGCAATGAAAAGGCCACTGCCAGCACCAGTGATGCTAAAGCAATTAATGCCGCGGGCACGGTCGCAAGTTTTCACTTTGCAGAAGCAAGCTTATTGCAAGATAGCTCTGCGACTGGTTTACAAGCTTCAGGTGCAATTACAGCCCAAAAAGCTGGCTTAATTGGTGAAAGTGCGGTTTTGAGTGGTCAGCCACTAGTGATTGCGGCTAATTCTGCAATCAATGCAAGCACTGGTTACACATGGTCATCTTGGATTAAGCCAACAACACTCCCACAAACAGCAAGCCTTTACAATCAAGGTGACGCAATAAGTCTAACCATTGATGCACAAAAGCTTACTCTAAAAATCGGTGGTGCAACGGTAACAGGCGGCGAGCTTAAGCCTGCGGTTTGGCAACATGTCGCTTTCACAATCAACGCAGGAAATGCAAGTTTGTATTTAGATGGTGCGCAAGTGGCGACAGGCGCTGTGACAGATGCTGACATGAGTAAAGAGATTAAAATTGGTGAGGCATTTACTGGTGAAATGGATGAAATGCAAATTGCTAGTAACGCTAAAAGTGCTTCTGCAATAAAGTTAGCAGCGACTAGTCAAGGTGTCGAAAGCGCATTATTAAAAGTTTCAGATGTTGAGGCAGGTGAAGGCGATGAGGAGGGTGGTGAGCCTAATTATCTTTCAATTTTAATTAACAGTTTGACCATTGACGCCAAAGTGGTGATTGGAATTTTGGCTGTTATGTTTGCGATTAGTGTTTGGGTAATGTGGTCAAAAGCTGTGTTGGTATCAAAAACGGACAAGGATAATAAAAAATTCCTGGCGCGCTTTCAAAAAGCGGATGCAAACGATTTATTGGGTTTAGATAAAGGTGCAAACTATCCGAACTCTACCTTGTACCGTCTCTACTCTGCTGGTTTAAGAGAGATCAAGAAGCGTCAGCACGAAGGCGCAAAGCTATCATTAAGTGGTGCCGCAATGGATGCAATTAAAGCGGCCATTGATGCTGACTTGGTACGCGAAACACAAAAACAAAATGCGGGTATGGTATTGCTCACTATCGCAATTTCTGGAGGCCCATTCTTAGGTCTGTTAGGTACAGTTGTTGGTGTGATGATTACCTTTGCAGCAATTGCAGCTGCTGGTGACGTAAACGTAAACGCAATTGCACCAGGTATTGCGGCGGCTTTGCTTGCTACAGTAGCGGGTTTGGGCGTAGCGATTCCTGCACTATTTGGCTATAACTATTTGGCAAGTCGCATTAAAAACATCACGATTGCCATGCAGATTTTTGTGGATGAGTTTGTAACGCGTAGCGCTGAACTGTACGGTAAAGAGTAGCGCTGACATGTCTGAAGGCGTCAAAGAAGAGAACCAGCTATACGACGAGATTAATATCACGCCGATGTTGGATTTAGCTTACGTGTTGTTGGTAATTTTCATCATCATGACAACTGCCTCTGTGCAAGGTGTAAAGGTACAAACGCCAACCACTGTCAACTCTGCGCCTCTGGCTAAGCCGCAAATGCGGGCAATCACCATTACAAGTGACGGTGCTGTGTATTTGGATGCTTACCCGGTAGATATGGCGACTTTAGAGTCACGTTTAGCAGAATACAAAAGTGGCAATCCAGACTTGCCAGTGGTGTTAAAGGGCGACGCTGCAGCGCATTTCGATAAAGTTTCCGAGGTGTTGGGTATTTGTAAAAAGCTGGACATTACTGAAGTTGGTTTAGTGACTAAGCGAGTAGCGGAGTAAATATGCAAGTACAAAATGATGCACAACCTTATGACACTATTAACATTACCCCAATGCTGGATTTGGCTTACGTGCTTTTAGTGATATTTATTTTGATGACAACAGCCGGTGTGCAGGGTTTAAAGATGAATCTGCCCAAACCATCAAATAAGCCGAGCACTGAAAAACACGACGTAAAAATTATTAAAGTACAGCCTGCCGGCACTGTCACCATTAATGGTGCTGGTGTGAGTATGGCGCAACTTGAAACTGAGCTAAACGCAGCCAAAGCCAAAGACCCAAAGTTTAATGTGATGATTGCTGGTGAGGCGAATGCGCCTTATGGAGGTATTGTAAGCGTCATTGATTTAGTTAATAAACTAGAAATAGAAAACGTTGGTTTAGCTACTGGAAAAATTGGGACTTAAGGGTAATTTGTAAAGGTAACCACAGTGCAACAGACTTATGACCCATTTTTAGATGAAGAACCGCCAAGCCAAGCTAGTGTTTGGCTTAAGCGTATTGCACTTGTTTTATTGGCCTTCGTGATTCTTGGCGGTATTGGCTATGGCATTAAAAAGCTGATGTCAGGGGGTGATGCTCATCAAAAAAAGAAGATGACGACTATTGCGTTAAAAGATTTACCGCCACCCCCACCTCCGCCGCCGCCAAAAGAGCAGCCGAAAGAGCAACCAAAGGAGCAGCCCAAAGAAGTGAAAGTTGAACCGCAACCTAAACCAGCGGAAACACCACCGGCTGAAGTTCTAAAAATGGAAGGTGCAGCAGGCGATGGACCTAGTCCGTTTGCGGCTGGCGCCGTGAGTGGCGAGTACAAAGGTGGCGAGACTGGAACCATAGGCGGTGGGCCAAATAAACATCAGTTTGATTGGTACACAGGGCAACTCAAAGACAAAATTGAAGATGCAATTTCCAAAGATAAAGCGCTTGCAACTGGCTCATACAAAGTGATTGTAAAGGTATGGGTCGCGGCTAATGGGCGTATTCAGAAGTATGAGCTAGTAAGTTCTACTGGTGATCCTGACAAAGACGCATTAGTTAGAAAAGCTTTAGATAGCATGCCTGCATTGTCAGAACCGCCACCAGGAGATATGCCGCAGCCCGTGAAGTTAAAGGTTAGCGCGCGCTCCATAGGCTAAGAGTTGCAATAGTGTAGAGAATTAAAAGAATAGCAAAGCATTGAATGAATTTTATTGAATATGAAATTGGAGTAGACATGAAAAAACTGCCATTACTTAGAGACGTCTCTCAAAAATACGTCGCTCAAGATCTCCGGACTAGTCATTTATCTGGGTTAAACACCAGTTCAATTATCGCAACTATTGCCGTATTAATGCTTGGGACTGTAGTTAACTCTGCGCAAGCTGGTGAGCGTGAATCATTGGAACAGCTTCGTTCGACTACGACAAATCTTGTGAATCTGTTGGTGCAAGAGGGCGTGCTTAGTAAAGATAAGGCCGGTGCTTTATTAAAACAAGCTGAGCAAGATGCACAAATTGCTAAAGAGAAAGATGTTGCAGCAACGCCAGCAAGCGCTTCTGACTCTGTAGATGCCGCGATTGATCAAAAAATGGTACGTGTTCAATACGTACCTGAAATTGTTAAAAAACAAATGAAAGAAGAAATTAAAGATGAGGTAATGACTACGCTGAACTATAAAGCTGGTGAACGTTTAGGCATGCCGGAATGGATCGACCGTCTTAAATGGGAAGGGTCACTGCGTTTAAGAGCTGAGACTGATAATTTTCCTGAGGGCAATCCTACTCCATCAGACTTTAATGCTGCTAATAATACAAAAGTAAAAAATACTACAGAAGATAGAAATCGTTTGAGGGTTCGTGCCCAACTAGGCGTTAAAGCGGAAATTAACGATTGGATGACTGCCGGCATCAGAATGACAACAGGTAGCTTAGATGACCCAATTTCTCCAAACCAGACACAGGAAGCAGCAAGTGGTAAATATACAATAGGGCTAGATAGAGCCTACATGAATGCCAAAGTTAAACCTTGGCTCAATGTTGTAGGTGGGCGTTTTTCTAATCCATGGTTTTCGACAGATTTAATGTGGGATCCAGATTTAGCTTTTGATGGTATTGCTGCTAGTTTTACGCCAACAATTAACAATCAGTTTTCTGGTTTTGTGACTATTGGCGCGTTTCCTATTGATGAAATAGAAAAAACAGACTTAGACCTGGCTAAGAGTAAATGGATGTATGGTTCACAAGCTGGAATTAATTGGAAGCCTAATGATAAATTATCAGCAAAACTTGCTGTAGCCTTGTACGACTTTCATAATGTTGAGGGAGAGTCGAACATAGTTGGTAACCCCGTGGGAACTTTTAATGCTAGTGTTCCAGTATCTAGAACTAAGGGAAATTCTGTTTTTGATATAAACATAGACCCTAGCAATCAGGTGTGGGCTCTTTCTTCAAAATTTAGAGATTTAAATGTTACGGGTCAAGTTGATGTAGCTACGTTCGACCCCGTGCACATTATTTTAACTGGCGATTACATTAGAAATATAGGCTTTGACAGTCAGGAAATTGCTAGTAGAACAGGCCTTGATTTATCATTGACTCCTAAAAAACAAGTGAATGCTTACCAAGTTAAACTTGCAGTAGGTATGCCTGAAACTTATGAGAAAGGTCAGTGGAATGTATTTGCTGCGTATAAGAGATTAGAAGCTGATTCGGTATTAGATAGCTTTACCGACTCAGATTTTTATCTTGGGGGCACAAATGCTAAAGGCTGGTTAATAGGTGGCAGTTATGGCATCGATAAAAATACTTGGCTTACAGCACGATGGTTTAGTGCTGATGAGATTTCTCCACGTAGGACGGATATTAATGATCCCACAGCACTATTATCCCCACTATCTGTAGACGTACTAATGCTTGATCTCAATACTAAGTTTTAGTTGGACTAATGATGAAATCTACTCCGGTTTATAAATATTTTTATTTAGTGATAGTTAGTTTAGCCCTCACTATCGCTTGCTCAAGCTCTACTTATGCGGCAGAAAAAGATAAGTCAGCGAGGCGTGCTGCACTGATGATGCAAAAAATGAAGCAGGATATGGAAGCTGAAAAAGCTACCATGCAGACGCAATTTGATACACAAAGAAAAGAGCTTGAAGATAAAATAAAAAAAAGTGATGAAGAACTGGAGAAAGCTAGTAAGTTGCTAGCAACTGCCGAGCGTAAAAATAAAGCTTTGGACGGCGAAATTAAAAAAGTGACGCTGGCAAAAGAAACTGTTGATACGAAACAACTGCAAACACAAGCTCAACTTGAAACCACGCAAAAGAATCTTGATGACTTAAAAGCTCAGTATCAACAAGCGCAAGTCGATCTAAAGTTTAACGATAATCAGCGCAAAACATTATCTACAAATTTAGCCCAGACGACAAAATCTGTAAATGATTGTGAGGCAAAAAATGCTAAATTACATCAGTTTGGCACGGAGCTAATCCAGATATATGATAAACCTGGTAGTTATGATGCAGTCATGCGCCAGGAGCAGTTTTTTCAGTTAAAAAGGGTGGAGCTGGAAAATATTTTACAAAGTCGCCAAGATCAACTCAATGAAGAGCTTGTAGTTAAAAAGAAGGCTGCTTATTAAATAAAATTGTATTAAAAATGTAATGTTAGAAATATTATCGTAATAATCCGCACGTAGTATCCATGTCTCACAAGTAAGTGTGAATATATGGTAAATCAAAATAATATTCTTCCAAGAGTTCTGCCTTTTGCTATTTATATCCTTTTCTTGGCTTTAAGCGATTATTTGCCACATCTCATAAATGTCTTAGGTCTTAGCTCCTTAAGCTTGGATTCTCAGTGGCTATATACTGTAAGAGTAGTGTTGGTTCTAGCCACATTGTTTTATTTTTGGCGCGGCTATGTTGAACTTACAATTAAGCCAGTAGCTCAAGACTTGGTGCCTGCAGTACTTGCGGGCTTACTAGTGTTTCTGGTTTGGATTTTACCTTATCCTGCATGGACAGGAGTTAACAATCACATACAAAACTCTAGTAGAGAGCAAGATATCTTATGGTTGTCAGCTCGTTTAATTGGCACGGCTCTTATCGTGCCCGTAATGGAAGAGATTTTTTGGCGTTCTTTGGTAATGCGTTGGCTCGATAGCAAAAACTTTCTAAATACTTCGCCAAAAAATGTCTCGTTATTTGCGCTCGTTGTAAGTTCAGGGGTATTTGCTTTAGCGCATCATTTATGGCTTGCGGGTTTGTTAGCTGGTCTAGTGTATGGCGCATTGTACATAAAGTACAATAACCTATGGATACCTATTGTGGCACACGCCGTGACAAATGGCGTATTAGGTATTTGGGTTATCTTGACCGGTAATTGGCAATATTGGTAATGCGTAGCCACACCTATAAAAAGATTTCCGTTGGCGGGCTGCTCTTTTTTTCGTTGGCATCTTCAGCCGAAGGTATTGTCGATATCAAACCCTATGTCAGTACTAATGTTAGTTACGATGATAACGTGTTTAGATTTTCGTCTCCGGAGCGAGCAAAAGCAGTGTTGGGAACTTCTGATTCTTCAGATACTGTAAAGCAAGTAGATTTAGGGTTAGCTGTTAATTTAAGGTTAAGTCGTCAATTGGTGACTGTAGCAACAAGTGTTAATGAGAGTACTTATAATCGATTTGAAAATCTAAATAACACAGGTAAATCTAATAGTCTTCGTTGGAGTTGGCGTATTGGCAATGATATTTACGGTGAGCTCAGCTCAAGTAAGAGTGAAGCAATTGCAGGGTTTAACGAAACTAGAACACCACTAAAAAACTTAAGAACATCGAGCCGAAAACTTGCCAGCATTAACTGGAATTTACAGCCAGACTGGACATTAAGTACAAGTCGAGAGCAAGTGAAATTAGAAAATGACCTTGTCAGCTCCAATGTTTATGACAGAGAGGATGATATTTATGAAAGTGGTATTCGCTATCAAAATCCATCTGGTACTGTATTAGGTCTTTCATATCGCGTTGCTGATTCAATGTACCCCAATAGGACGGGCTTAACGCAGTTAATTTTTGGAAATGAGAGTACTCAAAAAGACATTATAGTGAATGCGGCATGGGTGCCTACTGGTAAAACTAGAATTTCGACAAGAGTGTCACGCGTAAGCTTGGATCGCAAAGATTCATCGCAACGCGACTTTACCGGTTTGAGTCAACGTTGGAACTTAGATGAGAGTCTGACAGGTAAAACCAGTATTAACTTAACTGCTTATCAAGAGGTTTCACCAGTGGATGATGTGTTGTCAACTTATGTGAAAATTAAGGGGTGGGGCATAAACCCAACATGGGATGCCACAAGCAAAATCAGAGTGCGATCAAGTTTTGGTTATGAGGAAAGAACGTACTTAGGAAGTGCCGAAATAACTTTAAATAATATAGACCGCTACGATGAGTCTAAACTTTTCAATTTATCGCTCATTTATGCTCCCACATTAAGGTCTCTAGCTCAACTTCAGTATCAAACTGAGAAGCGCACTTCTAATTCAGGAAATGAAGGGTATGAATTTAATAATATTAACTTTTCTTTACGCTACGATTATTAATCAATAAATTCTGAGCCTCTGACTCTTGGTAATTTTCTCTCTCAGAACTTAATCTATGGTCATAAATTTGACTTATTTTAGACATATTAAATACACATTTTACTCTTATAGTAAGTGGACTTTAGAATTGGATAAATAGATATGCGTAATACAAATAGTAGGTTAGTACTGTTAATAATTTGCTTAGCAATGGTACTTGCTTCTTGTGGAAAAAAGGATACTGCTACTTCAAAAAAATCAGATTCACAAGTTGTTGCTATCGTTAATGGTGATGAAATAACGATACACCAGGTCAATAATCAATTGGCTCAAATGGGTAAGCTGGATAAGGTTCAAGCCAAAACTGCTTCTAGGCAGGTATTGGCTGCCTTAGTTGAGCAGCAGCTGCTGAAGCAACAAGCACTTAGCGCCAAATTGGATATTGATCCTAGAGTGCAGCAGGCAATAGAGTCATCAAAAGATCAATTCTTAGCTCAGGCTTATTTAGAGCAATTGATGCAAAAGGCACCAAAACCCTCGTCATCAGAAATTGATGCTTTTTATAAAGAGCATCCAGAACTTTTCGAAAATCGCCGTATTTTCCGTTTACAAGAGTTAGTGGTGGATGTGAGTAAAGATAAATCTGCTGAGGCTGAAACAGCACTAAAGGCATTTAAAGATATCAATCAAATCGTCAAGTGGATAAAAGACAATAATTACGTATTTACTGTAAACAGTAATGTTAAAGCAGCAGAGCAATTGCCAACCGCTTTGCTAAAAAAAATACAAGTGCTTAAAGATGGAGAGGTATTACAGGTTCCAACAGGTAATACGTTGAATATTATACAAATAGCAGCCTCTCAAACCTCACCAATTAGTCGTACCAAAGCGACACCAATTATTGAGCAATACTTTCTAAATCTGAATAAAAAAAGTTTAGCTAAAAAGGAAATGTTAGCCCTTAATGAAAAGGCAAAAATTGAATTTTCTGGTACTTTTGCAGATATGAAAAAGTCCGATTTAGAGAAGCCTGATAGTACTAAGGAAAGCGCTGGCACTCCGCCAGTTATCGATTCAAAGACTGAAGTGAAACCAAGCCAAAAAAATGCGAAGCCTGATGCAGGTTCATCGGCAATAGATAAAGGGTTGTCTGGACTTTAATTAATCCTGCTATTTGTATTAGGTTATTCAAGCCAGATGACCATTAATTTTTATAGAGAGACTTAGTTAATGTTAGGTAAAAGTTTTAGACATTTTTTTGTCTGTATTGTGACGTTAGTATTAGCAGCTTGGATGCATTCAGCTTCTGCAGAAGAAACCAATTACATTTTGGGCCCTGGGGATGTGCTTAAAATCACGGTTTATAACAGCCCTGATTTGACGCTTGAAACTAGGGTCACCGAGAATGGAACAATTAGCTTTCCTCTGCTAGGTGAAATTAAACTTGGTGGGATGACGGCACCTGCAGCAGAAAAGAAATTGGCCGAATTGCTTGAAAGTGGCAGGTTCCTTAAACAACCTCAAATCAATATTCTTGTAGTCCAATTCCAAAGTAAGATGATTTCTGTATTAGGTAGTGTATATAAGCCAGGCCGCTACCCCTTGGATCGGGCAACCAACCTTACCGATTTGCTCGCGCTCGTAGGCGGAGCAACACCTGATGGTTCCGATTTAATAACTATTATTAGCAAATCAGGCAAGAGTGAATATGATTTGCGTAGCATAGTTGATAAGGCGGATGGTTCGCAGAACATTCCACTTGCTGGAGGTGAAATTATCTACGTGCATGCGCGTGATATATCGGTGATGGGGCAGGTCAATCGTCCTGGAAAGTATTCTGTAGCAGGTGGCGTTCGAACTGTTTCAGATTTTTTGGGTGTTGCAGGGGGCATTAATCCTTCTGGAGCCGATGTTGTTACAGTGACTACCTTTCGTGATGGAAAGCTAAATCGTTTTGAAGTTGATGTAGATAGCCTGTTTAGAACTGGCAACAATTCCGAAAATATAGAGCTGGCAAGTGGTGATGGAATATATGTGCCTCGGGCGCCTATGTTTTATATTTATGGCGAAGTTCAGCGTCCAGGATCATTCCGTATTGAACGTAACATGACTGTGATACAAGCGCTTGCTCAGGGTGGCGGGCTAACTTCGCGTGGTACTCAACGAAATATTAAGCTACATCGTCGAAATGAAAAAGGTGTAATAGAAAAACTTTCCCCTGAGTTAACAGATCCTGTTTTGCCAGATGATGTTCTATATGTAAAAGAAAGCCTGTTCTAGGATCCGTTATGAATTTCTCTCAGTTTCTTATTGTCCTTAAGGCAAGGGTTAAGATTATATTAATTACATTTGGCGTGATCGTGTTAACTACCCTACTAGTCAACTTGCTCACTGCAAAAGTTTACAAGGCAACCACTTCCATAGTACTTAACTATAAAGGTGTTGATCCAGTCACGGGCCTTACCTTACCTGCCCAGCTCATGCCAGGCTATATGGCTACTCAGATTGACATTATTACTAGCCCAACTGTTGCTATTAAAGTGGTTGATCAACTCAAGTTTGCTGAAAATGAGCAGGCTCAAGCGCAGTTTAATAAAGCGACTAACGGTAAAGGCGATATTCGTGAGTGGTTTGGTAATTTGCTTCTGAATAATTTAGAGGCCAAACCGTCTCGTGAAAGTAGTGTGATTGAAATATCTTTTACTGGTACAGACCCCGATTTCGCAGCTAGTGTGGCAAATGCTTTTGCTGAGGCATACCAAAGAACTAATATACAGCTGAAAGTAGAGCCCGCACAGAAAGCAGCTGAATTTCTCGGCGAGCAAACCAAAACGTTACGGACAAATTTAGAAGCCGCACAATCCAAGCTTTCAAAGTATCAGCAGGAAAAAGGACTGACGAGCGTGATGGGGAATCTTGATGTAGAAAGTGCACGTCTGAATGATCTTTCTTCACAGTTAGTGTCTGCTCAATCACAGTCTTTCGATTCTACTTCTCGTCAGCAGCGTACAAATGGAAATGGTGACGAGTCCCCAGATGTTGCTGCTAACCCAGTAGTTCAGAATCTTAAAATTGAGATAACTCGAGCAGAATCTAAGTTTTCTGAGTTATCCCAGAGACTTAGTGATGCGCACCCACAATATCAGGCGGCTAAGGCCGAGCTTGATAAGCTTAAAAGCCAATTATTAGAAGAGACTCGTAAAGCCACCACAACAATTGGCGGCACCGCGCAAATTCATCAGCAGCGAGAGTCTGATATTAGAGCTGCACTTGCAGCTCAAAAAGCGCGTGTACTTGAGCTAAATCTCACTAGAGATGAGTGGTCTGTGCTGCAACGCGATGTAGAGAACGCGCAGCGAGCCATGGATACAGCAAGCCAACGTTTTACTCAGACTACCTTGGAAGGAAGTGCAAATCAGGCTGATATTGCAGTGCTTACCCCAGCTTTTCCCCCACGAAAGGCTGCAGGTCCTAGAGTTTTATTTAATCTTGTCTTATCAATTTTTCTTGGTGGAATTTTAGGAGTTGGGGCGGGGTTGCTTGCTGAAGTGATGGACAGGCGTATTCGGAGTAGAGAGGATCTTAGTGAAGATCTGCAACTGCCAGTCTTTGCACTCATTAGAAGTAATTCTAATAAAGGCAATTCAAGCAAGTACGGCTTTAAAGCATTATCTCGTCGATTGTTTAGGCCGCGTAAGGGATTGTATGCAAGATAATATGACTCATTTATTAGTCACCAATAAAGATACTGTGAGTGAGCGAAGTATTGGTCGGTTGTTACTTCAACTTGGCAAAATTTCACCACAAGATGCAGAGACTATTCTTCGCACGCAAGAAAATTTAGGCTTGCGATTTGGTGATGCAGCACTGAAGCTTAAACTGATTACTGAGGCTGATATTAGTCAAGTGCTTTCCATGCAGTTTAACTACCCTTATCTGCATGCGGGACAAGGTAATTATAGTGCCGAGTTAGTTGCTGCTTACCAGCCGTTCAGCCAGCAGGTAGAAGAGCTACGTGTGTTGCGTAGCCAAGTGATGATGCGATGGATTAATGAAGGCTATAAGTCTTTAGCAATCGTTAGTGTCAACGAAGGCGAGGGTGCAAGTTTTCTAGCAGCTAATCTAGCGATTGTATTTTCGCAATTGGGGCAACGCACCCTTTTGATTGACGCAAATTTGCGCGACCCACGTCAGCATAAGATTTTTAATCTTAAAGAAAAACTGGGCTTATCTGATATTTTAGCTGACCGAGCAACAGTGGATATTGTGACTAAAGTTGACTCTTTCGTAGATTTATCTGTGCTTGGAGCTGGTACTTTACCTCCAAATCCTCAAGAGTTATTAAATAGAGATGTATTTACTAACTTTATGAAGGCAGCGACTGGTGAATATGATGTCATTCTGATTGACTCTACCCCTGCAAGCATTATTGCCGATGCGCAAGCTACCGTAGCGAGGTGTGGCGGTGCATTGATTGTCTCTAGATTAAATCACACTCGTTTTTCTGATGTTGCCGAAGTACGCAACCAAATTTCAATGACAGGGGCTCGCGTAATTGGTTCTGTGATCAACGATTTCTAAGTACTTACTCAAATTTAGTCCATATAAAAACTGCGTTGTCATGCCGTTGTAAAGAAGATAAGCCAACATGTCTCAGGTTTCGATATGAGAATTAATAAGTCGTACTTACAGAGCCATTTTATAAACCTTGTTTGAAATGTTATCACATGAATAAAGTTGCACTAATTACCGGTATTACAGGCCAGGATGGCGCATATCTTGCAGAGTTCTTGCTAAAAAAGGGTTATGTTGTTCACGGATTGAAACGTCGAGCCTCATTGTTTAACACTGATCGTATCGACCATCTTTATCAAGACCCACATGTTTCAAACCGCAATCTTGTATTGCATTACGGCGACCTAACTGATTCGACCAATCTTATTCGAATTGTTCAGCAGGTACAGCCAGATGAAATATATAACCTTGCAGCGATGAGCCATGTGGCTGTGAGTTTTGACACGCCCGAATACACGGCAAATGCTGACGGTATCGGTACCTTAAGAATTCTTGAAGCTATACGTATTCTTGGGCTTGAAAAGAAAACTCGTTTCTACCAAGCCTCAACCTCTGAGCTTTATGGGCTCGTGCAAGAAATACCTCAGAAAGAGACAACGCCATTCTACCCACGTAGTCCTTATGCCGTGGCTAAACTTTATGCGTATTGGATCACCGTTAACTATCGTGAAGCCTATGGTATGTATGCGTGTAACGGCATACTTTTTAATCATGAAAGCCCAATACGTGGTGAGACGTTCGTCACTCGCAAAATAACACGTGCTTTAGCACGGATAAAACTTAATCTACAAGATTGCCTATATCTTGGCAACATGGACTCATTGCGAGATTGGGGTCATGCTAAAGACTATGTAGAAATGCAATGGCTGATGCTACAACAGGAGCAACCAGACGATTTTGTAATTGCTACTGGCGTGCAATACAGTGTGCGGGATTTTGTAAATGCCGCAGCCCAAGAACTCAATATTAAAATTAACTGGCAAGGCGAAGGTGTAAATGAAACCGGTGCAGATGAAAATGGCAGAGTCATTGTAAAAGTTGACCCACGTTACTTCCGCCCAACAGAAGTTGAAACTTTGTTAGGAGATCCAACTAAAGCAAAAGAAAAGTTAGGATGGACTCCAAGAACTAGCTTCCAAGAGTTGGTTTCGGAAATGGTTAGGGAAGATTTGAAAAGCGCAGAACGCGACGAGTTAGTGAAAGAGAATGGTTACTCTGCTTATGATTATCATGAATGATTTCAAGTAAATACGCGAATTTTATTTGATGAAAATGCTATCAAAATGAATCTTTCCGAAAGAATTGTTTCCATGCAAGCGCTAATCACTAATAGCAATGTGCGCTTTGGTACGAGTGGTGCACGTGGTTTAGTTGTTGAAATGACAGATGATGTATGTTTTGCGTATACATTAGCATTTTTAGAAACAATACATATTGAGCCGCTAAGCAGCGTGGCATTGGCGATTGATTTACGCCCAAGTAGTCCTCGTGTAGCTGCAGTTTGTGCGGCAGCAATTGAATATGCTGGATTTACAGTCGATTTTTGTGGTGATATTCCTACACCTGCGTTGGCTTTTTATGCACAGCAACAGGGTATTCCTGCCATGATGATTACCGGTAGCCATATTCCTTTTGACAGAAATGGCATCAAATTTTACGGGCTCTCTGGTGAAATTACTAAAGGCGACGAAGTAAGTATTAGTCAGGCAATCATTCGATTGCCTCAAGTTGTTCATTCGGTTGTTTTGACAGATATAAATATGGCAGCTCGCCAAATGTATATTAATCGTTATCTTGATTACTTTGAGCCTCAATGCTTGGCGGGCATGCAACTTGGGTTTTACGAGCATTCCAGCGTAGCACGTGATTTGTTGCGGGAGATTCTCGAAGCAATGGGCGCTAAAGTAACAACGCTTAATAGAACCAATGAGTTTATGCCTATAGATACTGAAGCTGTTGCCGAGGTTGATATAAAACGAGCCCATAAATGGGCAAGCGAAAATACGTTTGACGCCATCATTTCTACTGACGGTGATGCAGATCGGCCTCTTATTGCCGATGAACAAGGGCGATGGATGCGTGGCGACATTGTTGGACTGTTAAGTGCACATTTTCTTGGTGCTAAAGCAATCGCTACCCCTATAAGTTGCAATACAGCCATTGAAAAGTGTGGTGTTTTCTCAAAAATCATTAGAACTCGTATTGGCTCTCCTTATGTTATAGCTGGGATGGAAAAGCTAAGTGAATCTGGTCTAGATATCATTGTTGGCTTCGAGGCGAATGGTGGTTTCTTACTTGGATCTAGTTTGGTGAAAGATGGACGACTAATGGCAGCGTTGAATACTAGAGACGCTGCACTACCTATCCTTTCAGTTCTTTCTATGGCTAAAAATAAAGGGTGTAGGCTTTCTGAGTTAACGCAAGAGCTGCCAGCTAGATTCACGGCGAGTGATAGATTGCAGCTATTTCCTTCTGATGTTTCTCACCAGTTGTTGCTCGAACTTGCAGCCTCAACCAGCTCTATTAATCGTTTACTTAAGTCATTTGGTGGGAACGTTACTGAGTTAGATGAGACTGATGGACTTCGTATTACGTTTGATAATAGTGAAATCGTACATTTTAGACCTTCTGGGAATGCACCTGAGTTACGTTGCTATGCAGAGGCTGAAGATCCAATACGCGCTGAATATCTTGCACGCACAGCATTAAAGCTCATACGAAAAAGAGCTGTCATTTAGGCTGGTAATTAACAGAATTTTTGAGATATCAATATGCAATTAGACGCTAAAATTTATATCGCCGGCCATCGTGGCATGGTGGGTTCAGCTATCTTAAGAAACCTAGAGGCTAAGGGATACAACAATATTCTGACTCGCACTAGTCAAGAACTAGATTTGTTAGATCAAAAGTTAGTATTTTCATTTTTGCAAGAAGAGAAGCCAGATTATATTTTTCTAGCAGCCGCAAAGGTTGGCGGCATACACGCGAACAATACTTACCGTGCTGATTTCATCTATCAAAATTTAGCTATCGAATCGAATTTGATTCATGGCGCGCATTTGGCAGGCGTCAAGCGTTTGTGCTTCTTAGGCTCTAGTTGCATCTATCCGCGTGACTGTCCACAGCCAATTAAAGAAGAGTACTTATTAACAGGCCCTTTAGAGCAAACCAATGAGCCTTATGCAATTGCTAAGATAGCTGGTATCAAACTTTGTGAAAGTTATAACCAGCAATATGGGCATCAGTTTGTTGCAGTCATGCCCACAAACCTTTATGGACCAAACGATAATTATGATCTAGCGAATAGCCACGTTCTACCCGCTTTACTAAGAAAAGCACATGAAGCTAAAGAGCGGGGCGATGCAGATTTGGTGATTTGGGGGACAGGAACCCCTAAACGTGAATTTTTATATGTAGATGATATGGCCGCAGCCTGTGTTTTCTTAATGGAAAATAACATCAATGAAGGTGTGTTTAATGTTGGGACTGGAACAGACGTTACGATTCGAGAGTTAGCCGAAACTGTGATGGAGGTAGTGGGGTTTAAGGGTGGAATTGTATTTGATACCACTAAGCCAGATGGGACGCCACGTAAACTGCTTGATGTGAGTCGTTTGAAAGAAATTGGTTGGCAATCTGAAGTTAGTTTAAAAGAGGGGATAGCACTTACCTACGCAAAAGCTCCTTTTAGAAGCCAGAGTGTCTGATGTTACCTAGCAATAATTGTATGCATGTGAGGGAAGTTTCTTAATGAATACTCTATCTCAATCAAATTCTCTCATGTCAAAAGCGCGGGAGGTATATGCACATTTTTCTGCAAATAACAGCCTATGGTTGATGTTTGCCGGATTAGCGCTCATGTTTATCCCAACACTTTGGAGCCTTATTGCGGGTAATGGTCTTTGGACTGATGATGAGCATTCTCATGGGCCTATCATTTTAAGTATCTCACTTTGGCTACTCTGGTCTCGTTGGAACGAAACCACCGATTTAGAAAGTTATAAACCGGCACCAGCATTGGCATGGGCATGTTTTTTGATTGCAGGATGCTTATATATTCCAGGTAGGGCACTAGATATCATCTATTTTGAGACGGGTGCTTTTGTTTGGGTGCTAACTGGTATTGTACTAATGTCGGGTGGCGTGGGCTTGCTCAATAAACTAAAGTTCCCCTTGTTTTTCATGATCTTTATGATCCCGCTTCCAAACTCACTGGTAGGCCCTATTACTAGTGCAATGAAGCTCGCTGTTTCAGTGGTGACTGTCAACGTGCTTTCATGGGGAGGACTGCCTGTCGCCCGAAGTGGTGTTGTGATTTATCTAGGTCATTATCAGCTGCTAGTAGCAGATGCCTGTGCTGGTATGCGCACTCTTTTCATGCTCGAGGCATTAGGAATTTTATACCTTAACCTAGTGCGTCATCACTCTATATTACGCAATATTGCATTACCAATTCTAATCGTCCCGATTTCATTTACAGCTAATGTGATTCGTGTGATTGTTTTATCACTCATTACCTATTATTGGGGAAATGCAGCTGGGCAAGGCTTTTTACATGGCTTTGCAGGCATGGTGTTGTTTGCTGCTGGCTTACTTATGATGCTTGGTACCGACTCCGTGTTGCGCCTTATTAGTAGGAGGTTCCATGGGAGTTGAGATGAGTATTAACGCAAGTCATAAGCCCAATGTGCATCATTGGCTAGCAGTACTTTTTATGGCGACTTGTGTTGCTTTTGCATTTTGGTTAACGCCCCATGCTACTTGGTTTGGGCATATTGGCAGCCCACAGTTTGAAAATGTTGTACCTCAGCAATTTGGCGATTGGATTGAGGTTTCGGATGCAGCAGGCAGCGCAATTGTCGACCCTGAACAGCAAGACGCGCTAAACAACCTCTATACGCAAATAGTTGGTCGTACTTATTTGCATAAGCCTAGCGGCAGGCAAGTGATGCTTTCAATTGCTTATGGTGATAATCAAACTTTTTCTAAGCAACTACATCGCCCCGAGTCTTGTTATTCTTCACAAGGGTTTAATATTGAAAACTTACACGAAGAAGTGTTGAAAACATCAAACTTCCCAATAAGCGTAAGGCGTATGACTGCGTCGCGCAGTTCTACGCTAGAGCAAGTGACTTATTTCATTCGTATTGGTGACAAAGTCATCAGTGGCCCGCCAAGCGCGCTTAATTATGCCCGTATGGGTATGGGGCTTAAAGGCTACATCGCAGACGGTTTGTTGTTCCGGATTTCTGAAGTCTCAGACGATGCCAAACTATCAAATCAACTTAATGATCAGTTTATTAACGACTTACTCAAAGCAATTACTCCTGCGCAACAAGCCATTCTTATCGGGCCAAGCCTTTGAGCCTTTAGCGAAATGATTTTTAGAGAATACTATTGTGTGTTTTAGATCAAGTATTGTTATCGCGGCTGACTCGTGGTTTGGTTCTACAACCTTTGGAATTGCACAAGGGTTTCGTCGTCTAGGTTATGAAGTTGTGCAGGTTAGTCAATCAGTCTCTTTTGTACAGGGTAGTTCTTTTGCTGCCAGATTGCTAAATCGGCTTATTCAACCATTCAATGTTGCCTTATACAATAAAAAAATATTAAAGACAGTTGAGCAGTTAGATACAAGTATTTTTCTAACAGTTAAGGGGAATTACATTAAGGATAAAACGCTATCGCTACTTGCCTCGCGTGGTGTTAAAACTATTAATTATTACCCGGACTTTAGATTTAGTTACGATAGTATTGACTCATCTACTTTCGCCAATTATGCATTATTCGTAACTACCAAGTCATTTCAAGTAGAAGCATTAGAAAATATGTTGGGTAAAGCAAAAGTAAATTTTCTACATCATGGTTATTGTCCTGATGTTCATTTACCTCCTGCACAAAATCTCTTAAGCCCAAAGCATGTGCCAGATGTACTTTACATAGGAACTTACACTCCGCACAAAGAAAAATTATTTTCCGCACTAATAGAGAAATGTCCAGAGATTAGTTTCAGAATATATGGCGTTGATTGGGATAAGTCTCGCTCAAGTGACTTATTAAAAGGCTGCATTGTAAATCGTCCTGTGTATGGACTGAATTATGCACAATTAGTGAATGCGTCAAAAATTAATTTAGCTGTTCATATGGGTGTTGCAGATGAAACAGGCTGGCAAGATTTGGTTTCAACACGTAGCTTTGAGTTACCAGCCTGCAGAGGATTTATGTTGCATGCAGATAATGCTGAAATTAGGCAGCTCTATGATGTAGGGCAAGAGATAGATGTATTCACTACGGTAGACGATTTAGCCGAAAAAATTCGATTCTATTTAGCACATGATGAAATAAGAACTCAAATGGTCGAAAAAGCTTATCGGCGTTGTGTGCCAGCATATAGTTACGATCAGCGTGCAATTGAAATTGCAGCGTTAATAGAACGATTATAGTTGGATAACGTAAATATTCGTATGAATAATCTAGCAAAAAAGATTCGAGTAGCTATAGTTATATCTCACCCTATACAACATTTTGTGCATCTATATAAAGCGCTGGCTAAACAAGAAAGCATCCAGTTAAAGGTTTTTTTTGCCTCTAAAATTGGCCTGAACTCATATTTTGATAAAGATATGGCGGTAGAAATTAAATGGGCTACCGATTTGCTTGGTGGCTATGAATATGAATTTTTATCTGAGGCAGACACGATAAAAGAGTCTGGTTTCCTTAAAATTAATAATCCAAGCATCAGCTCTGCATTAAAGAACTTTGCCCCAGACGTCGTGCAATTACATGGCTATGCACAGTTAACGCTTTTGCGTGCTTTGCTATGGTGTAAGTTAAACCAAGTCCCTGTGTTACTCTGGTCTGATAGTTCCTTGTTATTTCGCCGGTCAGCTTTAAAGCAACTTCTAAAAGATTTGATGTTGCCTTTATTGCTTAAGCGATTTAGTGGTGTGCTGACAACAGGTGAAAATAACGCCGCTTACTACCTGAAGTACGGCGTCAAACCAAACTATATATTTCGCTGTCCCTTTACCGTTGATGAGCCACGGCTAAACGACGCAAACGTAAATAAGCCGGCATTACGCGAGCAGCATCGCATCAACTATAAAATTGCTAATGATGAAATAGTACTATTGTTTGTTGGAAAGCTCGCCCCTTGGAAACGACCACAAGACTTACTAGAAGCAGTGAGAATTGCACAAGGGAAATTAAGTGTGACTGCAAAGTTGGTCGCATTTTTTGCAGGAAATGGTGTGATGAAAGCAGAACTGGAAGCGATTGCTAGCGCTGAAAGTATTCGTGCAGTTTTTGGCGGATTTATAAATGTAGATGTGTTGCCATCCATCTATGCAATGGCTGATATTTTGGTTTTTCCTTCTGAAAAAGAGCCGTATGGATTGTCTGCACGCGAAGCAGTTTGTGTTGGTTTACCTTTGATTGTAAGTGATCAAATTGGTTGTATAGGCGCTACTGATGCGGCGCGCCCGGACATTAATGCGCTAGTTTATCCAAGTTTAAATGTTGAATCGCTTGCAACTAAAATAGTTGTGCTAGCAAGTAGACCTGGACTATTAACAAAGATGTCTAAAGCATCATTAGTAGTTGCTACTGATATGGCTGAATGCAAAAGCGTGGCGGGATTCGTAAGTGCTGTGAATACTGTTGTGAGGCGTTAAACATAATGAGCGCTTATCAATATTTTGCGTTAAATCAACAACACCTCCTTAAAGTAGGTAGTTTATGAAACGTAGAATTATCGCAGGCATGGGTGCCAACTCATTTGGCTTAGCAATTACAATTGGCATACAGCTTCTGTCATTGCCAATTTTTCTGCATTATTGGGATACCTCAACTTATGGCATCTGGATAATGTTATCAGCGATTCCAGCCTATTTATCTATGGCCGATGCTGGAATGGTTACAGCAGCAGGTAACCAGATGACCATGTCTATGGCACAGGGTAACGTAGTTGAGGCCAATAAAATTTTTCAAAGCGCGCAGTTATTTATGACTATTGCATGTTCTGCTATTGCTGTTGTTGTGTTTGCATTTGTCATGTTGGTGCCTTTTCCCGGCTTGGTAACTTTTGATCGTAAGCTTACGTTGATCGCGCTATCTGTTGGTGTTTTATTGTCATTGTTTGCAGGCTTAACCGAGACTGTTTATACGTCTACTGGTAGATATGCCACAGGTGCGATTTTAGGTAATTTAGTTCGCTTGGCCGAATGGTTGGGCTCTATGCTGGGCTTAGTATTGCTAGGCAGTTTTGTTGGGGTTGCATTAGCTGGCCTAGCAGCTCGCTTAATTGGCACAGTTTTCTTTATTTGGTATTCCACACGTGGCGAGCATGGCCTCAAATTGGGGTTTATTTCAGCGGAAAAGGCCGAAGTCGTTGCCTTAATTAAACCAGCTATATCATTTATGACCTTTCCTTTAGCTAATGCTTTGAGTTTTCAGGGGGTTACCTTATTAGTTGGCGCAATGTTTGGCCCAGCTTTAGTGGCAATTTTTAATACATACAGAACAATTGCGCGTATTTCGGTGCAAATAACTGCGATATTTAGCGCAGCTGTACGACCTGAATTTTCTCGCCTTTTCGGATTTGGGGGTGCTACCGCGGTAGAGCCAGTATTTCGCAGATCAACGATGATTGGCGCATTTGAGGCGATTGGAATGAGCGTGATACTCTATTTTATATCGCCATGGTTGTTAGAGTTATGGACGCATGGGCGTATACAGTTTGTGCCAGATTTAATGCTGTTGATGCTTCTTTATGCTGCAATAGGGGGCATTTGGCATGTGCCGCGCAGCTTATTAATGGCTATTAATCAGCCAATGAAAATTGCTCAGTGGTCGCTGGTGGTGGGCGTGCTTGTAATCGCCCTCGCTTGGTGGTTTGGACGGTATTGGAAACTTAATGGTGTAGCAATTGCTATGATTATTTCAGAACTGTTGATTGCTTTGGTTGCGACCAAGCTTGCATATGCTGCAATTTCTTACCAATCTCAAAGAAATGTGACAGCATGAAAGTCGCGATTTCAACATTAGGAAAATATCATGCCTTTGACTTGGCGCGGGAGTTGCACGCCCGCGGCGCTTTAGAGTCAATTTTTACAGGGTATCCAAGTTTCAAACTACGTAATGAGCAGTTGCCACCACTTTCTATACGTAGCTTTCCTTGGGTGCATGGGGCATACATGGCATTCCCATGGAAAAATAAACTGCCTGATTTAATGGTTCGCCAGTGGAAATATGCGGCTGATATTACATTTGGTAGTTATGTCAGTCATCACTTACCAGATTGTGACTTATATGTAGGAATGTCTGGAACGGCACTTATGGCCGGTAAAAAAGCACATCAAAAAGGCATACGTTTTATTTGTGATAGAGGTTCAGCGCATATTCGTGTGCAAAACCAGCTTTTGTGCGAAGAGCATGATTGCTGGGGATTAGCTTTTTCTGGCATTGATTTCAGGACGATCGACCGTGAAGAAGCTGAATATGACGAGGCTGACCTTGTTACCGTGCCATCCACTTTTGCATTTAAATCATTTGTTGAGCAAGGTGTATCCACTAAAAAGTTAGCCTTGCTACCTTATGGTGTAAATGTTAAACGCTTCCAGCCAATAGCAGAGCCTGAGGCAGGGCGATTCGATATTCTTTTTGTCGGAGCGATGAGTTTACAAAAAGGCGTTCAATATCTAGTTCAAGCTTATCTAAAAGTTAAGCATCCAGCTAAATCAATTACTTTTGTGGGGGAGCCTTCACCGGATTTGATTTCACTTTTGAAAAATCGTGGACTATGGCCATCAGATGCAAAAGTGTTAGGGCATGTGCAGCAATCTGAGCTTAAAAATATTATGAGTCGCAGCCATGTATTAGTTTTACCAAGTATTCAAGATGGCTTTGGAATGGTTTTAGCGCAGGCCATGGCATGCGCTTGCCCAATCATTGCGAGTAAACATACCGGTGCAGAAGACTTAATTACTGATGGTTGTGAAGGTTATATTGTGCCTATCCGTGATGGGAATGTCCTGGCTGAACGAATGCAGAAATTGGCAGATTGCCCAGAGTTACGTGCAGCAATGGCTGCGCAAGCCCTGAATAAAGTTCATAAAATTGGCGGCTGGAATACCTACGGTGAAAAAGCGATGGCTATTTACGGTGAGGTGTTGCAGTCATGACTATTTCTAAGTTTATTAATAACACATTGATTTTTTTAACTATACTTGCATTTATTGCGCAGTTTTTTATTGATTTTTCAACTGACAATATTGCTACTAGTTGCATTATTTTAGCTTCATCAATCTCTACCTTACTTTATTTTAGATGGACTAAAGCATTAGACAGTCACCCGCTGTCTAGTTTTGCAATTATTGGATTTTGCCTCACTTCAATTTTAGGGGCTATGCTAGCTCAATCAGCTGCCTGGACAGCTGTTAGTAAAGATTTATATCAACCCTTGTTTACTTTTTCAATGTTGGCTATGTATCAGGCTATTGCTCTTATAGCGCATACATTTTATCGAATGATATCTGCAACTTCTGTCAAACAAGGCTTGTTGCGTAATGCATTTCAGTTCCTTGGTATTTATGCCACGCCTACAGTATTAAATATATGGATTATTGGCGTAATGGGTTTGTTTTTTGTTCTACTTTCGAACATTAGTCCTGTAGCAAGAGGGTTGAGTTTTTTAGCATGGGCACCTTTCTTGATTCCTATTTACTTACAACATGTTGGCCCCAGTTACTGCAATGCTAAGAAAAATTATATTTTACTTTTCATGTTTACGATTTTAATCGGTCTAGTTGCCATGGCATTTAATGCGCGTGGCATGATGTTAAGTGGTGCTGCAACAGTTGCATTGTTATTTTTCTTAATTGGTCTTAGAAGCGATAAATTAGTCTCGAATAAAATGCTGTTGAGATTAGGGGTTTTAGTTATATTTGGCGTCGGCTTATCTTGGCCAGTTTCTAATATGGTGACTGCTATGGCAATAGCCAGAGCGGATCGTGGCAAAGTATCAGGGTCTGAAATGGTTGCTAAAACACTTGAGAACTTTCAAAAGCAAGACAAAATCGATAACTTTCGTAAAGAAGTTTTAACTAGAGAACTTCAGTCTTCATATGATGAAGGCTATATTAGAAATCCATTTGTAGCGCGTTTTGTCATCACTCAGTTTCATGATAATGCGATGTATTTCGCAGGTAAAGTTTCTGATAAAGGTGCTGAGCAGGTTATGTCTGTCAGCGGTGATTTTTTTTGGGCAACATTGCCACAGCCTTTTCTTGATGCGCTAAAAATAGATGTTAATAAAGACAAAATGTACTTTTCAATGGGCGATGTCCTGGTGAATCTGGCTGTAGGTATTCCTTTAGGAGGGCAGAAAACTGGCTCTGTTTTCGGCCAAGGCTGGGTGATGTTCGGGGTATTTTTTACTTTTATCTATTTCTTCATGTGTTTAGTTTTGTTTCTTGCGCTAGATTTATTTGCGATTCGAGCTATGTCAGGCAAAGTTGAGCTTGCTGTCATTGGCATGTTGAATGTTTGGCCGAACTTTCTTTTTGGAATTACTGCCGATTCTCTGCACTATCTTTTTATTGGTGTATTCCGGGGTGTAATTCAGTCGGTTTTATTGTATGCAATTGTTTTTGCCATTTCAAAAGTAGTTTCATCTTTAATTTCTAGCCTGATGCATGAAAAGTCTATAGTCAATCGATCTATCGCCATGAAATAACATGCATATAATGAAAAAACAACACGTACGGATTAATGAGGTGGATGGCATTCGTGGCTGGGCTGCATTATTGGTCTTGCTATTTCATGCTTTTGGAGAAATGCTTAAATTTGCTGTTCCCGCAGTTCATAATGCGTGGTTTACGCCTTTTCTTGCAGGTGATATCGCTGTTGCAGTTTTTTTTATACTTTCAGGAGATGCGTTAAGCAGCAGTTTTTTTGCAGGTGGCGGAGAGTGCGCTATAGACCGTTTGTTAGTAAGACGATACCTGCGTCTTACTATACCTATTTTTATGTCTTGTCTGCTGACATATTTAATTATGGCTACAGGGCTAGATTTTCACATGAAGGCTGCAGAAATATTACAGCGCCAAGGTTGGTTAGGGCAGTTTTTACAGTTTAATCATTCTTTGATTGGTTTTTTAAGGTATTCAATCATTGGTGTGTATATTTCGCATACTCGAGAGCTTTCGTACAACCCTTTTCTTTGGACGATGTCGGTTGAAATGATAGGTTCAATGTTAGTGTTTCTTTTATGTTATTTATGGTATAGATTAAAAAAACCTCACTTGTTGTGTTTCTTGTTGGTGGTATGGCTGGCCGCTATTGGTTCTTTCTTTTCACTTTTCTTTGCTGGTATGTTGATGGGTCATTATCGGCAACAGGGTCTATTTGAAAAGTTACTTAAGCAGCGCAATCATCAATTATTGGCATTAGCTACTGTTGTAACCATTATTGGTATTTCTATAGCTACATCTGGCTTACATAGGCCCGCGGCGCTTTTACCTTTAACTTTATGTGTGGCAATCGTCTTGGTATTCTGTTTTTATACGCAAGGTCATTTAAAAGCATTTTTCTCTAACAAACTCTCTCACTTTCTAGGGGAGATTTCATTTCCGCTTTACCTAGTACATTTCCAGGTGTTGATCTCGTTGATGTCTTGGTTGGTGATTCAAGACTACACAGCAAAAGGTTCAATTGACCAAGGTGCATTCCTGGGTTTTGCCTGTATGACTGTTGTTGTAAGCGTTTTTGTTGCATGGTGTTTCCGTTTGATTGAGCGGCAAATATTAAAGCGCGCAGATGCTCTGGTGTTACCTATACTGATTTAATAGCGAATACTTATGAATATAGTTTTGTTTTCTCATCCAGCATTTATGAACTCGCAAAGTATGCCGCGTTTTGCCCGCATGCTGGAGCAGGCTTACCAAGCGCGGGGCCATCAGGTGCAGCTGTGGTCACCCAAGGCGCAGATATATGCTTTATTGCCTAAAGGTCGATTGTCAAAATGGGCTGGCTATATTGACCAGTACATTCTTTTCCCATTGTGGGTTCGTAAGCGACTGAAAACGCAGCCTGCCAATACGCTGTATGTTTTTTGTGATCAAGCGCTTGGGCCTTGGGTGCCTTTGGTTAAAAGTAAGCCACATGTTGTACACGTGCATGACTTATTGGCTTTACGCTCTGCTTTAGGAGATATTCCTGAAAACCCTACACAATGGTCAGGACGGGTATATCAACGCTATATTCGACATGGATTTAAGCAGGCTAAGCATTTCATCTCAATTTCTAAAAAAACACGTGATGATTTGCATCAGTTTGGACAGGTTTCACCAGTCACTTCTGATGTGGTTTATAACGGCTTAAATTACCCTTACGCGCCAATGTTACAGAGTGAAGCGATAGCGGTGCTTACACAGGCGCATATGCCAGTGCGACCTGATGGCATGTTGCTGCACTTGGGAGGTAGTCAGTGGTATAAAAATTTAGCTGGAGTTATCAGGCTTTATACTGAATATGCCAAGAGTGAGGCAAATCCTTTGCCACTTTGGTGCGTAAGCCCTAGTCCAAATTTAAAAGTACAAGCACTTCTCAAAGAAATACCAACGCGGGGACAGGTACTTTTTTTTCAAGGCATTGATAACAAAGTGCTGCAAGCGGCCTACTCAACAGCACGTGCATTTATTTTCCCTAGTCTTGCTGAAGGGTTCGGCTGGCCAATAATCGAAGCACAAGCTTCTGGTTGCTTAGTATTAACGACTGATGCTGCGCCTATGAGTGAGATTGGTGGTCCATCTACAAGTTACATTCCACTTTTGAAGTCAACCGATGATGCCCAAGCTTGGGCGATAAACGGTGCAAAGGTGCTCAAACTGATACTTAACATGCCTGAAATACAACGCCGGGAGTTGGTGAAAATGGGCATTGCCCATGTTGCCCAATTTAATGCGGATGATGCAATCGAAGGTTATCTAAAAACTTATCAGCAGGTGCTAAGTTATACCAACACCTCACCGATTTTGAATAACGTTACATTAATTTCTCGGAAAACACGCTAATGAGAGCGTTACATATACTGCCTTCTATAGATCCTAAAGGTGGTGGGCCTATGGAGGGAGTGCGCCAATATGGGTTGCAATTAAAAACAATTGGTCACGTGGTCGAGGTAGTAACGCTTGATGATCCCGCCGCAGAATATATTGCAGATTTTCCACTTAAGGTACATGCAATGGGCCCGTCTTTGACTAGCTATCGCTACAGCTCAAAATTTATGCCTTGGTTAAAAGAAAATGTTCATCATTATGATTACGTGGTAGTAAATGGCTTATGGCAATACCATGGTTTTGGCGCGTGGCGAGTAATGAGTGATATGCATGTTCCGTATTTTGTTTTTACACACGGCATGTTAGATCCGTGGTTCAAACATACTTACCCACTAAAGCATTTAAAAAAATGGCTTTACTGGCCATGGGCAGATTATCGATTGCTGCGTGATGCCGCAGCCGTGCTTTTTACCTGTGAAGAAGAAAAGCTACTCGCTCGTCAGTCCTTTTGGCTTTATAAGGCAACTGAAGACGTCATTAATTACGGTACCAAGACACCGCCTAGTGATGCCGAGGCATTAAGAGCTGTTTTTTATACAACTTATCCTGACCTGCGTGAAAAAAGAGTATTGCTATTTTTAAGTCGTATTCACGAGAAAAAAGGCTGTGACTTGCTTATTGAGGCTTTTGCTCGGGTTGCAAATTTGGATTCGTCGCTACATCTGATGGTGGCAGGCCCAGACCAAACTGGCCTGGCTGTTCAGCTACAGGCGCAGGCGCAGAGGCTGGGTATTGCTGACCGGATTTCATGGCCAGGAATGCTGCAAGGTGATATGAAGTGGGGCGCTTTTTATGCCAGCGAGGCGTTCGTACTGTCTTCACACCAAGAAAACTTTGGTATTGCTGTTGCTGAAGCCATGGGTTGCGGTTTACCGGTATTGATTTCCGACAAGGTAAATATTTGGCGTGAAATTTTGGCTGATGGTGCGGGTATAGTTAATGCAGATACGGTGGAAGGTACAGAAAAAACCTTACGCCTATGGTTATCATTGAATGCTGAAGGTCGTAAAAAAATGTCTGCACAAGCTAAGCTCAGTTTTGATAAAAGATTCACTGTAGAGGCTATGGCAACTAGCCTGCTTCAAACAATAAAAAGATATATGCCATGATTATTCAGGGAAATAACCCCTACGTTCAGCCATCATTCTCGATGGCAAACAGATTGATGCGAGGTTTATGGGGTGCTGTTTGGCTGATCTTCTTTCGCACTAGTCCAAGGCCCTTCCATGCATGGCGTAGATTAATTTTACGTTTATTTGGCGCGCGGCTTGGTCTACATGTACATGTGTACCCAAACGTAAAAATATGGGCACCTTGGTCACTCACTGTAGGCAGTTTTGTTGGAATTGCAGATGGGGTGACTATTTACAATATGGCGCCCATTTCGATTGATGATCATTGTGTTGTTTCTCAAGGAGCACACCTTTGTGCTGGCTCTCATGATATTGATTCTGTAAATTTTCAGCTTATTGCTAAGCCAATTACGTTAGAAAAAAATGTATGGATCTGTGCTGAAGCTTTTATAGGTCCTGGTGTGAACATTGCTGAGGGTTGTGTGCTGGGCGCGCGTGCGGTGGCAGTAAAAAGTATTGTACAACCTTGGTCGGTTTGGGCAGGTAATCCTGCTGTAATGAAAAGAATGCGTAAGAGAGGAGATGTGAAATGACCGCAATATCAGTCTTAATATTAACTAAGAATGAAGAGCAAGACCTCCCCGATTGCCTGAAATCTGTGGCTTGGAGTGATGATGTTCATGTTCTCGACTCAATGAGTTCTGATAAAACAGCAGAAATAGCCAAAAACTATGGCGCAAAAGTAACGTTGAGGGCTTTTGATGGGTATGCGTCACAACGCAATTATGGATTGAAGCTTCCTTTTAAACACCAGTGGTTAGTTATATTGGATGCTGACGAGAGAATTACGCCTTCATTGGCTTCTGAATTAAGAGAGTTCGCTAAGTCGGCGCTAGATGATGTGGCTGGCGCCCGAATGCGCCGTCGCGATATTTGGTGGGGACGTTGGTTGAAACACGCCCAAATATCACCATTTTATGTGCGCTTAGTGCGTGTGGGTCGAGCACATTATGAGCGCGAGATTAATGAAGTTTTGGTTGTGAATGGAGACATTGCTGAGCTTACGCAGCCTTTTGTACACTACCCTTTTTCTAAAGGGCTCGATCATTGGATAAGTAAACATAATACTTACTCACGAATGGAGGCTGAAGTGGTAGCTAAGGGTCTTTTTATCAAACCAAATTGGCGAATTGCTTTTTTTGGTAGTGACTTTGGGGAGCGACGTATTCACCAAAAAGCAATTTTTTATGGATTACCAGCTCGACCATTAATTAAATTGATTTATATGCTGGTTGTTCGTCGTGCTTTTTTAGATGGTTGGCCAGGTGTGCGATATGCCATTCTTCAAGCTATTTATGAGTATTTTATTGTGCTTAAAACTAAAGAAATGTATGAAACAAAGAGAGTAAAAGTGGGGGTGCTTACAAAAGCTTAGCGTTTTACCCAATTAATTTTCACCTAAAGACACACGATATCTATTCTACAAGCAGTCTATATTTAGCTTAATTGCTACTTTCTAAAATGTTTATGAGCTAAAAAACTAAGCTCAGGTAAAACAAGTCTTTTCAATTCTATTTACAGCTTAATTCATTTGTAAATAATCCAATTTTTATGAGCAAGTAGGACTATTACCGTTCATAAAAAGGTCATGAGTTACAAATACTATATCCATCTCGTCATTATAAATAACGTAATTTTGTTATTTGTAGATGGTTATGTTGTCCCTCATTCTGAAACGATTCTGATGTTGAAAATATTATTGTACACAGCTAATTTTGCGCCTGAACCTACAGGCATTGGCAAATACTCGGGTGAAATGGCAGCATGGCTGGCAGCGCAAGGTCATCAGGTGCGAGTAGTTTCTGCGCCACCATATTATCCATCTTGGAAATTAGAAAAAGGTTATGCTTGGCCGCCTTATCGTCGCGAGCAATGGCATGGGGTAGATGTATGGCGAGCACCATTGTGGGTGCCAAGTAAACCAAATGGCATTACTCGACTACTTCATTTATTCACCTTTGTATTGTCATCCCTTCCTGTGATGCTTTGGCAGATATTGTGGCGTCCAAATGTAGTGATTACGGTTGCTCCGGCTTTAATGTGTGCACCAACAGGGTGGTTGGTTGCAAGACTTAGTGGCGGCAAGGCGTGGTTACACATTCAAGATTTTGAAGTGGATGTAGCTTTTCAAATGGGGCTTCTTAAAGGAAAAATGCTCAAGAAAGCTGTGCTGGGCTCTGAACGTTGGCTATTGAGTCGCTTCGATAGCGTATCTTCAATTTCTGGACAAATGCTGGATAAGCTTCGCCAGAAAGGAATAGTAGAACGAAAAATAAGATTTTTCCCTAACTGGGTAGATATTGCTCATATTTTTCCCTTGGATAAACCAAGTGATTATCGTGAAGAGTTAGATATTCACATTGACACAAAAGTGATTCTGTTTTCTGGCACTTTAGGCGGTAAACAAGGATTGATGGTGATTCCAGATGCAGCTAGAAAGTTATCTAATCGCAAAGATTTGGTTTTTGTGATATGTGGCGATGGTGTAATGAAGCCACAATTACTAGCTGCCAGCGCAGGGCTTGCTAACATCCGCTTTTTACCATTACAGCCTTTTGGTCGGCTTGGACAACTATTGGGCCTAGCTGATATACACTTGCTACCACAAAGTCCTGATGCAGCCGATTTAGTCCTCCCTTCGAAACTTTCTGGCATGTTGGCTAGTGGCAGACCAGTTATAGCAATGTGTCAACAAAGCACTGAGATTGCTAGATTGGTGACAGAGTGTGGCTTAGTCGTTGCGCCAGAAGATGGTTCAGCGTTAGCTGACGCCATTATAAAATTAGCTGATGATAATGAGCTTAGGAAAGATCTTGGAATTAAAGCGCGCCACTCAGCTAAAGAAAAGTTCGAAAAAAATGGTGTTTTAAATAGACTGGTTTACCAATTACGTTTTGTAACGGGTACGGTTCAAAAAGCAGTCTATGATTTATCCTCGCACTAATGGGTTCTTCGTCGTAACTTTATATATTCTGTATGCGATTTGTTGTTCTGTAACAGCTTATGCTGATACTGATGGTGTACCCAGCCAGAATATTGAAAAAACCATTACATCAACTTTTGATACTGAAAGTTTTCTAAGTCGGAAAGCTTCAGTCAAGCGCATGGGGGATCCAAAATATATAGATAACTCCGGTCAAAAAGTTAAGAGTTATGATGTGTTAGCCGCTACGGCACAAAAAGGTTGCGGCTCGGCTGATTGGCCTGCATATATGGCCAGTTTGTCTACATTACCTGTGTCATATCCACCAGATGGTCCTATTGAGATGTTTAGCATGCCACCTTTGGTACGTTATTTATATCAATACGGAAGTTGCATGACGCTCGCTCAAAAGCAGCAGTTACTATTAGGACTTACCTCGCAGCGGCAGTGGTTGCTTGGACATGGCACTTTAAATCATGCCATTATGCGTGCGAGTTCTTGGTATCTGTTGGCACAATACTTTCCGAAAGCGAAGTGGACGCATTGGGATGGTACTGTGTATACATCCCCGCAACTTATGGCGGCACTTAAACCCTTGCTCTACGGTAGGAAATCTAGATTCTATCAGTCCGGACACTATGAATGGCTTTCACCAACTTATGCGATGGTGAATGTTTTCCCACTATTAAATTTGATTGATTTCGCTGTAGATCCAGCAGTAAGAAAAGCGGCTGATGAAGAAGCAACCCTAGAGGTGGCCATGCTAAAGGCTCATTCATTTCATGGTGAGATTGTACCTCCGTTAACCCGTAAAAACTTTGACCAGCTCAATGCTACTGATAGCCCGCAAGACTATGTTCCCGCAATTACCCAGCAGTTACTTTGGTATTATTTTGGTGAACCAGCCGGACTAGGGCTATATGATTTTCAAGGAAGAATGGAGCCTTATTATGTTTCGATTTTAGGGCTATCAAACTGGCAGCCTCCAGCAGATGTGTTGGCGATGGGTGTAGCTAAATCCGATGGCTATGCTATTAAGGCAATTACCCCTAGTTTTGGCATTTGGGACGCTGAAACATCGCCAGAGATTTTTGGTGACTCTTACATTGCTGACGATTTTGCTGTGGGAACTGGAAATCAGTTATTTGAACCAGGTGGATACTCAGGGCACATTCAGACATTTTCAATATTACTGAAATCTACAAAGCCCCAAAACCAAATTGAATGTTATCAACCGTATTGGAAAAGTAACGCTGGGGAGGATGCTTGGGGAACTGACCGCTCATCGCCTTTTCAGGAGATGTATCGTTATGATAAGTCTAATGTTGTCATGCTGTTTGATATTCCTAAAAAAGACCCATGGGTATTAGGAAGCGATGCTCGATCTTTGCCGGATCGTAGCATTCATAAAGACGCATTATTGCAACTAGCAGAGTGCCGAATACCTAAAAACTTTGACGAAATCATCAAAGAGAACAACTGGATATTTATAAGGCATGGCAAGGTATTTGTAGCTATGGCTACCTTACTTGGTAGCAATGAGTATGACCAAGCGCCTTCTAAATTAACGGAAAAATATTTGATTGTAAAAGTACATGAACCCAAAACGGCATTATTTTTCCGAGTTGAGCGTGAAACTACAGACCTTAATTTTGACCAATTTCGAGCACAAGCTCGTATGCGCCATCCTCAATATGACATTAATAATTCATCTGTAACGTTAACAGAGCAATCAGGCATACAGACACAGGTGAAGTTTAAATTGCAAGCGCACTCAGATGGTAAGCGCTGGTCTGCAATTCCAGAGGTATTTAAAAATGGCAAGCCTTTATTGACTGTTAATCCTTATGTTATTGATTCATCAGTGCTTAAACTTAAAAATGGGGTTTTGACTATCCAATAGTTTTCGCATGGCTGATATTTATTAACGATTATTTTCATGCACTAAAAATACCTTTTAGATGGATCTGGCATGAAATTGGGATTTGAGAAGTTTTACGAATTACCATCAGCCTTTCTTAGCCACCTTTAATTAATTTAAATGAAGTTATTTTAGTAATAATGAGCCTACAAGATAAACTAAAACCCATTCATGCCTTAACAGGAGTACGTTTTCTAGCAGCAATGCTGGTTTTCCTCTTTCATTTTGGAGCTTCTTTTTCGGAGCGAATTGGAATGCCAGATTTTGTTTCAACCTTTCTTCACAATGGAAAAGTTGGGGTGAGCATTTTTTTTGTTCTTTCAGGCTTTATATTAACTTATACCTATACGAAAAGATTTACGCATAAATTTAAATTCGCAGATTTTTTTATAGCGAGATTTTCTCGAATTTATCCAGTGTATTTACTTGCACTATTGCTTATGCTGCCTGTGTTGCCAAAAGCTTTGGATGCATGGTCGGTAGTATGTGTATTAGGAATGGTGCAGTCTTGGACCTTACCTTTTTCTGGTTTTGGTGGAACATGGGTTATGCAGGCTTGGACTTTATCTGTAGAGCTATTTTTTTATATTTGTTTCCCATCGTTATTGTTTTTGATGAGAAATATTAAATTACATACAATTATTATTAGTTTACTTATTACATCTACACTGATTGTTATACTGGGCACGCCATGGATAGATCCTGGTGTTAAGTTGGTGCCATTACTACCGATAGCACTCACCCCAATTTTGCCTATACTTCGGCTTCCAGAATTTATTTTTGGAATGTTAATTTGCAACTTAATGTTTAGTGCGCCTCAAATAGGTGAAAAAATATCTGGTTTTGGATTGTCACTAGTCTCCCTACTAACAATCGCTATTTTGTTAGCATTTTCCGACGTAGTTCAAGTTAAGTCACTTGCTACGGTTGTGTTCGGAGTTCTGATTGTTCAGCTCAGCTACGGTAGAAATTTGATAGTTTCGGTACTTTCCAGCAAGTATATTGTGCTGTTAGGCGGAGCCAGTTACGTACTTTACATCTTGCAAGGGCCTATTCGACAGTGGTTATTCTGGGCGGTCGACCATGCAATTTTAACGGAAAAAGTTGCCTCACTTTTAAACCCTATATTTGCAATCTCACTCTCAATTATTACTTTCATCTATTTTGAACAGCCAGCAAGAGTGGCAATAAAACGTTTTTTTGACTGGGTTGCAAACAGCTATTTAAATTATGTTAGATGTAAAGGGTATTTATAAGCTCTTGCTTTAGTAGTTTCCATTCGGTATTTAAAGTACTGTCCTGAAAATGTCATGTTAGTTCAGTAGTATTTCTCACTATAAGAAATTTTAGCGAGAATGAGATTGAAAATCACTGTAATTGGGACAGGCTATGTTGGCTTGGTAACGGGTACTTGCTTAGCTGAGTTTGGTAATCAGGTTTTGTGTTTTGATCTTGATGTTGAGAAGATTCAAATACTCCAAAATGGTGGCATTCCAATTTATGAGCCTGGTCTGCTGGAAATGGTGCAACGCAATGTTGCAGCTGGGCGCCTAAACTTTACTTCTGATATTCAAGAGAGTGTTGCTTGGGGGCAAATTCAGTTTATTGCTGTTGGCACTCCACCTGCTGAAGATGGCTCTGCAGATTTACAGTATGTGATTGATGCAGCTACAAATATTGCAAAATATATGACTGATTACAAAGTAGTCATTGATAAAAGCACTGTTCCAGTAGGTACTGCAGATAAAGTCAGAGTTGCAATGAGTGAAGAACTTGCAAAGCGTGATGTAAGCTATCCATTTTCCATTTTATCAAATCCTGAATTTCTAAAAGAGGGTGCCGCTGTAGAAGATTTTATGCGTCCTGATCGCATTGTGATTGGCTCTGATGATGAGCGCGCTACTGCGCTGATGCAGATTCTCTATGCTCCTTTCGTTAGAAATCATGACCGTATTATCTTTATGAATATTAGAAGCGCTGAGCTTACTAAATATGCTGCAAATTGCATGTTGGCTACCCGCATTTCTTTTATGAATGAGTTGGCTAATCTTGCTGATCAGATAGGTGCTGACATTGAACAGGTTCGAATTGGAATTGGATCTGACCCGAGAATAGGATATCACTTTTTATATGCGGGTAATGGCTATGGAGGATCATGTTTTCCAAAGGATGTTAAAGCGCTTATACGAGCAGCTGAAAGTATTAATCAGCCAATGAGAGTGCTCGGTTCGGTAGAAGACGCTAACAATTTTCAAAAGCAAGTTTTGCTGAAAAAAATTAAATCAAGATTTAGTGAAAATTTAAACGGTATGAAGTTTGCACTATGGGGATTGGCATTTAAGCCCAATACCGATGATATGCGTGAAGCCCCTAGCCGCATCATTATCGAAGGTTTGTGGGATCAGGGAGCCACTGTAGTTGTTTATGATCCGGTTGCTATGGATGAGTCTAAGCGTATCTACGGTGACGATAAACGCATATCTTATGTTGATAGCTCTATGCAAGCATTAGAAGGTGCTGATGCATTAGTTATTGTGACTGAGTGGAAAGAATTTAGAGCTCCTGATTTTGAAAAAATCAAGAAGATGCTTAAGGTGCCCGCAATCTTTGATGGACGAAATATGTACTCACCAGCGCAGGTAAAAGATGCCGGGCTAGAGTATTTTGCTATCGGAAGAAAGTAAAAGAATAATATTTTTTGAGAAACAATCCAATGTACAACACAGTAATTGATACGATAATTCAGCCCGTCATACTCTCGGGTGGTTCTGGTACACGCCTATGGCCACTTTCTCGAGAGAAGTATCCTAAACAGTTATTGCCATTATTTGGTGATGATTCCTTACTACAAGGAACCGTTCGAAGGGTTGATGGTATTGATGGTGTGAATTTGGCTGCACCAATGATTGTTTGCAACGAGGAATATAGATTTGTTATCGCGGAACAGTTGCGGTTGATGGGTAAAGAGGGTGTGATTGTGCTTGAGCCCGTTGGAAGAAACACCGCTCCTGCGCTAACACTTGCTGCTCTAGAGGCCGCAAAGGCTGGTAATGATCCGATATTACTGGTCATGCCAGCAGACCACGTCGTTATTGATAGCTTGGCGTTTCATACTGCTGTTCGTGAAGGTGCTGCTCTTGCAGCTGAGGGGATGGTTGTGACATTCGGCATCACACCCGATTGCCCCGAAACTGGTTATGGATACATTCATGCTGGCGCTAAGTTAAAAGATTTTTTTGCTGAAGCATTTAGCATAGGACGTTTTGTTGAAAAACCTGATTATGAGACTGCTCAGCAATACGTTGATAGTGGCGATTATCTATGGAATAGCGGTTTATTTATGATGCGCTCTTCAGTGTGGATATCTGCCATAGAGCAATGCCGCCCTGACATTTTTTCAGCATGTGATAGCGCTTGGAAGGCTGAGCAGTTAGACGGTAATTTTGTGCGAGTAGGTAAAATTGAGTTTGAACAATGCCCTAGTGACTCGATTGATTATGCGGTCATGGAGAAAATCGCAGCAGGGCAGATAAATCTTCCTGCAGGTGTAGTCATACCGCTTTCTGCTGGCTGGTCCGATGTTGGGGCATGGGGGTCATTGTGGCAAGCGTTGCCAAAGGACGTGAATGGTAATGCAACTCAGGGTGATGTGATGCTTACTGACTGTGCGGACACCCTTGCCTTTTCAGGGGGAAGGTTGGTTGCTTGTGTAGGCGTAACTGATTTGGTGGTGGTAGAGACGGCAGATGCAATATTGGTCGCCCACAAAAGCAAAACACAAAATGTTAAAAAAATTGTTGATTTATTAAAACATCAGCATAGAGCTGAAGGTCTTCTTCACCGCAAGGTTTATCGACCATGGGGTTGGTATGACAGTGTTGATCTTGGAGAGCGATTCCAAGTTAAGCGGATGATGGTAAAGCCTGGGGCTAAGCTTTCTTTGCAATTACACCATCATCGTGCAGAGCATTGGGTCGTGGTCAAAGGCACTGCTAGGGTGACAAGAGGTGAAGATAGTTACCTTGTGACTGAAAATGAATCGACTTATATACCTCTTGGTACTAAGCATCGCTTGGAAAATGTAGGGAAAATGCCGCTGGAAATTATTGAAGTGCAATCAGGTGCTTATTTGGCTGAAGATGACATAGAACGTTTTGATGATCATTATGGTAGGTTGTAATTTAATTCTAATAAGCAATTGTGCCGCCAGTTGTATTGCCCATAACATTTAAGCAAATGTTATGGTGTCCTGACTTTAATGTTAATGCGATGCTACAGCCTAGGTTTGATTGGCTTTATATCAAGTTATAGTAAAAAAGAATAAGCTCAATCTTTGTGGTTTTAAAAAAATACAAATGGGCTCCGATATCTGTTTAGTTGTCTTGAAGACAGGTTGAGAGTTAGTCTAAAATTAAATAATCACCATCACTAACAAATATTTATTAGTGATTCTTACACATAAGCCATTCGGCTCACTTCAAGCTACAAATTCTGAAACATTTCATAAGCATAATCTAGTCGTTGATTCGAGTTGTACCCAATACTCGTCTAAATCAAGCTTTTTATAATCAAAAATACAAGTGAACTAACATGTCTAATAGTAATTTATTCCGGATATTATTTTCTTTATTACTTATCACCTGTGCCCTTAATGGCAACGCGCATGACGCTTCCATTCATAAATTACAGCCACAGGTAATACCTTCGATTGTCAGTATGAATACTGCGATTACAGATGCGCCAGTAGGTGTCACTGATATTAAATTTCATGATTTTTTTAAAATGCCTATCGGTAAACGCGGACTTGAGCTAAACGATAAGTTTCTTAGCCTAAATGGGCAACGCGTTCGAATCCTTGGGTATATGGCAAAAGCTGAAAGTCCAACGTCAGGGATGTTTGTATTATCTTCTTTACCAGTTCAGCTTGGGGATGAAGATGAGAGCCTTTCAGACGACTTGCCAGCAAACTCAATCTTTGTTCACACCAGCCCTAATAAATTTGTAGTGCCGTATATCACTGGTCTAATTAACCTAGTTGGTACATTAAATATAGGAAGTCAACTGGAGTCTGATGGGCATGTTTCAATGGCGAGATTGATATTGGATCAAGATATTTCGATGGCTTTGGAAAAAGAAGCTATCAGCGTAAGTGCTGCAATAGATAAATAATTTTTTAATCAACCACGAAGCAATTAGGGGAAATATCAATGAATAACAATGTGTATAAGCGTAAATGTATTTCAATCATGGTCGCAACTATCTTGGCTACAACTGCTGGTGTTAGCTTAGCCGCACCTAAAGTGACTAGACTTACACCGCCAAGCAATGCAGTTAGTGCAGATGCAACGACGCTGTCACGCTTCTTACCAGGTCAACGTTTTGATCTTCAAGCAACGGTAGTTGCTGATACTGGAACTACAATTACTGGTTTCGAGTTTCAGGTTGATGGTGTAACTGTAAATGTTTCATCAGCTCGAACTAGTATCGTAAGTGGTACAGCAGTTTCAGTAACAAATGGTTTCGTAGGTTCACTAAGAGCATACTCTAACTTGATTTCAGGTGTGCATACGCTGACAGTTAATGCTACCCAAAGTGATGGTCAAGTTGCGACACTTACAGGCAATTTCGAAGTTGTTGGTACTACTGCACAGGGTAAACCAGTAAAAAATATTATTTTTATGTTGGGTGACGGTATGGGTGCGGCGCATCGCACTGCAGCACGCATCATGGTTAAAGGTTATGCTCAAGGTAAAGCGCAAGGTAGACTTGCAATGGACACGTTTCCATTTACTGGTATGGTAATGACATCATCACTTGATACTATCGTGACAGATTCTGCTCCAGGTATGGCTAACTATGTTAATGGCAATAAGCAAGCAAGTGGTCAAGAGGGCGTATGGCCTGACGATACGACCGATGCGTTCGACAATCCGCGTGTAGAGTATTTGTCGGAGTTTTTGCACCGCACTCGTGGTACTAATCTTGGTATTGTTACAACAGCAGACGTATTTGATGCTACGCCAGCTGCAAACGCAGTACATACCTCAAACCGTGGCAACGGTACAGGTATCGTTGACCAATACTTAGATGACCGTAATTTGACAGGTCTATCAGTGTTAATGGGGGGCGGACGTAAATGGTTCATCCCAAAAAACTCTACGCTAACAGCTGCAAATCCATCAAATACAGGCAATGGCTCTGTACGTGCTACCGGTAGTGACTATGTGTTGCCTTCTGACATCGTTGCAGGTTGGGGTGCTGCAGTCGGCAGTAAAGATCCAAATCGTGATTTGATTACTGATTTCCAAAATGCAGGTTTTACATATGCTGCTGACAAAACAGATATGGATAATGCTGGCGTACCATCTAAGTTGTTGGGATTATTCAGCTATTCAAACATGAACGTATCTTTTGATAAAATCAATGGACGCCGCGGTACTACGTCAATCGTAAATGACTACGGTTTCCCAAATCAGCCGATGCTTGATGAAATGGCTGATAAGGCAATTAAAGTGTTAGCAAATAACAATCCAAACGGCTTTGTATTAATGGTTGAGGGCGCATCTATCGACAAGCAAGCCCATTTGATGGATTCTGATCGCTGGATTGAAGAAACTATTGAGTTTGATCGCGCAGTTAAGGTAGCTCAAGACTTTGCAAAACTGAATCCAGATACATTAGTGATTGTAACGGCTGACCATGAATGTGGTGGCGCTGCAATTATTGGTGCATCAGTAGGCACTACTCATACAGTTGCGGATGTTGGTACATACCAAGCTGCTAAATTTCCAAAATACACAATTAGTGCTGATGGCTATCCTGTTACCACAGATATCGCAGGCAAGATGCTGATTGGTTACGGTGGTAATGCTGACCGTTACGAAACTTGGCAGTCAAATGAACAGCCTAGCCAAGATTCTCAACAACCTTTTGTCGGTCAATCTCCACTTAATAATTACAACTGCGGTGCTAATGCTAATCCAGGAACTCAATGTATGTCAGCTACAAATGTAGCTAACGTAGGTCCAGTGAGAAACATTAGCTCTGGTTACTTAGTAGTTGGTCAAGTCCCTGGGGATCAGGGTGTGCATACTGCAACGGATATTCCATTATCTGCTTTTGGTCGCGGCGCCTCATTATTTACAGGTGTAATGGATAATACTGACGTTTTCTTCAAAATGGGCCAAGCTGTATTAGGCGGCGTTAAGTAAATAAATGCATTTAGTTCAACCATCCTTGGTAAAGATGGGTTGAACTAAATGCTAAATAATTTAAAACATACTGAAAAGAGAAAATACCATGTATAAAAAATCAAACTTACTTAGCGCGTTACTAGCTATTGTCGTGAGTACTAGCAGTATTGCAGCATCTGCATCTCAATTTACTATTAATTTCGACTTACTATCATCTGGTGCTAATGCAAATTTAGATCAGGTTGCAATAGATAATGGTGTGAGTTTTGCAAGTGGGCACTTAGTAGATACATTAGATGCTGATTTTAATGTCACTGGTCAGCACTGGGCTGCGTATTCAATTGCAGATGATAATGTTGATCCTTCAATCTTTGCTCAAAACTCTGCCACTCTTGGCTGGGGTGTTGCACCATCTGGAACAAACGCACTTGATGCCCGCTTCGATCAAGTATTAGTTCAATTTGCTAACCCAACCCAATTGAGTAGCTTTTCGTTTAATCTAGACAGCACTAGTTTTGGCAACCCACAAGCATCAAACGTATTATTCTTGGATAAAGGTGGCAATATAATTTTCACATCTAGCGATTATTTCCAATCAACTACAACTAGTTTCAACCAGAGCTTTGCCACTTCGCTAACAGTTAGCGCGGTAGTGTTAACTTCAGGGAAGCTTTATGACAACCTTACAGTTGCAGCTGTTCCGGAACCAGAAACCTATGCTATGTTACTTGCAGGTTTAGGGCTATTGGGGTTTACGTCACGCCGTCGCCAAAAATAACCAGCTTAATCATTTGGATATTTAGTTATTGCTAATCAGGCTTAGTTCAAAGCCTTTTGGTATTGTTTTTCGACTTACAGTGGGTTAGCAAAATAAAGGACTCGGAAAATCAGAGTCCTTTTCCCTTTGTAGTTATTAGAGGCTGATGCAATGGACTTCACACGTTTCAATAGACATATCATAATGTCAAAATTGGAACGGAGAGTTATGGAGGAATTGTTTAATGAGTATAATTCAACTCAACTCAACTCAACCTCCCTAAGCGCATACCATAAAACATAATAAGCAGGTCACATATTACTACAAGCTTGTTCTCGTAAAGGGAGTCAAATATATGCTAACATCCGTCCCACATATCCACCACACAAACTTAAATATTGCATCTGTTAATTAGTTGATTTATATTATTATTGGTATTTTAAGCTCGAATATCGCCGCCTCCGCCATTGTAAGTTATGCTTCAATAGCAAGTTTGTCAAAATAGTAAGTTTTTGATAATCATGCTTTTTTGTATGATAATTAACGTCTGTCATTCATATGAAATAACTAAATATTGATTTGAAATTTTCAATATCTGTATAAAGATTTTTATAAGCCTGTCCTAGCATTGCTGCAGTTATTCATCAATTAACTG